>Ga0209455_1000170_pt1 | contig 110681 bp, 97 predicted proteins | sample AraplaCol_mCL_r2_FD_184275 | JGI IMG/M metagenome (GOLD analysis project Ga0209455, IMG submission 184275) | Arabidopsis root microbial communities from North Carolina, USA - plate scrape CL_Col_mCL_r2 (SPAdes) (version 2) | ecosystem: Host-associated > Plants > Roots > Endosphere | place: USA...
ACGCCCGACTACAAGGCGGCGCTGATGAACACGCTCGGCGCCAATGCCGACTGGTACGGGCCGTTCAAGGACAATGCGCTCGCCTGGCACAAACGGGCGCAGGACGCCGTGCTGTTCATGAACCACGCCATCGTCAACCCGCCGATCGACCGCCACAAGCCGGCCGAGCAGGTCAAGGATGTCTTCGTCCACATCACCAGGGATACGGATGCCGGCATCTATGTCTCCGGCGCCAAGGTGGTGGCGACATCCTCGGCGCTGACGCATTACAATTTCCTGGCGCAGGGCTCGGCGACGGTCACCGAGGATCCGTCGCTGTCGGTGATGTTCATCGTGCCGATGAACGCGCCGGGGATAAAGATGTTCTGCCGCGTCTCCTATGAGCAGACGGCCAATACGGTGGCTGCACCCTTCGACTATCCCTTGTCGTCGCGCTTCGACGAGAACGACGCCATCCTGGTGCTCGACAATGTCTTCATCCCCTGGGAGGACGTGCTGGTGCTGCGGGATGCACAGAAGATCCTGTCCTTCCATCCGGCGTCGGGCTTCATGCATGGCTATTGTTTCCAGGGCTGCACACGCTTCGCCGTCAAGCTCGACTTCCTCGCCGGCCTGCTGGCCAAGGCGCTGCGCGCCACCGGCGGCGACGCTTTCCGCGGCAACCAGGCCGCACTTGGCGAGGTGATTGCGCTCAGGCACATGTTCTGGAGTTTTTCCAACGCCATGGCCTACAATCCGATCCCGTGGGCGAATGGCGCGGTGCTGCCCAATCTCGACGCCGCGCTCGCCTACCGCACCTTCATGTCGGAAGCCTATCCGCGCGTCATCGACACGGTGCGCCGGGTGATCGCCTCGGGGCTGATCTATTTGCCGTCGTCGGTGCGCGATTTCGATAATCCGGAGATCAACAAATACCTCGCGCAATATGTGCGCGGCTCCAACGACATGGGCCACATCGAGCGCATCAAGATCATGAAGCTGCTATGGGACGCGACCGGCACCGAGTTCGGCGGCCGCCACGCGCTCTATGAGCTGAACTATGCCGGCGCGCCGGAAGAAGTGCGGCTGCAGGTGCTGAAGGGCGCCGAACGCGGCGGGCGGCTGAAGGCCATGGAGGAACTGGTTGACACCTGCATGGCCGACTATGACGAGAATGGCTGGACTGGTGACACCTGGCTGCCACCGCTGGCTTCCACGGTCGGGTGATCGCCAATGGCCACGCAGATCTCGAAAACCGATTTCCGCGACGCCATGGCAAGGGTCTGCGCGCCGGTCAACATCGTCACGACCGATGGTCCGGCGGGGCGCGGCGGCTTCACCGCCACCGCCATGTGCAGCGTTTCCGACGAGCCGCCGACGCTGCTGGTGTGCATGAACGGCCGTTCGACGCAGGCCGCCATGTTCCTCGCCAACCGGCGCTTCTGCGTCAACGTGCTGACGCATGACCACATGCATCTGGCCGGAAAGTTCGCCGGCGCGACAAGGGACATGGAGGCGCGCTATTCGGCGGCGCGCTGGCAGACGCTGACCTCGGGCACGCCGGCGCTGTCGGACGCGATCGTCAATTTCGACTGCGAGATCGAGGACGTGCATGTCGTCGGCACGCACAATGTCATGATCGGCCGCGTCATCGACGTCCGGCACGGCAGCGGCGGTTCGGCCCTGCTCTATGTTGATCGCAACTACACGCAGCCGACGCGGCTTGGCAGTTTTGGCGGGTAGGTCGGGGCGAACGGCGCGGGACGGAGAGCGCTCAGCTCTCGCCGTCGATCAGCGTCTCCAGCAAGTCGAGCAGCTGCTCCAGCCGCTCGTGGCCGAAGCGGCGCTCGATGTCGTCGTAGATGACGCGGCGTTCGGGCGACAGGGCTTCGATCAGGGCGGAACCGGCCGGCGCGATGGTCAGCACGACGCGGCGGCCGTCGCCTTCCGCCTTGTTGCGGGTGATGAACCGCCGGCCCTCGAGCGCCTTGATGATGCGGGTCAGGCTGGGCGGCAGCACCGAGGCGCGATCGGCAAGCTCGGTCGCCTCGACCGGGCCGGCCTCGCTCAGCACGCGCAACACGCGCCATTGCTGTTCGGTCACGTCGTGCGCGGCGAGCATCGGGCGAAACCGCGCCATCACCACTTCGCGGGCATGAAGGAGCGCCATTGGCAAGGAGCGGCGGGTGTTCTCGGGCAGCAAGTGAATTCTCTCCAGCACGCTTGCGGTCGGCGGCGGGGCCTTTGCCAAGCGCTTGCCCCAAAGCCGGTCACCGTCATCCCGTATCGTCGCCTCAGGCCGGATGCAAGGCTTGACTTCGGCGGTACCACATGTAATTAACGCGTTAACTACAACAAAGCAATGTTCCAGGGAACGAGACGCGGTGCCTCACTTCTCCATCGAGTATTCAGCTAATCTCGATGCCAAGGTCGATATGGGCGAATTGTGCGCGCTGGTGCTGCGCACCGTGCTCGACACCGGGCTGTTCGAGACCGGCGCGATGCGGGTGCGGGCCTTCCGCGCCGAGGCCTACGCTGTAGCCGACAATCTGCCGGAAAACGCCTTTCTCGACATGTCTTTTCGGGTCGGGACGGGCCGCAGCGCCGAGGACAAGAAACGCACCGGCGAGGCCGTCTTCAAGGCGGTGAGCGAATATCTCGCCCCGCTGTTCGAGACTCCGCATTTTGCCCTGTCCCTGGAGATCCGGGAAATCGATCCGGCGCTGAGCTGGAAGAAGAATGCAATCCACCCGCGGCTGCGCGGCAAGTGACGGAAGACTGACATGTCCGACCTCGAAGGCAATCTGAAAAAGGCCGAGGCGTATCTCGCCCGTTTCAAGAAAGACGGCGTGCCGAACCAGATCGGCGGCGAAGCGGTGCCGGCCGCCGACGGCTCGACTTTCGAGACGCTGTCACCCGTCGACTTGAAGTCGCTGGCCGAGGTCGCGCGCGGCGGCAGCGCCGACATCGACCGCGCCGCCAAGGCGGCCAAGGCTGCCTTCCCCGCATGGGCCGCGATGCCCGGCGAGGCGCGCAAGAAGCTGCTGCACAAGATTGCCGACGCGATCGAGACGCGCGCCGAGGAGATCGCCTTCGTCGAATGCATGGACACCGGCCAGGCGCTGAAATTCATGGCCAAGGCGGCATTGCGCGGCGCGGAGAATTTCCGTTTCTTTGCCGACCGCGCACCGGAAGCGCGCGACGGCGAGACGCTGCGGACGACGGGCCAGATCAACATGACGACGCGGGTGCCGATCGGCCCGGTCGGCATCATCACGCCCTGGAACACGCCGTTCATGCTGTCGACCTGGAAGATCGCGCCGGCGCTAGCGGCCGGCTGTACGGTGGTTCATAAGCCAGCTGAATTCTCGCCGCTGACGGCGCGCCTTCTGGTCGAGATCGCCGAGGAGGCCGGCCTGCCGAAAGGCGTGTGGAACCTTGTCAACGGGCTTGGCGAACATGCCGGCAAGGCGCTGACCGAGCACCCCGACATCAAGGCGATCGGCTTCGTCGGCGAGAGCCGCACCGGTTCGATGATCATGAAGCAGGGCGCCGACACGCTGAAGCGCGTGCATTTCGAGCTTGGCGGCAAGAACCCGGTGATCGTCTTCGCCGATGCCGACCTCGAACGCGCGGCGGATGCGGCGGTGTTCATGATCTACTCGCTCAATGGCGAACGCTGCACCTCGTCGTCGCGCCTCCTGGTCGAGGCCCCGGTCTACGACCGGTTCACCGACCTGGTGGCAGAGAAGGCCAAGCGCATCCACATCGGTCACCCGCTCGACCCCAGGACCGTGGTCGGGCCGCTGATCCATCCGGTGCATGAGGAAAAGGTGCTGTCCTATATCGAGATCGGCAAATCGGAGGGCGCGGTTGTTGCCGCCGGCGGCGGCAAGTTCGACGGCCCGGGCGGCGGCTGCTATGTCAGCCCAACGCTGTTTGTCGGCGCCACCAACCGGATGCGCATTGCCCAGGAGGAGATTTTCGGGCCGGTGCTGACGGCCATAGCGTTCAAGGACGAGGCGGAGGCGCTGGCGCTGGCCAACGACACGCAATACGGCCTGACCGGCTATCTCTGGACCTCGGATGTCACCCGCGCCTTCCGCTTCACCGATGCGCTCGATGCCGGCATGGTCTGGGTCAATTCGGAGAATGTGCGGCATCTGCCGACGCCGTTCGGCGGCGTCAAGAATTCCGGCATCGGCCGCGACGGCGGCGACCATTCCTTCGACTTCTACATGGAAACGAAGAACATCGCCTTCGCCACGTCAGCGCACGCGATCCAGAAACTCGGCGGCTGACCGGAGGAGATCAGAATGCCCTTGCCCAAACCCAACCTCTATCCCGCCTTCAACATCGTGCGCCTCAGCCATGTCGAGCTGGCGGTGACCGACCTGGCCAGATCGCGCGCCTTCTATGTCGACACGCTCGGCCTGCAGGTCACCGACGAGACATCGGGCGCCATCTACCTCAGAGCCATGGAGGAGCGCGGTCATCACTGCATCGTGCTGCGCAAGGCGACGACGCCGGAAGCGCGCGACCTCGGCTTCAAGGTGTTTTCGGACGAGGATCTCGACAAGGCGGCGCACTTCTTCAAGGGCAAGGGCCTGCCGGTGGAATGGGTCGAGCGGCCCTACCAGTCGCGCACCTTCCGCACGCGCGATCCGCACGGCATTCCGCTGGAATTCTATGCCGAGATGGCAAGGCTGCCGCCGATCCACCAGAAATACGCGCTCTATCGCGGCGTGAAGCCGTTGCGCATCGACCACTTCAACTGCTTCTCGCCCAATGTCGACGAGTCCGTCGCCTTCTACAACGAGCTCGGTTTTCGCGTGACCGAATATACCGAGGACGCCTCGAGCGGGAAGCTGTGGGCGGCCTGGACGCATCGCAAGGGCGGCGTCCACGACATCGCCTTCACCAACGGCGTCGGGCCACGCCTGCACCATGTCGCCTTCTGGGTGCCGACGCCGCTCAACATCATCGACCTGCTCGACCTGATGGCGACGACGGGCTACCTCGCGAACATCGAGCGCGGCCCGGGCCGGCACGGCATTTCCAACGCCTTCTTCCTCTATGTCCGTGACCCCGACAACCACCGCATCGAGATCTATTGTTCGGACTACCAGACGGTCGATCCGGACCTCGAGCCGATCAAATGGGACCTCAAGGACCCGCAGCGCCAGACGCTGTGGGGCGCGCCGGCGCCGAAAAGCTGGTTCGAGGAAGGCAGCAGCTTTGCTGGTGCCACTGCGCGCCAGCCGGACCTGACGGCTTCGCCGATCGTGGCGCCGTGAGCAGTGCCATGAACCGGCTCGCCACCTTCACCGCCGGCGGCAAGACGCGCTATGGCGCGGTCACTGGCAAGGGCGTCGTCGACCTCTCGGCCCGTCACAGCCAGTGGCCGACATTACGCGAGGTGATCGAGGCCGGCGCCTTGCGGCGGCTGGCGGAGGAGGCCGAGGCCTCTGCCGCCGATTTCCCGCTCGACGCCATCGCCTACGACATCCCTGTCCCGTCACCGGAGAAGATCATCTGCGTCGGCGTCAACTATCCGGACCGCAACGAGGAGTACAAGGACGGGCAGGCGGCGCCAGCGAACCCGTCGCTGTTCATCCGCTTTCCCCGCTCCTTCGTCGGCCATGGTGCGCCGCTGGTGCGGCCGCCGGAATCGCCGCAGCTCGATTATGAGGGCGAAATCGTCATCGTCATCGGCAAGGGCGGCCGGCGCATCGCGGAGACCGAAGCGCTCGGCCATATCGCCGCGCTCTCCTTGTGCAACGAGGGCACCATCCGCGACTGGGTGCGGCATGCCAAGTTCAACGTCACGCAAGGCAAGAATTTTGACCGCACCGGCTCGATCGGCCCGTGGGTGGTGCCGTTCACGGATGAGGCGCAGATCGCCGATATCGCGCTTTCCACCCGGGTCAATGGCGAGCTGCGCCAGCAGGACCGCACCAGCCGCATGATCTTTCCGTTCCGCAAGATCATCAACTACATCTCCACCTTCACCACGCTGGTGCCAGGCGATATCATCGTCACCGGCACGCCGACCGGCGCCGGCGCGCGTTTCGACCCGCCGGTCTGGTTGAAGCCGGGCGATGTGATCGAGGTCGAGGCCGACGGCATCGGCGTGCTCAGCAACAGCGTCGTCGACGAGGCAGCTCCATGACCCCGGAGCAAGTGGAAGACGCCGCCAGCCGGCTGTTCGAGGCCGAGCGTTCGCGCCGCAAGATCCGGCTGCTCAGCCTCGATTACCCGCAAGCGACCATGGAGGACGCCTATCGCGTCCAGGCCGCGCTGGTGACGCGCAAGATCGATGCCGGGCTGAAACCGAAGGGCTGGAAGATCGGCCTGACCTCCAAGGCGATGCAATATGCGCTGGCCATCGACACGCCGGATTCCGGCGTGCTGTTCGACGATATGTTCTTCAACGACGGCGCGACGGTTCCGGCCGGCCGCTTCATCCAGCCGCGCGTCGAGGCCGAGATCGCCTTCGTCATGAAAGCGCCGCTTAAAGGGCCGGGCGTGACCCTCTTGGACGTGCTCAATGCCACCGACTACATCACGCCGGCGCTGGAAATCCTCGACACGCGCATCGAGCGCATCAATGCGGAGACGAAGAAGGCGCGCACCTTCTTCGACACGATTTCCGACAATGCCGCCAATGCCGGCATCGTCATCGGCGGGCGGCCGCAGCGGCCCGATGAGGTCGACATGCGCTGGATCGGCGCCATCGTCTCGCGCAATGCCGAGGTCGAGGAGACCGGGCTCGGCGCCGGCGTGCTCAACCATCCAGCGATGGGCATCGCCTGGCTGGCCGACCGGCTCGCGCGCTACGGCATGTCGATCGCTGCCGGCGAAGTGGTGCTGTCGGGCTCGTTCGTGCGTCCGGTCGAAGCGCGGCCCGGCGACACGGTCGTCGCCGATTTCGGCAGTTCGGGAACGGTCAGCATTCATTTCGCCTGAGATAGGCGATCACCACATCGGCCGCGATGTTGGACATGCGCAGGCCGACCTCCCTGGTGATATCGCCCTCGACGCGGCTCTGCACCCAACCCAGAAACGCGAATGACCGCAGCGCGGCGAATAGCGGCAGCGCGGCGACATCCTGCTCGGTCAGGTCCCGCTCCTGCCGGTAGCCCTCGATCAGCGATGCCTCGATCAGCGGGTAGAGTGGCTCCTGCCGGTTCTGATACAGAGCAACGGCAAGGTCGTACATGTGCCAGCCATGGCCGCAATCGTCGAAGTCGATGATACGCACCGCGCCGTCGTGGAGAAGCACGTTCTCCCGCACCAGGTCGGCATGGATGATGCCGAAATTGCGAGGGCTGCGCTCATGCTGCGAAAGCGCCTTCACGGCCTTGTCCCGTGCCCGCAGAACAAGGTCGCGGCGCGGACCGTCGAGAAAGGGCGAGGTCTCGAAACGGCCCCAGGTCGGGCTCGGGCCGAAGAAGCCGTCGAAATCCCAGGCATGGCGGGCAAAGCCGGCGGGCGGCGTCCAGCCGGCGCTGATGCTGTGCATCTGCGCGATGGTTCGGCCGATTGCGGTGAAGACCTGCCTCGCCTGTTCCGGCGTGTAGGCCAGGGGCACGCCTCGCGCGCCGACAGCGCGGCCTTCGAGCCAGCTCAGGCAATCGGCCTGGCGGGGCGGCCCTGAAGCATCCGTGCCGACAAGCACAAACAGATCGCCGGCCGGTGTCGGCACCGGAGACGGCGTGGCGATGCCGGCCGATTGCAGGAAGCCCATCCATTGCAGTTCCGAGCGCAGCGCGGCATCCGTGTGATAGCCAAGCCGATGGATGCGCATGGCCGCCGGTCGGCCATCAGCCAGACGGACGCGGAAGACCGCGTTCTCGCGGTATTTCAGCAGTTCCGGTTCGCCGTCGCGGACGCCCCAATAAGCGAGCGCATGCCGGGCAAGCGCGGTGACATCCGCTGCCGTCTCAGGCTCGGCTCGCTCGAAAACCGCGTTCACGCCATCACTCCGCCGACCCCACCAAGCACTTCGTCGAGCGTGCCGATCAAAAGCTCGGCATGGGCGCGGGAGAACGGCATGGGCGGGCGGATCTTCAGCACATTGCCGTGGATGCCGGTCTTGCCCATCAGCACGCCGCGATCCCGCATGGCGTTGATGACGCGCCCGGCTATGTCGGGCGCGGGCTCGCGGGTCTCGCGGTCATGGACCAGCTCGGCGCCGAAGAACAGGCCGGCGCCCCTGACCTCGCCGATGCAGTCGTGCCGGTCGGCCAGCGGCCGCAGCAGGCTAAGTGCGTAGATGCCTACGTCTCGCGCGTTGGCGACAAGGTTTTCGTCTTCCAGGACATCGAGGACGGCATTGGCGACCGCGCAGGAAACCGGATTGCCGCCAAAGGTGTTGAAGTAGCGGAAAGCGTTGCGAAACGTCGCCAGGATCTCTGAAGTGGTGACGACAGCGGCGACCGGGTGGCCATTGCCCATCGGCTTGCCCATGGTGACGATGTCGGGAACGAAGCCGGCACGCTGATGGCCCCAGAAATGGCTGCCGGTGCGGCCGAAGCCGGGCTGCACCTCGTCGGCGATGACCAGCCCGCCGGCCTCACGCACCGCCGCCACGGCGTCATCGAAGAAGCCGCTGGGCAGCGTCGGAAAGCCTTCATTGGCAAGCAGCGGGCAGAGGATCATGCCGGACAGGCCGATGCCGTCCTTTGCCAGCGAAGCGATCGCTTCGCGCACGGCGTCGCCGAACGCCTTGCCGTCGGCCATCGCGTCGGGATGGCGAAAACTGTCGGGCGCGGGCACCAGCCGGACATAGGGCGCACGGCCGCCGACCGGCGGCATGCGCGTTGAGAGCTGCGAAACCGCCGTGGTGTTGCCGTGATAGGTGGCGTCGGTGGCGATGATGCCCATCTGGCCCGATGTCGCCTGCGCCATGCGCAGCGCGATGTCGTTGGCCTCGCTGCCGGTGCAGGTGAGGATGGCGGTCGACAGGCTGGCATCGAAGGTCGCGGTCAGCCGCTCGACATAGTCGAGGATGGCGGTGTGCAGATAGCGCGTGTGGGTGTTGAGCAGGCTTGCCTGCCGGCACAGCGCCTCGACGACATGCGGGTGGCAGTGGCCGACATGGGCGACATTGTTGTAGGCGTCGAGATATTTGCGGCCTTCGGCGTCATGGAGCCAAACGCCTTCGCCGCGCACCAGATGCACCGGCTCGTCATAGAACAATTGCGATTTCGCACCGAGCAGGCGGCCACGCCGGCCAATCAGCGTCTCCTCGGCCTGCGTTCCGTGCGCCGAAATCTTCCGCGGGTGTGCCATTTGTCTCTCGAAACTCCGTTGTATCCCTGTCAGACCTTCGACAGTCCGGCATCCAGCGCTTCGCCGATCTTCGCGACATCGGCGGCGCTGATGATGAGCGGCGGCGACAGGATGATGTTGTTGCCGGAGACGCGCAGCATGACGCCGGCCTCGTAGGCGACCTCCGAAACCACGGCCATGGTCTTCTTGTCGGTGGGCTTCTTGGTTGCCCGATCCGAGACCAGTTCCAGCGCCGCCATCAGGCCCTTGTAACGGACATCACCGACGATGGCATGTTTCGCCTTCAGGCCTTCCAGCACCGCCCCAAGCTCGACGCCGCGCGCGGCCGCATTCTCATTGAGGCGAAGCCGTTTGGTCTCGGCAAGCGCCGCCAGCCCCGCCGCGCAGCCGACCGGGTGGCCGGAATAGGTGTAGCCATGGCCGATCGACCCGAAGCTGGTCTTGTCGGCCTCGAACACATCGGCGACCTTGGCGCCGATCAAGGTCGCGCCGAGCGGGAAATAGCCCGAGGTGATCGCCTTGGCGATGGTCATGAAATCCGGCTTCACTTCCGTCAGCCGCGAGCCCGACCACGCGCCGGTGCGGCCGAAGCCTGTCACCACCTCGTCGGCGATCAGCAGGATTTCGTGGCGGTCGCAGATCTCGCGCACCAGCGGCATGAAGCTCTCATGCGGAACGATGACGCCGCCGGCGCCGAGAACCGGCTCCATGATGAAGGCGGCGATGGTGTCGCCGCCCTGGAAGGCGATCTCGTCCTCCAGCGCCTTGGCGCAGAGTTTGGCCAGCCGCGCCGGATCGGTCTCGTCGAACGGGTTGCGGAAGGTCCAGGGTGCGGGAATATGGAAGACGCCAGGCAAGAGCGGCTCGTAGTTGCGGCGAAAATTGGCGTTGCCGTTGACCGAGGCACCGCCGAAATGCGTGCCGTGATAGCCCTTCTTCAAGGCGAGGAATTTGGTGCGGTCGCCCTGGCCGCGAATCTTCCAGTATTGCCTCGCCAGCCGCAGTGCTGTCTCGACCGAATCCGAACCGCCCGAGGTGAAGAAGGTCCGCACCATGCCTTCCGGCGCGAACCATTCGGAAAGCTCGTAGGCGAGTTCGATCGACGGTCCGGTCGAGGTGCCGCGAAAGCCGGAATAGTAAGGCAGCGCGCCGAGCTGATCGGCGATCGCCTTCTTGATCGGGTCGCAGCTGTAGCCGAGATTGACGTTCCACAGGCCGCCGACGGCGTCGAGCACGCTCTTGCCATCGATGTCGGTGACGGTGACACCCTCGCCTTTCATGATCACCTTGGGCGGATTGGCCCGCATCTCGGCAGGATGCGCCATCGGATGCCAGATCGGCTTGGCATTGGTCTCGGTGAGGAAATTGATGTCGCGCATCGCAAGGCTCCGCAAATGGTCTCAGGCAGCTGGGACGAGGTCGAAATGGGCAAGGGCTTCGGCATAGGAAAGTGCTGGCCGGGCAACGTCGAAATGCACCGCGCGCATGCCGGCGGCACGGCCGCCATCGACATTGCGCTGCTGGTCGTCGACGAAGACGCAGGCGCTGGCGGGCAGGCCGAGCGCCTCGGTGACGAAGCCATAGGCGCGCGGGTCCGGTTTCAAAATGCCGGTATAGGTGGCGTCCACGATCACGCCGAACAGGCCGAGCAGCGGCAGCCGTTGGCGAAAATCGGCGCCGTAGAACAGGTCGAGTTCGTTGGACAGGATCGCCAGGCGAAAGCCGGCGGCATGGACGGCGCGGATGGCATGGTCGGCCTCGGGCCGCACCACCTTTTCCGGCTCGGCGCCACGCGCGCGCTGGACGAAGGTTTCCATCGCCTGCCAATCCTCGCCGACGAGCCGGCCGACCTCGCCGGTGCGGGTGCGCCAATAGTCACGCTCGCTGATCTCGCCGGCCTGCATGGCGCGCCACAGTGGATCGCTGTCTGGATCGAATGGCCCGCGCCATTGCAGCGTTCCGGGCTTCAGGTCGAGTGCCTGTTCGGTCAAGGCGTGGGTCTCGAACAGCGTGCGGGTGACGACGCCACCGAAATCGAGGACGAGCGCCTGGGCACGAACAGCGCTCACGCGGCCACCCCCTTGGCCGGCACGCCGCGCGGGATGATGCCTTCCTCGACCCAGCGGTCGAAGATCTCCAACGCCTTGGCGACAAAGTCGTCGCTGTTGATGTGGGCGTCGATCTCATGGAATTCGACCCCGGGAGAAATCACCTTGCGCATCTCGTCGACGAAGGCGGCAAGGGCTTCCGGCTCATGGAGCGGCTCGCCCTGCACGTCCCACTCCTGGATGCCGCCGGAGGGCAGGATGAAGGCGGAGCGCCCTTTCGAGGCGCCGAGCTTGGCCGCGATTGTCCTGGCGACCTGGCGGCGATCATCGGCATCGACGGTGATCGAGGCGATCAGCCTGTTATGAGCATGAAACGGACGATCGGAAAATTTAGCCGGCAAATCCTGCCAGGTCGGCAAATCGACCATGTCGGTCGCGCCGGGGGCGGCAATCTGCGGAATGCCGCGGGCGCCGGCATTTTCCAGCCGGTCGCTGCCGGACGAGACGACGGAACCGGCCAGATGGTTGGTGATCTCCTGCAGGCTGAAGTCGAAGACAGCGCAGAAATGGTCCTGGCCGGCGATCGATTCGAAGGCGCGGCCGCCCATTCCGGTGGTGTGGAAGACGGCGACATCATAGCCGCGCCGTTCCAGCGCCGGCTTCAGCGTCTTCATGTAGCGCAGGCAGGAGCTGCCGAGCGAGGTCATGCCGATGCTCGGCCCGGTCGCCGGGACCGAGGCACGGCTCTCCAGCACGATCCTGGCCGCGCCGACAACCGCGCCGCAGGCCTGCGACAGCACCAGCTTGCAGATCGAGTTGAGGCCATAGAGCCCGCCGGCCCAGAGGATCATCATCAGGTCGGGCGCGACGCGCTCCGGCGGGATCAGGTGCGAATAGGCGATGGTGGAGACGACGAATTTCGGCACGCCGAGCGGCAGGGAAAGCGCCACGTCGAGCGCGAGGTCTGTGCCCATCGAGCCGCCTATGGCGATGAAAGCGTCGATCTCGCCGTTGCGGTGCAGCTGGCGCACCAGTTGCACGGCCCCGCCCGCCATCAGCGTCATGGCGGTGTTCTCGTCACCGCTGGCGACGATCTCCTCGATGGTCACGTCGACGGCCCGCGCCACGGCGTGCTTGTCGTGATCGGGGCTGTAGGGCGGATTGCCCAGTACGCTGACATCCATCATCACGGCGCTGCCGCCCGATGCCTCGATGCAGGCTTTCATGAACAAGAGCTCATCGGCCTTGGTGTCGCCGGTGCCGATGACCAGGATGCGGGGCGTGGTCTCTACCGACATCAGGCCTGCCTCCTCAAGGTTTGCAGATTGTCGCCATTGAGGCGCATCGAAATCTCCCGTGCGGCCGCCATCACCGCAAGCCCGCGTTGCGTGATGTCGGCCGTCGTCGTCCTTGCCTTGGGCGCCGCCACGGCGATGGTGCCGAGCGCGAAGCCTTCCGCCGCCAGGATTGCCGCCGCGACGGATATGACGCCTTCTTCCAGGCCCTGATCGCAGATCGAATAGCCGCGCTCGCGCGCCTCTGCCATGGAACGGGAGATGGCGGCCGGCTCGATCAGCGTATGCGCGGTGAAGGCCTCGAGAGGACCCGCCAGGCATGCCTTTACGATCTCGTCCCTGGCAAAGGCCAGATAGGCGATGCCCGAGGCGGTCGAATGCAGCGGCAGAAGCTGGCCGATATCGATGTTGACGCGGTTCGCCCAGGCGGGATGCTCGACATGGACGGTGACCAGCCTGTCGATGCCGAACTCTGACAGATGCACGGTCTCGGCGGTGGCGCTTGCCAGGTCCCGCACCAGCGGCACCGCGGTCTGCAGGAAGGGGAGGCGCGCCTCGCGGATGCGCGCCAGCCGCGACAGGCCGGCGCCGAGCCTGTAGTGCCGCGTGCCGGCGTCCTGCTCGACGAAGCCATGACCTGTCAGCGCCACCAGCAGCCGCCGCGTTGTCGCCTTGTCGAAGCCCGACCGGCGCGCCAGATCGGTCAGCCCGAGTTCTGGCTCGGCCACGGTGAACAGCTCCAGAAGTGAAATCGCCTTGCCGACCGTCCCCAATGCATCCTCCCGGCATTTGCCTCCAGCAGGGGCAATCAATTAACGTGTGAATTAACTTGACAGCAAGCCGCTTGGTTTGCAAGTCTATATTCAAAATAACGGTTCAAATAATGAACCAACATCCAGAGCCTAAGGGACAGGCCATTCGGCCGGCAAGCCAAATCGGTTTGCAAACAGGAGGGACCAATGACAGCAGTTTCGGAACAAGCGCCGCCCGCCAACAGGCTGCGCAAGAACAGCCTCGGCGTCGGCGCCATCACCTTCATGGTAATCTCGGCCGCCGCACCCCTAACGGCTGTCGCCGGCGGCACGCCGCTCGGCATGCTGATGGGCAATGGCGCGGGCTTTGCCGGCACCTACCTGATCGTGACGGTGCTGCTGCTGCTGTTCGCGGTCGGCTATGTCGCCATGTCGCGCCATGTCGGCAATGCCGGCGCCTTCTACGCCTATGCCGCGCGCGGCCTCGGCGGTCTCGCCGGCGGCGCCACGGCGCTGATCGCCATCCTGTCCTACAATGCCATGCAGATCGGCGTCATGGGCCTGCTCGGCGCCGCCACATCGGGTCTGTTTGCCGGCTGGGGCATCAACCTGCCCTGGTGGGTGTGGAGCTTCATCGCCATCGCCATCGTCGCCGTGCTCGGTTACCGCCAGGTCGACCTGTCGGCCAAGATCCTGACGGTGCTGGTTCTCTGCGAATACGCCGTGGTGCTGATCCTCGATCTGACGATCCTCAAGACCGGCGGCGACAGCGGCCTGTCGGCCGCACCGTTCAGCTGGAGCCAGATCACGTCAGGCGCGCCGGCCATCGCCATCCTGTTCTGCTTCGCCGCCTTCATCGGCTTCGAGGCGACGACGATCTATGCCGAGGAAGCCCGCGACCCCAAGGTCACCATTCCGCGCGCCACCTATTTCTCCGTGCTTTTGATCGGCGTCTTCTACATGGTCACCGCCTGGCTGATGGCGGTCGGCGCCGGTGTCGACAAATTGCTGCCGGCGCTGCAGGGCCTGCAGGATCCGACGACCTTCCTGTTCGGCCTCTCCGATCGCTACGCCGGAACGCTGCTGACGCATGCGATGAGCATCCTGTTCGTGTCGAGCCTGTTTGCCGGCGTGCTGGCGTTCCACAATGCGGTTGCCCGCTACATCTACGTCTCGGGCCGCGAGAAGCTGTTGCCGCAGTCGATCGGCGTGACGCATTCAGCGCATCAGAGCCCGCATGTCGCCTCGGTGATCCAGAGCGTGCTGGCTGCCGTCGTCGTCGGCCTGTTCGCCGTGCTCGGCCTCGATCCGGTGCTGGCGCTGTTTTCGTGGCTGACCAATGTCGCGACGCTCGGCGTCATCGTCATGATGGCTGTCGCCTCGCTTGCCGTGGTGATGTACTTCCGCGCCAATCCGTCGGCGCAGGAGAACGCGGTGAAGACCACCATCCTGCCCGGGCTGACCTTCATCGCCTTCGTCGTCATCATCTATCTGATCGTCATCAATTTCGGCAGCCTGTCGGGAGCCGGCGGCTTCCTCGGCGTGTTCCTGCCGGGGCTGGTGCTGATCGCCGCGGTGGTCGGCCTGCTGTTGGCCGGCGCCTTGCGGGGCCGCGACCCGGTCGCCTTCGAGAGCCTCGGCCTGCCGCTGAAGGATTGAGCGAAATAGCTGGGCGGCCTACCAAGCCACCCAGCCCACCTGAAACGGGAAGATCATGATCAGTCAAAATGCCATCGACACGCTGCGCAACACCGAGATCGGCGCGCGCGGCCTGTTCATCGATGGCGCACAGTCGCCGGGAACAACCGGCGCGACGCTGCCTGTCATTTCGCCGATCGACGGTCGCGCCTTCGCCAGTATCGCCGACGGCAATGCCGCCGATGTCGACCGCGCGGTGACATCGGCGCGCAAGGCATTCGACAAGGGTTCGTGGTCGCGCGCCGCCCCTGCCTTCCGCAAGAAGGTGCTTACGAAGCTCGCCGAACTGGTCGAAAGGCACGCCGACGAACTGGCGGTGCTCGGCGTGCGCGACAATGGCACCGAGATCGGCATGGCCTACAAGGCCGAGCCGCTTTCGGCTGCCGGCACCATCCGCTACTACGCCGAGGCGATCGACAAGGTCTATGGCGAGATCGCGCCGACGGCGGAGAACGTGCTGGGGCTGATCCACAAGGAACCGCTCGGCGTCGTCGGCGTCATCGTGCCGTGGAATTTCCCGCTGATGATCGGCGCCTGGAAGATCGCGCCCGCACTGGCCGCCGGCAATTGCGTGGTGGTCAAGCCGCCGGAGATCGCCTCGCTGACGCTGTTGCGGCTGGCGGAACTGGCGGCCGAGGCCGGCCTGCCCGCCGGCGTGCTCAATGTCGTTAGCGGCCGCGGCGCGGTCACCGGCGAGGCGCTCGGCCTGCATATGGATGTCGACGCCATCGCCTTCACCGGGTCGGGGCCGGTCGGCCGGCGGCTGCTCGACTATTCCGCCCGCTCCAACCTGAAGCGCGTCTTCCTCGAACTCGGCGGCAAGTCGCCCAACATCGTCTTTGCCGATGCGCCAGACCTGAAGCAGGCGGCGGTCGTCTCGGCCAACGGCATCTTCCGCAATTCCGGCCAGGTCTGCGTCGCCGGCTCGCGCCTGCTCGTGCAGTCGTCCGTCTATGACCGTTTCATGGACGAACTTCTCCAGGCAACCACGCGGCTGAAGGTCGGCGACCCGCTCGACCTCACCAGCGACATCGGCGCGGTGTCGAGCGCGGAACAGCTGGACAAGAATCTCGGCTTCGTCGCCAAGGCTGGGCAAGAAGGCGCAAGGCTGGTCACTGGCGGCGAGCGGATCCTGACCGAGACCGGCGGCAGCTACATGGCGCCGACGATCTTCGAGAATGTCACGCAGGACATGCAACTGGCCCGCGAGGAGGTGTTCGGGCCGGTGCTCGGCGTCATGCGCTTCGACACCGAGGAGGAAGCGGTACGCCTCGCCAACTCGACGGTCTACGGGCTGGCCTCGGCGGTGTGGACATCAAACCTGTCCACCGCGCACCGCATGGTGCGTGCCATCCATGCCGGCGTCGTCCACGTCAACACCTATGGCGGCGCCGACATCACCGTGCCGCTCGGCGGCGTCAAGCAGTCCGGTTTCGGCCGCGACAAGTCGCTGCACGCGCTGGAAAAGTATCTGGAGCTGAAGACCGCCTGGATCGCGCTTTGAGGACACGCTGGCCTCTGAGAATCTGACCACTCCCGATGCCCTGGGATCGCAGTGCGACACCGCCGCGGTCGATCCCGTGGCGTCTTGTGCTCCCGCCCTTCAAATTTTTGAGAGAATATTCCCGGCTTCGCCGAGAATGGCGAAACATGTTCTTTGATAAAATCGATAGAATTTCTGACGATGTGACCGAGCCTGGGCAATCCGCCTTGCTGCCATGACTTCACAACCGCAGAGATCAATCATGTCCGACGCCAAAAACACTTCGCCATCTTCCCTTTGGTCAACCATCAACCGCCGCGGCGGCCTTGCTCTGCTGTTCGCATCGGCCGTCGCGGTCGGCAGTCTGATGGCGCCGCATGCGTCCTTCGCTGAGGACAAGAAGGCGATCAAGGTCGGCATCATCAGCGGCGAGGACGAGGACGTCTGGCGCGTCGTGGTCGCCCAGGCCGCCGAAAAGGGCCTGACCATCGAGACCGTGGTGTTCAACGACTACACCCAGCCCAACGAGGCGCTGGAGCGCGGCGAGATCGACGCCAACGCCTTCCAGCACCAGCCTTATCTCGACAACCAGATCAAGACACAGGGCTATCACATCGTGCGCGTCGGCTATACCGGCGTCTGGCCGATCGGCCTCTACTCCAACAAGTACAAAGCGGTCGCCGACCTGCCGGAAGGCGCTGTCATCGGCGTGCCCAACGACCCTTCCAATGAAGGCCGGGCGCTGCGTGTGCTGCAGAACGAGGGCGTGATCAAGCTCAGGGATGGCACCGGCATTCTTGCCACCACCGCCGACATCGCGGAGAACCCCAAGAAGGTCGAGATCAAGGAACTCGACGCCGGCATCGTCGGCCGCTCGGTCGAGGATCTCGACGCCGCCGTGGTCAACACCGACTGGGCGCTGAAAAGCGGCCTGACGCCGGAAAACCGCATCGCGCAGGAACCTATTGCCGACAATCCGTACCGCAACTTCATCGCGGTCAAGGTCGGCAATGAAAACGAAGCCTGGGTGAAGACGCTGGTCGCCTCCTACCAGAACGACGCGGTCAAGGCCGAGTTCGACAAGGTCTACAAGGGCACCGGCCTCAGCGCCTATTGAGACCATCAGGGCATTGATATGCCTGCTTTGATCGGGGAAAGCGGTCCGCGCGATGCGCGGGCCGCAATCGCATTTCGGGATCCGCGTATGAACCAGCATCTCACCGCAACCGCCGAGCCCGCCGACAAGGCCGGATCGCAAGACGTGGTGCGCCTTGTCGATTTGAAGCGCCGCTTTGGCGCCACACCGGCGATCGACGGCATCTCGCTGACGGTGCGCAAGGGCGAGATCCTCGGCATTATCGGCCGCAGCGGCGCCGGCAAGTCGACGCTGATCCGCTGCCTGAACGGGCTGGAGCGGCCGGATTCCGGCGAGGTCTTCATCGAGGGCCGCGAGATCAGCCGGCTCGGCGAGCGCGAGCTGCAGCCGCTGCGGCGGCGCATCGGCATGATCTTCCAGCACTTCAACCTGCTGTCGGCCAAGACGGTCGAGGACAATGTGGCGCTGCCATTGAAGATCGAGGGCCGGCCGAAGGCCGAGCGGCTGGCACGGGCGGCGGAGCTGCTTGAGCTCGTCGGCCTGTCGGAAAAAGCCCGGGCCTATCCGGCATCGCTGTCAGGTGGCCAGAAACAGCGGGTCGGCATCGCCCGGGCGCTGGCCGCGCGGCCGGCGCTGCTATTGTCTGATGAAGCGACCTCGGCGCTCGACCCGGAGACGACACGCTCGATCCTGGCGCTGCTGAAAGACATCAACCGGCAGCTTGGCCTGACCATCCTTTTGATCACCCATGAGATGGAGGTGATCCGCTCGATCGCCGACCGCGTGGCGGTGATCGATGCCGGGCGCATCGTCGAGCAAGGGCCGGTCTGGTCGGTGTTTGCCGACCCGCAATCGGACATCACCAAAAGCCTGCTCGGCGCCATCCGGCCACAACTGCCAGCCGAACTGGCGGCGCGGCTGCTGCCGGCTTCCGGCGCGGAGACGATCCTGCGCGTGGACGTGGCCGGCGACGCTGCAAGCGGCCCGCTGCTGTCCGACCTTGCCACTTCTGTTCCGGGCGCCTTCCGCCTCGTCCATGGCGGCATCGACCACATCCAGCAGCAGCCCGTCGGCACGCTGTTCCTCTCCGTTCCCGGCAGCGATGCGAGCCATCTCGCCGAAATCATCATATTCCTGAAGGCCCGCCAGGCGCGGGTGGAGGTGCTTGGCCATGTCGCCAATCCTGTTTGAGCTCCTGCTGCGGTCGATCTGGGAAACGGTGCTGATGACGGCCGCCTCCGGCCTGATCTCGCTGGTCTTCGGCCTGCCGCTTGGTCTCGCGTTGATATCAACCGAACGCGGCGGCATCGCCGAAAGCCTGTGGGTCAACCGCGTGCTGGGTGCCGTCATCAACGGCTTCCGCTCGGTGCCGTTCATCATCCTTCTGGTGGCGCTGATCCCGCTGACGCGACTGATCGTCGGCACCTCGATCGGCACCTGGGCGGCCATCGTGCCGCTCTCGATCGCCGCCACGCCCTACTACGCGCGCATCGCCGAAGTGTCGCTGCGCGAGGTCGACCATGGCCTGATCGAGGCGGCGCGCGCCATGGGCGGCAACCGCTGGACGATCATCCGCGAGGTGCTGGTGCCGGAGGCGCTCCCCGGCATCGTCGCCGGCTTCACGGTGACCTTGGTGACGCTGATCGGTGCCTCGGCCATGGCCGGCGCCATCGGCGCCGGCGGCCTCGGCGACCTCGCCATCCGCTACGGTTATCAGCGGTTCGAGACGTCGGTGATGGTCGCGGTGGTCATCGTACTGATCATCCTGGTGTGTGGAATCCAGTGGGCGGGGGATCGATTGGTGGCGCGGCTGGATCGGCGGGGGTGAGCCGGCTGAACACTTGGGCGGAGCTTCCCTAACTTCGTCATCCACGGGCGAAGCAGCCGCGAAGCGGCGTCGCGGAGACCCGAGGATGACGAAGTAATGGGTCGTTTCGGCAAATCGCCGAGGCAACGACCCGTCGACGCGCACCAAGCTAACCCCGCAACCTCACCCCTTCCGGATCGAAGAACGGCATCGGCGCCACCACCGCACGGGTCGGCTCGCCGTCAATGTCGATGCTCAGCTCAGCGCCTATCGCCGTAAACGGCAGCCGCAGATGCGCGGTCGCCAGCACCTTGCCCAGGGAATAGCCGTGGTCGCTGTAGGTGACGATGCCGGCATCCTCGCCATCGGCCAGCACCCTGGCATCCGTCGCCGCCGGTTTGTCGCCATCGAGGATCAGACCGGTCCAGCGCTCGTCGAGGCCCTTGTCGCGGATTTTGAGCAGCGCTTCGCGGCCGATGAAATCGCCCTTGTCGAACTTGATCCAGCGGTCGAGGCCGACATGGAACGGCGTGCGGGTCTCATCCATGTCGATGCCATGCGCCGGATAGGCCTTTTCCAGGCCGAGCGTGAACATCGCCAGCACGCCATAGGGTTTCAGGCTGAAGTCCTTGCCGGCCCGCATCAGCGCATCCCAGACCGAGGAGGCCTCGTCGGCGGGCACGAACAGTTCGAAGCCGAGTTCGCCAGTCACGCCAGTCCGCGAGACCAAGACGCGCGTGCCGTTGACATGGCCTGATGTGAATGCCCATCGCTTCAGATCATCGAGGTCGGTATCCGAGATCAACGCCTTCAACAGGTCGCGCGAGCGCGGGCCCTGGATGGTCGGGAAGGCTATCGCCGCGGTGATGTCGGTGACGTAGGCCTTGCGGCCCTCAGCATGGTGCTGCAGCCAGGGCAGCATCTTCAGGCGGTTGACCGAGCCGGTCACCAGCATGAAATGCTCCTGTCCCAGCCGGAACACGGTGAGGTCGTCCATGATGCCGCCATCCTCGCGGCAGACCGTGGAGTAGCGCACCTGGCCCGGCTTCATCGCCGCGGCGTCGTTGACGATGACATGGTTGACCAGCGCTTCGGCCTCCGGCCCCTTGATGTCCATCTTGCCCATGGTGCTCAGGTCCTGCACGCCGACATTTGCGCGGGTGTTAAGGTGCTCGTCGGCGATGCCGGAATAATATTTGGCCGAGATGAAATCGCCGCCGACCCGACCCATGGTCGCGCCGAGCCCGACGATGCTGCTGTAGAAAGGGGAACGCCGCTCAGCCAAGAAGGTCTCCATCATTCATGAAAAACGGCAGCGCCAAGCTGCGCTGCCGGAAGGCGTTCGTTGCCGGCCTCAGCTGCCGTAGACGTCGAACGCAAAATACCTGTCGTTGATTTCCTTGTATTTGCCGTTGGCGCGCAAGGCGTCGATCGCCGCATTGAACTTGCCGGCGAGGTCCTTGTTGCCCTTCTGCAGGGCGATGCCGACGCCGGGTCCGTGAATGGCCGGATCGGCGGTCAGCGTGCCGAGCAGCTTGCAGCAGGCGCCGTCCGGTTTCTTCAGCCATTCGGTTAGGATGATCGAGCCGTCCATCATCGCGTCGAGGCGGCCATTGGCCATGTCGGTGCGGGCATCGTCGCCGGTCGGGTAGGCCTTGACGGTCGAGCCCGCATATTTCTGCTCGGCGAATTTCTGGTGGATGGTCGCGGTCTGCACGCCGAGCGCCTTGCCTTTTAGATCGTCCGGCGAGGTACCTGCAATGGTCGAATCCTTCGGCACGGCGATGGCTGGCGGCGTCTGGTAGTATTTGTGGGTGAACTCGACCTTCTCGGCCCGCTCGGGCGTGATGGTGATGTTGATGATCGCATCGAACTTGCCGGCCTGCAGCGCCGGTATCGAGCCATCGAAATCCTGCACGGTGAACTCGCACTCGGCCTTCATTTCGGCGCACAGCGCCTTGCCGAGATCGATGTCGAAGCCGCCCAGCGTGCCGTCGGCATTGGCATAGTTGAAGGGCGGATAGGCGCCCTCGGTGCCGATCCTGAGCTTGTCCTGGGCGCTGGCGGCGCCGGTGGCAAGGGTAAGGGCGACGGAAGCGGCAAGCACGAAACGACCGAAAAGACGCATGTCTGAGATCTCCGTTGACCGGCGAAGTCTACCGGCTCCGGTGCTTCCGGCGGAGACGGAAGCGACATGCGCTGCGGCGATCACGGCGCGGTGCGGATACGAACCGTCGACAACAGGGCTGCGCCTTTATTTCGCGGTACATCTTCCCCGCACAAGGAAACTTGTGGTATACACTTCCATCTCCAAAGTATCCGTAATTCTTGATTTGAAATACGATGATTTCGTCGAGGGATTTGCATTGCCCGAAGGACAATGCTCGGGAGGACGACAATGGATCAGCCGGAATTCGTGCAGCAGGCCGCGCAGCGTCGGATCGCTGAGGACATCGCCAACCGTGTGCGCATCCACCAGGCCAACATCCAGCGCCTTGCCGCCGCGCGCGACAGCGCACACACACTGGAGGCGGCGGTCAGCAACCGCCCGCTGGTGATGCTGGCACAGGGCGATTCATGGTTCGACTATCCGCTGACCGGCAACGGATTGCCGCTCTCCGACACCGATGTGATCGCGCAACTGCGCCGGATCGGCAGCGCCCCGCCGACGATCCTCAACCTGGCGCATCACGGCGACGCGGCGACGGACGAGATGTCGCTTCCCAAGCAGGAAAGGATGATTGCAGCGCTGCGCAACCAAGCCAACTGGCTGGACGGCAAGCCCGACGCCATCCTGGTCTCGGCCGGCGGCAACGACATTGCCGGCGATCAGTTCTGCATCTTCCTCGACTTCAATGACGGCCACGCCACCGGCCTGAACAAGGACCGCTTCACCAGGGCGCTTGGCATGATCGAGGCCTGTTATCTCGACCTGTTCGCCTTGCGCGACCGGGTCGCGCCAGGCGTGCCGATCTTCGGGCATTGCTACGATTTTCCGATCCCGAACGGCGTTCACCCGGCCTGCGCCGGTCCCTGGCTGAAACCTTCGCTCGACTTCTGCAACTGGACCGTGGCGCAAGGCAAGACGATCGTCCATGACACGCTGGCGGCGTTTCGCGATCTGGTGAAGGGGCTGGCCGACACGCCCGCCAACAACTTCCATCTCGTCGATACGCAAGGGACGCTGACGGCCGCCGACTGGGCCAATGAGTTGCATCCGACGCCGGCGGGTTTCACGAAGATCGCGCAGAAATTCGCCGCCGCGCTGAAGGCAGCCGTGTAGGCGCGGCCATGAGGCCGCGCGGTTCGGTTTCGACCACCCGTCAGGGGACTGTTGGAGGCCCCGGGGCACCGCATATGAAGGTCGTCAGGTCCCGAAAAGGTTCCTGGCTTGCTCTTCCGTATAATAACCAAGCCTGACGTCCTCGGCGACCAATTCCGGATCACGCTCGCGCGGATCGCCATAGCCGCCACCGCCCGGCGTGCCGACGCGCACGCGGTCGCCGGCTTTCAGCGGGATATCCTGCTCCTTGGACAGATGCGGCGGCACATGCGCCACGCCGTCACGGAAGACGGTCACGCTGTTTGGCTCGCCGTCCTTGCCGCCAAGCGCGCCTTGCGGGCCGAAGCGGCCGTGATCCATGACGAAGGAGGCCCGCGCGTCGCCGCGCAGGATCTCGACCTCATAGGCGAGGCCGAAACCGCCGCGGTGCTTGCCGGCGCCGCCCGAACCTTCGCGCAAGGCGTAGTGGCGGTAGAGCACCGGAAAAGCCTGCTCCATGATCTCGACCGGCGGCGATTTGGAGATGCCGATGGTCGAGCAACCATTGGTCAGGCCGTCATGGCCTGAATTGCCGCCATAGCCGCCACCGGAGATCTGATACATCACATAATCGCGGCCGCGCGCCGGGTCGTTGCCACCGAGCGCGAAATTGCCGCTGGAGCCGGCGGGTGCGGCCGTCACCTTGTCCGGCAGAGCCTGCACCATGGCCGCGAACACCGCTTCGGCGATGCGCTGCGAGACCTCCGCCGCGCAGCCGGACACGGGGCGCGGATATTTGGCGTCGAGGAAGGTGCCCTCCGGACGCTTGACGATCAACGGTTCGAAAGCGCCGGCGCTGATCGGCACATCCGGGAAGATGTGGCGCATGGCGAGATAGACCGAGGACAAGGTCGTCGCCAGCACGCTGTTCATCGGCCCGGCGCAGGGTTTTGAAGAACCGGCAAAATCGAAGGTCAGCGTGTCGCCTTGTTTCTCCACCGCAAGCGCGATGGTCAGCGGCTCGTTGACCACCCCGTCGGAATCGACAAAGGCCTTGGAATGGTAGGTGCCGTCGGGAATCGCCGCGATGTTGGCGCGCATCTGCTCGGCGGCGCGGCGGCGCAGTTCGGCGATCGCCTCGACAACCGTTTCGTCACCGTAACGATCGAGGATTCCATTGAGCCTATCCTGGCCGATCAGCAGCGCGGCGGCCTGCGCCCTGATGTCGCCGATGCGCTGGTCGGCGACCCGGATGTTGGAGCAGATGATGGCGTAGATCTCGGGATCGAGCACGCCCTTCTTGAACAGTTTGACGGGCGGCAGCCGCAAACCTTCCTGCTCGACGGCTGTCGCGGACGCGGAAAACCCGCCCGGCACCGAGCCGCCAATGTCGGGCCAATGGCCGGTGTTGGACAGCCAGCAGAAGATTTTCCCATCGCGGTAGACCGGCATGGCGAAGCGCACATCCATCAGATGCGTGCCGCCGAGATAGGGGTCGTTGACGATGTAGATGTCGCCGGGTTCCGGGGCCAGGCAACGCCCATCGGCGATCATCTCTATCACCGTCTTCGTCGAATATTGCATGACGCCGACGAACACCGGCAGGCCCTGCGACCCTTGCGCGATCAGCGAGCCGTCGACGGCGGAATAGATGCCGTCGGAACGGTCATTGGCCTCGGCGATCACAGGCGAGAAGGCAGCACGGGAAAAGGTCAGGTCCATCTCGTCGCAGACCTGCTGCAACGCCGCCTGGAGAACCGAAAGCGTGATGGCGTCAAGCTTTGCCATATCAATGTCGGGCATGTCAGGCCTCGCCAATGTCGATGATGATGTTGCCGTCGGCATCGCAGCAGGCGCGGTCGCCGGGTTCGAGCACGGTGGTGGCGTCCATCTGTTCGAGGATCGCCGGCCCGTCGATGACGGCATCGAGCGGCAGTTTTTCGCGCGCATACACCGGCGTGTCGTGCCACTGGCCCGCATACCAGACCGGCCGGATCTCACGCCGCGCCTCATCGAGTGTCGTGGCGCGCCCGGCCGGGTCGATAAGTCGAGACAGGTCGATCGCCGGCCGCACGCCCGTGACCGAGGTGTTGAGGTTCACGAGGTTGGCGCGGATTTCCGGCAGCTCTACCTTGAAGCGGGCGAAATAGGCCTTGTCGAACAGGGCCTGCAGCTCCTGCCGTGTCACAGTGGAAGACGGCAGCGGCACGTTGATGATGTGGGTCTGGCCAACGAACTGCATGTCGGCGGAGTGGGTGACGCGGATCGTCTCCGGCTTCACCGCTTCCTTGGCGATCAGCTCCTCGCCTTCGTTTCGGTGCCGTTCCAATACTTGATGAAGCTGGATTTCGTCGAGCACCGCGACCGGCTGGTTGATGGTGTTGACGAAGTCATGACGCAGGTCGGCGACGACGCAGCCGAGCGCGTTGGTGATGCCGGGACGCGCCGGCACCAGCACGCGGGGCAGGCCGAGTTCGCGCGCCAATGCCGTTGCATGCAGCGGCCCGGCGCCGCCGAAGGCGAACAGCGCGAAATCGCGGGGGTCGTGGCCGCGCGACACCGAGACCATGCGGATGGCGCCGGCCATCTTCATGTTGCCGAGCCGCAGCACCGCGCCCGCAGCCTCGACGCCCGACAGGCCGGTGGCCTTGCCGATCCTGTCCTCGAAAATGCCGGTGACGCTCTCCACGGTGACCGGGTTTTCGACGGCCAGCAATTTCTTCGGCGCCAACCGGCCGAGCACCAGATTGGCATCGGTGATGGTCGGCTCCAGGCCGCCACGGCCGTAGCAGATCGGGCCGGGATTGGCGCCCGCACTTTCCGGGCCGATCTGGATCAGGCCGGCCGCGTCGACACGGGCGATCGAGCCGCCGCCGGCGCCGACCGTATGCACCGCGACCATCGGCACATGGATCGGCATGGCATATTCGATCTCGATCTCGTTGGAGACCGCCGGCTCGGCGTTGCGGATCAGCGCCACGTCGGTCGAGGTGCCGCCCATGTCGTAGGTCACAAGGTTTTCGAAGCCGGCGCGCTTGCCCGTATAGGCGGCGGCGATGACGCCGGAGGCCGGGCCGGACATGACGGTCTTGGCCGATTCACGTGTGACGAAGCGGGCCGAGATCATGCCGCCATTGCCGTTCATGATCAGGAAGTCGCGGGCATAGCCCTTTGCCGCCAATTCCTTGCGCAGCCGCTCAACATAGCGCTCGAGGATCGGCTGCACCGAAGCGTTGACGGAAGCCGTCACCCCGCGCTCGAATTCTCGAGCTTCCGACAGCAGCGCATGGCCCGTGGTGATGTAACCGTTCGGCCAGAGCTCCGCGGCAATCTCGGCGGCGCGCCGCTCGTGCAACGGGTTGGCGTAGGAATGCAGGAAATGGATGACGAGGGATTCGCAGCCGGCCGCGATCAGCGCCTTCACCGCATCGCGCATTTCGGCCTCGTCGAGCGGCGTGCGCACCGCGCCGGACGCCTCGACGCGCTCCGACACTTCGAGCCTGAGATTGCGCGGGATGACGGGAACGAAGGTGCCGGTCATGCCATACGGTTGCGGCCGGGTGCGCCGGCCAAGCTCGATCACGTCGCGAAAGCCGCGCGTGGTGATCATGCCGGTCCTGGCCAGACGGCGCTCCAGCACGGCATTGGTGGTGGTGGTCGTGCCGTGCACGATGAGGTCGATGCCGTCGATGGCAAATCCGGTGGCGCCAAGTGCCGAAACCACCCCGAAGGCCTGGTTGTCGACCGTCGTCGGGGTCTTGGCGATATGCACCTTGCCGCCGTGCCTGCCGTCGATCAGAAGCAGGTCGGTAAAGGTCCCGCCGACATCGATGCCGGCCACGACGCTGCCCAGGGAATCCGGCGGCTGCACCGAAAAATTCTCTTTCATTGTCGAAACCCGAAATGCTGGGACTACGGATATGGCACAGTTTGGAAAGGTGTTTCGCGACGGTATCTTGACGCAAATATCGTTTGTATACTAATAAATTCCGGACACAAGAGCTTACCGCTTTGGAGTGTGCGAGCAGCACGCCGGGACCTGAACGGTCCGGGCGCGCAGGTGAAAGTTTGGCGCCCGCGTCCGGGTTGGGCCAGAAAGTTGGATTTGATGAACACCACATCCGCCTTCAACACCGCCGGCGCCCGCCCGCTGCAGTTTCCGATTCCGGCCAATGTCTATGCCGAAACCGTCGTCTCGGTGAAACACTACACCGATCGGTTGTTCTCGTTCCGCATCACCCGTCCGCAGTCGCTGCGCTTCCGCTCCGGCGAGTTCGTCATGATCGGCCTGCCCAATGCCGAGAAGCCGGTGTTCCGCGCCTATTCGGTGGCGAGCCCGGCCTGGGACGAAGAGCTGGAATTCTTCTCGATCAAGGTGCCGGACGGCCCGCTGACCTCGGAACTGCAGAAGATCCAGGTCGGCGACACCGTCATCATGCGCCAGAAGTCGACCGGCACGCTGGTGGTCGACGCACTGACCCCAGCCAAGCGGCTGTTCATGATCTCGACCGGCACCGGCATCGCGCCCTTCGCGAGTCTGCTGCGCGACCCCGACACCTATGAAAAATTCGACCAGCTGATCCTGACCCATACCTGCCGCGACAATGCCGAGCTGACCTACGGCCAGGAACTGGTGGCGGCGCTGGAGAACGACCCGCTGATCGGCGAACTGACCACCGGCCGCGTCACGCTCTACAATTCGACGACCCGCGAAGAATCGGCCCGCATGGGCCGCATCACCGCCCTGATCGGCTCGGGCAAGTTCTACGCCGACCTCGGCATCGAGAAGCTCAATCCGGAAACGGACCGCATCATGATCTGCGGCTCGATGCATATGCTCAAGGACGTCAAGGAGCTCGCCGAAAGCCTCGGCTTCCAGGAAGGCTCGCTCAGCCATCCCGCGACCTTCGTCGTCGAGCGCGCCTTCGTCGGCTGAGCCGGACGCCGACACCTCAAACCTGCATTTTGACCATGCGGTCAAAAACTAGCTGCTTTTGCGGCCTTTTTCAGCTATCCCTCGCTTGAGGACTCGTGAAGCACGACTTCACGGGCTATCTTGTCGGGAAACGACGCGCACCAAGACATAAGCGCAAGTCGCTGAATGAAAGGGCAGGAGATGAGCAGCACAATCCGCGAAGCCGACATTGGCACCAAGGTGACGCCGCTGCCGGCCCGCGCCGCCGCCAACACCCCGGCACCGCTGGACCATCGCATTGCGCGCAATCCCGGCATGAAACTCGACCTCGGCTTCATGGAATCGGTGCGCAGCGTCAACCGCTCGGCGCTGGAACGGCGCGTCGCCAGCCTGACCAAGCGGCGCTCGATCAAGGCCGACAACCAGGCGGCCTGGCTGCTGCGCGCCGTCGCCTGCATGGATCTGACGACGCTGAACTCCAATGACACGGAGGAGCGCGTGCGCCGGCTCTGCGCCAAGGCGATCAACCCGTTCCGCCGCGACATCGTCGAGGGCCTCGGCATTGCGGGCGATACCATCCGTCCGGCGGCGGTCTGCGTCTACCATCCCTTCGTCGCCACGGCCGTCGATGCCGTGCGCGGCACCGGCATTCACGTTGCCGCCGTTTCCACCGCCTTTCCGCACGGCCTGGCACCGCTGTCGACCCGGCTGCAGGAAATCGAGGCCTCGGTGCGCGACGGCGCCGACGAGATCGACGTCGTCATCCCGCGCGGGCTGGTGTTCGGCGCCAAGTGGCGGGAGCTCTACAACGAGATCGTCTCGATGCGTGCCGCCTGCGGCGATGCGCATCTGAAGGTCATTCTCGGCACCGGCGACCTCGCCACTTTGCGCAATGTCATGCTGGCCTCGATGGTGGCGATGATGGCGGGCGCCGATTTCATCAAGACTTCGACCGGCAAGGAAAGCGTCAATGCGACGCTGCCCGTCGGGTTGGCCATGGTGCGCGCCATCAGGGCCTATTTCGAGGAGACCGGCTATCTCATCGGCTTCAAGCCGGCCGGCGGCATTTCCACCGCCAAGGCCTCGCTCGACTGGCTGGTGCTGATGAAGGAAGAACTCGGCCGGCCATGGCTGGAGCCGGAGCTGTTCCGCTTCGGTGCGTCGAGCCTTTTGACCGACATCGAGCGGCAGCTCGAGCACCATCTGACCGGGCACTATTCGGCCAATCACCGCCACGCAATGGCTTGAGCACCCACCCCGATCGGCCTGGCCGGTCGACCCTTCCCGCGAAGGGGAAGGGTGAAGGAGGCACCCCATGAATATTCTCGACCGCTATCACGCCATGGAATACGGCCCAGCGCCGGAAGCCCGCAACGAGGCCGATGCGTGGCTTGCCGCGCGCGATTTCGGCAAGGCGCTGTTCATCGACGGCGGCTGGAAAGCCGCTTCCGGCGGCAAGACCTTCGACACCAGCGAGCCGTCTTCCGGCAAGCTGCTGGCCAAGGTCTCCGATGCCAGTGCGGCCGATATCGAGGCGGCGGTTGCGGCCGCCACCAAGGCGCTGCCGAAATGGAGCGCCAGTTCAGGCTACGCCAGGGCAAAGGTCCTCTACGCCATCGGTCGTGCCATGCAGCGGCATCAGCGCCTGTTCGCGGTGCTTGAGTCCATCGACAACGGCAAGCCGATCCGCGAAAGCCGCGACATCGACGTGCCGCTCGCCATCCGTCACTTCATCCATCACGCCGGCTGGGCGCAGGCGCTGGACAGGGATTTTCCCGGTCACAAGAGCGTCGGCGTCGTCGGCCAGATCATCCCGTGGAATTTCCCGCTGCTGATGCTGGCCTGGAAGATCGCGCCGGCACTGGCCGCCGGCTGCACGGTGGTGCTGAAGCCTGCCGAGTTCACGCCGCTGACCGCCATCCTGTTCGCCGAGATCTGCGAACGTGCCGGCGTGCCTAAGGGCGTCGTCAACATCGTGCAAGGCGGACCGGAAGCGGGCGCGGCCATCGTCAACCATCCCGGCATCCAGAAGATCGCCTTCACCGGCTCGTCCGAAGTGGGCAAGATCATCCGCAAGGCCACAGCCGGCTCGGGCAAGAAACTGTCGCTGGAGCTCGGCGGCAAATCGGCCTTCATCGTCTTCGAGGATGCCGATCTCGACAGCGCCGTGGAAGGCCTGGTCGACGGCATCTGGTTCAACCAGGGCCAGGTCTGCTGCGCCGGCTCGCGGCTCCTGGTGCAGGAAGGCATTGCCGAGGCCCTGATCGCCAAGGTCAAGACGCGGATGAGCCGGCTGCGCGTCGGCAGTCCGCTCGACAAGAACACCGATATCGGCCCGTTGGTCGACCTGACCCAGCTCGACCGCGTCAAGGGCCTGGTCGCCGAAGGCGCGAAGCAGGGCGCCGTCTGCTGGCAGCCGGATGCCGTGCTGCCGTCCTCCGGCTATTACCATCTGCCGACGCTCGCCACCGGCGTTTCGCCGGCTAATATCCTGGCGCAGGAAGAGGTTTTCGGACCGGTGCTGGCGACCATGACCTTCCGCAACACCGAGGAAGCGATCGAGCTTGCCAACAACACGCGCTACGGCCTTGCGGCGAGCGTGTGGAGCGAGAACGTCAACCTCGCGCTCCATGTCGCGCCGCAGCTGAAGGCCGGCGTCGTCTGGATCAACGGCACCAACATGTTCGACGCCGCCTGCGGTTTTGGCGGCTACCGCGAAAGCGGCTTCGGGCGTGAAGGCGGGCGTGAAGGCATGTTCGAATATCTCACGGCAAAACTGCCGCTCGGCCCGGTCATCAAGCCGGCGGTGATTTCGGCGCAGCCCGTCGAGCAAGTTGATGGCGCGGCCATCGACCGCACCGCTAAACTGTTCATCGGTGGCAAACAGGTGCGGCCGGACGGCAATTATTCGCTGGCTGTCGCCACCGCCAAGGGAAAGCTCGCCGGTGAAGTCGGCTTAGGCAACCGCAAGGATATCCGAGACGCCGTTTCCGCCGCCCGCGCCTGCAGAGGCTGGCCTGAAGCCACCGCCTATAACCGCTCCCAGGTGCTTTATTACCTGGCCGAGAACCTCTCCGGCCGCGCCGGCGAGTTTGCCGCCCGTCTTAGCGAGCTGACCGGCGCCAACGCCAAGGCCGCGCGGGAAGAGGTGGAGCAGTCAATCGAACGTCTGTTCCTCTATGCGGGTCTTGCCGACAAGTTCGAGGGGCGCGTGCACCAGCCGCCGGCCCGCGCGGTGACGCTGGCGCTGCATGAGCCGGTCGGCGTCGTCGGCATCGTCGCGCCGGATGCTTCACCGCTGCTCGGCCTGATCTCGCTGGTCGCGCCGGCGCTGGCCATGGGCAACACCGTCGTCGCGGTGCCTTCGGAGCGTTATCCGCTGCTCGCCACCGACCTCTATCAGGTGATCGAATATTCCGACGTTCCGGCCGGCGCCATCAACATCGTCACCGGCCGCAGCGCCGAACTTGCCGGCGTGCTGGCCAAGCATGACGATGTCGACGGGCTCTGGGTGTTCGCCGATGCCGAGACCTGCGCCAAGGCGGAAGCCGAGTCCATCGGCAACCTCAAGCGCGTCTGGAGCGGCAATGGCCGCGGCCTGGACTGGGCATCCGACGAGGCTGCCGGCGATGCCTTCCTGCGCCGCGCCGTCGAGGTGAAGAATGTCTGGGTGCCTTACGGCGACTGACATTTCCGGCCTGTCGCAATGGTGATCGTGTTCGGGCTTGACGCCCGGACACATGTTCTTTAACGAGAAAAAACATCTTTATCAGTGAACTGGGACAGGCTGCACGATAGCACCTGGCTGGCACATGACGCCGCCGCCAGCCGCCGATAAAGGCAGTTGACCCAAGCAGGCGAGGAAAAGATATGGCAGATCTGGCAGGCAAGGTCGTTGTCATCACGGCGGCGGCGCAAGGCATCGGCAAGGCGAGCGCGCTGGCCTTCGCCAAGACTGGAGCCACCGTCCACGCCACCGACATCAACGAGACGCTTCTCGCCGAACTCGCCAAGACGCCCGGGATCAAGACCCGCAAGCTGGATGTGCTCAACGACGAGGCGGTCAACGCCGCCTTCGCCGAGATCGGCCGCGTCGACGTGCTGTTCAACTGCGCCGGCTTCGTTCATTCCGGCTCGATCCTGGAGATGAAGGATGGCGATCTCGATTTCGCCTTCAACCTCAATGTCCGCGCCATGATCCGCACCATCCGCGCCGTGCTGCCCGGCATGCTGGAGCGCGGCGACGGATCGATCGTCAATATGTCTTCGGTCGCCGGCGCCGGCAAAGGCGTGCCGAACCGCTTTGCCTATGGCGTCACCAAGGCCGCTGTCATCGGCCTGACCAAGGCGATTGCCGCCGACTATGTCGGCAAGGGCATACGCTGCAACGCCATCTGCCCCGGCACGGTCGAGAGCCCGTCGCTGCAGGACCGCATGCATGCACAAGGCGACTACGAAGCCGCCCGCGCCGCCTTCATCGCCCGCCAGCCTATGGGCAGGCTCGGCACGCCGGAGGAAATCGCCGATCTCGCCGTCTACCTGGCCGGCGCGACCTATACGTCCGGGCAGGCCTATAATATCGACGGCGGCTGGTCGATCTGACCGCAGAGATCAGGCGCCGACAGGAAGATCGGATCCGCCCCAAGGTTTGCCGTGGATCGGGTAGTCTGAAAATCCCGCGCGCCGGCCCGCTCGACAGCTGTCTGCGCTTGCCCGGGATGAGGTCGATGGATACGGTCCGCCCGGCTCCTCGGGGAGCCATCGCCTCGGCGGAGAGTTTGCAAAAGGCCGCGAGGCCGCAACCAGGAGAAGGATTTAGATGAAACTGCTGCGCTATGGCGAGGTGGGGAGCGAACGTCCCGGCCTGCTCGATGCGGATGGAACGATCCGCGATCTCTCCGCCCATGTCGCCGACATTGCCGGCACCACGCTTCATCCGGCCTCGCTGGAGATGCTGGGCAAGCTCGATCCGAAGTCGCTGCCGGTGGTTCCCGGCAAGCCTCGCCTCGGCGCCTGCGTCGCCGGCACCGGCAAGTTCATCTGCATCGGCCTCAACTACTCCGACCACGCCGCCGAAACCGGCGCCACTGTGCCGCCGGAGCCGATCATCTTCATGAAGGCAAGCTCGGCCATTGTCGGTCCGGACGATGACGTGCTGATCCCGCGCGGCTCCGAGAAGACCGACTGGGAGGTCGAGCTCGCCGTGGTCATCGGCAAGACGGCAAAGTATGTCAGCGAAGCCGATGCGCTGGATTATGTCGCCGGCTATGCCGTTGCGCATGACGTATCCGAGCGCGCCTTCCAGGCCGAGCGTCAGGGCCAGTGGACCAAAGGCAAGAGCTGCGACACGTTCGGCCCGACCGGCCCGTGGCTGGTGACCAAGGACGAAGTTGCCGACCCGCAGAACCTGAAGATGTGGCTGACCGTCAACGGCAAGACCATGCAGAACGGCTCGACCAAGACCATGGTCTACGGCGTCAAATATCTGGTTTCCTACCTCAGCCAGTTCATGTCGCTGCACCCCGGCGACATCATCTCCACAGGCACGCCGCCCGGCGTTGGCCTCGGCATGAAGCCGCCGGTGTTCCTCAAGGCCGGCGACGTGGTGGAACTGGGTATCGAGGGCCTGGGCCAGCAGAAGCAGACGTTCAAGGCCGACGTGTAGATGCGCCGACTTGCCTTCTCCCCTTGTGGGAGAAGGCAAGAAGCGTTGGCACCGGCTACTTCAGCACCTTCCCGTCCGCGCCAAACCGATAGGTCTTCGCCGGATCCGGCGTCGCATAGAGCGTCGCGCCGGGCTCGGCGTCATAGACACCGAAAATCCGCACCGTGATCAGCCCCGCCTTCTCGCAGTCGAGATAAAGATTGGTGTCGGCGCCGAGATGCTCGGCATGCACCACCGTGCCCTTCCAACTGCCTGACTTCGGATCAACGGTCAGATGCTCCGGCCGCACGCCGATGGTCTTGGCCGTCTCGCCGAGACGGGCACCGTCGATGAAGTTCATCTTCGGTGAGCCGATAAAGCCGGCGACGAACTCGTTTGCCGGTGAATTGTAGAGCTCCATCGGCCCGCCGATCTGCTCGATCCGGCCGGCATTGAGCACGACGATCTTGTCGGCCAGCGTCATCGCCTCGACCTGGTCATGGGTGACGTAGATCATCGTTGCCTTCAGCCGGCGGTGAAGCTGTGCGATCTCCAGCCGGGTGTTGACGCGCAGGGCGGCGTCGAGGTTCGACAGCGGCTCGTCGAAGAGGAACAGTTTGGGCTCGCGCACCACGGCGCGGCCGATGGCGACGCGCTGGCGCTGGCCGCCGGAGAGTTCGGCCGGCCGCCTCTCGAGATAGGGCTCCAGCGACAGCATGGACGAGGCGATGCCGATGCGGCGATCGATCTCCGGGGCGGGCGTGCCGGCCTGTTTCAGGCCGAGGCCCATATTGTTCTTCACCGTCAGATGCGGATAGAGCGCATAGGTCTGGAACACCATGGCGATGCCGCGCTTGGCCGGCGGCGTGACGGAGACATCCTGACCGTCGATGACCACGCGGCCCGAGGTCGAATCCTCCAGACCGGCGATGACCCTGAGCAAGGTCGACTTGCCGCAGCCAGACGGGCCGACGAAGACGACGAATTCGCCATCCGTCACTTCGAGGTTGATGCCCTTGAGCACCTCGACCGGCCCGAAGGCCTTCTTCACATTCTCGATCTTCAGCGAGCCCACAATATTGTTCCTAGCTTTAGAGTTTGACGGCTGCGCCGATGCGCACGCTCTCGTCGGCGGCAAGGCAGACGGCGAGCGACTTGACCGCGTCGTCCATGTGTTTGGTGAGATCCAGATCCTCTCGGATCGCCTTCAGCACGAAGGCCTGTTCGAGATCGCAGAGGTCCTGGTGGCCGGGCTCGCCGGCCATGGACAGCATTTCGTCCGCCTTGACGAACTTGCCGTCCGGGCCGGTTTCAGCGCTGTGCAGGCGGATGGTCGAGGTCTTGGTGTGGGTGTCGATGTCATCCGACTTGACGCCTTCCTTCATGACGATCGACACGCAACCATTCGGCGAGATGACGTCCTTCACGAAGAAGGCGGTTTCGGAAATCATCGGCCCCCAGCCGGCTTCGTACCAGCCGACCGAGCCGTCATCGAACAGCACCTGCAGGTGGCCGTAATTGTACATGGTCGGCGCCACCTCCTGCGTCAGCCGCACGCCCATGCCGCGCACCTCGACCGGCTTGGCGTCGGTGATCTGCAGCATGACGTCGAGATAGTGCACGCCGCAGTCGACGATCGGCGACGTCGTCTGTATCAGCTGCTTGTGCGTCTCCCAGGTATGGCCTGCGGACTGCTGGTTGAGATTCATGCGGAAGACATAGGGGCCGCCGAGCTTGCGTGCCTCGGCGATCAGCCGGATCCAGGACGGGTGGTGGCGCAAGATATAGCCGACCACCAGTCTCCTGCCGTTGGCCTTGGCGGCGGCGACGACGCGTTTTGCGTCGGCCACCGTGGTTGCCAGCGGCTTTTCCACGAACACGTGGCAGCCGGCCTCGAACGCCCTGACCGCGTAGTCGGCATGGCTGTCGGAATAGGTGGCGATGCAGGCGACATCGGGCTTTTCGTCGCGCAGCGCCTCGTCGAAAGACCGCCTGATGCCATAGCCCGACAGCCCGTCCGGCAGCGGCACGTCGGAGCGGTTGATGAGGGCCGCGATCTCGAAGCCCGGATTGGTGTGATAGGCCAGCGCATGGCTGCGGCCCATATTGCCGAGTCCAGCGACGACGACGCGAAGAGGCTTTTGCGAACTCACTTGACGGCTCCCGACGTAATGCCGCGGATCAGCTGCCGCGAGAAGATGACGTAGAGGATCAGCACCGGCATGATCGCCAGCGAGAGTGCGGCCAGGATGGCGTTCCAGTTGGTGACGAACTGGCCGAGGAACAGCTGGGCGCCGAGCGTCACCGTCTTGGTCTCTTCCGACGGCGCCAGGATCAGCGGGAACCACAGATCGTTCCAGATCGGGATCATGGTGAAGACGGCGACAGTCGCCATCGATGGCCGCACCAGCGGCAGCACCAGCCGGAAGAAGATGGTGTATTCCGACAGGCCGTCAATACGGCCGGCATTCTTCAGGTCGTCGGACACCTGCTTCATGAATTCCGACAGGATGAAGACGGCGAGCGGCAGGCCTTGCGCGGTGTAGACCAGGATCAGCGCCGTCAGCGTGTTGACCAGCCCGCTCGCCACCATCAATTGCAGGATGGCGACGGTGCCCAGCCGGATCGGGATCATGATGCCGAGCGCGAGATAGAGTCCCATCAGCGAATTGCCGCGGAAGCGGTATTCCGACAGCGCGAAGGCCGCCATGGCGCCGAACAGCAGCACGAAGAACAGCGAGGCGACGGTGACGACGAGGCTGTTCTGGAAATAATGGATGAAATCGCCCTGCCCGATGACGGTTGTGTAGCCGATCAGGTCGAAGGTTTTTGGCGTCGGCGGCGTCAAAGGTGCCCCGAAAATACCGGCGCGCGACTTGAACGAGTTCATGATGACCAGGATCACCGGAAACAGCGCGATAGCCGTATAGGTCAACAGGATCGCGTGGGCGCCGATGGTGCGGGGCAGCGAACGGGTGGCGGTGCTCATCTCTGGCCCTCAGAACTGGTAGCGACGCAGGCGCGTCTGGACGAGGAAGAGGTAGACGCAGACGCCGCCGAGGATGATCAGGAACATCATCGTGGCGATCGCGGCACCCATATTGGGATCGCCGACCTGCAGCTGGAAGCCGAAGAAGGCGCGGTAGAGGAAGGTGCCGAGAATGTCGGTCGAATAGTTCGGCCCGGCGAGCGCGCCTTGCGCGGTGTAGATCAGGTCGAAGGCGTTGAAATTGCCGACGAAGGTGAGGATCGAGATGATGCCGATCGACGGCAGGATCAACGGCAGCTTGATCTTCCAGAACTGCGACAGGCCGGTAATGCCGTCGCATTCGGCGGCCTCGATCACCTCCTCGGGAATCGACAGCAGGGCGGCGTAGATCAGCATCATCGGGATACCGACGAACTGCCACACCGAGATCAGGCTGAGCGCGGTGAGCGCGTATTCTTCCTTGCCGAGCCAGGGCGTGAACAGGCTTTTCAGGCCGACCAGGTCCATCATATGCGGCGCCACGCCCCACAGCGGCGACAGGATCAGCTTCCAGGCGAAGCCGACGATGACGAAGGACAGGATGGTCGGCACGAAGATCGCCGTGCGGTAGAAGGCCGCGAATCTAAGCCTCGGGCTGGACAGGAGGGCGGCCAGCATGACGCCGATCGGGTTCTGCACCAGCATGTGGATGATGAAGAACCAGACGTTGTTCCTGAGCGCATTCCAGAAGTTCACCGACCAGTTGGGGTCGCCGAACAGGGTGCGGAAATTGTCCAGGCCAACAAAGACCTGGTGCTGCTCGATATTGCGGAACAGCGACAGCTGCAGCGTACCGGCAAGCGGCAGGATCATGATCGCCGTATAGACGAGCACGGCCGGCGCCAGGAAGATGGCGATGTGCCAGCGGAACGGTCTTTTCGGTCGGATATCTGCGGCCATGAGTTCGGTCCCCGCCGTCTCTCGGTTCCAAAGGGTGACAATGCTAGATGATGCCTCGATGCACGGCCCTGACATCCTTGCCCGGTGCGGCAAGAACAAAGGCCTGCGACTGATCAGCTAGCCTTCCCCAAGACGAGCAAGGGTAAGGCCGCGAGGCGGTGCCGACAATCGCTATCTGAACGGGTGCACTTCCGAAAATCAGGGTATCCGGAACCGGCCAGGCATGCGCCCGGCCGGCTCCGTTGCCTGAGCTCTTACTTCGCCGGCTTGTACCAGCTGTCGAGACCGGTCTGCAGCTTCTTGGCCGCGGCCTCCGGCGTGTCGGTGCCGTTGATGACGTTGGCCGACTCAACCCAGGTCTCGTTTTCGAGGTTCGGCGTGCCGCGCGACAGGATCTGGTAGGTCGAGCGGATAGTCGACTTGCACTTGCCGCGCCAGGAGACGAATTCCTGCGCCAGCGGGTCCGCCATCTTCACCGGCGAGGAGTTCAGGCTGAAGAAGCCAGGCAGCGCATTGGCGTAGATGGTGGCGAAATCCGGCGAGGCCACCCAGGACAGGAAGGTCTTGGCCGCGTCGGCATGCTTGGAGGCTGCATTCAGGCCCATGCCGATATCGGTATGGTCGGAGATGTAGCAGGTGTCGCCGGCCTTCTCGACCGGCGGCGGGAAGGCGCCCATCTTGAACTGGGCCTGGGTGTTGAACAGGCCGATTTCCCACGAGCCGGCCGGGTAGATGGCGGCACGGCCGAGCGTGAACAGGTTCTGGCTGTCCGGATAGGTCTGCGCCTCGAAGCCGTCGCCGAGATAAGGCTTCCACTTGGCCAGTTCCTCATAGGGAGCGACCCAGTCCTTGTCGGTCAGCTTCTGCGTGCCCTTGATCAGCGCCGCGCGGCCATCCTCGCCCTTCCAGTAGTTGGGGCCGATGTTCTGGTAGCCCATGGTCGCGGCTTCCCAGAGATCCTTGGTGCCCATCGCCATCGGGATGTAGGTGCCGTCGGCCTTGATCTTGTCGAGCGCGGCGAAGAACTCGTCGCGGGTCGTCGGCACCTTGATGCCGAGCTTGTCGAAGGCGTCCTTGTTGTAGATGAATCCGTGGATGACGGACGCCATCGGCACGCAGAAGCTCGCCTTGCCGTCATCGGTCTGCCAGGCGGACTTGGCGACGGGCGAGAAGTTCTCCATGCCGGGCAGCGCCGAGAGATCGGCGAGGTTGCCCTTCTTGTAGAGTTCAAGCGACTTGTCGAAGGGGCGGCAGGTGATCAGGTCGCCCGCCGAGCCGGCGGCGAGCTTGGCCCCCAACGCCGCGTCATATTCGGTCGGAGCCGATGGCGCGAACACCACCTTGATGCCGGGATTCTTGGCTTCGAAGGCCGGGATCAGCTTGTCCTTCCAGATGGCAAGGTCGTCGCCGCGCCAGCTTTCGATGTTGAGCGTTACGTCCTCGGCGTGAGCCAACCCGGCCGAGCCGAGAATGCTGGTGCCCAGAAGCAGTGCCGTCAGTAATTTCGTTGTCATGCTCAGTCTCCCTGTTGACCTTTTTCAGGTTCGGTTTTGATGAGAACAGGGGCTTTTGACCCCTTGCTCCCCTCGCAAGCCCGTTTCACCTCGATGGAAATCGGGATGAAACAGGCCCTACTTCCTTGTTCGAGCGTGATCCTTTCCGGGATCATGCTCCAGCGCGGAAAGGGCCGGCCGCAGCTTCTGGCCGGTCTCTTCCAGTATCTTGCGCGCCGCATCGGCGCTGTCGGCGCCGGCGGCGAGCAGAATGGCGGTCTTGACTGCGCCGCCGCTCTTCTCGAGCAGCCGGGCGGCTTCGTCCCTGTCGCGCCCGCTGATGGCGGCGACGATGCGCGCGGCGCGGTCGCGCAGCTTGATGTTGTCGGCCATGAGATTGACCATGTAGCCGTCATGGACATGGCCGAGATGGACGGCGGTCAGCGTCGACAGCATGTTGAGCGCGATCTTCTGCGCAGTGCCGGCGCCCATGCGCGTCGAGCCGGCGATCACTTCCGGCGGCGTCTCGAGCAGGATGGCGGTTTCGGCCTGTCGCAGCAGGGCCGAGTCCCGATTGTTGGCGATACCGATGGTGGCCGCACCCCGGCTGGCGGCTTCCTCGATGGCGCGCACCGCATAGGGCGTGGTGCCGCTGGCGGAAAGGGCGATCAGGCAATCGCCGGCGCCGATGCCGGCCTTGGCGACCGCCGCCGCGGCCTCCTCCGTATCATCCTCAGGACCGCCGGCCAGCGTCTTAAACGCCTCGTCGCCGCCGGCGATCAGGATGGCGATGCGATCGCGCGGGATACCGAAAGTGCCGGGAAGCTCCAGGGCGTCGGCCAGCGCCATCAGGCCGGAACTGCCGGCCGCTGCATAGGCAAGCTTGCCGCCGCCATTCAACCGGCCGGCGATGATCTCGGCTGCCTTGGCGATGGCGGGGATGGCGTTGCGGACGGCCTTGGCGGCTTCGATCTGCGCATCGGCCAGCGAAACAAGGATGGCTTCCGGAGCCTGGATATCCAGCCCCTCGGCATTCCTGTGAAGCGCTTCGGTGCGCGTTTCAGCCATCCGTGTTCCTCCAATACCAGAACAATACCAAAAAAATACCACTTGTCCACATGCATTAACGAAATCGCGGACAGGAAATCGATGAGCCGGCGAAATGTGCAGGATTTTCAATAAAATACGGCTTAATCTTTTTGAAACGGAAATTAATCCTTGGCTATTGGTATTTTATTGGTATTATCCGCCCGGAGGAGAAATTGCGTGAAATTCGTGCTCGGCATCGATGGCGGCGGCACCAGCTGCAGGGCCGCCCTGGCAACGGTTGAAGGTTCGGTCATTGGCCGCGCCAAGAGCGGCGCAGCCAACATCCGCACCGACCTCACGGGCGCGCGCTCGAACATTGTCGACGCCGCGCGGCAGGCTTTCATTACCGCCGGGCAGGATCCCGAGCTGATCCCGCAGACACCGGCCATTCTCGGCCTTGCCGGCGCCAATGTCGGCACCTACCGGCAGCAGCTCGAGGCGATCCTGCCGTTCAGCATCAGCCGCGTCGAGACCGACGCCGAGATCGCGCTCGAAGGCGCCGTCGGCTCCGGTGATGGCGCCATGGCCATCCTCGGCACCGGCACCGCCTATATGGCGCGCAAGGACGGCAAATCGCGCGCCATCGGCGGCTGGGGTTTCCAGGTCGGCGACCAGGGCAGCGGCGCCCGCATCGGCCGCGACCTCCTGGAGCAGACCTTGCTTGCCCATGACGGTGTGCGCGCGGCTTCGCCGCTGACCGACGCCATGATGGCCATCTTCCGCAACAATCCCGAGGATGTGGTCGAATTCACCACCAATGCCAAGCCCGGCGATTTCGGCGGCTTCGCGCCGAAAGTCTTCGAGCACGCGCAAAAGGGCGATGCCGTCGCCAACTGGATCGTCGACAAGGCGGTCGGCGATGTCGAGGCCGCGCTCGGCGCGCTCGGCCTTTCGGACGACGCGCCGCTTTGCCTGCTTGGCGGGCTCGCGCCACTTTATGCGCCGCGCCTGTCGGCCCGCTACCGCGCACTGCTCAAGCCTCCGCTCGACGACGCGCTGGGCGGCGCGGTGCAGATGGCGGCGCGTCTGTTCGCCAAACCGGTGGAGGCGGCGCGATGAGCGACGCCGCCGACCAGATCTTTGCCACGCTGAAGCAATCCGCGCAAAGCGGCGCGCCGCTCTATCTGCAGCTGCGCAAGAGCATCGAGGACGCCGTCAACCGCGGCCTGATCGGCCCGGGCGACGCGCTGCCTTCCGAGCGCGACATCGCCACCAAGGCCGACATTTCGCGCGTCACCGTGCGCAAGGCGGTGCAGGACCTGGTCAAGGGCGGCATCCTCGTGCAGCGCCATGGCTCCGGCACTTTCGTGGCGCCGCGCATGGAGCGCGTCGAGCAATCGCTGTCGCGGCTGACCTCGTTCACCGAGGACATGGCGCGGCGCGGCATGGCGGTGCGTTCGGCATGGCTCGACCGCGGCCTCTATGCGCCCTCGCCCGACGAGATGATGGTGCTCGGCCTGTCGTCGAGCGAGCTGGTGGCGCGCGTGGCGCGCCTGCGCATTGCCAACGACACGCCGCTGGCGATCGAACGCGCCTCGCTGTCGGCCAGCCTGCTGCCCGACCCGGCGGGGATAGGCTCCTCGCTCTATGCCGCGCTGGAATTGACCGGCAACCGGCCGGTGCGGGCTGTGCAGCGCATCTCCGCCGCCAATCTCGGCGACAGCGATGCGCGGCTGCTCGAGGTGCCGCCGGGCATCGCCGGCCTGCACATCGAACGCATCTCCTATCTGGCGAGCGGCAAGGTGATCGAGTTCACCCGCTCCATCTACCGGGGCGACGCCTATGATTTCGTCGCCGAACTGCGGCTGACAGGGCCGAGCGAAGAGGGCCGACCATGATTTCCACCCATATGCAACGCGAGATCGAGGAAATCCCGCAGGCCGTCGCCCGTCTGCTCGATGGCTCCGGCGCCGTGCTCGCCGAAGCCGGGCGCGGCATCAAGGAACGCGACCCGCATTTCGTCGTCACCGTGGCGCGCGGCTCGTCCGACCATGCGGCGACCTTCATGAAATATGCCGTGGAGCTGACCGCGGGCCTTGCGGTCGCCTCGGTCGGTCCGTCCATCGCCTCGATCTATGGCCGCAAGCTGAGGCTCGACGGCTCGGCGTGTCTCGCGATCTCGCAGTCGGGCAAGAGCCCCGACATCGTCGCCATGGCCGAAACCGCACGCGCCGGCGGCGCGCTGACCATCGCCGTCACCAACACCGCCGACTCACCGCTGGCGCGCGCCTCGGACTATGCGATCGACATTCTTGCCGGGCCCGAGCGCAGCGTCGCGGCGACCAAGACCTTCGTCAATTCCGCCGTCGCCGGTCTCGCCCTGATGGCGCATTCCACCGGCGACGAAGCGCTTCTGGCAGCGCTGGCCCGTTTGCCAGAGCATTTCGGCAAGGCGATCGCCTGCGACTGGATGAGCGTGCTCTCCGAAACCATCGAGAAGCAGAAATCGCTGTTCATCCTTGGCCGTGGCCCGTCGGCGGCGATGGCCAATGAGGCGGCGCTGAAGTTCAAGGAGACCTGCGGCATGCATGCCGAGGCCTATAGCGCGGCCGAAGTCATGCATGGCCCGCTGGCGCTGATCGGCCCGGACTTTCCAGTGCTGGCGCTGGCCGCGCGCGATGCATCCGAACCATCCATCACTGAGGCGGCCGACGGGCTGGCGGCCAAGGGGGCGCCGGTGTTCGTCACATCAGCGCTTGCCAACCGCGCCACGCGCCTGCCGCATGTCGCCACCGGTCACCCGCTGACCGACCCGCTGACGCTGATCGTCTCCTTCTACGTGTTCGTCGAGGCCTTCGCGCGCCATCGCGGCCTCGATCCGGACACGCCGCGCAATCTTCGCAAGGTGACGGAGACCGTATGAGCGACCGTTTTGCCCTGACTGGCGCCCGCATTTTCGACGGCGACGACTGGCATGAAGGCGCCGCACTCGTCGTGCGCGATGGCCTGGTCGAGGCGATCGTGCCCTCTGGCGCCATCCCCAGGGATATCCGCGCCGTCGACACCGGCGGCGGTATGCTGGTGCCGGGCTTCGTCGACATCCAGGTCAATGGCGGCGGCGGCGTCATGCTCAACGACCACCCCGATGTCGCCTCGATCGAAACCATATGCCGGGCGCATGCGCCCTTCGGCACGACGGCGCTGCTGCCGACGCTGATCACCGACACGCCGGAGATCACCGCTTCCGCCATCGCCGCCGGCGAGGCCGCCGCCCGGCAGAAGGTGCCGGGCTTCATCGGCCTGCATCTCGAAGGCCCGCACCTGTCGATCGCACGCAAGGGCGCGCATGACCCGGCGCTGATCCGGCCGATGACGGATGCCGACCAGGCGATGCTGATCGCGGCGCGGCCGAAGCTGCCGGTGCTGCTCACCACGATAGCGCCGGAATCCGTCGATCCGGCGCGTGTTGCGGCCTTGGCCAAGGCCGGCATCATCGTCAGCCTCGGCCATTCCGATACGGGCTACGCCACGGCAAAAGCCTTCGCCGGGGCCGGCGCCGGCGTGGTCACGCATCTGTTCAATGCCATGAGCCAGATCGGCAACCGCGAGCCTGGCCTCGTCGGTGCCGCCATCAACATCGGCACATTGTCCGCCGGGCTGATCGCCGACGGCATCCATGTCCATCCGGCAACCATCAGGATCGCGCTCGACGCCAAACAGGGGCCGGGCAAGATCGTGCTGGTCACCGACGCGATGGCGACGATCGGCACCGACATGACCTCGTTCACGCTCAACGGCCGCACCATCTACCGCAAGGACGGGAGCCTCAGGCTAGTCGACGGCACGCTGGCCGGCGCCGATCTCGACATGATCTCGGCTGTCCGGTTCATGCACGATGTCGTCGGTGTCGATCTGTCCGAGGCCCTGCGCATGGCCTCGCTCTATCCGGCGCAGGCGATCGGCCAGTCGCACCGGCTTGGCCGCCTCGTCAACGGCACGGCGGCGGATGTCGTTGCGCTGTCTGACGATCTTGGCATAGGAAGCGTCTGGATCGGCGGCGACAAGGTGTTCGAGGCCGCCGCTTCACGCTGAAGGCGAGGCCATGCAGACAATCGATTGTGTCGTCGCCGGAGCGGGCGTCGTCGGGCTTGCCGTCGCCAGGGCGCTTGCCGTGTCGGGCCGCGAGGTGGTGGTGGTCGAGCAGGCGGACGCGATCGGCACCGTCACCAGTTCACGCCATTCCGAAGTCATCCATGCCGGCATCTATTATGCGCCGGGAAGCCTGAAGGCCAGGCTCTGTGTCGAGGGGCGCCAGCGTCTCTACGCCTACTGCGCCGAGCACGACATCGCCCATAAGCGTGCCGGCAAGCTGATCGTCGCCAGCGAGCCTGGCCAGGTCGATGGATTGCGCAAGATCGAGGCCAATGCGCGACGCTGCGGGGTCGACGATCTCGAGCTTCTGACGCAAAGCGAGGCCGAAAGCCTCGAGCCGGCCCTGACATGCGCCGGCGCGCTGCTGTCGCCATCGACGGGCATTATCGACAGCCATGCGCTGATGCTGTCGCTGCGCGGCGAGGCCGAAGCCGCCGGTGCGTCCTTTGCTTTCCTGACCACCGTTGCCGGCGCGACGATCGAGGCCGACGGGATTCGGATCGACACGCGCGATGCCGATGGCGAGACCTTCACCCTGGACGCGGGCGCCTTCATCAATGCCGCGGGCCTCGAGGCGCAGGCCCTGGCCGGCCGGATCGACGGTTTCCCAAGGGATTTCATCCCCCGGCAATGGCTGGCGCGCGGAAACTATTTCGCGCTTCCGGGCCGGTCGCCCTTTTCGCGGCTGATCTATCCGGTTCCGGTCGAAGGTGGCCTCGGCGTCCATCTGACGCTCGACCTCGGCGGCAATGCGCGCTTCGGGCCCGATGTCGAATGGATCGACCAGGTGGACTACACGGTCGATCCCGGCCGAAGCGCCGCCTTCTACGAAACGATCCGGCGCTATTGGCCCGACCTTGCCGACGGCGCCCTGCAGCCGGCCTATGCCGGCGTCAGGCCGAAACTGTCAGGCCCCGGCCAGCCCGCCGCCGATTTCATCATCCAGGGCCCGGCCGATCATGGCGCCGGGCGGATCGTCAATCTGTTCGGCATTGAGAGTCCCGGCCTGACGGCAAGCCTGGCCATCGCCGACCATGTCGTCGCGTTGTTGTACCCGCAATGATGGCGCTGCCGGGAAATTCGCCGTCTCGAGCGGCCGCCGTGAAACCTTTTGATTTCGAGGTCGTTGTCGGAGCGTATGTCCGAGGCGAAACCCAGATCGAAACCGGCCGACGGCATCAAACCGCGCGGCGCCCCCAAGTCGCAAAGGCAAAAGCCGCGTGGCGAGCACGTGCGCGAAAAGAAACCAAGCGACAAGAAGGCATCGACCATCGAAGCGGCCGCGCCCGGGATTGTCGGGGAAGCCCCGCCGCCGGAAGCCGTTGAACCCGATCCCGAGCTGACGCCCGAGCAGGCTGAGCAGGCGCGCAAGAAATACCTGCTGAAACGGTTCTGGATCAGCGGGCGCGGCTATTGGGGGCGGCACGGCGACAGGCTCGGCTGGCCATTGACGATCGGGCTGCTGATCCTGATCGGCATCAATGTCGGCTTCCAATACGGGATCAATGTCTGGAACCGCTCGATTTTCGACGCCATCGAGAAGCGCGACGCCCACATCGTCTATTTTCTCAGCGCGGTGTTCGTGCCGCTCGTAATCGGCAGCATGAGCCTTGTTGTCGCGCAGGTCTACCTTCGCATGACCATGCAGCGCCGCTGGCGATCCTGGCTGACCACCTCGGTGATAGCGCGCTGGCTCGCCAATGGCCGCTACTATCAGCTGAATCTCGTGCAGGGCGACCACCAGAACCCCGAGGCCCGCCTCTCGGAAGATCTGCGGGTGGCCACCGAGGCGCCCGTCGACTTCGTCGCCGGCGTGATTGTCGCCACCCTGTCGGCCTCGACCTTCATCGTGGTGCTGTGGACCATAGGCGGGGCCTTGAGCTTCAATCTGGGAGGCTCGACCTTCACCGTACCCGGCTTCCTCGTCGTCACGGCGGTCATCTATGCCGCGATCACCTCCACGTCGATGTTCGTCATCGGCCGCGATTTCGTGCGGCTGTCCGAAGAGAAGAACCAGGCGGAAGCCGAATTCCGCTACGTGCTGACACGCGTGCGTGAGAACGGCGAGAGCATCGCCTTGCTGGGCGGCGAGGAGGAGGAACGCAGCGGTATCGACAAAACCTTTGCCGGCGTGCTGAAACGCTGGGCGCAACTGACGGGCCAGCACATGCGCACGGCCTTGGTGTCGCAGGGCTCGAGCCTGTTCGCGCCGGTCGTGCCGGTGCTGCTGTGCGCGCCCAAATTCCTCGAAGGCTCGATGTCGCTCGGCCAGGTCATGCAGGCAGCCTCCGCCTTCGCCATCGTGCAAGGCTCTTTCGGCTGGCTGGTCGACAATTATCCGCGCCTCGCCGACTGGAACGCCTCCGCACGCCGCATCGCCTCACTGATGATGTCGCTCGACGGGCTGGAGCGCGCCGAGCAGAGCGACGAGCTCGGGCGCATCCAGCACGGCGAGACCAAGGGCGACACGATGCTCTCCCTCGACAATCTCTGCGTGACGCTCGACGACGGCACGTCCATGGTCAAGGAGACCGAAGTCGCGGTCGAAGCGGGCGAGAGGGTGCTGGTTTCGGGCGAATCCGGCTCGGGCAAATCAACGCTGGTGCGAGCGGTCGCCGGCCTGTGGCCATGGGGAAGCGGAAGCGTCAATTTCCATCCCGACAAGCGGCTGTTCATGCTGCCGCAGCGGCCCTACATCCCTTCGGGCACGCTGCGCCGGGTGGTCGCCTACCCCGCTGCCGCCAACAATTGGAAGCTCGAGCAGATCAAGGCAGTCCTCGACAAGGTCGGTCTCGGCCACCTCGCCAGCCGGATCAAGGAGGAAGCACCCTGGGACCAGATGCTGTCGGGTGGCGAAAAGCAGCGTGTCGCCTTCGCACGGCTTCTGCTGCATCGCCCTGACATCGTCGTGCTGGACGAGGCGACGTCGGCGCTGGACGAGAAGAGCCAGGACCAGATGATGGAAATGGTGATCCGCGAACTGCCCGAGGTCACCATCGTCAGCGTGGCGCACCGCGCCGAACTGGAAGCGTTCCACACCCGCAAGATCACGCTGGAGCGGCGCAAGGGCGGCGCGAAACTGGTCGGGGATATCGAGCTCGTGCCGCGCAAGCGCAAACGCGGCCTGTTCACGCGCGCCCTGTGGGGCTCCGGCACCAGGATCAACAAGCCGCGCAAGACACAGAATGGCAGTTAGGACGCGTAAAGATCCTTATAGGCTTCGCGCAGAAGATTCTTCTGGACCTTGCCCATCGTGTTGCGCGGCAATTCGTCGACGAAGATCACCTGCTTCGGATGCTTGTACCTGGCCAGGCGTCCGGCGATGGCGCCGAGGATTTCGGCCCCGGTGATCGCTGCCCCCGGCGCCCGCACGACGACCGCGGTGACGCCCTCGCCGAAATCCGGATGGGCGACGCCGATGACGGCGCTTTCGCTCACTCCATCAAGCGCGTCGATCTCGCTCTCGAGTTCCTTCGGATAGATGTTGTAGCCGCCCGAAATGATCAGGTCCTTGCCGCGGCCGACGATGTGGACATAGCCGTCGGTGTCGACCATGCCGAGATCGCCCGTTATGAAGAAACCGTCGGCGCGGAATTCCGCCTTGGTCTTTTCCGGCATGCGCCAGTAGCCACCAAACACGTTCGGACCCTTGACCTCGATCATGCCGACCTCGCCTTGGGCCAGCGGCGTGCCCGTGTCGGGATCGGCGATGCGCAGCGACACGCCAGGCAAGGGGAAGCCGACCGTGCCGGCACGCCGTTCGCCCTCATAGGGGTTCGAGGTGTTCATGTTGGTCTCGGTCATGCCGTAGCGTTCGAGGATGGCGTGGCCGGTGCGCTCGCGCCAGGCCTTGTGCGTGTCGGCCAGCAGCGGCGCCGAACCGGACACGAACAGGCGGATAGTCTTCGTCGCCTGTCGATCCAGTCCATCCTGCTGCAGCAGGCGCACATAAAAGGTCGGCACGCCCATCAGCGCGGTGGCGCGCGGCAGCAGCGCGACGATGCGGGCCGGATCGAATTTCTGCTCGAACAGCATCGAGGCGCCCGCCATCAGGACGACATTGGTGGCGACGAACAGGCCATGGGTGTGGAAGATCGGCAAGGCGTGGATCAGCACGTCGTCCGATGTGAAGCGCCATTGCTCGACCAGCACTTGCGCATTCGAGGCGAGGTTCTCGTGGCTGAGCATGGCGCCCTTCGAGCGGCCTGTCGTACCCGACGTGTAGAGGATTGCCGCGAGATCATCCGGCCCGCGCGCCACGTCGTGAAAATCCGACGGCAGACGCGAGGCCTGGTCAGCCAGCGATCCCCGGCCATTGCGGTCGAGCGTGACGACGACGGCGCCTGATGGTTCGACCATGCGCCCGATATCGACCGCCCTTGCCGGATCGCAGACGATGACGCGCGGCGCTGCATCCCCGAAGAAATAGCCAAGCTCGGTCAGCGTGTAGGCGGTGTTGAGCGGCAGGAAGACGGCGCCGGCGCGCACGCAGGCGAGATAGAGCAGCAGCGCCTCCGGGCTTTTCTCGACCTGCACGGCGACCCGGTCGCCGGGCTCGACGTCCAACTGCAGCAGCGCATGCGCGAACTGTGCCGAGCGGGCCAGCATTTCGCCATAGCTCAGCGAGCGCCCGTCATCGGTTTCCATCAACAGATGCCCGGGCGCCGGCATCCGGGACCGGAACGCATCGAACAGATGATTGCTCATGAAGTCTTCCCGCAGTGACGGCAATGGCGACGCCGGCAATGCCTTGGGGCGGCATGAGTCGGCGGCGAAGAGTTCGCGTTTCCCAGCCATGCCGTCAAGGCCGCAAACAGCGGTCCAGCACCTCACGTCCGCCGAAGGGCCGCGAAGGATCGCGCCAAGGCGGCAAAGGAAAAGGCCGTTACCGCCGGGCGCGTTCGGCCGAGGCGGCGGCCTTTGAGACTTCGCCTTGCTTGAAACGTTCCATGCATATGGAAGCGGTCAGCTGGTAGTGATTAATCAGCGCCTTGACGGCCTCGTCGGCATTGCCGTCCAGCGCGCATTCGGCGATCAGCCGGTGTTCGGCGAAATCGTCGCGCTGGATGCTGTCGCCGTCATTGGCCATTTGCCGGTAGCGATAGGCGTGATCGGAAAGCTGGTCGCAGAAGCCCACCAGCCAGTGCGACCGGCAGGCCGAAATCAGCACTCGGTGGAAGGTGCGGTGCAATTTCTCCCAGTCAGGATCGAGCGACGTGGCAGTTTGCGGCGAAAGACGTGAGGCGCGGCCCAGGCGATGCAGCGCCAGCACCAGCTGTTCTTCCCATTCGGCGGTGCGGTGGGCGATGGATTCGCGAAGCGCCCGCTCCTCGAGCCAGCAGCGGGTGCGCGTCAGCTCCTCGAGTTCCGCCGCACTGACCGGCATGATGAAAAAGCCACGCTGGTCGTGGCGGCCTAGAAGCCCTTCGGAGGCAAGGCGATTAAGAGCTTCACGAACCGGGGAAGCGCCGGCGCCATATTTGGAAACAACCCACTCGACCCGCAGTTTGCTTTCGGCTTCAAGAGCGCCGCCGAGAAGATCATCCCGCAATTGGTGGTAGACCGTACTGGCAAGTGTGCTCTTGGATCCTGTGCCGTCGTCGTTCAGGTTGGCAGCTCCATATGTCAAGGTTGACTCCTTGTCCCCATTTTCTCCGGGCAATGCGAGTCCGAAGGGTACCCTTTCGTACATGTACCATACAGTGTCTGCGTCAAGAGGCTCAAGCAGAAGATGGCGCTATTGTACTTAAGGACAAAGGAATATACCCCGATCTGTATCCGATCGTGGAAATTCGCGCATCTCTACAACCAGTAGAAACTTAACATGTTTTGTATGCACGCAAGATTATCTGTTTCTTGCGTGCTTGTGCGAGCATCTTTTCTGTCGCGCGCAAAGACAGCGGGCGTCCGCCCGAATCAGGGCTTTCAGCGAATCGGATTCGTGGCGGCGCGTCAGCCGGCGGCCTTGTCGGCCGCTGTCCTGATCGCCTCGATGTTGGCGCGGTAAGCTTCGACGCTGTCGCCCTTGAAGATGGCCGCACCCGCCACCAGCACATCGGCGCCGGCCGCTGTGACCAAGGGGGCCGTTTCGGGCGAAACGCCGCCGTCGATCTCGATGCAGATCGGCCGGTCGCCGATCAGCGCCTTGACCCTTCTCACCTTGTCGACGATCCCCGGGATGAAGGCCTGGCCGCCGAAGCCCGGATTGACGGTCATGATCAGGATCAGGTCGAGCCGGTCGAGCACATATTCGATCATCGTTTCCGGCGTCGCCGGATTGAGCGACACACCGGCCTTCTTGCCGAGATTCCTGATGGTCTGCAGCGAGCGGTCGAGATGCGGCCCGGCCTCGGCATGCACCGTCATGCCGTCACAGCCGGCTTCGGCGAAGGCGGCGAGATAGGGATCGGCCGGCGCAATCATCAGGTGGCAGTCGAAGAAGGCCTTGGTGCGGTTGCGGATCGCCTTGATGACGGGCGGGCCGAAGGTGATGTTGGGAACGAAATGGCCATCCATGACATCGAGATGGATCCAGTCGGCGCCCGCCGCCGCGACGGCTTCGACCTCGTCACCGAGCTTCGAGAAGTCCGAAGCCAGCACCGACGGTGCGATCAAGGTCTTTCTGCTCATCGTGCGGCCTTTCCAAGCGTCCTTTTCGTCGGGCTCTGAACCCGACTGCCTAATGCGCTCCAGATGACTTGTCGAGGGCGCAGGTAAGGGCGCCGTCTGCACCGCATGACGCGGCAGGGATTGCCGGGGACCAAAAAAGAACCCGCCGGATTGCTCCGGCGGGTTCGGGTCAGGTGTCGCACAAATGGTTACTGCTGCTGGAGCTTCAGGATTCGGTTTGGTGCCGGATCCTGCTGGTCGACCTGCGGCTGACGCCGTGGCAGCACCTGCTGCAGCAGCAAGCCCGGGTTGATCTCGAGCGTGGGCCCATTGCGGATCGGCCGGCAGTTTGGATACCGTCCGATCGTGCCCTCCGGGCAGCGCCGCTTGAAGATCGGCTGGCACTGGCCATTGATCATCTGGGTGCCCGGCGCGCATTCCGTCTGTTGCCTGGGCCTGCGGCATGCGCCGTCGATCACCTCGGTCCCGCGCGGACAGACACACTCGCCGCGCTTGTTGTGGACCTGGCCACGTATGTCGCATTGCTGCTGTTGCGGCTGCGGGCGCCGGCATGCGCCGTCGATCACCTCGGTCCCACGCGGGCAGACACAATCGCCATTGGCATCGTGCACCTGGCCGCGGATGGCGCACTGCTCGGGCTTCGGCCGGACCGGCCGGCAGGCCCCGTTGCGCACCTCGGTGCCCTGCGGACAGACGCAATCGCCATCGGCATTGCGGATCTGGCCGGGGATGCGGCACTGCTGAGGCTTCGGCCGCACCGGACGGCAGGCGCCGTTGCGCACCTCGGTCCCCTGCGGGCAGACGCAGTCGCCATCGGCATTGCGGATCTGGCCGGGGATGCGGCACTCCTGGGGCTTCGGCCGGATCGGACGGCAGGCGCCGTTGCGCACCTCGGTCCCTTGCGGGCAGACACAGTAGCCGTCGGGGTCGTGGATCTGGCCGCGGATGGTGCACTGCTCGGGCCTGTCGGTCCTGACGCACTGGCCGTTTTCCAGCGCCGTGCCGCGCGGGCAGATGCAGCGCCCGTCCTCGGTGCGGATCTGGCCTTCGAGCAGCACGCAGCGCTTCGGCGGCGGCGGTGGCGTCGGCAGAATGTTGGTGCCGCCGCCGGTGCACTGGCCGTTGCGGAAGGTGGTGCCTTCCGGGCAGACGCAGCGGCCGGCGTCGTTCATGACGAAGCCTGGCGAGCATTCCTTCTTCACCTCGTGGGTGATGATGAAGGGATGGCACGCATAGGCCTTGCCGCGATCGCCCTGCGCATTGGCCGCATCCTTGGACAGCACGTCGCCGCCGCCCTGCACCCGCGTGTCGGGAGACAGGACGCCAACGCAGTTCTGGCCGTTGACGTTGCCCTGCGAATTGGCCAGGCGCCCGTCGTCGGGAATGACCACGGTGACATGGTGCGACTGGCTTTCGCCGGCGCCGAGCGTCAGGTTGGCAATGCAGGACAGAGGCAGGGTTGCCGGTTCGGGCGAGCAGCCGAAGGGCGGGTCGATCGAGGTGATCGCGACGCCGTCCAGCCGGCCGAGACCTTCCACGCCGATCGCATCGCCGATGCGGACCGGGCCGGAGAAGGGGCTCGTCCCGTCATTGGTGATGGTGATGTCGAACGAGCAGGGCTGTCCGAGCCGGCATTCGCGGTCGCCGGTCTTCTCGACACGGATGGTCGAAGAGCCGCCGCCCTTGGCGCAGGCCTGGCCGATCGGATAGACGACGTCGTCGCCCGGCGCCGGTCCGTAGGAGCCGCGCGCACAGTTCTCGAATTCGCCATTGGCCGAGACCGTGACGTCGAAGTGCCTGCTGGTTCCGGGCGTCATGACGGCGCCGGGAATCTGGCACGACAGCGTGTTGGCCGGAACCGGTCCGCACGCCCATTCCGCGCCGTCAGGGGTGACGGTCTGGATCTGGACGGGCGCGCCGCCCGATACCAGGGTGGCGGCATCGTTGACCCGCACCGGACCGGTGGGGGCGGCCGTGCCGGCGTTGGAGACGGTGATGCGGCAAGAGACGACCGCGGCACCGGCCAGCGAGCCGTTGCACACCTTGGTGATACGCAGGCCAGGCTTGCCGCCATTAGGACGACGGATGCGTTCCTTGGCGCAGGCCTTGTTGTTGGTGAGGTCGACCTCACCGGGAATGGCCTTCACCGCGGCGCAGTTCTCGACCGTATCCGACTGGTAGCCGGTCGGCATGACCGCCTTGACGACGATCGGCGTCGAGGCGCCCGCGGGCAGCGAGATGCCGGCATTGTCGCAGCGGAACTGGCCGGGGCCGTTCGGACCGCATGTCCAGGGCGGGCTCGGCCCGAAGGTCGAGGAGCTCGGTGCGCCGCCAGGATAGTTGTCGATCACCGTCAGCGGCCCGTTATAGGTCGACGTGCCGTTGTTGATGATGTCGATGACGAAGTAGCAAACGCCGTCCGGCGTGCAGACCGGGATGCGCGCGCGCTTCTTCAGGATCAGGTCGACCTTCTTCTCGACCGGCGGCTGGCAGTCGCGGTCACGATCGCCACGGCGGCAGATCGGGATCGAGGCGCAGCCACGGTCGTTCGACTGGCTGCCGAACAACGGCTTGCCGCTGGCGGCATAGTTGTAGGTCGCGCAGTTGCGGAGAACGTTGCCTTGCCAGCCCCCGGCCGGCTTGAAGCCGAGCTTGAGGTCGACAAAGGCCCCCGGATTGAGCGTGGTCACCGGATAGGTGCATGTCATCGGGGTGGTGCCGGGCACGCAGACCCAGGGCGGATTGGGCCCTGAACTCAGAGTCGAGCCGGCCGGCAGCGTCACCTCGTCGAGCACGATCTTGCCGTTGTAGGGCGCGGTGCCGACATTGGTGACCCTGATGGTGAAGTCGCAGCCGCCGGCCATGGTGCAGCGCGGGACGTCGGCGCGTTTCTCGACCTTGAGATCCGGTTCCTTGTCCTTGGGCGGACACCTCTGGTCACGCGGGATGACGATGTCGATGGTCTGCGTGCAGCACAGGCCCCAGCCTTCCTTCGGCCCGGCATAGGTCTCGATGCCGGTGACGATGAGGTGGATGACGTCGCCGGGCGACGCGCCGACGATCTTCCAGTTGAGCACACCGCCGCCCACCGGCACCAGCTGGGTGTCGGGGATGATGGTGATGCCGGGCGTGGTGGTCGACACCTGCACCCACTTGCCGCCCATCTCCGGGCCGACCGGCATGTGGTAGATGAAGGCGCCGCCGCCGGGCACGCAATCGACCGTGCCGCGTTCCACCTTGAAGCATTCCTTGCCGGGAGGTGGCGGTGGCGGGTTGCATTTGGTGACATCGATCTTGATCGAGGTCTTCACGCCGGTCTTGTAGTCGCCATCATCGGGCTTGCTCGGATCCTGCGACGGGATGATGGTCCCGGTGCCGGCTTCGTTGCTCACCTTGATCAGGCCCTGATTGTCGATGATCGTCGGCGCGGGAAACGCCGCGTGGTCGATCTTGGCCGTGATCTGGAAGTTGATGACGCGTTCATTGGCGGCACCGGCGCCGTCGAGATCGGCGGCGGAGAGCCGGAAGTCGGACACCGTTGCCGTGTCGTCGGGACCCGCCGAATTGCTGATCGTCGCGCCCGGCAACGGTCCGCCGGAGGAATCCGTGCCGTCGCCGGATACGTTGACGTTGACGATGGCAAGGCCGTGCGGAAGCTGGTCCTTGAACTCGATCTTGAGTTTCTTCAGCAAGCCCACCAGGCCCGGATCGGCAAAGCCCTGCGGGTCGCCGCGCAGGCCGAAGCTCAGTGAGTAGACGACATAGTCGCAGCCTCTCTGGGTGCCTGTCTTGGTGAAGAACGGGACGACCCGTTCCGGCCTCGGATTGACGACACGCGAATTGTCGAGATCGAGCCTCAGTTCCGGTGTGATCGGAGCGGCGTCTTCCGCGTGGCTTTGCACAGGGGTTAGCATGGCGACCGCGATACCGGCCGCCATCAGCCAGCGCGCGCCGCGCCTGGCGTATGACAGGGGTTTCATGATCGTCTCCATGACGGTTGTTTTGTTTTGCGCGAGCGGGGAGAGTGCGAGATTATTCATCTTCCCCTCCTCAACGTTCGCAGCTGACGGCTGGGGTGCGGAGCGGCAAGGTCATCTTGCAGCAAGGGTAGTAGCCACCCTTGTCCTTGTCGGACTTCCTGTAGAAGCAAAGCCCAACATCCACTCGGTCGCCCGGATAGTGGCCGGTGATGTTGATCGTGTACGGCGTGCCGGGCGCATGCGACATGGGTGACGTCACCCCGACGCCTGGCGTCCTGGACTGGGCCTTGATCGAATCACCGCCGAAGCCGGCATGGTCATGGAGATAGAGATCGGCCTCGAGGCCCGAAGGCGTGCAGTAGTACTGGACGTCCTCGACATCGAGACAGGGAGGCAGATTGCCGGGCGGTGGGAAGTCCGGCGGATAGAAGGGTGGCAGATAGCCGCCCGGGATTTCTTCATAATAGCCGGCGCGGCCCTCGCAGGGGTGCCAGACGGCGACGTCGCCGACATGGCCTTCCACTTCCGGATCCTCGAAATAGCCGTCGAAGTCGACGAACCAGGAACCGAAGGGCGGCACGTTGGCCGGCTTGACCAGGTCCTTGGGCGTGATCTGCACGCCATGCACGGCGAGCGGCCCGCCGGCGGCGAGCTGCTCGGCAAGCGTCGGATTGTCGCGCAATTTGTCGCCTGTGTTGACCAGCGTCTGCGTGCACACCGAAGTGTCGAGATTGCCGTCGGCGTCATAGCCATATTGCAGGTCGAGGCCGCCGGCCGACTGCCGGTTGCCCTGCGGAAAGCCGACCGCATATTCCTGCGGCACTTCCACCCAGACCGATTCCGTTGCCGGATCGTCCGGATTCTCATGCCAGTAGCGGATGACCTCGCCTTTGCCGGAATCGGCGAACTGGCTGTAATCATAGCGGTTTTCGACCGGGCCGCGCTGGGCGAGATACATGAAGCCGCTGTTGTCGAAGGCAATGTCGGTGACGGCATAGTCCTTGTCGGCCTTGACCGTCAGTTCCCAGCGCGGGTCGCCGGCGAAGCTGCCGTCGCGGGCAATGCCCACCGACCAGATTTCCGACTTTTCGCCGACCGAATAGTAGAGCCGGCCGCCATGATAGGAGACGGCCCAGACGCGGCGCTCGTCCTGGGTATAGCCCCAGGTCTCGGGGTCTTCCGTGTCGAAGGCGGCGCCTTGAATGTCCATCACCGCGCCATCGTCGGCGACGGGAGCCAGGCCATGCGCCGGGCGCCCGGCGACACCATGATCGAACGTGTCGATCAGCCTGCCGGTAGCGTCGATGCGATGGATCAGGCCGGTGTCGAGGTCCGAGGCGAAGAACTGGCGGTGGTTGGGATCGAAGGTGAGATTGCCGATGCCGGGACCGCTGTTGCTGTCGATATCGGCGAATTTGGCGACCTGACCGGTGATGCCGTCGATCTTCCAGATGGTGCCGGGTCCGCCGCCGTTTTGGGTGCCGAACTGGCCTTCCATGAAGGTGGCGCCCGCCGTGCCGCGGCGCTGCCGCTCCGGCCGGCCGTCGCTGTCGGCGTCAGGCGTGACGATGCGGATGCCGTGCAGCGAGGTGGCGGCGGCGTAAAGGTTGGGAACCCCCGACGGAACCCCGTCGCGCACGCCGTCATCATAGGTGAGGCCGAAAACCTGGCCGATCTGGCCTGATGTCACCTCGAAGGGCGGCGGGGTGAAGACGAGCTGGCCCGAGGCCGGGCCGCCGAGGTGCGAAACGTCGAAAACGCGCAAGGTGGCGCGCGTGGTGTCGATGAAGGTTTCGTCGACCGGATCGACCCCGGGCGGCAGGCCTTGATCGAAATTGGGGATGACGGTGCCGGAAAATCCTGTGACCGCCATCGAACCGGGGTAGATGATCTGGGTGTCCTGCGCCCGGGCGGCGCCGCCAAGCCAAAGGCCGGCGGCCAGGGCAAATGCAACAAATCGGCCGGCTGCCTTGATCAGGCGGTGCAAACGGCTTGTGCGAGAAGACACGAACGGGTCGTGATCGCAAGACATGGAACTCCCCCCGAAGTCTACGGGAGGAACCTCCAGCTGTGCCGCGCGAACCAGGGCAAGGCGCGGCGGTCCGGCTCGTTCTTCCCTGCTCGAATTGTCTGCTTTCCTCATCGTCACGATACGCCTGCTCTTACGCAGGGTCAACGGAATCAGCGGGAAGCCCAGCGCATCGACCCCGTTCCGAAGGCGGTGGTCGCGCCGAGCTCCTGTTGTTCCCGGAGACCTCAGAGCCTCTGGGTTGCTGGTCATGGGGGCATCCTTTCCGGGCCGCACCATGCGGCACCTGGACCTCAGTCGCGGGCGGAGTTGGAAAGGTTCACGGAAGCCTTGCGCAGAATGCTTGCGCCCGATGCTGCCTGTTCTTATATACGCGCCAAGCCGTGCGGCGCCGCAACACCGGTGGCCGGACGGGATTTCTTATGAACAGGGGCTTTCGTCGGAACGCCTTCATGGGTCCTGAAAGCCTGCTTAGAGGAGAGACTAGAAAAATGGCAAAAGTTATCGGTATCGATCTCGGCACCACCAATTCCTGCATCGCCATCATGGATGGCAAGGAGCCCAAGGTGATCGAGAATGCGGAAGGCGCGCGCACGACGCCTTCCATCGTCGCCATCTCGGGCGACGGCGAACGTCTGGTCGGCCAGCCGGCCAAGCGCCAGGCGGTCACCAATCCTGAAAACACCATCTTCGCGGTCAAGCGCCTGATCGGCCGCCGCTATGACGATCCGGTGACGGAGAAGGACAAGAAGCTTGTCCCCTACAAGATCGTCAAGGGCGACAATGGCGATGCCTGGGTCGAGGCCGGCGGCAAGAAGCAGTCGCCCAGCCAGATCTCGGCCATGATCCTGCAGAAGATGAAGGAAACGGCGGAAGCCTATCTCGGCGAAAAGGTCGAGAAGGCGGTCATCACCGTTCCGGCCTATTTCAACGACGCCCAGCGCCAGGCCACCAAGGATGCCGGCAAGATCGCCGGCCTCGAAGTGCTGCGCATCATCAACGAGCCGACGGCTGCCGCGCTCGCCTACGGCCTCGACAAGAAGGATGGCAAGACCATTGCCGTCTATGACCTTGGCGGCGGCACGTTCGACATTTCGGTCCTCGAAATCGGCGACGGCGTCTTCGAGGTGAAGTCGACCAATGGCGACACCTTCCTCGGCGGCGAGGATTTCGACATGCGCCTGGTCGAATACCTGGCGGCCGAGTTCAAGAAGGAACAGGGCATCGACCTGAAGAACGACAAGCTCGCCTTGCAGCGCCTCAAGGAGGCCGCTGAAAAGGCCAAGATCGAGCTGTCGTCGACCACGCAGACCGAAATCAACCTGCCCTTCATCACCGCCGACGCGACCGGCCCGAAGCACCTGACGCTGAAGCTGACGCGCGCCAAGTTCGAAAGCCTGGTCGAAGACCTCGTCCAGCGCACCATCGACCCGTGCAAGGCGGCGCTCAAGGATGCCGGCCTGAAGGCTGGCGAGATCGACGAAGTGGTCCTGGTCGGCGGCATGACCCGCATGCCCAAGATCCAGGAGATCGTGAAGCAGTTCTTCGGCAAGGAGCCGCACAAGGGCGTCAACCCGGATGAGGTCGTCGCTCTCGGCGCCGCCATCCAGGCCGGCGTGCTACAGGGCGACGTCAAGGACGTGCTGTTGCTCGACGTGACGCCGCTGTCGCTCGGCATCGAGACGCTGGGCGGCGTGTTCACCCGGCTGATCGAGCGCAACACGACGATCCCGACCAAGAAGAGCCAGGTGTTCTCGACCGCCGAGGACAGCCAGTCGGCCGTGACCATCCGCGTCTTCCAGGGCGAGCGTGAAATGGCCGCCGACAACAAGGCGCTCGGCCAGTTCGACCTGGTCGGCATTCCGCCGGCGCCGCGCGGCGTGCCGCAGATCGAGGTCACCTTCGACATCGACGCCAACGGCATCGTCAACGTTTCGGCCAAGGACAAGGGCACCGGCAAGGAGCACCAGATCCGCATCCAGGCCTCGGGTGGTCTTTCGGACGCCGACATCGAGAAGATGGTGAAGGACGCCGAGGCCAATGCCGAGACCGACAAGAAGCGGCGCGCGGTGGTCGAGGCCCGCAACCAGGCCGAGGCGCTGGTGCATTCGTCCGAGAAGTCGCTGAAGGAATATGGCGACAAGGTCTCGGAAGCCGAGCGCACGGCGATTTCCGATGCGATCGCTGCGCTGAAGACCGCCGCCGAGGGCGACGACGCGGCCGACATCGAGGCCAAGAGCCAGGCGCTTGCCGAAGCTTCGATGAAGCTTGGCCAGGCCATGTACGAGGCCTCGCAGAAGGAAGCGGCGGAAGCCGACGCCAAGGCGGACGCCGCCAAGGACTCCGACGTGGTCGATGCCGATTTCGAGGAAATCGACGAGGACGACGACAAGAAGAAGTCGGCCTAAGCCGCCTGACGGCAAGATAAAGCGGAAAGCCCGGCGTAAAGCCGGGCTTTTTTGCAACCCTCGCTGAAAAAAGTGCGGGTCCTGCCGAAAAAATCACTGAAAACCACGGACAAGTTCGCGCCGGCCCTAGCATCGGGGCAGCACCGCTCCTAAATCGAGGCGACGTGCCGGCAAACGACGCAACAATGCATCAAGACGTTGAGCATCCGGACAGCGGGAAAAAATGAAAGCTGATTTCTACGAAACGCTGGGCGTGCAAAAGGGCGCCGACGAGAAGGAGCTCAAGAGCGCTTTCCGCAAGCTCGCCATGCAGTTCCATCCTGACCGCAACCCCGGCGATCATTCCTGCGAGCACAAGTTCAAGGAAATCAACGAAGCCTACGAGACGCTGAAGGACCCGCAGAAGCGCGCGGCCTATGACCGTTTCGGCCACGCCGCCTTCGAACAGGGCGGCATGAATGGCGGGGCGCAAGGCTTTGGCGCTGGCGGCTTCGCCGACATCTTCGAGGATATTTTCGGCGACATGATGGGTGGGCGCCAGCGCCGCTCGTCGGGCGGCCGCGAGCGCGGCGCCGACTTGCGCTACAACATGGAAATCTCGCTGGAAGAGGCTTTCGCGGGAAAGACCGCGCAGATCCGCGTGCCGGCCTCGATCTCCTGCACGGAATGCTCCGGCAGCGGCGCCAAGCCCGGCACCCAGCCGGTGACCTGCTCGATGTGCCATGGCCATGGCAAGGTGCGCGCCACGCAAGGCTTCTTCTCGATCGAGCGCACCTGCCCGCAATGCCAGGGCCGCGGCCAGACGATCAAGGATCCGTGCCCGAAATGCGCCGGCCAGGGCCGCGTCACCGAGGAGCGTTCGCTGTCGGTCAACATTCCGGCCGGCATCGAGGACGGCACCCGCATCCGCCTTGCCAATGAGGGCGAGGCCGGCCTGCGCGGCGGGCCCTCGGGCGATCTCTATATTTTCCTGGCGGTGAAGCCGCATGAATTCTTCCAGCGCGATGGTGCCGACCTCTATTGCAAGGTGCCGATCTCGATGACGACGGCCGCCCTTGGCGGCTCCTTCGAGGTGACGACGCTGGACGGCACCCAGACCAAGGTGAAAGTGCCCGAAGGCACGCAGAACGGCCGCCAGTTCCGCCTCAAGGGCAAGGGCATGCCGGTGCTGCGTCAGCCCAATGTCGGCGACCTCTACATCCAGACCGCCGTCGAGACGCCGCAGAACCTGTCGCGGCGCCAGCGCGAGCTGCTGGAGGAGTTCGAACAGCTCTCCTCGCAGGACAATTCGCCCCAATCGAGCGGGTTTTTCGCCCGCATGAAGGATTTCTTCGAATCCTTCGGCGAGCGTTGATGGTGCAAGAACGGCGCGGGAATGCATGAAACGCGACGAGTCGTGAGACGCGACTAAATCTATCTTATCCACGACATGCGTCTCGCAACGCCTTGCCTTGCGTCAACCAGGTGTTAAGTAGCTTTGCGGGGAGCCTTGAGGAGAGCTTGCATGACACGTGGTCACGGACTGCGGAAGGCGCTTGCCGAGAAGTTCGACGACGAACTCAAATTCTTCAAGGGCTGGATCGACAAGCCGAAGACGGTCGGTTCGATCGTGCCGACCAGTTCGATCACCGCGCGCAAGATGGCCTCGATCGTCAATCCCAAGTCCGGCCTGCCGGTGCTTGAGGTCGGTCCCGGCACCGGTGTCATCACCCGCGCCATCCTCGCCCAGGGCGTACGGCCCGAAAACCTCTATGCCGTGGAATACAACACGGACTTCGTGCGCCATCTGCGCCAGCTCTATCCCGGCGTCAACGTCATCGAGGGCGATGCCTTCAACCTCAACGCCACGCTTGGCGAGAGGAGCGGGATGATCTTCGATTCCGTCGTGTCCGGCGTGCCGCTGCTCAATTTCCCGGTCGCCCAGCGCATCGCCTATATAGAGAGCCTACTCGACCGCATCCCGGCGGGCCGCCCGATCGTGCAGCTGACCTATGGCCCGATGTCGCCGATCCCGGCCGGCCGCGGCGACTATACGGTCAAGCATTTCGATTTCATCTTCCGCAACATCCCGCCGACGCAGCTGTGGATCTACCGAAGAGAGGGATAGGGAATAGGCAGTAGGGAATAGTCAGGAACCGCTCATCTCCTACTGCCTATTCCCCACTGCCTACTCTCTTTGCGAAGCAATGGCAGTGATCCCGAAAATCCTCGTCTTCGCCGGCTCGGTGCGCAGCGGCGCCTATAGCGGCAGGACCGCCGATGTGGCGCAGAAGGAACTTGCGGTGCAAGGCGCCGAGGTGACCCGCATTTCGCTCGCCGATTATGCCTTGCCGATCCTCGACGAGGATCTGGAGAAGGAGAAGGGTGTCCCCGAAAATGCCGTCAAACTCGGCCGCCTTATATCAGCCCACGACGGACTGCTGATCGCCACGCCCGAATATAACGGCTCGATCCCGCCACTGCTCAAGAACACGATCGACTGGGTGAGCCGGGTGCGCCGCGATGGCGGCCGATCGGTCAGGCCGCTAGCCGGGAAGGTCGCCGGGCTGTGCTCATCCTCCAACGGCCATTTTGCCGGCATACGCTGCATCAACCACCTGCGCGCCGTGCTGGTACGCTGCCAGATGGAGGTGGTGACACCGGAATGCTCGGTGCCGGACGGCGGCGACGCCTTCGACGAAGGCGGCAATTTCCGTGACGAAAGACTGTACAAATCGATGGAGCATCTATGCCGCACGCTGATCGAAACCTCGCGCATGCTGTCGACCCGGGTCGAGGCGTGACCGCCTCGACCATGCAGGCCAAATCCATCCAGGCCCAGACCATCCAGGAAAGACTGATCGTCGGCCTCGACGTGCCGACCGTAAGGGATGCCGAGCAGGCGGTGCGCGAACTCGACGGCGTCGTCTCCTTCTACAAGATCGGCTATCAGCTGGCCTTTGCCGGCGGGCTCGACTTCGCCAGGGAACTGGCGAGCGGCGGGACAAAGATCTTCCTCGACATGAAGCTGCTCGATATCGACCATACGGTGGCCAAGGGCGTCGAGAACATCGTCAAGATGGGCATGACCATGCTGACAATCCACGCCTATCCCAAGGCGATGCGTGCGGCGGTGGAAGCGGCCAGGGGCAGCGACCTTTGCCTGCTCGCCGTCAGCGTGCTGACCTCGATGGACGAGCAGGACATGATCGATGTCGGCTATGAATACGATCCGCACACGCTGGTGCTGAGGCGCTCGGAACAGGCACTGCATGCCGGCATGGGCGGCATCGTCTGCTCGGCCGCGGAAGCCGAAGCCGTGCGCCGCATCGTCGGACCCGACATGGCGGTGGTGACGCCCGGCATCCGGCCGGCGGGCAGCGACCATGGCGACCAGAAACGCGTTGTGACGCCGGCGCAAGCGATCCGCAACGGCGCCAGCCATCTCGTCGTCGGCCGCCCGATCGTCGCGGCAACCCACCGCCGCGCGGCGGCGCAAGCGATAGTCGACGAAATGCGCTCTGCTTAGAACAAGGGAGAGAACAATGCCGAAGGGATACTGGATCGCCCGCGTCGATGTGCGCGATGCCGAAGGCTACAAGGAGTATATCGCCGCTTCGAAGCTCGCCTTCGACCGTTTTGGCGCGAAATTCCTGGCGCGCGGCGGAGCCCACGAGTTGGCCGAAGGACCTGGCCGCGCCCGCAACGTGATCATCGAATTCGAATCGCTGGCGATCGCGCATGACTGCTACCACTCGCCGGAATATCAGCGCGCGGTCGCCATCCGCCAGAAGGTCGCCGACGGCGAGATCGTGCTGGTCGAAGGGGCTTGAAGCCTATCCCGGTCCAACAGGTTTCAGACGAAATCCTGAAGGTTCACGTCCCGCAGCTTGGCCCCGCCAAGCAGGGCTCCGACCAGCTGTTGCTTGAGGGCAAGGCACTGCGAGCGGGCAAGTTTCACGATGCCGGGAACGTCGCTCTTCTCGCAGGCCTGCAGCAATTGCTTCTGCTGATCGATGATCAGCGGCATGAAATCGCGTGACTTGAAGCCGAGATGGAGCGTCCGCTCCGACTGGTCGAGTATCTGGCTGAGCAGCTGCGCCAGCCGCAAATTGCCGGAAAGCTCGGCGATCGCCAGGCGAAAGGCACGGTCGGCCGCGAGGAACGCGACAGGGCTGCGCAGCGTCTCGGGCTTCAGCACCCTTCTCGCCGCCAGCCTGATCTCGTCCAGTCCGCGCTCGGTGATGCCCGTGGTGGCAACCCGGAAGACTTCCGGCTCGACCAGGCCGCGCACGTCGAAGATCTCGTTGACGTCGCGCAGGGTCAACGTGGTGATGACATAGCCGCGGCGCGGCTCGCTCCTGACCAGTCCTTCCTGCATGAGCCGGGCAAGCGCGGAGCGGATCGTCGCCTTCTTGATGCCGTAGCGCGCCTCGATCTGCTTTTCGGTCAAGGCCTCGCCGGGCGACAGGACGCAGGCGACGATATCGCTCTTCAGCTGTTCGTAGGCTTGTTCGCTGCGCAGCACATCCGCCGTCGACAGCGCCGGCGTCCCGTCCGGGGACGCGGCCGATTTCGATGGCGTGGCTTTTGTCGGCCTCATGCTTCTCCCGCTTTGCATCGGCCTTGACATTGGCCATCTTAGTTATGATAACTGAGCATCTCAGTCAGGAGCTGTGGCATGCCTCTGCTCGCCGACTCCCCTCTCTACCCCGCGATCAGGGATATCGTCAACGCGGCGGCCGGCGCCAATCCCTTCGAGGAGGTCATGGCCGTCTTGAGCGACTATACCAACCGCTTCCACGCGCTCGGCGGGCTGGTTCACGAGGAGGAGGACGACGAGCTCCTGCTGCATGCCAGCCCGCAGCTGACGATCTACCACATCACGCTTTCGCCCGGGGTGCAGTATCCGCCGCATAACCATCTGATGGACGCCCTGATCGGCATCTATTGGGGCGGCGAGACCAATTTCATCTACCCGCTCGCCGGCCAGAAGGTCGACGAGCCTGAGCGGCAGGATTTCTCGGCGCCCGCGCTGTTGCACATGTCTTCCAACACCATTCATTCGGTCGCCAATACCGGCACTGCCCGCTCCGGCGCCCTGCATGTCTACCTCGGCGATCTGCCGGGCACCGACCGCCAGCTGTGGAGCCTGGCCGACAACCGGCCGGAACCGTTCGACAACGCCAGGTACATGGCCGGCGCACGGCCGATATAGGCCGAGCCTAGCCGCCGCGGCGCTGGCCGATCAGCCGGCTGACGGCCGTCTCGGCCATGGCGTCGGCAAGCTCCAGGCCCCATTGCTGGCGGCAGTAGGCGCGGAAATCGAAGCAGGGCAGGCCGGGGCAGACCTCGAATTCGATCAGGTGAATCGTGTCGTCGACCTCGACGCGCAGGTCGATGGAAAACACGTCGCGCAGGCCGAGCCCACTCATCAACCGCTCTGCGATCGCACGAATCCCGGCGTCGGCCGCCGGCTGAGCGATGGCTACCGGGACGAGTTCCGGTTCGACGTAGTGTCCCGCCGCCTTCGCCGCCTCGCCGGTGTCGCCATAGAGCGCCATACTGTCCGCCATGGTCTGGAAATCCGCGCCGGAATCGACAAAGGCGACGCCGAGCGCCTCGACACCGGTTTGCGGCGTCAGCCCGAGGAAGCTGGCGCGCACGTTGCGGCCGGCGACATAGGGCTGGACGACGACATCGTCGCGATAGGCGGCAAAGACGCGCCGGCTAACCTCCAACGCATGGCCGAGATCACCCACACGTGAATCCGGCCAGATGCCGATCTTGGCGCCAAGCCGGTTGGGCTTGACGAACCAGCCGGCGGCGGAGGCCGGCGGCTCGACCAGCCACTCGCCATCGCGGGCAAGGCCAGCCTGCGGCACCGGCAGGCCGAGCGCGCCAAGCACAGCGCCGGAGCGGAACTTGTCCTGGCAGAGCGCGAACAGCGAATCGTCGGCGCCGATCGTCCGCAACCCCTTGAGCCGCGCCAGCGCCGGGGCCGCGCCGCCACGGAAATAGGCGATGCCGTCGGACAGTGTCCAGACCAGCGTGTTCTCAGCATCCGAACCGTCAAGCGCCTCGGCGGCATCATCGAGTGCCACCGGCGCAAAGGTGAGACCCCGCGCCTCGCAGGCGGCGGCAAGGGCACCGAATTCGAGAGCCAGATCGGTCGACTGCGCCAGGTAGGACGAGATTTCGGTGGCCCGCTGCGGCAGATAGCCGTCTGATATCAGGCGGTCGAAGCAAGCCTTTTCCGGCTCATGGACAAGGATCAGCGTAGGCTTGTGCTTTGACATGATGGGCGGGATTCCAGCGGTGCGATGGCTTGGAGCACGTCGCGTCGAAACGACATGCATTACCATCGCACAGCGCCTGCCATCGGCTTTCGCGAAACCGACCGGACCGGGCGGTTGCGTGACAACGCCCGGCGAAAACCGCTCCTGCTCAGGCGATCAGCACGCGCGGTTCGAACCGGCCATTGACGGGGATGTCGATGACGAAGGTCATACCCGCCTGCGGGTCGAGCTTGCGCTGCTTGTCGTCCTTGCCCTTCCAGGCCGAGGTCACTGCCAGCCGGTCGGCCTTGGCGCCGATAAAGGCCGGGCAGGACGCCTGCGTCGCCGGCATGGGAATTTCGCGCAACAATGTGCCATCGGGCGAATAGGCCTTCACCGCCTTGCCGCCCCAGACAGCATTCCACAGCACGCCATCGCGGTCGACGACGGAGCCGTCGACGTAGCCCTTCGAGGAACGGTGGTCGACGAACACTTTGGACTCGCCAACCGGCAGGCCAGTCACCGGATCGCAGGCGACGCGCATCAAAAGGCCGGTCGCGGTGTCGGTGTAGTAGGCGATCGTCCCGTCCTGCGAAAAGCAGATGGAGTTCGACACGGTGATGTCGGAAAACAGTCTGCGCAGTTCACCCCTGAAAAACCAGTAGATCGAGCCCGCGCCCTTGCTCTCGTCCTTGGCCATCGTGCCGACCCAAAAGGCGCCACAGGGATGGACGCGGGAATCGTTGGAGCGGGTGAGCGGGTTGTCGGCCTCGATGGACGTGTGCAGCGTCATCGCGCCGGTCGCGACATCGCGGACAAAAAGCCCGGTCTCGGTGGCGATCAGCTGGCGCTGGTCGTCGATGATGGCGATCGCGCTGGCCATCTGGCCAAGCTCATGGATTTTCAGGGCGCCCGTGAGCGGCTTTTCCAGGAGCTTGCCGTTGACGATATCGAACCAGAACAGCGCATCGCTGGCCGGATCGTAGCTCGGGCCTTCACCGAGCTGACAGATGTAGTCGGAAAAAACCGAAACCGCGCTCATCATGCGTCTCCGAAAACGGCATCCCAGGCCGCAACGGCGGCGTGCGCGCGGGCCGCGACGTCGTCGACACTCATGCCCGGCTTGAACAGGCTGGAACCGAGACCGAAGACCGTGACGCCCACCGCCTTGTAGCCGGCAAAGTCCTTTTCGGAAACGCCGCCGACGGCGCCGACCAGGGTCTGCGCCGGCAGCACCGCCCGGATCGCGGAAATGCCTGATGCACCGAGTGCGCTCGCCGGAAAGAATTTCAGCGCCGAGGCGCCCAGCCGAATGGCCTGGAACGCTTCCGTCGGCGTGAACACGCCGGGCATGGTCACCATGCCGTAGTGCATGGCGCGCGCCATCACCTCGGCATCGATGTTGGGGCTGACCAGGAGCCGCCCACCGGCTTTGTGCAGGCCGTCGACATCGGCCGCCGTCAGCACCGTGCCGGCGCCGACCAGGGCCGATTTCGGCAGCACTTCGGCAATCCTGGCGATCGAAGAGAAGGGCTCGGGCGAGTTGAGCGGCACTTCGATCGCCTCGATGCCGGCATCGAACAGCGCCTGCCCCATGGCAATCGCTTCAGTGGGTTTCAGGCCGCGCAGGATGGCGACCAGCCCGCGCTTGAGTTTTGGGAAGGCTGCGGTCTCGGTCATGCCAAGGCTCCAGTTCTGGCGATCATGCCGTTTTCGCGCGCGGCTTCGATGAGGCCGGCGCGCACCGCCTCATCCGCGTCGACGATGCGGACGGCAAGCCCTGCAAGGTCGAGTGCGGCCTGGTAGAGCACGGCGAGCGCACCCGAGGCAATCAGCACGACCGGCGCATCGCCTACGCCATAGCGGCGCTTCGCCGAGGCGATCTCGCCGCCGATCAAAAGCCCGGACAGGCAGGCCGCCGCATCTTCCGACTTCAGGTCCTGCAGGAGCCCGGCGGCGCGGATGGCAAACAGCTTCGACGTGACGTCGCCACCCTCGCCAAGCGCGCGTTCGCACCACTGCCGGAAGAACGGGCCGTCCGCAGCGACGGGAGCCGGATGCTCGCCGAGCGAATGCTTGAGGATGGAGTGCGCGGCCAGCACCGAAAACAATTCGCCGGTCGGCCATGTGCCGAAGCCGGCAACCGCGCCATCCTCGACCACGACCCATTTCGAATGCGTGCCGGGCATGCAGGCGAGATGCCGCCCCTTTGCCGGCAAACCGGCGCCGGCAAGCTGCGTTTCCTCACCGCGCATGACATCGGGCGCATCGGCCAGACGCTGGGCGAGGCCCGGCACGATACGGATGTCACGTTTCTGATCAGCCACGCGGGCGGCACCGCGCAGGATGGCGCCGAGCGGCGCCGGCACGGTCACATAGGGCGCCTCGATCCAGCCCTGACGGGAGCCGGCCATGCCGCAGATGATGACGGGCAGCCCGTCAGGCGCGCCCATGGCGGCCAGATGGCCCTCGAGGACGTTGGAGAACCCCTTCTCGCGCGCGGTGATCAGGCCGTCATCGCCGCGGCGCTCGGCTAGCACCTTGCCGCCGCCGTCGATCAGCCATGCGCGAAGCCGGGTCGTGCCCCAATCGAGCGCGGCTACCGCCGGCATATTGCCGGCAAATTCTGGGCTCACAGAAAACCTCCGTCGACGATCAGCATCTGCGCGGTCAGCATGCGCGAGGCATCCGAGGCCAGGAACAGCACCGTGCCGACCATGTCGTCCGGGCGCATGAACTCCTTGATGCACTGCTTGGCGACATGGGCGGCGAGCGCCCCTTCGGTCACCCAGCGTTCCTGCTGCCGTTCGGTGATCACCCAGCCGGGCGCGACGGCGTTGACGCGGATGCGGTCAGGCCCGAGCTTGCCGGCCAGCCCCTTGGTGAGGCCGAGAATGCCGGCCTTGGCGGCGGTGTAGGCCGGCATGTCGGGATGGTTGATGAGATAGGATGTCGATGTGAAGTTGATGATCGAGCCGCCGCCGGCCCGCTTCATGCCCGGCGCCACCGCCTGCGCTGTGAAGAAATGTGGCCGCAGATTAATCGCCTGGTTGTTGTCCCAGAACTCCACCGTCACGTCCTCGATGGCGTGGCGCTCGTCCCAGGCGGCATTGTTGATCAGCACGGTGACATCGCCATGCGCCTCCGCCGCCCTGGCCGCCGAGGCGCGCAGCGCCTCGATGTCGCGCAGATCGGTCTTGAGGTAGAGCGGCCGCCGGCCGAATTCCTTCTCGATGCGGTCGGCAAGCAGCGTGCTCGGCCCCTCGGCGATGTCGATGAAGGCGACATTGGCGCCCTGGCGCACAAAACCCTCGGTCAGCGCCGCGCCGATCCCGGAACCGCCGCCGGTGATCAGAACCGAGGCGCCCTTGAGGTCGGCAAAATCCGCCGATGGCATCATGTCTTTTCTCTCCCCAGCGCATGACCCCGAAAATCGGATCGATTTTCGGATAGGGTTCATGCGCAAATATACGTTGCTACAGCGTCCTTTTGCGCGTCCCAAGGGACGCGCGGCGCTGTAGGCGTGGACGGCGCGCATCCTAGCCACGCAAGTCGTGCGGGCAAGGGCGAAACGTCGTATCTGCAGGCTTAAGTCAGACAAAACGACAATGCGCCGCAGGGAAGCGCGCCGCGACATCGGCGGAATGCCGATTACGTCGAAATCGCCGGTCAGATCGCCTTGGCGCGCAGCGCGCCACGGAAGGAATCGCGGAGATAGCCGAGCGTGGCGTCGGCATCGACCGGCTTGCCGAACAGATAGCCCTGCCCGCCGGCGCAGCCGAACTGGACCAGGCGATCGGCCTGGGCTTCCTCTTCGATGCCCTCGGCGACCACATCCATGCCAAGCCCTTCGCACATGGCGAGAATGGCGCGGATGATGTGTTCGGACGGGCGGTCGTCGAGGATGGAGGAGACGAAGGCGCGATCGATCTTGAGCTTGTCGAAATGAAACTCGCGCAGGCGGCCAAGCGAGGACTGGCCGGTGCCGAAATCGTCGAGCGAGACACGGATGCCGACGCGGCGCAGGTCGTCGACGATCTGCGCGGCCGAGGCCGGATCGTTCATCAGGCCGGTCTCGGTGATCTCGATCTCCAGCCGACGCGGATCGAAGCCGGTGCGGTCGAGGATCGCCAGTATGTGCAGGCCGGTGTTCTGGTCGACGAGCTGCGAGGGCGACAGGTTGAAGGACAGGAACAGGTCGCTCGGCCAGCTCCTGGCCGCCTCGGTCGCCTTGCGCAGCACCAGTTGCGACAGCGGGCCGATAATGCCGCGTTCCTCGGCGATGGGGATGAAGACCGTCGGCGGCACCGCACCGAGATCGCGATCGGTCCAGCGCGCCAGCGTTTCGAAGCCGATGGTGCGGCGCGTGCTGAGGTCGACGATCGGCTGGAAATGCGGCTCGACCTCGCCGGCCGAGACGGCACGGCGCAGCGCCTGCTCGATGCGGGTGACGCGCTTGGCCGCCTCTTCCATCTCGCGGGTGTAGACGACGACGCGGCCACGGCCGGAACGCTTGGCGTGGTAGAGCGCCGTTTCGGCCTTGTTGACGAGGATCTCGGTGGTTTCGTCGCCGGAATAGAACAGCGAGCAGCCGACCGAGGCCGACAGCCTTGCGGTGCGTTCGCCGACATCGTAGGGCGCCGACAGGATCTCGATCAGCATGCGGGATTTTTCCGCCGCCGCTTCCTCGGAGAACACCAGCGGATAGAGGAAGGCGAATTCGTCGGCGCCGATGCGGCAGACCGTCGAATGGCCGTCCATCGAGGCGCGCAGCCGCATGGCGACCTGGATCAGGATGTCGTCGCCGGCCTTGTGGCCGAACAGGTCGTTGATCGGCTTGAAGCCGTCGAGGTCGAGAATGCCGACGGTGAAGGGCGCGGGATCGTCGGCGCGGTCGCTGATCAGGCGATCGACCTTGTCGAAGAAACGGCGATGATTGCCAAGCCCGGTCAACGGATCGGTGAAGGCCAGATCCGTGCTCTCCCTGTTTGCCTGACCGGTGCCAAACGAAGTTTGCATCGGTGTCCCTGTTTTTACGTCGGAATTTATGTCGGAGACTGGCAGCAAACCCTTTAGGAAACGTATCTCGAAAATCGTTTTTTTCGGCCGGGACATGATCTGGAGAAACGAAATCCGGTTTTCACCGGCGATCTTGCCGCGGCAGAAGGCCGGACACCCGCAGAAAGCCGGCTAAACCATGCATCAAGCCTTTGTTTTCGCGCTGATTCTCAGCTGCTGGACTTGACGCGATAGAGCTCAAGCTGGGCCCCGATTGTCCCGGCCACCGGCTCCAGCCAGTCCGGCAAATTGCCGCGCGTCAGCCCGGCCAGAAAGCTGTCCGGCGCCCTGTCGACGAGCAGGCGGGTTTCCGGGTTGCCGCGGCAGAGCGCGACAAGCCCGACATGGTGGCTTTCGACCGCCTTCCTGGCATCGGCGTCCGATCCCAGGAAGGTATCGAGTGCAAGCAGGTTTCCCGCGACGTTGCGATGATACGGCCCGGCGAACACGCGATGTCCGGAATAGGCCAAGATGGGCGAGCCAAGATTGGAAATGGCGAGCACGGTGGTGTCAGGTAGCTGGCTGAGTGCCGCGAACGAGGTCTTGCCTTGGCAGGTCGCATTGACACTGGCTCCCTTGACGTCCGCACCGGTTTCGAAGGCGCTTGACACAGCCACGGCCGCGCACGCCCAGAGTGCGTTGACCGAAACCAGCCAGGCCGCGGCCAACCTGAGCGTGGAGCCGAGCGACGGGCTGGCTTCGGCCCGCTGCCGCCATTTGGCGATCCAGGCGCAAAGCGGCAGCACCGCCAAGGCAATGGAGAAGGTCGAGCCGCGCACTTGCCAGGCGCTGACCAGGAACGCCACCGCCAGCAGCGCGCCAACGAGGCTGTCCTGTCGACGCGAGCCGCCACGGCCGAGGCCAAGCGCCATCAGCATGATCGCCACCAGTGGCGTGGCAAAACGCTCCACCACCGCGACCCGATTGTAGATGACAAGCTTGTACAGCGACTGCGCCTCTTCGATGTTATCGAGCCACAATTCCCTGAGGCGCGGATCGAGGTTCGCATAGGGGGCTGCCAGGCATTGCGGGAACAGCGACACCACGACAGCGCCCAGCACGAGCACAACCAGGCCGAGCGCCACGAGACGCCGGCCGACGGTGGCGTTGGCCATTTCGAGCGAAGCCACGGCGGCAAGGCCGCATCCGGCGAGCGCGGCCACCACGAACTGCACCGTCGAGAAAGCGTCGCATTGCGGCTGGCCCCACGCGGATGGGGCGATGGTGGTGACGAAGACCAGCCCAGAGACACCAGCAAAGCCAAGGCCGAAATCCCTGGCGATCCGCCCTTCACTCCCGGGGTCGGCGACAAACAGCAGGGCGATGCATGCCCCGATGGTGGCGACGTAGGGCGCCGTTTCCATGCCGACGGCCAGCATCAGCGCCGCGCACAGGCCCGCGAACAGCGCGGCCCAGCGCTGCACGGGTGCATCGAGCAGCAGGCTCAGGCAGGCGATGGTCAGCGTCAGCTGGACATTGTGATGGTCGAGCGAGCCGGGCGAAAAGATGCCGATGAAATGCAGCGCCGCCGCGCCGATGACGACGGCCGGCAGCACGGCGTCGGCACCGGCGAAACTGCGCGCCGCACGCGCGGTAAAGAGCAAAGCGAGGAAAAAAAGCAGCGCCGGCCAGAGCACCTCGGCGACGGTCTCGGCCATGGCCATGCTGCCGGTCAGCGCCGAGGCTACGAGAACGATGGCGGCGATCGGCGCGTCGACCAGCCGCGACCAGTGCATGACGAAGCCGCCTTCAAGACCCATCCGGTACTGATGCAGGTCGAACCAGCCCTGGCCGGCCAGCATGTCGCGAACCTCGACCAGACGCAGCAGATTGTCATTGTCACCGCCGGCGTCGGTCAAGTCACGAAAGCCGCTGAGAGCGCTGACGGCAACCATCACCAGCGTGGCGACGAGCGCTAGCGCCAGGTCGTTGCGCCGTGACGGACGTGGCCTGGCCTCGGCGGAGATCATGGTATCGGCAGGAGTCACGGCACGGCCTCTGGGCGTTTTCTTCGGCACGGAAGCTATCGCGAACTCACTGCACAAACCTTAAATCGGTCCTGCACAAAGCATTTCCATTGGACGTAAAGCCCGAAGCTGGGGTGTCGAATGCCTCACGCGGCTCTTTGATCGTCGCGAAACACCCAGACCGATGAGAGCACATAGCTCGCGGCGCTTGCGGCGACCGTGATGATGGCCGACATGATCAGCGGCGAGGCGGAAAATATCGACACCGCGACATGGGCGGACAGGCCTGCAAACGCCGCGCAGACCAGCTGGGTGACGAGATACCGTGGAAACGCATGGGCGTGGGCGTGCTGTCCTTCGAACGTCCAGCCACGTTGTGCCGAATAGGCCACGACGAAGGCCAGCATGTAGGCCATGACGCTTCCGGCGAATGGCGGCAACCCGGCCGACACCAGGGCCCATGACAGTGTGAACAGCAGCAGCGCCGCGCCAATGCCGACGATGACAAACCGGACAAGCCGTACCGCGGCGAATTTTCGTAGAAGCCGGCTCATTTTTCAGCGGTCGCGGCGGCTTCGCCTGATCCGCCGGGCTGGCCGGCTTTCAGCCGCTTGACCGGGATCTCGAGGACGCCGAGCAGGAATGCCGAGAAGAAGGCCTGGAACGAAATGACGATCAGGCTCAGGCCCAGCACGACGATGCGCGGGATTTCGGAATCGTTCAGCGGGCCGAAGCCAAGATGCGCCCAGCGCAGCACCGCATAGCCGAAGAACAGGACGCCGCCGGCAAAGCAGATGCCGGCATTGGCGGCAAGACGGTCGGTGCTGATGGTCCTGGTCAGCCAGTCGGACCCGCGGCTGCGCGGCAGGATACCGGTGATCTCGGCATAGTATCGCGATATGGCGCCGAAGGTGATGAGCTGGATGCCGGTGATGATCATGAAGCAGGCGGCGACGAAAGTGTTGAGGTCGAGCGAAAGATTGTCGATCACCCGCAGCGGCCCAAACACCAGCAGGGCCGCGAACAGCATGCCCAGGCCGCACAGCGCTGCCCCCGGAATGAAGAACATCCAGCGCGGATTGTAGACCAGCAGGAATTTGAGATGCCGCCAGCCGTCACGCCAGGTCCTGAGATGCGGCGGCCGGCTGCGGCCGTCGGGCTTGAGCGTGGTCGGCACTTCCTCGATGCGCAGGCCGGCAAGCGCGCTGCGCACCACCATCTCGCTGGCGAATTCCATGCCGGTCGTCTGCAGGTCGAGCTTGCGGATGCTCTCGGCGTTGAAGCCGCGCAGGCCGCAGTGGAAGTCCCCGGTCTTGATGCGGAAGAACAGGCGGCCGACGAAGCTCAGCACCGGATTGCCGAGATAACGATGCAGCGGCGGCATGGCGCCGCTTTCGATGCCGCCCTGGAAGCGATTGCCCATGACCAGGTCGGCGCCGTCGCGCAGCCGCGCGACGAAGGCCTCCAGCGCAGCGAAATCGTAGCTGTCGTCGGCATCGCCCATGATGATGAAACGGCCCCTGGCGGCGGCGATGCCGCCCAGAAGGGCCGCGCCATAGCCCTTCTGCGCCACCGGCACGACGCGGGCGCCGCCCTGGGCCGCGATCTCCTGCGAACCATCGGTGCTGCCGTTGTCGGCGATCAATACCTCACCCAGGATTCCGGCCTTGTCGAGGAAGGCCGTGGCCTTGCCGATGCAAACGGCCAGCGTCTCGGCCTCGTTGAGGCACGGCATCAGGATGGTGAGTTCAAGCTGTTTGGTCGCGGCGGCGCGGATGGCGGTGAGCGCGTTCATGGTCGTTGTTCCATCGAGGACCCCCATCCGGCGGCTGCCGTCGGGGCATTCGAGGCCCATTCTTGTACGGCAAGGCTTAAGAAAACGATGACGCGGCCCCTTGCCTTGTCGCGATCGGGCTAGCGTGGATTGCGTCCTGCTGTTGCCATTCTTCAGATGTCGCGATTGGCAGAAGGCGCGGCGACCCTTATATCGCTCTCGTCGACTGCGCTGGGGACCTGCCATGAAGCTGAAAATCGCCGTCCAGATGGACCATATCTCCAGCGTGTCGATCGCCGGCGACACCTCGTTCGCGCTGTCGCTGGAGGCGCAGCGGCGCGGCCATCAATTGTTCCACTACACGCCTGACCGGCTGTCGCTGCGCGACGGCAAGGTGTTCGCCCGCATCGAGGAGATGCAGGTGCGCGACGAGAAGGGCAGCCACTATTCGCTGGGCGAGAAGGTGCGCACCGACCTGTCGGAGATGGACGTGGTCCTGCTGCGTCAGGACCCGCCCTTCGACATGAATTACATCACCACCACGCACATCCTCGAGCGCATCCACCCGAAGACGCTGGTCGTCAACGACCCGGCCTGGGTCCGCAACAGCCCGGAAAAGATCTTCGTCACCGAGTTTGCCGACCTGATGCCGGACACGCTGATCACCAAGGACAGCCAAGAAGTCGCCGCCTTCCGCAAGGAGTTCGGCGACATCATCGTCAAGCCGCTCTACGGCAATGGCGGCGCCGGCATCTTCCATCTGCACGAGGCCGACCGCAACCTTGCCTCGCTGCTCGAGATGTTCGGCCAGCTGTTCCGCGAGCCCTATATCGTGCAGCGCTACCTCAAGGATGTGCGCAAGGGCGACAAGCGCATCATCCTGATCGACGGCGAGCCGGTCGGCGCCATCAACCGCGTGCCGGCCGAGCACGATTCCCGCTCCAACATGCATGTCGGCGGCCGCGCCGAGAAGACCGAGCTGACCGAGCGCGAGCGCGAAATCTGCGCCCGCATCGGGCCGTCGCTCAGGGAACGCGGTTTCATCCTGGTCGGCATAGACGTCATCGGCGACTACATGACCGAGATCAACGTCACCTCGCCGACCGGCGTGCGCGAGGTGCAGCGCTTTGGCGGCGCCGACATCGCCAGCCTGTTCTGGGACGCGGTCGAGGGGAAGCGGCGCAAGTAGGCCGTTTTCAGTTCGTATTAACCATGTTCCGCCTTTTCAACCGGACTCAATTCGGCTGCAACCATAGCGATTGCCTTGTTCCCGTAATGTTCTTGATTTGACCGGCAATCTGTGATTGTCTTCTGCGGGGGCCACATTCTAGGCCAATCGCATGGGTTGCGGCCCATATCCGGGGTGGGAAAATGGTGGCGCGGGTTCGCACGGTCGCTTTCCAGGGCATCGAGGCCGTGCCGGTCGACGTGCAGGTGATGATCGCGCCTGGCAAGGTCGGCATGCAGATCGTCGGGCTGCCCGACAAGGCGGTGGCCGAAAGCCGCGAGCGGGTGCAGGCCGCGCTGCATGCCTCCGGCCTGTCGATGCCGTCGAAGAAAGTGACCGTCAATCTGGCGCCGGCCGACCTGCCCAAGGAGGGCAGTCATTACGATCTGCCGATCGCGCTTGGCCTGATGGCCGCGCTTGGCGCCATTCCGGGCGACATGCTGGCTGGCTATGTCGTGCTTGGCGAACTTTCGCTCGACGGCACGATCGCCGCCGTCGCCGGCGCCTTGCCGGCGGCGATCGGCGCCAATGCCGAGGGCAAGGGCCTGATCTGTCCGTTCGCCTGCGGGCCGGAAGCGGCCTGGGCCGGCAAGGATTTCGACATTCTGGCGCCGCGCAGCCTGATCGCCATCGCCAATCATTTCCGTGGCACGCAGGTGTTGTCGCGGCCGGAGGCCGGTATCCACGCCGCGGCGCGCGACCTGCCCGACCTTGCCGACATCAAGGGCCAGGAAACCGCCAAGCGGGCGCTGGAAGTGGCAGCGGCCGGCGGGCACAATCTCTTGATGGTCGGTCCGCCGGGCTCGGGAAAATCGATGCTGGCGCAGCGGCTGCCGTCGATCCTGCCGCCGCTGGCGCCGAAGGAATTGCTCGAAGTCTCGATGATCGCCTCGGTGGCGGGCGAGCTCGGCGAAGGCAAGCTGACCGACCGGCGGCCGTTCCGCGCCCCGCACCATTCGGCCTCGATGGCGGCGATGGTCGGCGGCGGGTTGCGCGCGCGGCCGGGCGAAGTGTCGCTGGCGCATCACGGCGTGCTGTTCCTCGACGAATTCCCCGAATTCACGCCGCAGACGCTCGATGCGCTGCGCCAGCCGCTGGAGACCGGCGACTGCATGATCGCGCGCGCCAACCACCGCGTCACCTATCCGGCGCGCATCCAGCTGGTGGCGGCGATGAACCCGTGCCGCTGCGGCATGGCCGGCGAGCCGGGCTATCGCTGCCTGCGCGGCGAACGCTGCCGCACCGACTACCAGGCACGTATTTCCGGTCCGCTGCTCGACCGCATTGACCTGCGGATCGAAGTGCCGGCGGTCTCGGCCAGCGATCTCATCCGGCCCGACCGGGCTGAGAAGAGTGCTGATGTGGCGCTGCGCGTGGCGCGCGCCCGCACCTTGCAGCGCGAGCGTTTCGAACGGCTCGGCGTCACCAGCGCCACCACCAACGCCCATTGCGCGCCGGCGGTGATCGAAGACATCGCCATGCCCGACGCGTCAGGCCTGTCGCTGCTCAAGGACGCTAGCGAGAAGCTCGCCTTCTCGGCGCGGGCCTACCACCGCGTGCTGAAAGTCGCGCGCACGCTGGCCGACCTCGACGCCAGCGAAACCGTCGGCCGCATCCACCTGGCCGAAGCGATTTCCTATCGCATGAGTTCGGAGCGCGTGGCGCAGGCGGCGTAGGCGAAGGGCATCTGCAGCTACGCCAGGTCCGTCTCTGCGGGCCGATCCGCCTTTGCCCGGATCAATCGGTCGCGGGGATCAACTTCTGCAGGGTTGGCGCCATGATCATGCCGAAGGTCAAGGTATCGCCGTAGGCTCGCGCGGAAAGCATTGCCCCATGGACGGTCGCCATGAAGGCTTCCGCTTCCACGCGCGGCGCATTCGATATTGTCAGTGTCCTCTGTTCGGCACCGCGCTCGATGACGCCAGTCAGCCATCCCGAGAGAAACCGAAAATACGCCCGGACTTCCACGGCAACCTCCGGCGGAAGCGCCGGAAGTTCACTGGCAAGCAGCGCGCAGACGCAGAACGGCATGCTCGCATCCTCGATGCACCGAGCCCAGATGCCGGCATAGGTTCGAAGCAACTCGGGCGGCTCAGGGATATCGCGCTCGAGCCCTCCCATGCCCGTGACGGCATCCTCGAGGTAACGCTTGAGCAGGGTCCGCACGAGGTCGACCTTGCTGGGGAAATGGTGATGGATGCTGGCTTTGCGGATGCCAACCACGTCGGCGACATCCGCGTAGCTGAATCCATTGTAGCCGCCGGCGACGATGAAGGCTCGCGCGGCGGCCAGGATGTCATCGGCAGTGGTCGAAGGCTTGCTCATGAACGTACCTGCCTTTCCGCAAGGAGACCTTAACTTGCGACCCGCGGCGACTTCCGAAGGACATCGCTGACCGACAACCACACCGCAGACACAAGGAAGTAGAAGGCGCCGAAAGCGGCATAAGGTGCGACGTTGGCGATGCCAATAGTCTCCGTGCCGCCGGCCATCTTGACGAAGAAGAGACCTGCCAGCGCCGACTGGGCGCCACTTAGGATCATCGCCCACTGGGCGCCGTTGGTTTTCCAGCGACGCACCGCCGTCAGGAGCTGAAACAGGCCGGAGACAACGGCCCAGACGCCGTAAACCGAGAGCACCGCGTTCATGCTGTGACCGAGCGCGATGGCGACCGCAACCGTGGCGAGGATGCTGACGGCGAAGTTCAGCAATTGCGACTTGTTGCGGCCGAGCCCGCCGGTACGCCGGGCGTCGATGTAATTCGCGAGCGCGTCCCATGCGGGGTAGGCAACCAGCATGGCGGCGGCGAGCGGCGGGCTGCTCTTGGCGACGGTGAAAGCCGCCGCGACCCAGGCTGCCGATACGGCAAACCGCAGATAATAATAGCTTTTGAGCCAGCCATTTGGTGACAGGGCGCGGCTCTGATCATTCATTTGTCCAGGCATGATGGGGATCTCTCGTTTCAATTGCCTACCAACTAGTAGGTAGATAAACGACCGTCAAGGCATCGGAAACCGATTGCCGGTCACCCCGACATCTCATTTACGTGATCGGCGCTGGCTTGTGCCCTCGCTGGCGCCGGGACCAAAAGGCGGACGCTTTAGACGTGTTTTTGACTTGCCATGAGCGGCAGCTTTCGCTGGCTGACACTGGCCGGCGCCAGCGAGACGGTCGGACGCATCCATCTCGCCGAGGCGATTTCTTATCGCATGAGCCCTGAGCGTGTGGCGCAGGAGCCCCGGCGCTTGCGGCCGGTCCTGCTTTTCAGGTCCTGTCGCGCGCCTTCAGCTCCAGCCGCCGCGCGTGCAACACCGGCTCCGTATAGCCGTTGGGCTGGCTGGTTCCCTTGAACACCAGGTCGCAGGCGGCCTGGAAGGCGATGGACTTGTCGAAGTCCGGCGCCATCGGCCGGTAGAGCGGGTCGCCGACATTCTGGCGGTCGACGATGGCCGCCATGCGCTGCAGGGAGTCGCGCACCTGGATCTCCGAACATACTTTGTGGCGCAGCCAGTTGGCGATGTGCTGCGAGGAGATGCGCAGCGTGGCGCGGTCTTCCATCAGGCCGACATCGTTGATGTCGGGCACTTTCGAGCAGCCGACGCCCTGGTCGATCCAGCGCACGACATAGCCGAGAATGCCTTGCGCGTTGTTGTCGAGTTCGCGCTGGATCTCGTCGGGCGTCCAGTTCGGCCGCACGGCCACGGGCACGGAGAGTATGTCGTCGAGCTTGGCCTTCGGCCGGCTCTTCAGCGCTGCCTGCACGGCGTGCACGTCGACCTTGTGATAGTGCGTCGCGTGCAGCGTCGCCGCCGTCGGCGACGGCACCCAGGCGGTGTTGGCGCCAGCCCTGGGATGCGCGATCTTCTGTTCCAGCATCGCCGCCATCAGATCCGGCATCGCCCACATGCCCTTGCCGATCTGGGCGTGGCCGGCCAGCCCGCATTCAAGCCCGGTGTCGACATTCCACGCCTCATAGGCGGAAATCCAGGCGGCCTGCTTCATGTCGCCCTTGCGGATCATCGGGCCGGCTTCCATCGAGGTGTGTATCTCGTCGCCGGTGCGGTCGAGGAAGCCGGTGTTGATGAACACCACGCGTTCACGCGCGGCGCGGATCGCTTCCTTGAGGTTGACGGTGGTGCGCCGCTCCTCGTCCATGATGCCCATCTTGATGGTATTCTTGGCCATGCCGAGCAGGGCTTCGACGCGATCGAAGATCTCGACGGCGAAGGCGACTTCCTCCGGTCCGTGCATCTTGGGCTTCACGACATACATCGAGCCGGCGCGGGAATTGGCGCGTCGGCCCTTCGGCCCGACATCGTGCAGCGCGATCAGCGCCGTCAGCGCGGCATCCATGATGCCTTCCGGCACCTCGTTGCCGTCGCGGTCCAGGATCGCCGGATTGGTCATCAGATGGCCGACATTCCTGACCAGCATCAGCGAGCGGCCGGGCAAGGCAAGCTGGCCGCCGGCCGGCGCGGTGTAAGTGCGGTCGGGATTGAGCTTGCGGACGAAGCTCTTGCCACCCTTGATGATCTCTTCGGCGAGGTCGCCCTTCATCAGGCCGAGCCAGTTGCGGTAGACGACGACCTTGTCCTCTGCATCCACCGCCGCGACCGAATCCTCGCAGTCCTGGATAGTGGTCAGCGCCGATTCCAGGACGACGTCGGCGATGCCGGCCGGATCGGTGCGGCCGATCTGGTTGTTGCGGTCGATGACGATCTCGATGTGCAACCCGTTCTTCACCAGCAGCACGGCATCGGGGTTGGCGGCGTCGCCGCGATAGCCGACGAATTGCCTGGGGTCGGCCAGCGTGGTGTCTCCGGCGCCGGCGCCGAGCTTCAGCGCGCCATGCGCCACCGACAGGCCATTCACCCCCGCCCATTTGCCCGAGGTGAGCGGCACCGACTGGTCGAGAAAATCCTTGGCCCAGGCGATGACCTTGGCGCCGCGCGCCGGGTTGAAACCCTTGCCCTTTTCCGCGCCGCCGGTCTCGGGGATGGCATCGGTGCCGTAGAGCGCGTCGTAGAGCGAACCCCAGCGCGCATTGGCGGCATTGAGCGCATAGCGCGCATTCATCACCGGCACGACCAGCTGCGGCCCAGCGACGACGGCGATTTCCGGATCGACATTGTCCGTCGACACGCTGAAGGCCGGCCCCTCGGGAACGAGGTAACCGATCTCTTTCAGGAAGCCCCTGTAAGCCTCCATGTCGACCGGCGCGCCATTGTCGCGATACCAGCCGTCGAGCTTCTCCTGCATGGCGTCGCGTTTTTCGAGCAGCGCCCTGTTCTTCGGCGCGAGGTCGTGGACGATGGCCGAAAAACCGTTCCAGAACGCATCGGCGGCAATGCCGGTGCCGGGCAAGGCCTCGCCAGCCACAAAATCATGCAGCTCGCGGGCAATCCGCAATCCGGCGATCTCGATGCGATCGGTCATCAGGCTACTCCAGATGAAAGGCTTTGCGGGGCGTTTGGCATGTTGAGGTTGCAGGGTCAATTCAGCTTAGGGTGAAGGTGGGGCATTTTGGCAAGTTGGCGAAGGTGGCGACAACAGCGTCCTTCTCCCCGTTCTACGGGGGTGAGGCATGATCCGCATAGCGGACGAAAAGCCAATTGCTTGGCTTTTCGAATGACGAACGCCTGTAGAACGGGGAGAAGGAAGAAGGCTACACCGCGATCCGTGGCCTGCCCGAGGCCACCGCCACGACATGCGCCTCGATGAACATGCGCTGGGCTTCGACCGTGGAAACCTTAAATTCGGTCGCGACGTCGATCTCGGCGCTGTCGGTGCCGGCGTCCCGGGCGCGCGCGGCGACGATCGCCCGCACATCGGCCTCGGCGGCGGCGATCGCAGTCGCTTCGTCCAGGAAATCGCGCACCGTTTCTCCGGAGGCAAGCCGGAACAGCCCTTCCTTGGGCTGGCTGACCCGCGCCTCGGCCGAGACCCTGACCTGGCCGACGACGGCGCCAAGCGCGTTGGCGACATCGGTGTCCTCCGGCACCACGCAGTCATTGCCGACCAGCGGCGCCAGGGCGGCATAGTGCAGCGGCGCCGAGGCGCCGAGGCCGATGACAGGACGGTCGAGCGCGACGCTCAGCCGGGCGATGCCGGGATGGGCGTCGACGGCACGCTGCACCAGCGCGTGCGCCACCGTCGCGGCGCCATCGAGCCCGTCCTCGGCGAAGGCGGTTTCGAGGATATATTCCGCCGACCAGCGCGTCAGCGTCACCAGCACGCGCTCCGAGATCACCTCCGGCGACTCGGCGATAGGCTGGCCACGACCATCGCGCTTGCGGGCGAACAGCTCGGCGCCGAGGCGGGCGGTGGCGGCATCCCAATTGGCCTGCTTGCCCAGCACATGCGCCGCGTCCGACGGGGTGAAGCCTGAGATATGCACCAGCCCGCGCGAGACCAGCCGGTTCAAAGTGGCGTTCTGGGCATTCGACGTCAGCAGCCTGTCGAGGGCAAGCGGGGTCGCGCCGATCGCCTCGTAGAGCCGCGCTTCCGGAGCCGTCAGCCCGGCGGCAAGCCTGTCCGGCACGCCGGTGCGCACCGCGAAGCGGCCATCCATGCGGCCGGGGTTGGGCGAACGCAGCTGGCGTTCGAGTTCCGATCTGACGGCGTCGCCATGCGCCATGCCGGCCAGCGCGAGCGGCACCAGGCGGCGCGGCCCAAGCAGGATCCTTGGATTGAACGCGCCGTCCTCCAGCGCCACTTCGGAATCGCCGCCCAGGCCGAAGGTGCGCATGGCGACGGCCTCGACCATGGTGCGGAAACCGCCGACGGTGGCGCCTTCGGGGTCAAGCCGCGGCCGGCCCTTGTCGAGCACGGCGACGTCGGTGGTGGTGCCGCCAATGTCGGAGACCACGGCATTGTCGAGCCCGGTCATGTGGCGGGCGCCGACCAGGCTGGCCGCCGGGCCGGAGAGGATTGTCTCGATCGGCCGCTGGCGGGCGAACGCCGCCGAGACCAGTGCACCGTCGCCGCGCACCACCATCAGGGGAGCGGCGATGTCGCGGGCTTGCAAAAACCCTTCGGTCGCCGCCACCAGCCGGTCGATCATCGAAATCAGCCTGGCGTTGAGCAGGGTGGTCAGCGCCCGGCGCGGGCCGCCGAGCTTGGCCGACAGTTCGTGGCTCGCGGTGACCGGCAGGCCGGTTCTGTCGCGGATCAACTCGCGGGTGGCGATCTCATGCGCCGGGTTGCGGGTGGCGAAATAGGCGCAAACGGCAAAGCCCGACACCGAGGCGCCGAGTTCCGGCAGGGCCTCTTCCAGGCCCGACAGGTCGAGCCTGGCGGCATTGCCGTGGACGTCGTGGCCGCCCGGGCAAAAGACCACCGGATCGGTGCCGAGCGCCGTCTTCAGCCCGTCGCGTGCGAGGTCGGCTTCGGAAAAGCCGATCATGACGAGCGCGACGCGGCCGCCCTGGCCTTCGACCAAGGCATTGGTGGCAAGCGTCGTCGACATCGAGACCAGCTTGATCGCGGCCGGATCGGTGCCGGACTTTTCGAGCACCGCGTCGACGGCGCCGGAAATGCCGACGGCGAGATCATGCCGCGTGGTCAGCGCCTTGGCCTTGGCCAGCACCTTGCCCTTGTTCGGCCCCTGCTGCGGGCCTTCGGTCTCGGACCACAGCACGGCGTCGGTGTAGGTGCCACCGGTATCGATCCCGAGGAACAGCGGCTTTGGCTTGGTCTTGGCGGTCATATGGTAGGTCCGAGAGTTCTTCTGCCCCGCCCCTTAGCCGATACGGGCCTACGGATAAAGGCGCGAGCGCTGGGCCAACACGCGATGACCGCAATACGAGCCCCGATCCCCCGAGAGGGGATCGGCGGCTTTGACCGCAACGCCAGGGACCATCTCTCTCGCCCACGCAATAGGTCTTCTTGCGTTGGCGGGAGAGGGTCTGGCGAGGATGCCGCTATTTGGCTGTGACAATGCCCTTCATCGAGCTGTGGATCGCACAATGGAATGGATGTGCGCCGGCAGCCGATACCTTGACCTTGGCGCTCTTGCCGGTGGCGAGATGGCCGGTGTCGAAGGAGCCATCGAGCGCGGTGGCGGTGTGCGTCATCGGGTCGGCATTGGTGAAAGTGATGGTATCGCCAACGGCGACCGAGATTTTCGACGGGTTAAACTTCATGCCCTTGATCTGGACCGCATGATTGGCGGCATAGGCGGGCATGGCAAAGGCAAGCAGAGCAAGAACGAGCATGGTGCGCATGGTGGATTTCCTCCTGAACGCGAACCCTCAACCTACACCAACGCTGGCGAACGGCCTTTTATGCCACGAAGCCGATCTTCTTATGCGTATTGTCGCAAAACGGCTTGTTGGCCGAGTGGCCGCAACGGCAGAGGAAGGTGCGTTGCGTGCGGTCGATCGTGTGGCCGGTGCCGGTGACGATCTCGACATTGCCTTCGAGCTTGAGCGGGCCGTTGGCGGTAGGCGTCACTTTCAACGGGCCGTTGCGCGCTTCGAGCGCCGGCGTGTCCTTCAGCGGTGGTTCGCCGGTGGCGGCGAAGCCGGCCTTGTTGTGGCTGCCGTCGCAGAACGGCTTGTTTTCCGACGCGCCGCAGCGGCACAGCGTGGCGCGATAGAAGGTTTCGCCGTCGAGCACGATCTCGGCGTGCACGGCGAGCGGGCCGTTTTCGCGCAGCCGCACGGTGTTGACCACCGGCGGCTGTTCCTGCGGCCCGCCATCCTTCCTGACATAGGTGATGGCGCCGGACGGACAGCTTTCGGCTATGGCGACGATCTTCTCGACGCCGGCCGCATCGGGATGGATCCATTGCCCCGGCGCGTTGGGCTCGAAGACATGGGGATCGCCGAGCACGCAGTTGCGCGAATGGATGCAGCGCTTGCCGGCGAAGCCGACGTCGATCTTCTCACCTTCGACCGTGCCTGCCATTGCCGTGCTCCTCTTGCCTGGGGCGCGTCGCGGCTGAACAGACGCGGCGCGCTTTGGGTATCGGCACAGGCTATGGCTCCCATGGGGAAAACCGTCAAGCTGGCAAACCGGTCAGGGGACGAGATTGATCTCCTCGGTCTCGCCGCCGCTGCAGGTGTAGCAGCAATCCTCGCATTTTTCCTTGTTGCCGGGTCCGACGCCCCAATAGGTGCCCTCGTCGCCATCGACCCAGGCGCCGTAGCAGATCGATTCGCCTTCGTTGCAGGAGATCGGCAGCGACTTGGTCTCGCCGTCATCGAGATAGAAGTCCTTGCCGTTGCCAGGCCAGACATAGTCTCGGTCCTGGCTGTAGAGCTCGAGCCGCATGGCGTTGGGATGGCTGTTCTTGATGGCAAAGGTGACGTCGCCGGCATGGGCGGCTGGTGCAAACAGGATGGCAAGCGAAAACGCGGCGGCAAGCCGGCGCGCTGGTGTCAAAGACATGGAAACCCCCCGATGAAGAATCGGCCCCCACGGCCGATCGGGTCATCATGCCATGACAAGGGCCGACGCTAAAGGGATGATGGCGACAATCCCTGATATAATCGCTGGAGCTAAACGACCAGAGCGTTTCACCGTTTCATGGAAACGGCGAACCACTCTAACTCTTTGTTTTGACGCAATTCCCTAGGGAAAGCGCTGCGCGCTTTTCCCGGGAAAACCGCTCACACTTTTCCTGGAATTGCTCTAACCCGCGTCATCGCAGGCTTTTGCCTAGCGTTGCCAGAAGGGCAGCTTGGCGATCTCTTCATCGACCTGCCGTGGGGTCAAACCGATATCGTCGATCAGATGCGGGTTAACTTCCGAGATCCGTTTGAGGTCCCAGCGAAAGCGTGTCTGTTGACGCCAGGCCGCGATGGTGTTCCGCAAGGTGGCAAGGCTGTAGCGCCGGCGCGATGTCTGCCCGACACACAGTCCCCGCCGCACTGCCTGATGCGGGGCCGATGCAAGAATATTGGTCATGACAACCTCCATATGGTTGGCGCCCACAGGCTTGAGAATGGGCGGCCTTTGATCTGAACGAGGTTGAATTCTGCAGGATATGGAGGGCGCCGTAATTAAGCCCTGCCAAATAGTTCTCAAAAGTTCCAAACAGACCCTAACGCGTTGTTTTGGCGTCATTCCCTGGGAAGAGGCGGTACGCTTTTCCCTTTGAAACCGCCTCACACTTTTCCTGGATTTGCTCTATAGATGCGCCCTATGCAGGGATCGCGCTTTGCCTTTGGTCCGTTCGTGCTTGATCCGGGTGCGGGAACGCTGCTTCGGAACGACGATCCCGTCGCCGTCGGCTATCGCGGCCTGAAGCTGCTTGCCGCACTCGTCGGACGGCCCGGCGAAATCCTGGAGAAGGCCGAGCTGATGGACGCGGCGTGGCCGGGCACGGCGGTCGAGGAGGGCAACCTCACCGTCCAGATCGCGCAGCTGCGCAAGCTGCTTGGTCCGCCCGCCGATGGCGGCGAATGGATATCGACGGTGCCGCGCGTCGGCTACCGTTTCACGGGCGCCATCGAACAGCTTGACCGGGCGAAACGCAAACCCTTGCCGCTGCCCGACAAACCATCGATAGCGGTGCTGCCTTTCGTCAATCTCAGCAACGATCCCGAACAGGAGGCCTTCGCCGACGGGTTGACCGAAGATTTGATCACCGATCTGTCCAGGGCCCCGGGCCTGTTCGTCATCGCGCGCAACTCGACCTTTGCCTACAAGGGCAAGGCGATGGATGTGCGCGCGATCGCCGAGGAGCTTGGCGTGCGCTATCTCCTGGAGGGCAGCGCCAGGCGCGCCGCGGGGCGCGTGCGCATCAACGCACAGCTGGTCGACGCCAAGAGCGGCGAGCATCTGTGGGCCGAACGCTTCGATCGCGGCCTGGACGATATCTTCGCCGTCCAGGACGAGGCCACGGCCAAGATCGTGGAGGCGCTTCTCGGCCGGCTACGGCCGCCGCCACCACGCAACCGGCCGACAAATCTCGAGGCCTACGATCTGTGCGTAAGGGGGCGCAAGCTGATCGAGGAATCACCGCAGACCGCACGGGAAGCGCATCTGCTGTTGACGCGCGCGGTGTCCCTCGATCCGGACTATGCCGAAGCCCATCGCTGGCTTGCCATGAACCATTGGATGGGATGGGTGCATTGGGGCGAGCCCGTCGACCCCAACCGTCGCATCGCGCTGGAACTGGCGCGCAAGGCGGTGGCGATCGATCCCAATGATGCCGGCTGCCGTTGGGTGCTTGGCAATCTGCTCGCCTATGAGCACAGCTTCGAGGAGTCGGAAGCCGAATTCGCCAAGGCGTTCGAACTCGACCCGAACGAGGCCGACGCCTGGGCGACCTTGTCCGACATCGCGGTTCTGGCCGGACGGGTCGAGGAAGGCCTAGAGCATATCCGCAAGGCGTTCCGGCTCAACCCCTATCCTGCAAGCTGGTACTATCTGACGCTCGGCGAGGCGCAATATGCGGCGCGCGATTACGAAGCCGCCGTCGAGACCTTGCGCCGGGAGGAGACCTACCGGACGAGCTCACGCCGCTTCCTGGCGGCGAGCCTGGCGCAACTCGGTCGGCTCGACGAAGCGCGCGCCGAGGTCGAAATGTTCCTCATCGGCAACCCGCATTTCACGACCAGCTACTGGGTCTGGACGGAGCCCTTCCGCGACGACGCGATGCGCGATCATTTCGTCGATGGTTTTCGCAAGGCCGGTCTTCCGGACTGACGCGACCTCCCGCGCGCAGGCGCGCCAATCACGGCACCAGGTCGATCGTCTCGGTCGTGTGCTCCACGCAGATGAAGCAGCAGGTGTCGCAAGGCTGGTCGTTGTCAGGCCCGACGCCGGCCGAAATCCGGTCATTGCCGTCGACCCAGGCGCCGTAGCAGATGCGCTCGCCCTGATTGCAGGAGAGCGGCACCGATTTCTGGGAATTCGGGTCGATCAGGAACACCTTGTCGTTGCCCGGCCAGACCGTTTCGCGGTCGCGGCTGAACAGCTCGACCGCAACCGCTTCCTTGCGCAGGTTCTTGACGAAGAAGGCCATGTCGGCCGCCTCGGCCGAATTGGCGCAGACGAGTGCAGCGAGCACGGCCAAACGAAACAGTGTCACGGTCGGACCTCCCGAATCACCGCCGCAGAATCGCATGGCCGCCCATGCCTGTCGCTCGCTTTTGGAACTATTTCCCCGAAGGTCCTTCCGCCATGATCTCCCGCCCGAGCCTCACCGTTTCGCCGACGAGAAGATCGAGATCGTCACGCCTTGTGCGGTGGTTGGCGATCGCCACGCGCAGCCAGTGTTCGCCATGCACGGTGGTGTCGGAAAGGACGGCGATGCCCAGTTCCTGCAGCCGCAGCATGATCTCGGTGTTGAGCGCCTTCACCGCCTCGCCGGTGACGCCGGGCTGGTAGCGGAAGCAGACGATGTTGATGGTCGGCGACATCGCCAGCTCCAGCAGCGGCTCGGCCTCGATGAGTGCGGCGAGATAGGAGGCTTGCGCGATGTTCTGGTCGATGAGGCGACCGAATTTGTCGACACCATGTTCCTTCAGCGCCATCCAGACTTTCAGCGCGCGAAAGCCGCGCGAGGTCTGCAGGCCGTAATCGTGCAGCCATTCGCCGGAGGCGAGGCCGCGTGGCGTCGATTCAAGATATTCCGGCGTCACAGCGAAGGTCCGGCGATGCGCGACGGCATCCCTGACCAGCGCACAGCCGACCTCGAACGGCGCATGCAGCCATTTGTGCGGGTCGAGCGCGACGGAATCGGCCCATTCGATGCCGGCAACGCGATGCGCATTGTCGGGCGCGATCGCGATCAGCGCGCCGATGCAGCCATCGACATGGAACCATAGGCCTTCCTCATGCGCGAGTTTGGCAAGCGCGCGCAGATCGTCGACCGCGCCGGTGTTCACCGTGCCGGCATTGCCGATGACGCAGGCAGGCTTGAAACCGGCTTCGCGGTCTTCAACGATCGCCGCGCGCAAGGCCGGTATGTCGATGCGCAAGCCGGCATCCGTCGGGATGCGCCGCAGCGCCCGGTTGCCGAGGCCGAGTGCTTCCATCGCCTTGCGGTGGCAGGAATGGATCTGGTCCGAGCCATAGAAACGCAGCGGCTTTTCGATCGCGGCGACGCCGTGCTCGCGCACGTCGATGCCGGCCTTGGTGTTGCGCGCCACGGTCAGGCCGATGATGTTGGCCATGGAGCCGCCGCTGACCAACGTGCCTGAGGCGGAAGCCGGAAAGCCCAGCATCTGCTTGCACCAGTTCACCACCTGGCTGTCCATCAGCCCGGCGGCGTGGTTGCCGCCGCCGAGATTGGAGCCCTGGATTGCCGCCAGGAAGTCGCCGAGCGCGCCGGTGAAGTTGCTCGACCCCATGTACCAGGCCCAGAAGCGCGGATGGATGTTGCCCATCGGGTACGACATCACCGTGCGCGAGACCTCGTCATAGACAGCGGCCAGCGGCACCGGCGATCGCGGCAAGGGTGCCGCGAAGGCTTCTCGCACCTCCGCCGGCATCTCGCGCCATGCCGGCCGGTCCCTGACATCGCCGAGGTAATCGACGGCATCGTCGATGATCTGGTGCGACAGGGCTTGCACCGCGGCCCAGTTGGCGGGGTCGAGCGTTTCCTCGGCCTGCATGCCGAGGGTTTCCTGCGCGATGTCCATGGCCGGTCTCCCGTCAAGCCGCCGGGAACTGGCAGCCGGGCGTCGAGCGCGACAGCGCCATCTCCTCGGCATCCATCTCGGCCTCGATGCCGTCGAACAGCGGCGTCGACATGTAGCGTTCGCCGGTGTCGGGCAGCATGCACAGGATCACCGATCCCGCCGGCGCCTTCTCCGCGACCTGCCGCGCCACGGCAAAGGTGGCGCCGCCGGAAATGCCGGTGAAGATGCCTTCCTTCTGCGCCAGGGCCTTGGCCCATTTGATGCCTTCGGGTCCGGCAATCGGCATCACCTCGTCATAGAGGCTGGCGTCGATCGCTTCCTGCAGCACGTTGGGGATGAAGTCGGGCGTCCAGCCCTGGATCGGATGCGGCTCGAAGGCCGGGTGGCTGGCGGCAGGGGCGCCATGGGCACCACGCTGCTGCGCCTTGCCGCTGCCGATCAGCTGGGCATTGGCTGGCTCGGAGAGCACGATGCGGGTGTCCGGCCGCTCGCGGCGCAGCACGCGCGCCACGCCGACGACGGTGCCGCCGGTGCCGTAGCCGGTGACGAAGCAGTCGAGCCGCGAGCCGGCGAAATCATTGACGATCTCGCGTGCCGTGGTGGCTTCGTGGATGGCCGCGTTGGCCGCCGTCTCGAACTGGCGGGCGAGGAACCAGCCATTGGCCTCGGCCAGTTCCACCGCCTTCTTGTACATGCCGAAGCCCTTTTCGGCGCGCGGCGTCAGCACCACCTTGGCGCCGAGCATGCGCATCAGCTTGCGGCGCTCGACGGAAAAGCTGTCGGCCATGGTGACGACCAGCGGATAGCCCTTCTGCGCGCAGACCATGGCCAGCCCAATGCCGGTGTTGCCGCTGGTGGCTTCGACCACGGTCTGGCCCGGTTTCAACGCGCCGCTGCGCTCGCCCTCCTCGATGATGTTGAGCGCCAGCCGGTCCTTGACCGAAGCGCCGGGGTTGAAGAACTCGGCCTTGACGTAGATCGTCGCATGGGCCGGTCCGAGATTGTTGATGCGCACCACCGGCGTGTCGCCGACAGTGTCGAGAATGCTGTCGAACAGGCGACCGCGACCGACGGTGGTTCTGATTTTCCGTTGCTGCAACATGGAAGAACTCCTTGTCTGTGCTCGTTGTCGTCACAGGCCGGTTACAAACCGGCGGGTTGGGCGGCGAGGTTTCGAGACCTTGCCACCCTAGGCTGACGTGCCGGCGATGCGGCAACAGCCGCATCCGGCGCGCGATTCGCCACCGGATGCGTCGTGTCGTGTTTGGTGATAGAACATCGGCCGACGGGCCAGCGTGGGAGCAGGCGTGGAAACGCACGTGGAATCCGCACCATCGAGGCTGGACGGCGATGGGCCGCGCCTGACCGTGCGCCTGCTCGGACCACTGGAAATCCTGCGCGATGGCGTGCCCGTGGCGCTGCCGGCATCACGCAAGTTGCGCGCGCTCCTGGCCTATCTGGCGCTGGCGCCGCACGCCGTGGGCCGCAGCCGCCTGTGCGAACTGTTGTGGGATGTGCCCAACGACCCCCGCGGCGAATTGCGCTGGTGCCTGAGCAAGCTGCGCGGCGCTCTCGACACGCCGGACCGGCGCCGGGTCACCACACAAGGCGATACGGTCGCGCTCGATCTCGAAGGCTGCCTCGTCGATGCGCTGGAGATCAGCCATGCCGCCGCGCAAGGGATCGCCACGTTTGATGTGGAACGGCTGCTGGCGCTGGCAAAACTCTTCGCCGGCGATCTGCTCGAAGGGCTGGAGTTGGTACGGAGCCCGCTTTTCGACGGCTGGCTGGTCGCCCAGCGCCGGCGTTTTCAAACCTGCCATGCCGCCATATTGGAACAGCTTGCCGTAGATCATCCGGCGGGCTCCCCCGAAATGTCCACGCATCTCGATAAATGGGTCGAGCTGGCACCATTCGACACGCGCGCGCATCTGGCCTTGCTGTCCAATCTGGCGGAGCGCGGCGCCGTTGGCGCGGCCGAGGAGCATCTGGCTTCGGCGGAACGGCTGTTTCGGTCCGAGGACCTGGATTTCGCGCCGCTTCGCGCGGCCTGGCAGGCAATCCGCGATCGACAGTCCGGCACCTCGCTCAAGGCGCAACCGGCCGGCCCGTCCACGCTGCCGCAATTGGTAGTCCCGTCAGGTGATGCCGGTCCGGTCGAGCCCAGCCACGCTTCGCTGGCGGTGATGCCGTTTGTCGACGAAAGCGGCGCGCGCGGCGGGCTGGCCGACGGGTTCACCCACGACATCATCACCCGGCTTGCCAAGCTCAGGGATTTCTTCGTCATCGCGCGCGGATCGGTGTTCGCGCTGGCCGAGAAAGCCATCGCACCGGAGGAGGCCGGCAGAAAGCTCGGCGTCGACTATGTCGCCACGGGCACGGTGCGCAACGCGGCCGCCCGCCTGGTCGTCGGCGTCGAGGTCGTCGAGGTGCGCACCGCCAGGATCGTCTGGGCGGAGACCTTCGAGCGCAGGCCCGACGACCTCTTCGCCGTGCTCGACGATATCGGCGACAGCATCGTGTCGTCGATCTCGGCCGAGATCGAGACGGTCGAGCGCAACCGCGCCATGCTGAAGGCGCCCAACTCGCTCAATGCCTGGGAGGCCTACCATCGCGGCCTCTGGCACATGTACCGCTTCACCCAGGCCGAGAACGAGCAGGCGCGGCACTTCTTCGACAAGGCCCTGCAGCTCGACCCGACTTTTGCCCGCGCCTATGCCGGCCTGTCCTTCACCCACTGGCAGAATGCCTTCCAGCGCTGGGGCGACCGCGACCGCGAAAGCGCGCTGGCCTATGAGAGTGCTGGCCACGGCCTGCTGGTCGACGACCACAATCCGGCCGCGCACTGGGCGATGGGCCGGGCGCTGTGGCTGCGCGGCGAGCAGGACGGGTCGCTCGCCGAACTGGGGCGGGCCGTGGATCTCAGCCCGAATTTCGCGCTCGGCCATTACGCGCTGTCCTTCGTCCACTCGCAGTCGGGCGACCCGCGGGCGGCGATAAGCTCGTCGGACCATTCACGGCATCTCAGTCCCTTCGACCCGCTGCTGTTCGGCATGCTGGGGTCGCGCGCCATGTCGCATGTTCGGCTCGGCCAGTTCGAAGAGGCGGCCGAATGGGCGCTGAAGGCGGCGGCGCGACCCAATGCCCACACCATCATCCTGGCGATCGCCGCGCACTGCCTGGCGCTTGCCGGCCGGCTCGACGAGGCGCGCGGCTTCGCCGCCGCCATCCGCAGGACATTGCCTGATTACCGCGCCGACGATTTCATCGGCACTTTCCGCTTCGACCCCGATGCCGAGGCGCTGTTCCGGCAAGGCGCGAGGCGCATCGGGCTCAACTGATTTCGCGCTTGCAGCCCCGTTAACGAAGTCGGAAGGAGTTGTTTAACGGTTCACCTCTATGTGACCTCTCGGGGGGTCCATGGCAAAGTGAGTATGATGAGCGACAGCCCCGACAAGCGCAGCAACGAATGGCGCGCCATTCTTCATGTACAGGCCCGTGTCGCCGTCCTGTTCGTTCCGGTGGTGGCCAGCCTGCTGCTCATAGCCGCGCTTGCCGGCAACGACCGCAAATCCGTTCCCGACGTCGACCGGACGGTCACCGGGTCGGTGCGATAGGCGGCAGCGAACGCCTGTTGGAAGGCCGCGCATATCGAGGGGCCGCCGACCCCCCTGCCAGGCGCTCTGCGTGCGCTATCGGCGCCTCAGCATTTGGCGCTAGCCAATGGCTACGACACTGAATGAATGGGCAAGAACGATCAAGCGCGACGTGCATGCGCTTTACCTCGCCGCGCGCGATCCCGAACGCCGTGGTGCGCCAAGGCGTTTGCAGTGTGCTACGCCTTCGCCAATCGACCTGATCCCCGATTTCATCCCCGTGGCTGGCTACCTCGACGAGGCGATCCTGGTCCCCTTGGGCATCCTTGCCGTGGTCAGATGATAACGCCCGAAGTCATGGCAGAACACAGGGAGGCCGCCGCCCTGGCGGTCGACAGGCCAGTGAACCGCGGCGCGGCGGTGATCATCGCCTGTATATGGGTCGCTTCGGTCGTGCTGGCGGGATGGCTGGCATATCGATACTTCGCGGGCCGATTTGAAACCGCCTCCCGTGGTTTGGGAACAGCTCGATCGCCCTCCCGAACACCTCCTTGGGCAGCGCCTGGCTAAAGGATTTTGGTCACCAGTTTGTCCAGACGGGAGTTCTCGCGGTAAGCCAGTCGCACCACGATGGCACCCAGGACGCCCGTGATGGCCCCGCCGACAACGTCGGTCAGGTAGTGCGTCCCGATGTAGATCCTCGACCAGCAGATCAGGAATGCCGTGGCGAACAGCGCAATCGTCCGGCGCGGCAGGCCTTGCAGCGCAAAGGCGGCGACAATCGCAATGCTGGCTGTCGCGTGATCGGATGGGAACGACCAGTCGGCACTGGGCGCAATCAACAGATGCGTCACGCCGGCATCGTAGGGCCGTATCCGATGCACGAACAGAAGAATGAACTGGTTGATCGCCAGACCGAGCAAGAACGCCAGACCGGCCGACACGGCCGCGTGGCGAACATGGTAGCGGTCAACCTTTGCCCACCATTGCAGGACCACAGCCAGCACCATGAGAGGAACGCCGATTTGTGAGACGCCGATCATCGTCTTATCAAGAAAGGGGCTGATACCAGCCGCGGCATTTATCCAGTGTGTTAAAGCTACATCCATTTGGCGTGGGTTTCCGTGGTTGGTTGTGAGGTGGATTCTTGAAACCCGTCAATGAACATCGCATCCATCAGATCTTCGAAGTCGGCGTATGGCTGAAGGGCGCGCATGCCCTGATCGAATGCATCGGCGGGATTCTGCTCTATGTCGTCACGACCGATACCATTGCCTCCTGGGTCAATGCCCTCACGGCAGAGGAGTTGATCGAGGATCCGAGCGATTTCATAGCTGGCCATCTGTCGCAGATGGCAAGCCATTTTTCGATCGCCAACAAGGAGTTCTATGCCTTCTACCTGCTCAGCCATGGCCTGATAAAGCTTGCCCTGGTTGTCGGGCTTTTGCGGGGCAAGCTCTGGTCGTACCCGGCATCGCTCGCGGCATTGGGCTTGTTCATGATCTACCAGGTCTACCGCTACTCATACACCCATTCATTCGGCCTGCTGGTCCTGACCGTCTTCGATGCTGTCGTCATGGTGTTGATCTGGCATGAGTGGAGGATCGTGCGACAGCACAAGCCGGCATGACCGTTAATTTTTCCCGCCTTGTCCTTGTCCCTGTTTCCTGAATGACGGCACGAGATGGGCCGACGGATCGATTGTAAAACGCTGCCGCGGTCCGGCTACGAACGCCTGATTGCAAGGAGCGCCCTGCTTTGCCGGCGGAACCCTCGTGCCCTCTCGAACATTGTCTTACAGGACAGCTTCTGGAAGACATCATGACCCGAGCCCTCGACGTCAACGAAAACACCGAGCAAAATCCTGAGCGCCCGCCGCGACCGCAGACCAGCGATGATCTCAAGAAAAGGAAGGTCGATGGAAAGGCCTTCCAGGTGAATGAAAACAGCGTCGACAATCCGGCGCCCCCTCCGATGACGCCAAAGCGGGACTGATCGCGAGGTCGGCATTATCGGTCGAAAAAACCCGGTCGCCGGGCTTTTTCGCGCCTCGGAAACTTGGCTGCCTGGCGCGGCACCTCAATAAAAGCGCGGGATCGGGCCGTTCTGCGGCGTCGTGCGGTCGCCGAGGTCGAGAAAGACCTCGTCGACATAGCACCAGCCCCAGCCTTCCGGCGGATCGTAGCCCTCGATGACGGGATGGCTGGTGGCGTGGAAATGCTTTGTCGCGTGGCGGTTGGGCGAGTCGTCGCAGCAGCCGACGTGTCCGCAGGTGCGGCAGAGCCGCAGATGCACCCACCACGAGCCGCTCTTCAGGCATTCCTCACAGCCGAGCGCGCTCGGCGTCACGTCCTTGATCCCAGCCGCATGCTTGCATTCGTCCGCCATCACACTCTCCTTCTCGGGACCATGCTTTGAGGCGTGACGGCGGGGCTGCCGTCTCGCGCGAGATAGGCATGCAAGGCCGCGACCACCTGGGCACCTTCGCCGACGGCCGCCGCGACGCGCTTGACCGAACCGCAACGGACGTCGCCGATGGCAAACACGCCGCTACGGCTGGTTTCCATCAGGCCATGCTCGGGTCCGAGCTCCGATCCAGTGCGGATGAAACCCTTGGCGTCCAGCGCCACATTGCATTGCGAGAGCCAGTCGGTGTTCGGGTCGGCGCCTATGAACAGGAAGAGGTGGCTGATCGGGCGCGTCGTCACCTGGCCGCTGACGCGGTTGCGCCAGCGGACAGTGGCGAGATTGCCTTCCTCGCCCTCCAGCGCCTCGATTTCGGTCTCGGTCAGCACCTCGATGTTCGGTTGCGCCTTGATGCGCTCCACCAGATAGCGCGACATCGAGGCATCGAGGCTGCCGCCCCGCGCCAGCAACGCCACCTTGCGCGCATGGCTGGCAAGGTAGACCGCCGCTTGGCCCGCCGAATTGCCGGCGCCGACCAGCGCCACCTCCTGGCCGGCGCAGAGCCGGCCTTCGATGGGCGAAGCCCAATAGTGCACCGAGGTTCCCTCGAACTGCGACAAATTGGCGACGTCGAGGCGGCGGTAACGCGCGCCGCTGGCGATCACGACGCTGCGTGTGCGCACCGTCTCGCCATCGCCGACATCGAGCAGGTAACGGGCGCCTGAATTGTCGGTCGCCGCACTCAACAGCTTCGCCTCGTCCGGGATCACCATTTCGACGCCGAACTTCTGCGCCTGGTTGTAGGCGCGCGCCATCAGCGCCATGCCGGTGATGCCGGTGGGGAAGCCGAGATAGTTCTCGATGCGCGAGGAGGCGCCGGCCTGTCCGCCGAAGGCCCGGCAATCGAGCACGATGGTCGACAGCCCTTCCGACGCCGCATAGACCGCCGCCGCCAGCCCCGCCGGCCCGGCGCCGACAATGGCGACATCATACAGCGTATCGGCATCGATCGGCCTGAGCAGGCCGATGCAGCGGGCAAGATCCTTCTCGCTCGGATTCATCAGCAGCCTGCCGTTCGGGCACAGCACGACGGGCAGATGGTGCGGGTCGACATCGAAGCGCTCGACCAGGGTTTTGGCGCAGGGGTCGCCGCCGGAATCGAGCACGCGGTGCGGCTGGCCGCTGCGGACCAGGAAGCCCTGCAGCCGCAGCACGTCGGCATTGCCTGATGGTCCGATGATGATCGGCCCGCTGGTGGCGCTTTCCAGGAGCCCGACGCGGCGCAGGATGAGCGCCCGCATGATGCGCTCGCCGAGATTGGCTTCCTGCACCATCAGGTCGCGCACCCGCCGCGAGGGAATGACGAAAGCCTCGACCGGCCCGGCGGCCTCGGCATTGACCAGCGAGGGCCGGGCCGAAAGCTGCGCCAGCTCGCCGACGAAGCTGCCGGGGCCGTGGGTGACGATCGTCTCGCGCCGGCCGAGCCCATCCTGGGTGATATCGACCTTGCCCGACAGCACGACGATCAGGCCTGGCGCGACATCGCCGGCCTTGATGATGTGCTCGCCGGCCGCATAGGCGCTGGCCTCGCCGAACCGGCGCATATGGTCGATGTCGGCCTCACTCAGCGTGGGAAAGGCCTGGTCGCGACGGGCGCCGAAGATCGCAGTGCTGGATTGAGACATGGCCGCAAGCGTAGCGAAGCCGCGGCCCGGTTTGAAGTGGTTTGTTCAGCGCCTAGCCGCGAGGGCAGGTTTGGTTGGCGGCCTCCGCCGTCCCGTTCGTTCCGGGATGATTACTGGGGGTTTCGAGGATCGGTGCTGTCGACGGTGTCAGCGCCTGACAGCCAATTGTCAGCTAGGTCGTGAGACATTGGTTGCGAATAGCCGCGAAGCCGATTCGCCGGCACGGGATTGAAGGTGTAACGAGCCGATGAAACAGATTGCCCTGTCACTTTTCGTGATCGCGTCTTCGGGCGCCTATGTATGGGACCAGGCAGGCAAGGGTCCTGCCGGCGACATGATCGACACGGCGGGTTCCGCCAATGCCGCCGAGGACAGTGTGGCGCAGCCCCCTGCTCCGGCCAGCCCCGCTCAAACTGATCCCATTCCAGCGCCTGCACCCCCTTCGCCTGGGATCCGCCAGCAGAGTGTGCGGCTCGATCCTCCCGCGACCACGCCGACACCGGTCGGTGACGAAACCACCGCCGCGATCTCCACGCCCGCCCCGAAGCAGCAGGCGACAAAGCCGCCGCTCTCGGCCAGCCCTCTGCAGCTTTCCCAAGCGCCGGCACCACGGCCGGAACAGGCGCCAGTTCAACGTGTCGCCGATGCCGCGCCGCGGACAGCATCCTTCACCGCAACCCCGGCCGTCTATATCCCCATTCCCCAGCCGAGGCCGGACTATCCGCAAGCACCCGCCCGCGTCTTCAAGACCGCCATGAAGCTGGCTGTGAACCCCGGCGCCAAGCCAGCGGGGCACGGCTTTGCCGACGGCACCTACACCGGTCCTGCCGCCGATGCCTATTACGGCCTCATCCAGATTCAGGCTTCCATCCAAGGCGGCCGTCTCACGGCGCTCAAGGTGCTGAGATACCCCAATGACCGCCGCACCTCGATCAGCATCAACAGGCAGGCGCTGCCGATGCTGCGTGACGAGGCGATCAGCGCGCAGAGCGCCAATGTCGACATCATTTCGGGCGCCACGCTGACCAGCAGGGCCTTCATCCAGTCGCTTGGCGGCGCATTGAAAAAAGCAGCGTCCTGATCCATGCGCGACACGAGGATCTTGATGGGCATGCCCATCACCGTCGACATCGCCGGTGCCTCGGGCGCGACGCTTGTCGACACGGTCTTCGATTATTTCGAGCATATCGACCGCCGCTTCAGCACCTACAGGACCGACAGCGAGATTTCGGCCATCAACCGGGGTGATCTTCCGGTCCGCGACTGGAGCGCCGAAATGATGGAAGTGATGGCGCTTGCCGCACAGACGAAAAACCAGACGGACGGTTACTTCGACATCCGCAAGCCCGACGGATCGCTGGACCCGTCCGGCATCGTCAAGGGCTGGGCCATCCGCAATGCCGCCGGGATCGTTCGCCGGGCCGGCGTCGGAGATTTCTTCATCGAGGCGGGCGGCGACATCCAGTCCTGCGGCCGAAATGCTTCGGGTCTCGACTGGAGCGTCGGCATCCGCAATCCCTTCAATGCCGAAGAGATCATCAAGATCGTCTACCCGCGAGGACACGGCGTCGCCACCTCCGGCACCTATGTGCGCGGGCAGCACATCTACAATCCGCTCGGGGCCGGCGATCCGATCACCGAAATCGTCAGCCTGACCGTCATCGGCTCGGATGTGTTCGAGGCCGACCGTTTCGCCACCGCCGCCTTCGCCATGGGCCGGGAGGGCATTCTCTTTCTCGAACAGGCGCCCGGCCTCGAAGGTTACGTCGTCGACAGCAACAGTCGAGCCACGCCGACAAGCGGCTTCGGAGCTTTTTGCCAGCCATGATCAAGACCATCGACCGGCTTCTCGACCATCAGACCATGTACCGGCTGGTCCTCTACTACCTGATCGCCCTGCTGGGCACGGCCTTCGTGCTCGGCTTCCTCAAACTGGTGCCGCATGATCCGGTCATGCTCGCCTTCACCACGGGGCTGATGCTGGCCGCCTGCTGGATCACCAACAGGGTTTTTGCCGCCGTCTTCAAGGTTCCGGCCAACAACGAGTCGGTCTACATCACCGCCCTCATCCTGGCGCTCATCCTCGATCCGGTGGCCGCCACGGACCTCAAGGGGATATGCGCGGTGGTGTTCGCCTGCGTCTGGGCGATTTCATCCAAGTTCATCCTCGCCATCGGCGGGAAACACGTCTTCAATCCCGCGGCGCTTGGCGTGGCGCTGACCGCGCTGCTGCTCGACCAGCCGGCCACCTGGTGGGTCGGCGGCAATTTGCCATTGCTTCCCGTCGTGCTCTTCGGCGGCCTCCTGATGGTGCGCAAGCTGCGCCGGCTCGATCTGGTCGCCACCTTCGGTGTCGTCGCGCTGGCGACGATCCTGGCAACCACCGAGCCGTCGCGATACGCCGCCGCGCTGACGGAGACGCTGGGCTCGTCGCCGCTGCTGTTCTTCGCCTTCGTGATGCTGACCGAGCCGCTGACGGCGCCGACAACACGGTGGCCGCGCATCGCCTTCGCCGCCATCGTCGGCTTCCTGTTCGCACCCAACATCCATGTCGGCTCGTTCTATTTCACGCCGGAACTGGCGCTTCTGACCGGCAATCTGTTTGCCTATGCCGTGAGCCCGAGAGGACGCTTCGTGCTGACGCTCGAGCGCATCGAGCAATCGGCCGTCGACAGCTATGATTTCATCTTCAGGTCACCACGAAAGCTTGCCTTCGAGGCTGGACAGTATCTGGAATGGACACTTGGGCTCGACCGATCGGACAGTCGCGGCAACCGCCGCTATTTCACGGTGGCCTCGGCGCCCACGGAGCAATCCATACGGCTTGGCGTCAAGTTCTACCCGCAATCGAGCGCCTTCAAGCGAATGCTGGGCACAATGAAGCCGGGCAGTACGATCCACGCCTCCCAGCTGGCCGGCGACTTCACCTTGCCGGCCAATCCCCAAAGCAAGATCGCCTTCCTGGCCGGCGGCATCGGCATCACGCCATTCCGCTCGATGCTGCAATATCTCATCGACAGCCATGAAAGGCGGCCGATCGTCGTCCTCTACGGAGCCGAGACCCAGCAGGACATCGCCTATCGCGATGTGCTCGGCGCCGCGAAACGGGAACTGGGCATAAGGACGGTGCTTGCCGTGGCCCGGGGGGCCGAGCGGGGCCAGTATCCCGGCTATATCGACGCGCGCCTGGTGCGCCTGGCCATCCCCGACTATCTGGAGCGGACCTTCTACATCTCCGGCCCGCAGGCCATGGTCAAGGCGCTGCGCCACATGCTGCTGGGCATGGGTGTTCGGCGCTCGAAGATAAAGGTCGACTATTTCCCAGGCTTTGCCTGAGCGTCGATCAACCGTGCCGGGGCAGGGTGATGGTCACGACCAGACCGGGATCGGCGTTGGTCATCGTCAGCCGTCCGCCATAGGCTTCGACAATGTCCGAGACGATGGCCAGGCCCAGCCCGCTGCTGCCGCCCTTGCTGTCCAACTGCACCCCGCGTGACAGGGCGGATTCCCGGTCCGCATCGGGGATGCCAGGGCCGTCGTCGGCGACCGCGATGGACACCTCGCCGCCGGTTGCCCACGCATTGACCTTGACCGAGGATCTTGCGAAGCGCGCCGCGTTCTCCACCAGATTGCCGAGGATTTCCGAAAGGTCGCCCTCGTCGACCGGCGCCATGAAATCCTCCGCGACGTCGATCAGGAACGAGAGCTGCTTGCCGCCCGGCGTGCGCTTGATGACGGCTATGACGCCGGCCGCGGCTTCCCTGACACGGCACGATGCCTTGCCGGAAACGCCGGGCGCCAGACGGGCGCGCGCGAGTTCGCGCTCGACATGACGCCGGATCGCTCCGGCGCTCTTCTCGATCTCGTCGGCCAGCTCGGTTTCGCCCTTCCCGCGCAGCGCGCGGATGTCGGCCGAGAGCACCTGCAGCGGCGTCTTGAGGCCATGCGCCAGGTCGGTGGCGCGCGACCGGGCGCGCGCAAGGGCCTTCTCCTGCGCATCGAGGAGGCGGTTGATTTCGTCGGCGAGCGGCTGCACCTCGCTCGGCGCCGCCACGTCCAGTCGTGCCGTCCGCTGCGCGATCACGTTTCGGACGGCGACCCGCAGGCTTTCCAGCGGCGCGAGGCCGACGGTGATCTGGACGAAGAAGGCCACCATGAGGGCGGCGGCGAGCAGGATGAGCGCCGGGACGAGATCGCGTACATATTCGCGCACCGACACCGTGACGCTGCTATGATCTTCCGCCACGATGGCGCGAAACGACCGGCCGTCGGCATCGGTTATGGTGCGCACGACGGCTACGGTGAGTTCGCCGCCAGGCCCCTTGAGCTCCTCGATCGTTTTCAGTTCGCCGCTCGCGCCTTGGCCGGGCAACGCAAGCGTTGCGTCCCACAAGGAACGCGAGCGCACCAGGCTATGGCTGGCCAGGTCTTCCACCTGCCAGTAATGACCCGACAGCGGATTGGTGAAGCGCGGGTCCGTCAGGCCCGGGGCGACCGAAAGCTGGCCGTTCGCCGCGAAGCTGGTCGCGCCGATCAGCTCATTGAGATCGGCGGTCAGTTCGCCGACGATACGCCTCTCGACATTCAGCTCGAACAGATAGCGCAGTCCGACCCCGGCGATTGCAAGGGCGACGAGAATCGAAATGGTGGCCGCCGACCAGAGCCTGAAGCGGATCGAATTGCCCATCAGGACGGCTCGTCGGGTACGAAATATCCGAACCCGCGCCGAGTCTCGATGACGTCGTTGCCGAGCTTGCGCCGCAGACGCGCGACGATGACCTCGATTGTGTTCGGATCGCGATCATTGCCGGAATCGTAGAGATGCTCGGCGAGTTCTGTCGGCGCGACCACGCGCCCGGCATGATGCATCAGGAACGCCATCAGCCGGTATTCCAGCGGTGACAGTGCGACGGGAACGCCCCGCAGCGAAAGGCGCATCTGGCGCGTGTCGAGGACCAGCGGTCCGGATTTCAGCACCGGTGCCGCCTGGCCTGTCGAACGGCGAAGGATCGCGCGCAGCCGGGCCAGCAGCTCGTCCATTTCGAACGGCTTGGGCAGGTAATCGTCGGCGCCCGCATTGATGCCTTCGACGCGCTCGGTCCAAAGGCCCCGTGCCGTCAGGATCAGGACGGGAAAGCGGCGCATGTTGGCCCGCCAGCGCTTCAGCACGGTCAGGCCATCGAGTTTCGGCAATCCGAGATCCAGGATCGCCGCGTCGTAATTCTCGACGTCGCCCGCGAACCACGCGGCCTCTCCGTCGCGCACGGTATCGACGGCCATCCCCGCGGCCTTGAGCACCGCCGCGATGTCGCTCGCGATGCGCGGCTCGTCTTCGGCAAGGAGTATCTTCATCAATCACCGCCCCTGCCGCGCATCAGCACGCCGGCGCCGGCGTCGACGTCGACGATCCGGCGGCGACCGTCGGGGGCGACGACCTGGAAGCGATAGACCCAGCGGTCGCCCATCCGGATGAAATCGACAGCCACGATGTCGCCGGGAGCATCGGCGTGAACCACGCCCAGGATATTGGCCAAGCCCTTTATTTCGCCACGCTCGTAAAGGTCCCGCGCCCGGTCGTGATCGCCGTCGTCGTCCTCGTCCGCGCGGGCGTGGAACGGTCGAAGCAGGACAAGCCCGACCAGGCTCGCCGTTGCCAAGTGTTTCAGTATCGGTTTCATCCAAGGGCCATGCAGCAGACCTTGTGTTTCAATCCGGCTCGTCATCCGGCCAGTCTCCTGGTCCGCAAGCACGACAAAGGGCATCGGCCTGCCGACGTTTGCCCCGCGATCAGGGGCCGCTTGTCCCCGGCAGCATACGCTTGAGTACGTCGTCCCTGCGGACATAGTGATGCCAGAGCGCAGCCGCCGCATGCAGACCGGCAAGGATAAGGATCAGATTGGCGCAGAGGCTGTGCAGTTCCCTTATGGTTCGGGCCGTGCCGCTGTCCGCGGAGACCGGAGCCGGGATGGTGAAGAGGCCGAAGAAGCTCAAGGCGTCGCCCCTGTACCAGGTCACCAGGATGCCAAGGACCGGAATGGCGACAAGCAGCGCGTAGAGCACGAGATGCGCGACCTTGGCCACCCACCGTTCCAGCTCCGACATTTCCCGCGGCAGCCCCGGGGTTCCCAAGAACAGGCGCAGGCCGATGCGGATGACGACCAGCGCGAACAGCAGCATCCCGAACGAGATATGGAACCACCAGACGAGTGCCCGGCCGGGGTCGTTGCGTGGAAAGATATCCGCGACGTAAGTCAGGCCGTAAAGGCCGATAACCAGCAGAAACACGGCCCAATGAATGGCCTTCTGTGCGCTTGTATAGGTGGGATTCATGCAGGACTGTCCAATTTCGAATGTTTCCAAACTAGCCGCGATCATGTCAAAGCTTTGTCGGGGCGGTCCCTTCGATGGCAATCGAGGAGGCCGTGACTGTTCCCCCGACGAGAGCGGTTCTGGAACCGGACTTTGGCGATCGTGATGCAGTGGGACATTGGCTGGAGGAACCTGTCAATTCGCTGACAGTCGAACATCGGACAACGCCGAGATGACGGACAAAGAAAAAGCCCGGACGAACCGGGCTTTTTCTTTTGGGTCTCTGAACCATCGAACGGTTCGAAACGGGAATTTGGTGCCCAGAAGAGGACTCGAACCTCCACTCCTTGCGGAACACGGACCTGAACCGTGCGCGTCTACCAATTCCGCCATCTGGGCTGGTGCGGGCTCATGTAAGCGGGCAAGCGATGGCTGTCAACGCGCTTTTTGGACCATGCCGCCGAAAGCTGGAAACACGGCTTCGGCAAAAGCGCTTGTCCAGCCGGGGCGGCAGTCTCCGCTTGCCGGCTCAGGACCCTCAGCCCTCCAACACTTCCTTCGACGCCACGGTCGAGTCGGCGTTGAGCTGATAGATGACAGGCACGCCGGTACCGAGTTCCAGCTTGACGATCTCCTCGCCCGACTTGCCGTCCAGCGCCATGATCAGCGCGCGCAGCGAATTGCCGTGCGCGGCGACCAGCACGGTGCCGCCGCGCAGCACGTGCGGCTGCAGATCGTGCAGGTAGTAGGGCCAGACGCGGGCGCCGGTGTCCTTAAGGCTTTCGCCGCCGGGCGGCGGCACGTCATAGGAGCGGCGCCAGACATGCACCTGCTCCTCGCCCCATTTCTTGCGGGCATCGTCCTTGTTGAGGCCGGAAAGGTCGCCATAGTCGCGCTCGTTGAGCGCCTGGTCGCGGATCGTCTTGAGATCGCTCTGACCGACGGCGTCGAGAATGTGCTGGCAGGTCTTTTGCGCCCGGCTCAGCGCCGAGGTGAAGGCGATGTCGAACTTCAGGCCGCGCGCCTTGAGTTTCTGGCCGGCGGCCTTGGCCTCGGCGTGGCCCTGCTCGGTCAGGTCAACGTCACGCCAGCCGGTGAATAGGTTTTTCAAATTCCATTCGCTCTGGCCATGGCGCACGAGCACGAGGGTTCTCGACATGTTTGCTCCCTTCAGATTGGCAAATTTGGCAGATTGGCCGCTTCAGCTCAGGCCGAGCACGTCCCGCATCGAATAGAGTCCTGGCTTCTTGCCACGGGCCCACAGCGCCGCCTTGACGGCGCCGCGCGCGAAGATGGCGCGGTCCTCGGCATGGTGGGACAGCGTGATGCGCTCGCCGGTGCCGGCGAGGATCACGCTGTGGTCGCCGACCACCGAGCCGCCGCGCAGCGTGGCGAACCCGATCGTGCCTTGCTTTCGCACGCCCGTATGGCCGTCGCGTGAACGCACGTCATTGCCGGCGAGCGCAATGCCGCGCCCGGCAGCGGCGGCTTCACCCAGCAGCAATGCCGTGCCCGAGGGCGCGTCGACCTTGTGCTTGTGGTGCATTTCCAAAATCTCGATGTCGAAATCGTCGGCCTCGAGCGCGCGCGCCGCCTGCTCGACCAGCACCGCCAGGAGATTGACGCCGAGGCTCATATTGCCCGACTTGACGATCGTCGCGTGGCGCGCCGCGGCAGCGATCCTGGCATTGTCGTCGGCCGAACAGCCGGTCGTGCCGATGACATGGACGATGCGCGCCTGTGCCGCGTAGCCGGCGAATTCGACTGTCGAGCCCGGCGTGGTGAAGTCGAGCACGCCGTCGGCCGTGGCGAAAACCGGCAGCGGATCGTCTGATATCGGCACGTTGATGATGCCGATGCCTGCGAGCTCACCGGCATCCTTGCCCAGATGAGGCGAATCCGCGCGCTCGACGGCGCCGATGACGCGGGCGCCCGGAATGGTGTGGATGGCGCGGATCAGTGTCTGGCCCATGCGGCCGGCGGCCCCCACCACCACAAGGCCCATATCGCTTGCCGGCTTGCCGGTTGCCGATGTCTCGCTCATGCCGTGCTCCGGGCGATGTTCCGGGTTTCGATGTCCTCAACCGAAGTCTGGATCGATACGCTGTCGTCGACAAGCCCCAACCCCTTCTTGCCCTGGATGCGGTGGAAGCGGGCATAGACGCTGTCCGGGTCCGCCATCAGCGTCGCATGGGTGCCTTCCTCGACCAGCCGTCCCTCTTCCAGCACGATGATGCGGTCGGCATTGACCACCGTCGACAGCCGATGCGCGATGACGATCGTCGTGCGGCCTTGCATGACTTGGGTCAGGGCCTCCTGGACGCGCGCCTCCGCCTCGTTGTCGAGCGCCGAGGTCGCCTCGTCGAGCAGCAGGATCGGTGCCTGCCGCACGATGGCGCGGGCGATCGAGACGCGCTGGCGCTGGCCGCCGGAAAGCGTCGATCCGCCTTCGCCGACCGGCGTGTCGTAGCCTTGCGGCTGCTGGCGGATGAACTCGTCGGCCGCCGCCTGTTTCGCCGCCTGCTCGATCTCGGCGTCCGTGGCCGACAGCCGGCCGTAGCGGATGTTGTCGCGGATCGTGCCCTCGAACAGATAGGGTGCCTGCGCCACATAGGCGATCGACTGCCGCAGCGAATGCTTGGTCACCTTCGAGATGTCCTGGCCATCGACCTCGATGCGGCCCTGATCGACGTCGTAGAAGCGCTGCAGGAGCGCTACCAGCGTCGATTTGCCCGCGCCCGACGCACCGACGACCGCCGTCACCTTGCCGGCGGCGGCGGTAAAGCTCAGATCCCTCAGCACCGGCATGTCGGCGCCGTAGCCGAACGTCACATTGTCGAAACGCACCTCGCCGGTGGTGATCCTGGCCTCGACGGCATCGGGCGCGTCACCTTGTTTCGGCTCGAGGTCGAGCAACTCGTAGATCATGCGCGCGTTGACCAGCGCGCGTTCCATGCCCACCTGCGTGCGCGCCAGGCGTCTTGCCGGGTCGTAGGCCATGATCAGCGCGGTGATGAAGGAGAAGACCGCGCCCGGCGGTTGCCCAAGCACCAGCGCCCGGTAGCCGGAATAGGCCAGCACGGCGGTAATGGCGAGGCCGCCCAGAATCTCGGAAATCGGCGACAGGCGCTCGGATACGCGGGCGATCTTGTTGTTACGCTGCTCGGCGGTATCGGCCATGATGCCGATGCGGCGCGCCAGCTCCTCCTCCAGGGTGAAGGCCTTGACGATGGCGATGCCTTGCGTGGCCTCCTGCACGGACCCGTTCAGCCGCGAATTGATCAGCACGGATTCCCGGTTGATACGCCGCAGGCGGCGGGTGATGTAGACGACGGCCCAGATCAGCGGCGGCCCGATCAGCAGCGAGCTGAGCGACAATACCGGGTCCTGGTAGATCATCACGCCGACGAGGGCGACCAGCGTGACCGCGTCGCGGCTGATGGAGGTCAGCGTCAGCGACAGCAGATCGCGAACGCCGCCGACATTCTCGTTGACCTGTGCCGCCAGCCGGCCGGAACGCGTATCGTTGAAGAAGTCGACGCCGAGCTTCATCAGATGGTCGAAGCTGCGCTTCTGGTAGCGTGCGACCAGGTTGTTGCCGATCTTGGCCAGCGCCACGGCCTGACCGTAACCGGCGAAACCGCGCAGCAGGGAGGCTCCCATGAAACCGGCGCAGATCCAGACGATCATGTCGCCGCGCCGTTCGTAGAAGATCTGGTTGATCATCGGGGCCATGATCCACGCCGTGAAGGCCGTGGTGCCGGAAACAATCAGCAAGCAAGTGATGGCGACGACATAGGACCAGCGATGATCGCGGCCGTTTTCGGAGAGGATGCGGCGCAGCACCGCGTTGACCTCGCCAACGCTGGCTTTCTGCTTGTTTGGAGCTTGAAGTGTCAAATCGGGAGCTTCGTGGGTTTTCCGCCTGGGACCGGGCTGCAATTCGGCACTCCTCTTAGCGCCATGCGGCCGCCTTGCCTATGCCCGCGGCTGATTAACTTCGTCGCGGGTCCCCGACGCTTCGCGCCGGGGCTTCAGGCCTGCCAGCGCCGGCCCGCCGTCTGGACACCGAACAGCGACGGGTTCCTGGCATAGGCGGCAAGGCCGAGAAGGGCCGCCAGCGGATGGGTGATGACATAGACGGGCATGGTGCGCATCAGCGCGCTGTGCGGCGCCTTGTCCTCGAAGGCGGCGCGGAAATTGCCCTCCTTCAGCGCCGGCACGATCTTCTGCGCGATGCCGCCGGTCAAGAACACGCCGCCACGGCTCATGAACACCAGGGCAAGGTCGCCGGCGGTGCGCCCGAGGCAAGTGACGAAGGTTTCCAGCGCTTCCTGCGCCACCGGATCGGTCTTGGCCAAGGCGGCGCCGGTGATCTCGGCCGGCGTGGTGAAGGGCGACGGCTTGCCGTCCGCCTTGGCGACAGCCCGGTAGACATTGACGAGGCCGCGCCCGCACAGGATCTGCTCGCCGGAAATGCGCCCCTCGAGCTTCTCGATATGCGGGAAAACCTCGAAATCGCGCGGCGTGCGCGGACCGATGTCCATGTGGCCGCCCTCGCCGGGCACAGGAATCCAGTGGTGCAAGGCATGGACCAGCCCTGCCACGCCGAGCCCGGTTCCGGGGCCGAGCACGACGCGGCCGGCATTGGGCTCGGGCGTGCCGCCGCCGATCTTTTCCATATGCTCTTCGCCAAGCGCCACGACGGCCAGCGCCTGCGCCTCGAAATCGTTGAGCACGACGATGTCGCTCAAGCCGAGATTGGCGAACATCTGCTTCGGCTTGACGACCCACGGGCAATTGGTGAGCTCGATCTCGTCGCCGTCGACCGGGCCGGCCACCGCCAGCACCGCCGAATTGGGGCGGACCGACGAGCGGTCGAGCACCGCCGCCTGGATCGCCTCGTCGATCGTGTTGAAATTGGCGGTCTGGACGATCTGCGGCTCGGTCGGCTCGGAATTGGCGTCGAGCACGATCGAAAAGCGCGCATTGGTGCCGCCAATGTCGCCGATCAGGATCGGAAACCGCAACGACGTGTCGGTATCGCTTACGCTTGGCATGCTCTCGTCCGTCCCCGGCGCCCCCTGACGGCGTCTCGCCGTTCCTCCGTTGACTAGCGCATGAGTTTGAAAAGGGAAACGGTTTTCGAAGCCCTCCGCGCGCGGAGAGGGGTTCTGCGGCCAAACGGCCACTATTTCCCGAAAACAGCTCGCTAAACCGATTGAGCCGACCGGTGGCGCAGAGGCAATCAGTTCGCCGGCGGCCGTGGCCGCGGCACCGGCGCGCCCATTCTGGGCGTCGCGGCGAAAGCATTTGCCGCGCCCGGCAAATCGTCACCGCCACTGGCCGTGGCGGCAGGCTGCGGCGTCGCTTCCGGCTCGGGCGCGGCGACCGGCACGGCGCCGCCATGATAGGTTGCCGCCTCGGCCGAGTCCGGGCCTGGCGCGTCGAGCACGGCGCGGCATTCCTTGGGCAGGTTGGCCATCGTCATCACGTCGCGGGCCTTCGGCGCGTCGGGGTTCTTGTTGGGCCGCCACGGCTCCTCGGTGAACCACCAGGCCAGCGGCTTGCCACAGCCGTCATCATCCGGCGTCGCCTCCTGCGCCTTGCAGTTGGGCGAGCCCGGCTGGCAGCCGATGCGCATGTGGAAATGATAGTCGTGGCCCCAGAACGGCCGGATCTTGCGCAGCCAGCTACGGTCGCCCCTGACGGTGTCGCAGAGCTTTTTCTTGATACCGGGATTGACCAGGATGCGTTCCACCTCGGGATAGCTCGCCGCCCGTTTCAGAAGTGCGGTGTGCTGTGGCGTCCACAGCGCGTCCTTCACCAGATGTGTCTTCTCGTCGACCATCAGGGTGGCGCTCATCGATTCGCGCTGCGCCCTGGTCATGGTGCGGCCAGGCATCGGCGTCAGCCAGATGTCGGCATCGAGCCCGATCTGGTGCGAGGCATGGCCTGTCATCATCGGGCCGCCACGCGGCTGCGAAATGTCGCCGATCAGAAGGCCCGGCCAGCCGTCGGCGGCGGCGTCGCGCGACAGTTTCTCGATCAGAGCGATCATCGCCGGATGGCCCCAGCGGCGGTTGCGCGACGGGCGCATCACCTGCCAGGTCGGGCCGTCCATGGGGATGGCGACGCCGCCGGCAAAACAGCCCTTGGAATAGAAGCCGATCGACTGCGCCGCGGTAGCGGTCGGCAGTTTTTCCGCGCCGAACAGGTCCTTTGCCCGTTCCTCGCCGCTTACAGGCTGCACGGCGAGGCCAAGCAAACCGAGCACCGCTGCCAGCAGTGATTTCTTGCCAAGCCGCATCGCTGTCTTCATGAAACCGGATCCCCACCGCAATCCCAGGCCGAATCATAGCACGCCGCGCAGAACGCTTCGATCGTCAGCGTTTCATCGGGCTGCGCGCCTCGCCGTCGCGCCAGTCGCCGCTTGCCAACATATGGTCGAAGGCGGCGCGGTAGTCCGGGAAACGCAGGCAATAGCCCGCCGCCTTGATCGCCGCATTGGCGACACGCTTGTTCTCGCCATAGAAGGACCGCGCCATGGGCGAAAGTTGGGCGGTGTCGAAAGGAATCTCCGGCGGCGGCTCGACGCCCATCAGCGACGCGGCATAGGCGACGACATCCTGCGGCGGCGCCGGCTCATCATCGGTGACGTTGAAGATGCCGCCTGTATTGCCTTCGACAAGCCGCCACAGCGCCCCGGCGATATCGTCGCAGTGGATGCGGTTGAACACCTGGTCCGGCTTGACCAGCCGCCGAGCGGTGCCGTTTTCCAGATTGACCAGCGCATTGCGGCCGGGACCATAAATGCCGGACAGACGCAGGATCGCCACCGGCTTGCCGATCTCCTCGCCGAGCTTCAGCCACGCCTGCTCGGCTTCGACCCGCATGACGGAGCGTTTGGATACCGGCCGGCACGCAGCCGTTTCATCGACCCAGGCGCCGCCATAATCGCCATAGACGCCGACGGTGGAGAGATAGCCGATCCATTGCAGTGCCGGCATTCCTGCGATCGCTTCCCGGGCGGCATTCAGGACGGGGTCGCCGGCTTCTTCCGGGGCGACCGAAATCACCAGATGGGTTGTTTTTTCCAGCGCCTCGCCGATTTCGCCGGTCAATGCGCCATCGAACAGCAGCGGGGCGATGCCGGCCTGGCGCAACGCCGCGAATTTTTCCTCGGACCGCGTCGTGCCGAGGATCGCTGCGGCATCCCTGTTGGCGCGGGCAAAGGCCTTGCCGGAATAGCCGGCGCCGAAGATGAATATCTGCTTTTCGCTCATGCATGCGCCCTGTCTGGCCGCGCCAGGCGCCATTCCACGCGCACCGCCGCATCGTTCTCGGTCTTCAGGCCGGTCGCGGCCCGCTCGGCATATTCGGCATCGGGCACCAGCCGCGCCAGCGCCCATATTGCCGCGCCACGCACCAGCGGCGAGGCGTCGTCCAGCAAGCCACGCACAGGGATGGCCAGGGCGGCATCGCCGGAATTGCCGGTGGCGATCAGCACGTTGCGGATGAAGCGGTCGCGGCCGATGCGCTTGATCGGCGAGCCGGCGAAGAAGGCGCGGAAGGCCGCGTCGTCCAGTTCGAGCAGGTCGGCGAGCGACGGCTCACGCAAATCGTCACGCGCGGCGAGCTTTGCTTCCGATGCCGCCCGGGCGAACTTGTTCCAGGGGCAGGCGGCCAGGCAATCGTCGCAGCCATAGATGCGGTTGCCGATCTTCTCGCGGAATTCGTGCGGGATCGGCCCCTTGTTCTCGATGGTGAGGTAGGAAATGCAGCGCCGCGCATCGAGCCGGTAGGGCGCGGGAAAGGCATCGGTCGGGCAGGCGTCGAGGCAGGCGCGGCAGGAGCCGCAATGGTCGATCTCGGCCC
>Ga0209455_1000173_pt1 | contig 109599 bp, 100 predicted proteins | sample AraplaCol_mCL_r2_FD_184275 | JGI IMG/M metagenome (GOLD analysis project Ga0209455, IMG submission 184275) | Arabidopsis root microbial communities from North Carolina, USA - plate scrape CL_Col_mCL_r2 (SPAdes) (version 2) | ecosystem: Host-associated > Plants > Roots > Endosphere | place...
ATCCCATCCCGAACTCGGAAGTGAAACGCAGCTGCGCCGATGGTAGTGTGGACTTCCATGCAAGAGTAGGTCACCGCCAGGGGCTTTATCCTTAAAACGCCTTCCCGTATCGGGAAGGCGTTTTGCTTTTGGGTACTGCCGGAAACAGCGAAGAAACCGACTCGGCTATGCGCTTGCCAACGTACGAGGCCCACACACAGCCCTGCACCTTACATAACTGGGCGCTTGCAACCCCAATCGGCATGAAGCAATCGCCTAAGATGTACCCTCCGACAGCTCGACTGATACGCCCGTCGAGGAGAAAGCCGTGTTTGTGAATGTCGAAACACGACGTCAACCGCGTCTGCATTGGGCAGCCATGCTGCTGATCTGCATTTGCGTGGTGACGTTCATGGCGCTGGCGTTGATGTCGCCGCCGCGGCGCGTGACTTTCTTGCTTGAGTGGGGAACCGTTCCGGCCAACGTCTTCGATACGCATCAGCCGATCTGGCAGCAATTGCGCGATCCAGCCTTGCTTCGCCTGGTTACTGCGTTATTCATTCATGTCGCGTGGCTGCATTTGCTTAGCAACCTGCTCTTCCTGATGATCTTCGGCGTACCCGCAGAACGAACACTGGGATCGATCCGCTTCCTGATTCTGTTTCTTCTTGGTGGGGTAGTTGCCAATTTCACCGGAGCCATTTCTCTGGCGGGCGAAGTCAGGCCGATCATTGGTTGCAGCGGCGCGGTATCCGCTGTGCTGGGTGCATATGTATCGCTGTTTCCTCGGGCGCGTCTAGGATTGGTACTGCCTTTGGGCTTCTATCTCGAATTTGTCCGCGTTCCTGCCTTCCTGCTGATCGGCATCTGGGCATTGCTGCAACTGCTCTTCAGTTATGCGGGCGGGCCAAGTTATGGCGGTTATGCTTGGTGGACGCATGTTGCCGGTTTTCTGTTTGGCGTGCTTTTTGCGCTCTTGTCACGCGAGGCGATCATGCGTCGCATGCGGCGGTAAAATACCCTCATGCGTAATCAGAAGCTCTACAAAATCACCTTCCTTCACCTCGGCAAGTGTTACGAGCTCTATGCTCGGCATGTTGCTTCAAGCAGTCTATGGGGCTTCACCGAAGTCGGCGATTTGGTGTTTGAACCAGTAGGAGAAGGATTGGTAGTCGACCCCACCGAAGAACGCCTGCGCGAGGAATTCAAAGATACTCGTGTTCTTCACCTGCCCATGCAGTCGGTCGTTCGCATTGAAGAAGTGGATCGCAAAGGTACCCTGGCGATCCGTGACGCGGCGGACGGCCAGAAGGTTACGCCTTTCCCCATGCCGCCACGCAATCGTTAGCGCGATACGTGGCTGAGCCCGTGATGCCGCGAGAACATCTTTAGCAAACGCCGCGCCAGCGGTGTCGCCGCAACTTGGCGGTAGGTGTGATGAGGGTCGAATCCCTCGCGACGCATATCGTGATGCTTGCGCCGGATGTACGCACGCATCACGTCGGCGTTGAATTCCGGATGGAACTGTACGCTGACGGCATTTCGGCCATAGCGGATAAGGTGATGCGGATCGCGTGCCGAACGGGCAAGCACTTTGGCGCCTTTCGGAATTTCCACGACACTCTGTTCGTGCGTAGTGTGCGCGCGAAATTGCGGGGGCAGAAACGTCGTCAGAGAATCTTGCTCAAAACCAGGCAGTAACTCGATCGGCACCGTGCCGATCTCACGCCCGCCACTCAGATAGTCGACGCGGCCACCCAGGGCATGTGCCATCAATTGGTGACCGTAGCAGACACCCAGCAGCGGGACGTCTGCATCCATTGCGTTGCGAATCCAACCTGCTGTGCGCTCGCTCCAAGGCGCACGTTCCGTCACCATCGCAGCAGAGCCAGTGATCAACGCGCCAGATACCTCTTGCGGCGAAGGCAGTTCTTCACCCGCCGCCACATTGATCATTCGCACACGGTGAGGCGCGAGCTGCGCGCTGAGACGAAACCAGTGCGGAAAGTCGCCATGACGTGCCCGGATGTTATCGGGTGCCTGACCGGTACGGATGATTAGAACGGGCTTCATGCTTAGGATGCGGATTAACTGATTGAAAGTGCTTCAGGAGGGAGAGTCTTCAACGTGTTCGACCGGCGGTAGCACGGTCAGCACTTCTTGCACGGTGGTTACGCCGCGTGCGACCTGATCCGCCGCCGAAATGCGCAACGGACGCATACCTTCGGTTAGCGCAGCTCGGCTGAAATGGATGAGATCCAACTGCGCTCCGATCATGCCACGCAAACGCGGACTCAACGGCATCATTTCATAAATGCCGGTGCGGCCGAGGAACCCGGTGTGACGGCATTCCAGGCAGCCTACCGGTTTAAACACTTGCTCAGGCACAGGGAATGACCAACCGTGCGTCAGCACGTTCCATTCATGTAAATCCTGCTGCGTTTCCAGCTTGCAATGCGGACACAGCGTACGTACTAATCGCTGCGCTACCACGCCGGTAAGCGTGGATTGAATCAGGTAGTGCGGCACACCAAGATCGAGCAAACGTGTCACGGCGCTGGGCGCATCGTTGGTATGCAGCGTGGAAAGCACCAAGTGGCCGGTCAGCGATGCTTGTACCGCCATCTGGGCAGTTTCCAAATCGCGAATTTCGCCCACCATGATGATGTCCGGATCCTGGCGCAGCAGCGTGCGCACGCCGGCAGCGAAATCCAGATCGATAGCCGGCTGTACCTGCATCTGATTGAATTCCGGCGAGACCATTTCGATAGGATCTTCCACCGTGCACACGTTGATGTCAGGTGTGGCCAGGTGCTTGAGCGTGGAATACAGCGTGGTGGTCTTGCCGGAGCCGGTTGGTCCCGTCACCAGCACGATGCCGTGCGGTCGCTCCACCATGCTTCGCCACAGCGCGTCTTCCGTTGTGGAAAAACCGAGCTGCGAAAAATCCTTGGCGACGACGTCTGGATCGAAAATACGCATCACCATCTTCTCGCCGAAAGCGGTGGGCATGCTGGAAATACGCAGCTCCACTTCGCGACCGGACGTAGCACGCGTTTTGATGCGGCCATCCTGAGGACGGCGCTTTTCCGCCACGTCCATGCGCGAAAGAATTTTGATACGCGAGGTCACCGCGGTCATCACCGGTGGCGGCATCTCGAATACCTTATGCATCACGCCGTCGATGCGAAAACGCATCACACCCGCCTCGCGACGCGGTTCCAGATGAATATCCGACGCGCGTTGCTCGAAGGCGTACTGCAGCAACCAGTCCACGATGTGCACGACGTGGCGATCGTCAGCGCCGACTTCGCCAGCCTTGCCCAACTCCAGCAATTGCTCGAAGTTCAGTAGTGCGGAAGAGTCATATCCGCTCTGGCTCTTGGCATCCTTCGCGAGCTGGATCGAACGCTGGACGCCATAAAATTCCTGCAGATAGCGATTGATATCGATCGGGCTACACACCACGCGGTGCACGTCACGACGCAACATCTGGGCGAGGTCCTTGGCCCAGGACTGATCGAACGGTTCCGCGGTGGCGAAAGTCACTTCACCCGGCGTGACCGCTACCGGAAGAATGCGATGGCGTTGCGCGTAGGCGTGGCTCACCACCTGGGTGACCGCTGCCACGTTGATCTTCATCGGATCGATTTTCAGATACGACAGCCCGGCCTGTCCGGCCAACCATTCGGTCAGGCCCTCCAGGCTCAGTGGTCGGCCCGGTTCGCGACGATTGGTGAGTTTGGCGTTGGCGATGATCACCAGCGGGTTCAGCTCTACCGTGCTTCGTCCAGCGCGGTTGCCCATGCGCAGTTGTTTGGCATCGTCAGCCAGCAGATAGCCGTCTACCACCAGTGCCGCGAGCACATCGTCCAGGGCGAGTCGGCCGCGACGACCGAGCATGGAGGCAATTTGTTGAGTGGCTGCCATCGGCGGATTCCCCGTAATGAGCGCTGATTGCCCGAAAAAACGGCGAAAAGATGCGCTGCAGCTATACTAACCCGCTTTACGCTCAGGTTAGGAAAGAGATGTCCGCGCCTACCTTTCAGGATGTGATCCAGACCCTCAACCGCTACTGGGGAAGCCAGGGCTGCGTGCTGCTCCAACCCCTCGATACCGAAGTTGGCGCCGGCACCTTCCATCCCGCCACGTTTCTGCGTGCACTTGGCCCTGAACCCTGGGCCGCGGCCTATGTGCAGCCCTCGCGCCGCCCCACGGACGGCCGCTACGGTGAAAACCCCAATCGCTTGCAGCACTACTACCAGTACCAAGTCGTGATGAAGCCGAACCCAGACAACATTCTGGAGCTCTACATCGGCTCGCTGAAGGAGCTGGGCCTTGACCCTCAAGTGCACGATCTGCGCTTCGTCGAGGACAACTGGGAATCGCCCACGCTCGGCGCCTGGGGACTGGGTTGGGAAGTCTGGCTCAATGGCATGGAAGTGACGCAGTTCACCTATTTCCAGCAGGCCGGCGGGCTGGAGTGCAAGCCGGTGACGGGTGAGATCACCTATGGTCTGGAACGTCTGGCGATGTATCTGCAAAACGTGGACAACGTCTACGACCTGATCTGGACCGAAGGCCCGCACGGCAAGGTCACTTACGGCGACGTGTTCCATCAGAACGAAGTGGAGCAGAGCACGTACAACTTCGAACACGCCAACGTCGCCGAACTTCTGCGCTGGTTCGACGTGTGCGAGGGCGAGGCAAACAAGCTGATCGCTGCTGGCTTGCCGCTGCCTGCGTACGAACAGGTCATGAAAGCGAGTCACACTTTCAATTTGCTCGACGCGCGTCGCGCTATTGGCGTCACCGAACGTCAACGTTACATCCTGCGCGTGCGCACCTTGTCGCGTGGTGTGGCGGAGACTTATGTCGCGCAACGCGAAAAACTCGGTTTCCCCGGATTGAAGCATCAGAAAAAGGAGCAGGCTGCATGAGCGCCGCCAAGTCATTGCTCATCGAGCTGGGCACGGAAGAGCTGCCGCCGAAATCGCTGGATGAACTGGGCGCGTCGTTTCTGCGCGGCATCTGCGACGGCTTGGGTAGACGCGGCATTTCGGCGCTGTTGGACCAAGCAACGCTATATATGACGCCGCGACGTTTGGCCGTGCATATTCCTGAAGTTGCTTCGGCGCAGCCGGAGCAATCAATCGAGCGCCGCGGTCCTGCAGTGAATGCCGCGATGGATACACAAGGCCAGCCGAGCAAGGCGCTGATTGGCTTCGCGCAGTCATGTGGCGTCGGCGTTGAGCAGTTGGAGAAGCTGGAAACCGACAAAGGTGCCTGGTTTGTCTATCGCACCGTGAAACCAGGTCAGCCGGTGGCTGCATTGTTGCCGGAGATCGTCGACGAAGCGCTCAAAGGCTTGCCGATTCCCAAGCCGATGCGCTGGTCCGATCACGACTATACCTTCGTGCGCCCTGTGCACTGGCTGGTGATGCTGCATGGCGCACACATCATTGATGGCGACGTGCTGGGGTTGCATAGCGGACGCAAGTCGCGCGGCCATCGCTTCCTGCATCCGCAACCGGTACATCTCGCCGACGCAGACAGCTACGTTGATGCCATGCGTATGGCCAAAGTGCTGGCCGATCCAATGGAACGCCGTCAGCGCATCCGCGATGAAGTGGCCCGTGCGGCGAAAGAAACCGGAGGTACACCGCGTCTTGATGATGCGTTGCTGGATGAAATCGCCAACCTCACCGAGTGGCCGGTCGCCATTGCCTGCACCTTCGACCGCGAATTCCTGAGTGTGCCGCCCGAGGCGTTGGTCACAACGATGGAGGCCAATCAGAAATTCGTGCCGGTGTTCGATGCGCAAGACAAGCTCACCGAGCATTTCATCGGTATCGCCAACATCGATAGCAAGCATCCGCAAGAAATTCGCAAAGGCTACGAGCGAGTGATTCGTCCGCGTTTCGCCGATGCGAAGTTCTTCTGGGATGAAGACCTGAAAACGTCGCTGAAGACCTATCAGGATGCTCTGAAGAACGTTACTTATCAGCAGGCCCTCGGCAGCATGTGGGACAAGAGTGTGCGTGTGGCCGAGATCGCGCGCATTGTCGCCAATCGTGTCGGTGTCGACGCGGGCTTGGCGACGCGCGCAGCGAGCCTGGCCAAGTGCGATCTGCTCACGCGCATGGTCGGTGAATTTCCCGAACTGCAAGGCGTGATGGGTCGTTACTACGCGCAGCACGACATGGAGCCCGCCGAAGTTGCCGATGCGCTTGATAGCGTGTATCAGCCACGCTTTGCAGGCGATACGATCGCTGCGGGCAAGGTGGGGCAGGTACTCGCCATGGCCGAACGAACCGATACACTGGCCGGCATTTTTGCGGTGGGACTAAAGCCCAGCGGCAACAAAGATCCGTTCGCTTTACGTCGCGCTGCGCTGGGTTTGGCGCGTACGCTGATCGAGGGTGGCCTCGAACTTGATCACAAGGCGCTGTTCGCCGAAGCGCTGGAATTACTGCCGGAAGCCGCGCTGGCCGCAGGCCTCAAGGGCGGCAAGCAGCCCGCACTTGATCCAGGCCAGCGTCGTGCGGTGCTGGCGTCCGAACTCAATGAGTTCGTGCTCGAACGTTTGCGCGGCTATTACGCGGAGAAGGGTTTCACTACCGAGCAATACGAAGCCGTGCTGGCCGTAGCGCCGGTCAGTCTAGTCGACTTCGATCGACGTTTGCGCGCAGTCGTTGAATTTGGTCGGCAGCCCGAAGCGGTGAGCCTTGCCGGCGCCAACAAGCGTGTTGCCAACATCCTGCGCAAACAGCAGGAAGAGCATGGCGCGCAAAGTATTCGAGCGCAGGTGGATCCGGCGCATTTCGAGGAAGATGCCGAGCGCGCGCTAGCGCAGGCGCTTGAGGCCGCACAAGTCGATACGGCTGCTGCCTTGCAGCGGCGAGACTACACCGCTGTGCTCGCGCGTCTTGCCCAGTTGCAAGCACCCGTCGATGCGTTCTTCGATCACGTGCTGGTGAATGCGGAGAACCCAGTGGTGCGCGCCAATCGTCTTGCGCTGCTGGAACGACTGAAGGCGCAGTTCACGGCCATTGCCGATATCGCTAGGCTGTAACGGCGAGTACAAAAATCGGCAGCTTCATTTCATGGCTGCCGATTTTTTGTCGTAGCGAACAGCTCAGGAAGTCAGTCGAGCTGTCGGGCGGTTTTTCAGGCGCTCTGCAAGGCGATGGTTGAACGCCACCATGGCCACCGCATCGACGTCGTTGCCGCCTGGGCCGAGGATGTCATAAAGCTCGGCAAGCATGTCGGAGTTTTCCGCAAGGGTGAGATGGCTGTCAGCCAGATCCAATTCCGATTGCAGGATGCGCAGCGCGGTGTTCAATCGCTGCACGTCCATGCCGTCGGCTTCCAAGGTATCGGCAGCGCGGAGTTTTGAACGGTGGCGCGAAGCGATGGATTCGGAGCTGCTCGTGCTGCCCAGGTCGTCACGTGTGACAGCGCTAGGGTCAAGCATCGACCCTTCGCCGGCCACCAGCCAGACCAGAGAAATGCCCAGCGTGCGTGCAAGAGTTACGCAGCGTGCGCGGGAGGGATCGGTATTGCCGTCTCGCCAACTGCGAACCACCCCTTCCGAAAAGCCGCACATGCGGGCGATCTCCGTCACGCTGCCCACCCTTTGGATCAGCACTTTGATGCGCTCGGCGAAGGTCGTCGCGGTGGGTTCGAGGGGCGTAAGAGTTTGCACGTTCATCGCGAAAATTCCACATTTGGCTAAACGTTTGGCCGATAAGTTCTTGTCGACCAGCCTGTTTTCATAGACCAAGTGCCCACCATGAGTCTGTTGGCAGCCGCAAATTCTTGAGTTAAATCCGCATTAACTTGCATGCTGCGACAGATTTGGGGGTCATCCTTCCGGACACAAACGCGTTAGTTTGTTCGAGGTTGACAGATGGAAACGTATACAAGGAGCAAGAAACTGCGACATGGCTTGCGCAGGCCTGGCGATGGTCTGCCCTCTGCCACCAATGAAGGCCATCTTGGGACAAATAGCTGGCTTTTGATCAGAGAGGTCCTGGGCCTCAAGCTATTCCGTACGTAAGAGATTGGAGCTTTCACCCCGTTGACTTTTCCATGAAAGGACTTTGGGCTATTCTCAGAGGCTCCCCCGTGAATGTTTGCGACGCGATGCGTTTGGCAGGCTTCGCGTTTCGAATCGATCCAACCTGAGGTTTCCATCCCATGCGCAGCGTTGTTTGGTCGCTGATGACAGTGGCAGCGGTGGCAGTAGCCGGCTGCAATAATTCTTCAAATCCGTCGTCGACCGGCACGGATGGTACGGAAGCGAATGCGCCAGCAGCAGCTGCTGCGCATACCGTCACCGGCACCGTTACGCTTCGGGGCGGCATTACGCCTTCGCCGCAGGGCAAATTGGACATCAGCGTGGTGGACGTAACGGCACAGGGCTCCGCCCCGCTCGCCACCAAGACGATTGCCTCGGCCACGACGTTCCCGCAGTCGTTTGCACTGGATTTCAATCCGGCTAACGTTGCCACCAATGACCTGTATATCGTGCAGGCGCAGCTGACGGATGGCGATCGCCACTACACCATGCCGCTGCAGGTGCCCGTTCTCACCAAGGGCAACCCGACCGCGAACGTCAACATCGAGCTGGCTCCCGAGCAAACCCCAGGCGAGAAGCTGTTGATTGCGTTTCAAGGTGTGCAAAAGCAGATCGGTGGCATGAAGCGCACTGCCGGTACCAAGCTTGAGGCGAATGCCTCGCGCGCCTGGCAGGTATTCCGCGATGGCGGGCAAGTGAAGTTCATCCGTGAGCTGGTGGACTACGGCGACAAGGGTTTCACCAGCACTGACTACGCGTACAAAGATGGCAAGCCGTGGGTCGCACAGCAGCAGAAGAAATCCGGCCAGACCGCCAAGCCCAGTTCGGTGGATACCGCAGGTTGGGGCGACGATGGTTCGCTGGTGCTGAAGACGCACGAAGCTGGCGGCAGTTCCTCGGCGCTGAGCGACAGCGATGCGCAGAACCTGCAGCAGCAGGCCAAGGACATTCTCAACATGGCGACGGGCGGCAAGGGCAAGTAAACCTTTTTCGGTTCACCCATAAAAAAAGCCGTCCCAGTGGGGCGGCTTTTTTTTGTTGCCGGTAAAGCTCGGCTTAGAAGCCGAACTTTACGCCGAGGTTGACACCGTTCGAATGTTGGCTGTTGTCGGCGAAGTGGCCGTTGTAAGCGATCCAGCCCGACAGATTCGGCGTGATCTGTGCCGTAATGCCCGCATTGGCTGAACCCCAATTCTTCTTCGGCGTAAAGCCGGCCATTTCGAAACTGCCATTCATGCTGTTGAGGCCAGCCGTGACCATATCGGTGTTGGCGCGGCTGTCGTGATTCCAGCCCAGTTCGACATACGGCGCGAGATCCATGCTGTCGTACTGCCAATGTCCCTGCAGGCGCCAGCCCAGCGTGCTGATCACTGCATTGCGCTGCTGGCGGCCGAACCACATCGCCGTCGCGTCGTTGCCGTTTTCGTTGTAGCCGTTGATCTTGATGTTCTGGTATTCGAAGTTCGCAAACGGACCGGTCTTCAGTCCGCTGAAGTCGAACCAATAGCCGCCATGAAGACCGATGCCTACATAGGAGCCATCCGTCTTGCCGCTCTCATGCTGGCGGTAGTTACCAATCGTGAAAACGCGATTGACGTTGGTGAAGCTGGCTTGGCCAAAGTCCCCATATGCGCCGGCATATGCGCCGCCTGTATGCCAGGTGAGATAACCAAGGCCGGTAATAGCCTGCAACCTGTAACCGCCACCGCCGCTGACATCGGCGTAGTGCTCACCAATGCCAAGCGCCACGCCGGCGGAAAGGTAATCCGTTGCGTGAACGTCGGCACCTACGGTGAGATCGACGTTGTTGCTGGTGGTCTTGGGTGCACCTGCGCGCTGTTCGAACTGCTGATTCGAATAGTTGATGTTGGCAAATGCACGCGTGGTGCTGCCGAAGGTGTCGGCCATCATCTGATTGCGCACGACCGAGGTTTGCGTGGTCACGGCGGAGAGCGGAGCTTCCTGCAGCAGAGATATCTGCTGAGGGGCTGCGATTTCGGAAAGCACAACTTGCGAGAGCATCACGTCCGCGCCGGTCGTGGGATGCACGCCATCGGCGAACAAATAAGTCTGGTTTGTGCCGGCCGCGTAGGTGTAGGGCAGGCCAGAACCTTGCGGGCCGCACAATACTGAACTGGAGCCGACGCCACATGCCGGCGTGGTGACGTTGGTGAATCCGTACACGCCAGGATTGGCGATCACCTGGCTGAGCAGCGCAAACGCATTGACGGGGATGATGCCTTTGCCCAGGTTGGCGATACCGGCATTGAGCTGCCCGTTGTAGATCACACTGAGCGTGGTGAGCTGGGAGGCAGCGGACGCGCCTGCTTCTTGTGCTTCAGGCGTCAAGCCGATGTTCGGCAGGTTGAACACCACAATGTTCTTGGCGCCAGCGCTTTGAAGCTGGCCAATCAACTTCACTTCCTGCTGTGCGGCGGCAACGATCTGCGTCTGCGCGGTGGCCGGCGTTGTCGTTGCGTAGAAGATGTCATTCGCGCCGCCCCACATGGTGTACAGCGCGTGGCTGTCCAGCGACGGATGACCGGCGAGATACGTACTGATCTGCGTCGTGATGGTGGGGACGCCAGCCGGCGTACCAGGCGAATTGTTATTGATGCCGGCGCCACCCCATGCATAGTCGTTACCGCCCGCGAGCGATGCAGTCAGCGAATAACCCAAAGCGCTGGCCACATTCTGCACAGTAACGTTGCCGGGATTGGTGGTGAACTTCTGCGGCGGCTGAAAGCTCGGGACGACGTAAAGAGAGAGGTTGCCCGCATCGCTCAGGCTGTCACCGAACGTAATGACGTTGCTGAACGTCGAGTTCGGATTGCCCGTGGCATATGCGGTTCCTGCAAGGCCCAGGGCGAGCGCAACGGCCCCCGCCATCTTGCGTGGATGGAACATGTGGGTGCTCCTGCTTTTGTTATGAAGACGTTACGTTAATGCATGCCATACGTAAGCGCATGCTGCATTGCAGTCAAAATGCACAGCCGTAAAAGCGGCGTGAAAAGGATCGATTCGTCCATGGGCCAAGCGGCAGATTGCCGCCTGGCCCGCGTGTGACTTAGCGCTTTAAAGCGCGTGAGAAGGCATCCGCGAAAGCACTGTTGGCGGGAGCGGGAGCTGATTTCGCCGGAGCAGAACCCGGCCGTGGGCTGCGATTGTCCCGGTTGCCGCGAGCATCCCCGCCCGTCGCCGGCTTGCCGCTGCGCGCCTGTCCTGGCTCATCGTCCAAGCGCATGGAAAGGGCGATGCGCTGGCGCGGAATATCCACCTCCATCACTTTCACTTTCACGATATCGCCTGCTTTGACCGCATCGCGCGGGTCCTTCACAAAGTTGTGCGACAACGCAGATACGTGCACCAAGCCATCCTGATGCACACCGATATCTACGAACGCGCCGAAGGCAGCCACGTTGGTGACGCGGCCTTCGAGAATCATGCCGAGCTTGAGATCTTTCAGATCTTCCACACCTTCGGCGAAGCTCGGTGCGACGAATTCGGGACGTGGATCGCGGCCCGGTTTTTCCAGCTCTTTGAGAATGTCGCGCACGGTCGGCACGCCGAAACGTTCATCGGTGTATTGCTCCGGCTTCAGGCCGCGCAAGAAGGTGATGTCGCCGATGATGTTTTTCACTTCACGGCCGCACTGCGCAATGATGCGTTCCACCACCGGATAGGCTTCCGGGTGCACGGAGCTTGCATCCAGCGGATTGTCACCGACGGGAATGCGCAAGAAGCCAGCGCATTGTTCGAACGCTTTGTCACCCAGGCGCGGCACTTTCAGCAGTGCCTTGCGATTGGCGAACGGGCCGTTGGCATCGCGATGTTTCACGACGTTTTCCGCAACACTGGGTGTAAGGCCTGCAACGCGCGAGAGCAGGGCGGCCGAAGCGGTGTTTACATCCACGCCGACGGCGTTCACGCAGTCTTCCACTCTTGCATCCAGCGCACGCGCCAGCTTCACCTGATTCACGTCGTGCTGGTATTGGCCTACGCCGATCGCTTTGGGCTCGATCTTCACCAACTCCGCCAGCGGATCTTGCAGGCGGCGCGCAATGGAAACGGCGCCGCGCAAGCTCACATCAAGATCCGGAAATTCCTTGGCCGCCGTTTCCGATGCCGAATACACCGAAGCACCGGCTTCGCTCACCACGATCTTCGAAAGTTTCAAATCCGCATGTTTCTTGATGACTTCGCCGGCCAGCTTATCGGTTTCGCGCGATGCAGTGCCGTTGCCGATAGCGATCAGATTCACGCCATGCTGCTTGCTTAACACCGCAAGGCGAGCGAGCGATTGATCCCACTGGTTGCGCGGTTCATGCGGATAAACCGTATCGGTGGCGAGTAGCTTGCCGGTTGCGTCGACCACGGCCACTTTCACGCCGGTACGAATGCCAGGGTCGAGCCCCATCACGGTCTTGGCGCCGGCCGGTGCAGCGAGCAGCAAATCCTTGAGGTTGTCGCCGAATACGCGGATGGCTTCGTCTTCCGCGCCTTCGCGTACGCGGCCAAACAAATCCAGCGTGAGATGAAGATGCAACTTCACACGCCAGGTCATGCGTACGGTTTCGTGCAGCCAGGTATCTGCAGCACGACCGCGATCGATGATGCCTGTATGCGACGCGACGCGGCCCTCCGCTTCCTGATGGCCTTGTTCGGTTTCAATGTTCGGCAGCAATTCCAGTTCGATCACCCCTTCGTTACGCGCGCGCATCAAAGCGAGCAGACGATGCGAAGGGATCTTGCCGATCGGCTCCATGTGATCGAAGTAGTCGCGGAATTTCGCGCCTTCGTTTTCCTTGCCTTCCACAACCTTGGCGCGAATTTGACCCTTCTCCCACAACCAATCGCGCAGTTCGCCGAGCAGTTGCGCATCTTCGGCAATGCTTTCCATCAGAATGGCGCGAGCACCGTCGAGTGCGGCGCGCACATCGGGTACGCCTTTTTCGGCGTCTACGAACTGTGCAGCGAAGGCGTCCGGCGATTGCGTGGGATCTTCGCGCAGACCGATGGCCAGCGGCTCCAATCCCGCTTCGCGCGCAATCTGCGCTTTAGTGCGGCGCTTGGGTTTGTAGGGTAGGTAAAGATCTTCCAATCGTGCCTTGGTGTCGGCGTCGAGAATGTCCCGTTTCAATGCATCGGTGAGTTTGCCCTGTTCCTCGACGCTGGTGAGGATCGCTGTACGGCGCTCTTCCAATTCACGCAGGTAACGCAGGCGTTCTTCAAGCGTGCGCAACTGCGTATCGTCGAGGCCGCCCGTGACTTCCTTACGGTAGCGTGCGATGAACGGCACAGTGGCGCCGCCATCGAGCAATTCCACAGCGGCGCGTACTTGCTCCGACTTGGCGGCGATGTCCTGGGCGATGCGTTGTTCGATGCTGAGCATGGGACTACAAAATTCCTTGGGCTTCGTGGTGCGGCGAACGTAGGGTGGAGACGTCATGCGCCGGAAGGTTCTCGAGCATGACAAAAAAGGCGGCGCAAGCCCAGCGGCTGCGCCGTTTCTGAGCATATAAATCAGGCGTTGAAGCGACCGTGTTCATGGCTCGGACGTTGCGGTGGCTTTTCTTGCGACGTGCCGTTAAGCACGTATGTGCCGGCCCACAAGTCATGCAGGCCTTGCTTGTGCTGTGTCCAGGTGATCGCCAGGTAACAGATCACCGGAATCAAACCGAAGATCGCAGCCGACAGTCTCACGATGTTTCGTGCAGCCGAACGCCCAACCGTAATGCGCTGTCCTTGGAGATCCGTGACGCGCAAACGTAGCGCCAGTTTGCCTGGGGTCGCCTGCCACCTGGAGGCTTCGAAGAACAGGTAATACAAGTAAGTGATCAGCATAGAGACGATGGAGGCGCCTTTCGTTGCTTCTGCGTAAGTGCGCATGGCCGTGGTCATGTCGGCACCGCTTTGCATTTGCTCGAGCAGGTGCTTGTAGGCATCCAGGCCCCCCGTTGCGTACATCACGATCATAGAAGGGATCATCAGGACGAGTAGATCGATCGCCCACGCACCGAACCGCTGCCAGAAGCCGGCGTAATCGAAATCGACGGCCTGTGCTCGCAGTTGCTGTTGCAGCGGCGGCGGGCCATAGGGGCTAGGTGCGGGCGAGGGCTTGTCTTGCGGGAACAACACCGACAACGGCTGCCAATCTGCCAGGCCTTCGCGCCAGCCGAGATCGTCGGGGCTTAGTTGGCCACTGCGCAGCCATTCCCGCACCTGCTCTTCCTGATAGGGGCCGTGGCGTTCGCCGTTTCGGCCAATCCAGACTTCCATCGCGTATTCCTCGATAAAACAGCCGGCGCATGATGCCATGCGCCGCGGCAGTACGGTGAGCGGATAACGGTGTCTGATCAGGCCGCGTCGCGACGCTTCAGATGTACCAGCAGCAGCGAAATGGCCGCCGGCGTGACGCCGCTGATGCGCGCGGCCTGGCCGATGGTTGCGGGCAGGCTGCGCTTGAGCTTCAGCAATACTTCGGCGGAAAGTCCGCGCACCTTGTCGTAATCGAAGCCCGATGGAATCGCTGTGTTTTCGTGGCGGCGCTGGCGCTCGATTTCGTCGCGCTGGCGTTCGAGATAGCCGGCGTATTTGGTTTGCACTTCCACTTGCGCGGCGACGTCTTCGCGATCCACGGCCGGACCGAGTTCGGTGACGCCGGACAGTTTGGCGTAATCGAGTTCAGGACGGCGGAGCAGATCCAATGCATTGGTTTCGCGGCTGACAGCGATGCCGAGGTGGCGCTCGATCGCAGCGCCTAGCGCGTTGTTCGGTGCTGCCCACAATCCGGCGAGTCGCTGTGTTTCTCTTTCTACCGCCTCGCGCTTGGCGCGCAGGGCATCGAAGCGCACCTGCGGCACCACGCCCAGCGCATGGCCGGTTTCGGTGAGGCGAAGATCGGCGTTGTCTTCGCGCAAATGCAGGCGGTATTCCGCGCGCGACGTGAACATACGATAGGGCTCGATGGTGCCGTTACTGGTGAGATCGTCGATCAGCACACCTATGTAGGCTTCGTCGCGTCGCGGATACCACGGCGCCGTGCCCTTAATGGCGAGCGCGGCGTTAAGGCCGGCGATCAAGCCCTGAGCCGCTGCTTCTTCGTAGCCGGTGGTGCCGTTGATCTGGCCGGCGAAATACAGACCCGGAATGGTTTTGGTCTCCAGCCAGGGATGCAGACCGCGCGGATCGAAGTAGTCGTACTCGATCGCATAGCCAGGGCGCGTGATGTGCGCGTTCCCGAAACCCTTGATCGAATGCACCAGCTCCAACTGCACGTCGAATGGCAGTGAGGTGGAAATGCCGTTGGGATAGATCTCGAAGCTGTCCAGCCCTTCCGGCTCAATGAAGATCTGGTGCGAACCCTTATCGGCAAAGCGGACCACCTTGTCCTCGATGGACGGACAATAGCGTGGACCCACGCCCTCGATCTGGCCGGTGTACAGCGGCGAGCGGTCCAGCGCGCCGCGGATCACCTCATGCGTGCGTGCGCTGGTATGAGTAATCCAGCAACTCACCTGGCGTGGATGGTCTTTACGCGAGCCGAGGTAGGAGAACACCGGCGCCGGATCGTCGCCCGCTTGTTCTTGCAGACCACTGAAATCGATGCTGCGCAGATCAATGCGCGGCGGCGTGCCGGTCTTCAGGCGATCGGCCGCCACCGGTAGTTCGCGCAGGCGCTGTGCCAGCGTGGTGGCCGGCGGATCACCGGCGCGGCCGCCGGCGTATTGAGCAGGGCCGATATGGATTTTGCCGGCCAGGAAAGTGCCTGCAGTGAGCACAATGGATCTGGCGCGGAAGGAAACGCCCATCTGCGTCATCACGCCCGTTACGCGGCCTTGCTCGATCAACAAGTCATCCACGGCCTGCTGGAACAGGTCCAGATTCGGCTGGGTTTCCACTATCCGGCGGATTGCGGCCTTGTAGAGCACGCGATCGGCCTGGCAGCGGGTGGCGCGCACGGCCGGCCCCTTTGAGGCGTTCAGTGTGCGCCATTGGATACCTGCGCAATCCGCTGCCTGCGCCATGGCGCCGCCGAGAGCGTCGATTTCCTTCACCAAGTGACCCTTGCCGATGCCGCCGATGGCTGGGTTGCAGCTCATCTGGCCGATCGTCTCGATGTTATGGCTCAGCAACAGGGTGCGCGCGCCGCAGCGCGCCGAGGCGAGGGCCGCCTCGGTGCCGGCGTGGCCGCCGCCGATCACGATAACGTCGTAGGAGGTCGGGTGTAGCATCGGAATGGGGTAAATGCAAAGGCAGACAAACGCTTATGATAATACGCCCAGCTTCATCGGAGATGGCTTACATAAAGCTGGCATGGTTTCTGCTTTTAGATTCACCGCACTTTCACGGGCAGACGCTGCGCATATGCGCGCTGAGATAGGACGGCAGGGGTCCTTTCGCGTACCGGGTTAGGAAGCAGAGACGGCGCCCATTGGGCGCCGTCATTTTTTTGATCTCTAGAAGAGAGATCTGGCGCCCGGCGGTCTCAGGAACAGGGGGAATCCAGGATGACCGTAGTGCCGGGCGCCAGAAACTGGTGGCTTAAACAGGCAACACGGCAAAGACCGCATCCCCCGTTGCGTGGAGTCGATCATTACCCCGCCCGCGTGAACATGAAGTGACTGAAACGCAAATTTCTGTCGAGGCACGGCAACTGCTGACAGAAAAGGTCACAGCGTGATGCAAGGCAAAACCTTACTGTGATGCATATCACGCTGGCACATCTGTTGCTGGAGGTTCCATGCAACTCGGCGACAAGGGGGTTTGGCCATGGACAACAGTAACGAATTCGCACCGGTGTATTTGCGGCATGACCTGATGGTGGAAATCGGTCGCCTGGAATTGGCGATGGATCATCTGGTCGAGCGCGACACGGTCCAGCAGGATCAGCTCCGCCCGCGCCTCGAATCGCGCATGACCCATCTGCTTAGCGAACTGGATCATCTTCCCGCGTAAACGGGACTTTCAGAACACCGCCCCGCAACGGCGACCTCTGGGTCGCCGTTCGCGTTTTCAGTGTTGCAACACGTTGCCGACGATCTCGCTCAGATTGGGCGACAAACCTTCGCGTTGGGCCAAACTTTCAAGCGCCACTCGAGCCGCACCCCGGCGAACCGGCTCCAGGCGCTGCCATCCGTTGAAGGCCGTAGCCAGGCGCGCGGCTATCTGCGGATTGAGCGCATCCAGTTGTGCCAGGCGTTCGGCAAGCAGCGCATAGCCTGCGCCGTCCGTGCGATGGAATCCGCTGGGATTGGTACTGGCGAACGCGCCGAGCAGCGAACGCGCGCGATTGGGATTCTTCAGTGTGAAAGCCGGATCGTTTTCGAGATGTTTGACGATGGCGAGTGCCCCATCGCCCGGCACCTGCGCCTGCACGGTGAACCATTTGTCCAACGCCAGCGGATTGTCTGCATAACGCTGGCGGAAGTTCGCGAGTGCGGTACTTGCCGTCGGAGCATATCCGCGTACCAACACGCTCAGCGCAGCGAGACGGTCTGTCATGCCCGTCGCAACATCGTACTGCTTCGCAGCCAACTCGTGCGCTTGTTCGGCAGCTATCAAGGCCAGTAGCTCCAGCACGCGACGTTTGAGTCGACGCTTCGCCTGACTTGCGGCTTCCAGTTGCGCATCAGAGTCAACTGATAGCGAGCGATAGCGCTCAAGCAACGTGTCAGAACCGATTCGCTCGGCCAGGCGACGCTGCAACGCTTGCCGCTGCCCATGAATTTTCGCGGGATCGACTTCGCTCTGCCGATCGGCGAATTCGATTTCTCCCGGCGGTGTCAGCAGATCCGCAAGCAATGCATCATCGATGGTTTGCTGCGCGAACAAAGCCGCCAGCGCATCGCACCATGCTTTGCATGCTGTCGAGTCGTTGCCATTGTGCAAAGTATCGAAGGCCAGCATGGCCAATTGTTGGCCTGCCTCCCAGCGATTGAAGCCATCCACATCGTGCGTGAGCAGCAATGCCAGTTCATCGGGCGAGTAATCGCACTCCAATACGACCGGCGCCGAAAAGCCGCGCAGAAGCGAAGGCACCGGTGAGGTGGAAACGTGCTTGAACGTAAAGCGCTGCGACGACTTGTCCAGCACGATCACGCGTTCGAAACTGCCTGCTTGCGCGTCACCTTCCGCATGCAGCGGCAGCATGTTGCCGCTACGATCGAACAGCGAAAGCTTCACAGGAATCGGAACCGGTACCTTCTCAGGCTGCCCGGGCGTCGGGCGCGTTTGCTGCGACAAGGTGAGCGTGTATTCGCGCCTTGCCGAATCGTATTCGCCTTTGGCGTGCAAGCGCGGTGTGCCGGCTTGCGCGTACCACGCCAGGTACGGCGTGAGATCGATGTGATTGGCATCACCGAGTGCGGAAAGAAAATGCTCAATGGTGGCCGCTTGGCCATCATGCCGGCCGAAATACATGTCCATGCCCCGGCGAAAACCTTCCTGCCCGAGCCGCCCTGCCACCATGCGCACCAATTCCGAACCTTTTTCGTACACCGTGGCGGTGTAGAAGTTGTTGATCTCGCGATATTCGGCCGGGCGCACAGGATGCGCCAAGGGGCCTGCATCTTCCGGAAATTGCGTGCGCCGCAGCAGTGCCACGTCTTCAATGCGTTTCAGCGGCGGCGAGTTCATATCCGCAGAGAACTGCTGCTCGCGAAATACGGTAAGGCCTTCTTTGAGCGAAAGCTGGAACCAGTCGCGACAGGTCACGCGGTTGCCGGTCCAGTTGTGGAAGTACTCGTGCGCCACCACCGCTTCGACGGCGCGGTATTCCTCATCGGTGCTGCTGTCCGGATCAGCTAGCAGATATTTGGCGTTGAAGATGTTGAGGCCCTTGTTCTCCATCGCGCCCATGTTGAAATCGTGTGTCGCGACGACGTGAAACACATCCAGATCGTAGTTGCGGCCATACGTGCGCTCATCCCAACGCATGCAGCGTTCCAGAGCATCGAGCGCGTAGTGACAGCGATCGATCACATTTGCTTCGGACCAAATCACCAGTTGCACTTTACGCCCGTCGGCAGTGACGTAATCGCGCTTGATGTTTTCCAAACGGCCGGCGACAAGTGCGAACAAGTAGCTCGGCCTGGGGTGCGGATCAACAAAGCTCGCCCAGTGACGGCCATCGGCAAGCGTGCCGCTGCCGGTTGGATTGCCGCCCGCCAGCAACACCGGAAAGCGGTCGCGATCGGCGCGCAGGGTCACCGCGTAGCGCGCCAGCACGTCCGGGCGGTCGGGAAAGAAAGTAATGTGGCGAAAGCCTTCCGCTTCACACTGAGTCAACAAAAAACCATGCTCGCGTGATCCGGACAGATAGAGGCCTTCCAACGTGGTGTTGGCCGCCGGCTGCACGCGCACACGTGTTTCCAGCAGGCTGCCGTCATGCGCGCCGTTCACCTCCAGTACGCCGTGTTCGTAGCGGTAATCCTGGGCATTGAGCACGCGGCCATCGAGCGCAATCGTGAGCAGTTCCAGCCCTTCGCCATCCAGTCGCAGTGGCGCCATCTTCGCCGGATCGCTGCGCAGCGTAAGGCGCGACGAAACCTCGGTGGTGTCGATGCCCAGGTCGATCTCCAGTTCGATGCTCTCCACCGACCAGTCGGGGCGGCGATAATCGCGTAGGTGGATCGGGGCGGTTTCGTTGACGAGCGTCATGGGGGAGCGAGCCGATGAAGTCTGAGGACGGGTCAGGCTAACATGAGGACCTTTGGTCGGCAGGGCAAGCGGATGAGCGCATTCAGTATCGAAAAGGCACGCTGGGACACGCATGACTTGGTTGTTCTGCGTGACGCCAAACATGAGCGTTGCGTCCGCATCGCCAGGCGCGGTGCCAACCTGGTGTCTTTCGAGCACACGATCGATGGCGCCACGCGCGAACTGATCGACGGCTATCGAGACGCTGACGAATTGGTGCGTTGCCCCAGTTCGCGCTCCTCGATCATGGCCCCGTTCGCCAATCGAATTGCCGATGCCAGCTACGCGTTCGACGGCGAGTCGTACGACATGCAGCCTGGTGTGGAAGCGCAGCGCGGTATCCGCCATGGCTTTGTGCGCACGGTGGACTTCGATATCGCCAGCCAGCACGCCGATGCCGATAGCGCGCAGGTCACACTCGCCACATCGGTGATTCGTCCCCATGCATTTCCCGGGTACCCGTTCGCGATCGATCTGGCGATCAGCTATACGCTCGATGCACGAGGCTTGTCGCTGTCGGTCAGCATGCGCAATGTCGGCGACACGGCCGCACCCTGTTTCTTCGGTTGGCATCCGTATTTTCGTTTCGACGGCGACCTGGATACATGGGAGCTGCAGGTGCCCGCCAAGCAGCTGGTCCGCACGTCGCCTGAGCTGATTCCCCTGCCGGGTCCGGAAGCTTTCCAATCCTTGGACGAGGTGCCGGAGGCATTGGATTTCCGCAAGGTCAAGCCGATCGGCGCCACCAAGATCGACGCCGCCTACGCAGATCTCATGCACGATGCCGATGGTCGCGTACGCACGCGATTGCGCGATCCCATCAGTGGCGTACGCATCCATATGTGGCAGGAGCGCGGCGTGGTGCTGGTGTTCACCGCTGATACGGTGAGCCGAGACGTGCGCCGCTCGGTGGCGCTGGAGCCGATGGAAAGCATGTCTGACGCGTTCAACCGTCCAGACTGCGCGGATGCGATTCGCCTGGAGCCAGGTGCCGAGCGTGTGTTCCGTTGCGGCGTAGAGATCGATCGGATATGAGCGTGCGTCTGCCGAGCCCCGACGAGATACGCGACGCCGCCGCGCGCATCGCGCCACATGCAGTGCTGACGCCGGTGCTGCGCCACGCAGCGCTGGATGCCATGGTTGGCGCGCAACTGCATTTCAAATGCGAAAACCTGCAGCGTGGCGGTGCATTCAAATTCCGCGGCGCATGCAATGCCGTATGGTCGCTAAGCGATGACGAAGCCAGGCGCGGTGTAGTAACACATTCCTCCGGCAATCATGGCAACGCGCTGGCGATGGCGGCAGCGACACGGCGCATAACCGCGCATGTGGTCGTCCCTGAGGGTGCGGTCCGTGCCAAGGTCGAGGCGATCGAGCAAGCCGGCGCTACGCTGCATCTTTGCGCACCTACCATCGCTGCACGTGAAGCCAAGGCTGAGGAAATTCAGCGAGCCACCGGTGCCGTGATGGTGCATCCCTATGCCGATACGCGCGTGATGGCAGGGCAGGGAACGCTGGTGTTGGAGCTACTGCGACAGACGGGAGGATTGGAGGCGATCATTACACCCATTGGTGGCGGCGGCTTGCAGGCGGGTTGCGCCATTGCCGCGCACAACATTTCGTCCAACATCGTCATGTATGGTGCTGAGCCATCAGGTGCATCGGATGCGGCTCAGTCGCTGGCGCAAGGTGCACGTATCGAGCACTTCACACCTGACACGATTTGCGACGGACTGCGCGCATTGATTGGCCAGTCGAATCTGCTGGCTCTACGCGAGCATCGTGTGGAAATCATCACAGTCAGCGACGAAGAAACCATCGCCGCCATGAAGCTGCTATGGCAAACGTTGAAGCTGGTGGTGGAGGCATCGAGTGCCACCGTGTTCGCCGCGGTGCTGAAACAGCGCGAGCGCTTTGCCGGACGCAGGGTAGGCCTGGTGCTGACCGGCGGTAACGTGGATGTTGATGCATTGCCTTGGTAAGCGTGGTGCGCAAAATGTTTTCTGATCCATGCCATGGTTGATCGACGTCGAGTGCTGCAGGTCCGCTAAGTAAGCGTGGTTGTCTCGAGTGCGCATCTATTGCACTTTAGAGACACTCCGATTGCCCGCCGAGCGCCCAATGCGAGCGCTACCGCACAAAATCCGTAGCGCGTGACGCGTGGCGATTTCATGCGCAGCGATTTTTGAAGCCAATCACGGCTTGCCCGCCGAAAATCGCTCATCCTGCCGATGCAATGTGCGTCACCCAGCATCGAGCCACAGGGGGGCCTATGATCGAGCTGGAAATACAGGTTCTCTCCGATCGGAGAGAGGGCCTGGTCATCGAGCTTGGGCAAGTCATTACCGCGAATCACTATGCGCTGCTGCGCCAGCGTCTTACGCATGACGGGCGTGGTGCGCGGCTGTCCATGCTCGTGCGTGGACCCTCCGAACAGCGTTTTTCGCTGGAGGAAATGCTGGGTACGCATCATCGCGTATTGAGCTTCGAGGCAGCCCTTTGCGAAGACGCAACGGCGATTGCCGTGGCGCCTTCTAACATGCCTTTGAGGGTCGCTTCTGAAATTTCTGCAGTGGCGCCATCTGCAACCGCCGCCGACATCGTGCAGATCGAGCGCGTGTTTCCGCAACTGACACATGATTTTCCGAGTATCTATCCCGCGTTGGCCCTGTTGGAAAACAGTGTGGCCGAATCGGCGCGCGAGACTTCGCTGTTCCTGATCGGCCGGCGCATGGGAGCGTGGATTTACAAGCGCGACTACAGCGAGCAAACACCGCTGAATCTGGGCGATGCAATCAGGCGGATGGCCGTACCCACTTTGCGTCAGCTTGCTGACATCGAGCAACGGGGCGTGCATGTGCATGTCCTCAGCTGTCCCTTGTGCGCGCCGGCCGGTCGTTCCGGGTGCCGGTTCTACGGCGGCTATCTGGAAGGTTTGCTTGGCGCGACGGTGGCGGGCAAGAAAGTTCGCGTGAGGCATCTCAGTTGCCGAAGCGCCGGTGCGGCGCAATGCAGCCTGGAGATCTCGCACTAAGTTGGCTGTCTCGAGCGACCTGGCGGTATCCTGCGACCCTCTGAATCAAAGGGAAGAGGCGATGGCGACCACGCGCACACGCTGCCATTGGGCGGCCGACGGTGAGCTGATGCAGGCCTATCACGATGCCGAGTGGGGCGTACCGTTGCACGATGATCACACCCTGTTCGAATTCCTGTGTCTGGAAGGTGCGCAGGCCGGTCTTTCGTGGCGCACGGTATTGCACAAGCGTGACCATTACCGGCGCGCATTCCATCACTTCGACATTGCTCGTGTCGCAGCCATGAAAGATCGTGAGCTGGAAAAGCTGCTGCTCGACCCGGGGCTCATCCGCAACCGGCTCAAGATCACCTCCGTGCGCGACAACGCCAAGGCGGCGCTGCAAGCGATCGACGAACACGGCAGCTTCGATGCCTATCTATGGTCATTCGTCGACGGCAAGCCGATCCGCAACACCTGGCGCACTCGCGCCGACGTGCCGGCCAGCACACCGGTGTCCGACCGCATGAGCAAGGTGTTGAAGAAGCGTGGTTTTCGCTTCGTCGGCACGACGATCTGCTACGCCTTCATGCAAGCGACGGGGATGGTCAACGATCACCTTGTGGAGTGCTTCCGGCACAAGGCGTGTGCGGGTAAGCGTTGAGAAAAAGTCTTCCATGCGCGTGTGGCGGGCCACCCAAAACCCCATAGAATGACGCCACCTGTTGGCCTGATGGAGAAGCCGCACATGAAGCCGTCCCAAGATTCCCGCACCGGCTGCATGCTCCGGTTATGCGCAGCGCTTGCCCTTATCCTGCCGCTGGCTGCAGCGGCGAAGACCGGCGATCGCAACCAGCCCATGACCACCTCACAAGGCTCGGTCAACGGTTTCAACGCGCCCAACACCACTACCACGCTCACCGGCAATGTGGTGATTACGCAGGGCACCATGAAGGCCAAGGGCGACATCGCCCAGCTCTATCTGGATGCCGACAGCCAGGTCAGTCGCATCGTCATGAAAGGACGCCCGGCGCACATCCAGCAGTTGGACGACAACGATCACTTGATGACCGGCGAAGCACCTACGCTCGATTACGACAACATCAACGGCATCGCCGTGCTGCAGCCGAATGCGGTGGTTACCCAGCAGGGCATGGGCGAGGCGCATGCCGACAAGCTCACCTATAACACGCAGACCAGTTATTTCACCGGCACGGGCAACGTGAGCATGACTTACCTGCCCAAACAGCGGCAGGGCGATAACGCGCAACCAGCTCCCGTACCGGCGTCCACTGCCAGCACCCCGCAGAAATAACGTAGGTTCGTAGGTTGGGTTAGCGCAGCGTAACCCAACAAATCCCCATCGAAGCGATCAACACTGTTGGGTTACGTTGCGCCAACCCGACCTGCGATCTCTAGCGCCGACGGGAACCGCGCAGGCTGTCGATCGAAAAACTGGCGATCTCGCCGCCACCTTTCGCCCGACGGGATTGCCCAGGCGCCGGACCCCAGGCATGCGCGGTTACCACTTCCCACGTGGCAGGAATGCGGCCATCCACGCGCATGGATTCGTACGCCGCCAGCATGCCCTTGAAATGCCCTTTACCGGTGAGGCCCCGCTCGCGGCCGCGGTCAGCATGCGTGGCGCCCAACCCCTGGAGTTCGCGCAACAACGCTTTTGGCTCGCTGTACGTCAACGTGAAGCGGTCCACGTCCAAAACAGGATCGCGCAGGCCGGCCGTGATCAGCGCGTCGCCCAGGTCGTGCATATCCAGGAAGCGGCCGACGTGCGAGTGCTGATCCACCGCCGCCCACGCAGCGCGCAGTTCGCGCAGGGTGTCGGGGCCGAAGGTGGAAAATAGCAGCATGCCGCCGGGTTTCAGCACCCGCACGCACTCGCCGAACAGCGCGGGTAGATCGTCGATCCACTGGAAGCACAGGTTGGAATGCAATAGGTCGATGCTGTGATCGGGTAACGGCAAGGCCGTCGCATCGCCACACACACGCACGAACGGCTTCAGCCAGCCCGCGTGCGATTTGGCAGCGCGTAGCATCGGCAGTGCTGCATCTACAGCAATCACTTGCGCCTTGCCGTAGCGCTTCTTCAGGAGCGCACTGCCACGACCGGTGCCTGCGCCTACGTCGATGACGCGCTCGGGCTGCGGCAAATAGAAGTCCAAACGTTCCAGCAGCAACTGCTGCACTTCGCGCTGCAAAGCGTCGTGCTGTTCGTAACTACCGGCAGCATGGCTAAAGTTGGCACGCACGCGCTGCGCATCAATCTGGAAATCGCTCATGCGTTTGTCTCCAGCCAGGGGCGCAGCGTTTGCGCGACGGCCTGCGCATGGCTGAGAAAAGGTGCGTGTCCAGCGCGCCCAATCACATGGAATTCGCCCCGGCTGGCTCGAGCGGACCATTCCATCGCGGAAGGATGCACTAGCCGATCAAGACGTCCTGCGCTCCACCAACTGCTGCGATTCAACCGCGGCAGGCAAGCGCGCAAATCGGTTTCATCCAGCACACGGATACCTTCCTGCAGCACGCGCAAGTCCGGTTCGCCGCGCGCAAACACCTCCGCGCGCAGCTTGCGCAGCTCGCCGCGTGGATCGGGACTGCCCATCACTTCCAGCGCGAGGAAACGCTCGATGGTGGCGTGGTAGTCGGTTTCCAGATCGGTAGCGAGCTGGCGGACCAGCGAAGGATCGCGCCCTTGCGGCCAGTCATCGTTGCTGACGAAGCGTGGCGTGGCGCACAGCATGGCAAGGCCGCGCACCTGTTGCGGAAAATCCAATGCCCCCTGCAGAGCGACCAGCCCGCCTAGCGACCAGCCCAGCCATATCGCTGATGGCGTAGCTTCGGCGATGGCGCGTGCACAAGCTCGTAGTTCCAGCGGCAGGCCGCAATCGCGCGAAAAGCCGTGGCCAGGCAGGTCGACCAGATACATCGTGCAGTGCTCGCGCAATACATCGACCAGTGGATTGAAGATACCCCCGTGCATCGCCCAGCCGTGCAGCATGACCAGCGGGATTGGGCCGCTGCCTTGAGTGTCGATATACAGGCTCATGCAGGCGTGTCTTCCTCTTCCCTGTCGGAAGAGGATTGAGGTGAGGGGAATGATTCGGAGGGAAGAAGCGCCGTGTCCACGGCGCCACGCTCGTCAAACACAAAGCAATCGCCTTGCCAGTGCGCGCCGCCCATTTCTTCGAAGTACTTCAAAATGCCGCCTTCCAGCTGAAACACGCGCTCCATGCCGATGTCCTGCATGTACAGTGCAAACTTTTCGCAGCGGATGCCACCCGTGCAATACGACACGATGGTTTTCTCTGCGTAGCGGGAACGATCCGCCGCTACGGCGGAGGGAAGTTCGGTAAAGCTCGCAATGCGATAGTCCACCGCTTGCGGAAACATACCCACGTCGGTTTCGTAGGCGTTGCGCGTATCCAGCAGCACCACGTCGCGTCCTTCATCATCGTGTCCCTGGTCCAACCAGCGTTTGAGGGTGGCGGCATCCACCGCTGGCGCACGGCCGCCTTCGGGGCGAACCGTCGGGTGACGCAGCGTGATGATCTCCTTCTTCAGGCGCACGCGCATGCGTTTGAATGGCACATCGTCGGAAAGCGACTCCTTCGCTTGCATATCCGCAAAGCGCGCGTCGCTGCGCAACCATTCCATGAAGGCATCGATCGCATCGCGTGGAGCGGCCAGAAAAAGATTGATGCCTTCCGGCGCCAGCAAAATGGTGCCCTTCAGATCCAGCGCATGGCATTGCGCCAGCATGCGCTCGCGCAGCGCAGGCAGATCGTCCAGGCTGACGAAGCGATAGGCGGAGATGTTCAGGATCGACATAACAGGGAATGGGCGTACGAAGCGCAATTATACCGGGGCATCCGCCAACCGCAGGGACGCCAGGGCTGCCAGCAACCGGTCCACATGCGCTTGCTCATGTGCCGCCGATAGCGTGATGCGTAGGCGCGCTTGCCCTTGCGGCACGGTGGGCGGGCGGATCGCCACCACCAGCAGGCCCTGCGTCTCCAGAGCGCGCGATGCCTCCAGCGCTCGCTGGGCGTTGCCGAGCAGCAAAGGTTGGATGGCCGTGCGCGAGGGCATCAGTGGCAGGCCGAGATCTTCTGCACCACGGCGGAAATGCTGGATCAGTTGATTCAACTTTTCGCGGCGCCAGCTTTCTTTACGCGCGATGTGCAGGGCGCAAAGCGTGGCAGCGGCCAGTGCCGGCGGCATGGCGGTGGTGTAGATGTACGTGCGTGCGAACTGGATCAGTCCATCGATCAGCGCAGCGGAGCCGGCGACGAACGCACCGCTACAGCCCAGCCCTTTGCCAAGGGTTGCCATCAGCACCGGCACCTCCTGTTCGCTCAAATTCGCTTCGGCCACGCTGCCTGCGCCGTCCTTGCCCAGCACGCCTAGGCCATGCGCATCGTCGACCATCAAGGTCGCGCCTTCCTCCGTGCAAAGCGCGGCGAGTTCGCGCAGGGGTGCGATATCGCCGTCCATACTAAACACGCCATCAGTGGCGAGCAGCGCGCTTGGTTCGACATCGCTGCGCAATTGACGTGCGGCAGCATCCACATCGGCATGCGGGTAGCGTTTCAGTGTAGCGCCCGCGAGTTGTGCGCCATCCAAAAGGCAGGCGTGATTGAGCTTGTCCTGCACGCATAGCTCACCACGCTGCAACAGCGCCTGCATGACGCCGAGGTTGGCCATATAACCGGTGGAAAATAGGAGCGCGCGCTCGCGCCCCGTCCATTCGGCCAGCGCTTCTTCCAGTGCCGCATGTTCGCGCCGATGGCCGCAGATCAGATGCGCGGAGCCGCTGCCGACGCCGCTTGCGTTGGCTGCGTCCTCTAAGGCGGAAATCAAACGGGGGTCCTGCGCCAGCCCGAGGTAATCGTTGGTACAGAACGCCAGCAGGCGCCGGCCGTTGCTTTCAATATAGGGACCTTCCGCGCGTTCGACACTACGCAGGCGGCGTTGCAATTGCGCCTGTGCACGTTCGGCCGTTTGGACGGCCAATCGTTCGAGCAGATCAGGCCGCGGCACTGCAGCCACAGCTTTGCCCGCAGGCGCCCGCCTCTGTTTCGAGAATGTCCGCATGAACGGTGTCGGTGTCTTCCGTCACTTCCAGTGCATGCAAATCGAGGCGGCGGAAGAGCGCGCGGTCGTGCTCTACGTCAGGGTTGCCCGTGGTGAGCAGCTTTTCGCCATAGAAAATGGAGTTGGCGCCGGCAAAGAAACACAGCGCTTGCACGGCGTCATCCATCTGCTGGCGGCCGGCGGAGAGGCGCACCATCGAGGCGGGCATCAGAATGCGAGCCACCGCGATCGTGCGCACGAATTCGAACGGATCGAGCGCCTCGGTACCGTGCAGTGGCGTACCCGGTACCTGCACCAGCTGGTTGATCGGCACCGATTGCGGATGTTCCGGCAGATTGGCCAGCGTCTGCAGCAGGCCGGCGCGCTGGTCGCGCGTTTCGCCCATGCCGACAATACCGCCGCAGCAGGTCTTCAGGCCCACCTGGCGCACGTGCTCCAGCGTGTCCAGGCGATCCTGGTATTGGCGCGTGTGGATGATCTCGCCGTAGAACTCCGGCGCGGTGTCCAAATTGTGGTTGTAGTAGTCGAGGCCTGCCTGTTTCAGCGTCTGTGCCTGGTCGCCGGAGAGCATGCCCAGCGTGGCGCAGGTTTCCAGGCCCAGCGATTTCACCGCCGAGACAATTTCCGCCACCTGCGCCACGTCGCGGTCTTTCGGGCTACGCCAGGCGGCACCCATGCAGAAGCGGCTGGCGCCGGCGTTCTTGGCGGCCTGCGCGCGTGCGACTACGGCCTCCACCGACATCAGTTTTTCCGCCTTCACGCCGGTGTGGTAGCGCGCGGCTTGCGGGCAGTAGCCGCAATCTTCCGGACAGCCACCGGTTTTGATCGATAACAGGGTGGACACCTGCACCGCATTTGGATCGTGATGCTCACGATGCACGCCATGCGCGCGATGCAGCAGCTCGTTGAAGGGCAGGGCGAACAGGGCGACGATTTCGTCGCGGCCCCAGTCGTGGCGAAGAGCGGCTGCAGTCATGGGAGAGCTCCGGAAAACCGGCGCACAGTGTGGAAGCCGCCCTGGAGGCTGTCAACTCGATTCGCTGGCGAATGGTTGACGGAGCGCCATCACTCCTCCGCATCGTCCTGGTTGTTCCGCGACAACAACGCCCCTAACCGAAAGCGGCAAACGTGCCCGCCGCGCACGATGCACTCCATATGGTGAACACGTCGACCGCTGGCGGCTTCCATATAAGCCAGATCGAATTTGCACACTTGCGGATGCTGCCGGGCCAATGCATGAAACACGCAATTGAACGCTTCGATCTGCCATTCCTCGTCACGTTGCACGGCGGTCGCTTCGTAACCGAGCGAGTCGAGCTTTTGCGCAAGGTTATGCGCGACTTCCTTCGAGGGTGCAGCAGGTGACGGCGCTGGTTCGTGGCGGCCCAGCGTGCGACCGAGTTCGCGTAGCGAACTTTCCATCGCAGATTCGCCGAGCTGGTCGTACATCTGTGTTAACAATGCCGTCGCGATCGTGGCGTAATTGCGCGGAAATAGCCCGTGCCCTTCTTCAGTAAGCCGATAGCAGGCGATGGGCCGTCCGCCACTGGGTCTCGATTGCGTACGCTCTACATAGTGATGCGCGATCAGGGCGCTCAGGTGCTGACGCACGGCGTTGTGACTGATGTGCAACTGTGCACATAGCGATTCCACCGTGCCGCCCTCATTCGCCATCAGCAGTTGCCGCAACAGGCGCTGCTGTGTGCTACCGAGTTGCCTGAGCGCCGTCATCGTTTAGTGCGCCTTGTCCGGGAATTGCTTGGCGATGCCATTGGCAAATGCATCGGCAATGGTGTTCATGTGCGCCTGCATTTCAGTCCAGGTGACCTGCTCGCCTTTGTTGTCGCCACTCATGATCTGCTTAATTTGCGCGGCATGGTGCGCCACATGGACGGCGAACAGATTCTGCAGCGCGCTTTCCGGCAAATGGGGGTTGGCGCTGGAGAAGAACTTGGCGATGGCCGTGACATTGGTGTTGAGGTCTGCCATGGCCTTCTGTTCGGCAGCGGTGTCGCCGGCTGCACTTGCGTCGGTCAGTGCTTTCACGCCGCCCCAATGGCCGGCCAGCAATTGCAATGTCTGATCGCCGGCCGTCTTGCCATAGAAGCCTGCAACGGCATCGGCGATTTGTTTAGCGTTGGCGACTACCGCGTCTGTCGCGGCGTTGGCTTTTGCGCTGTCGTGAGCATGTACGGCCAAGGCATATTCACGCGTATGCATTACATGCCCATGCCATAGCCCGCGCATGGCTGCTTGCAGCTTGGGTGCCGTGACCGGCGCGTTCGGCGTGGCCATCGCCATCTCGTGAGTGAGCGGCGCGGCTTGTACAAATCCAACAGTTGCCAAGGTTGTGCCGGCCATGAAGAACAAGACGTTTCGGATGTTCATGAGGGGTCTCCATAAGGTCGCTCGGTGCGACTGGAGACAGTTTGGAGGCCTCCTATTTTGGCGCAATCTATCTATGTGTAAAGACCGTATATCAAGGATTATGAGAATAACCCATCAGCCGGGGTGATCGAGTCCCCCCATCTGGAAATGGTGTCCTTGGATTCATTGGGACAGGCGCAAACCCGGGAACATTTCCAGAACGCCGACGCAACCTCTACCATCCGTGAATCATCCGTCGAAGGAGTCGATTCATGAGTGCAGCTCAGGGCAGCGCGGGAAACGTCATCGCCGCCGTGTGTAGCTTGTTCATTCCGGGGTTGGGCCAGCTGGTGCAGGGGCGCCTCCTGAAAGCGGTGTTGATGTTTGTGCTGGCCGGCGTGCTCTGGGTCTTCTGGATGGGCTGGATCATCCATCTCTGGTCGATCCTCGACGCGGCGATGTTCAAGCCAAACAACTGATCGAGGCTCTTGCGCATGGATGCGCCCACCCGTTGGACTTCTTCCTTATATCGGTGGCTACTGCCGTGGCGTTGCCTGTTGTGCGGCGATGCCGGTGCAGACGGCATGGATTTGTGTGCACCTTGTGCGGCCGAACTTCCGCGCAATACGCATTGCTGCCAACGTTGCGCCTTGCCGATGCCGATTTCCGCGCCTCTGTGCGGTCGTTGCCAACGCAAATCGCCGCCCTGGGATGCTGCCTGGGCGCCCTTTCGCTACGCGTGGCCGTTGGATCGCCTGGAAACACGCTTCAAGTTCAGTCGCGATCTGGCCGCGGGACGCGTACTTGCAACCATGTGGAAGCGCGAGCCGCAGCCTTCCGACTTGCCACAACTTCTTCTGCCCGTGCCGCTACACAGTCGCCGCCTGCGAGAGCGCGGCTACAACCAGGCGCTGGAGCTTGCGCGGCCGCTTGCACATGCGCTGCGTATTCCATGGCGCCATGATCTGTTGCAGCGGGTTCGACATACCGATGCACAAACCGGACTCGATGCGTTGGAGCGGCGACGCAACCTGCGCAACGCATTCGCATTGCGCGAAAGTGAAAAACTGCCGGCGCACATCGCTGTGCTCGATGATGTTTTTACGACGGGCGCGACGTTGACAGAGTGTGTGCGTGTCTTGAAGCGAGCTGGCGTGGCGCGCGTGGATGTTTGGGCATTGGCGCGCGCTCCGATACCGGGACGCTGACGCAGGTTGAGGCGCAAACGCCAACGTCGCTATCTATGTCACATCGCGATGTTGGCGTTGGATCTGACTTGCGCTTCAGCGAAACGCAAGTGCCAGTGCAATACCGATCCACAACACCAATCCCACCCAGTTGTTGTGCCGGAACGCTGCCAGACAATCATCGCGTTCGCGACGACGGATCAACCATTGCTGCCAGCCGAATAATCCCGCGGCTGCTGTGACGGCCGCCCAATACGGCCAACCCAAATGCGCGCGCGTGCCGATCATCACCAGCGCAATCACCATCGTGCCCATCAGCACGCCGATGATCGGCAGATCCGCATCGCCGAACAAGATTGCGGTGGAGCGCGCTCCCGCCTTGATGTCGTCCTCGCGATCGACCATCGCGTATTCCGTGTCGTAGATCACCGACCACAGGATGTTGGCGATAAACAGCAGCCAGCCGACCGGCGGCACGGTGTTCTGCACGGCGGCGAAGGCCATCGGGATGGCCCAGCCGAATGCTGCGCCCAGTACCACTTGCGGGAAGTCGGTATAGCGCTTGGTAAAGGGATAAAGCGCAGCCAGTGCGGCACCGATAAAGGACAGCTTGATGGTCAGCGGATTAGTGAGCAGCACCAGCAGGAAGGCGAATGCCAGCAGCGAGACGAACACGATCAGGGCTTCGCGCGGCGTCACGCGACCGGATGCGATAGGGCGTCCGGCGGTGCGTGCCACCTGCGGGTCGAGATGGCGGTCGGCATAGTCGTTGATGGCACAGCCAGCCGCGCGCATGGCGAACACGCCCAGCGTAAAAATGATCAATGGCTTCCACGGCGGAAAATCGCCGGCCGCCAGCCACAGCGCGCACCAGGTCGGCCATAGCAGCAGCAGGGCGCCGATCGGGCGATCCATGCGGGTGAGGACCAGGATGTCGTGGGCTTTCTCGCGATAGCCTTCGGGCAGTTTCTGCAGCAAAAAATCGAGGACACGTGCCGCGCGAGTGGAGCTGTCCGCTGGCCGCGAGGGCTGCACCCGGCCGGTGGCAGCGACGCGTGAGCGGTGAGGAACGGGGACAGGAGAGGTGCGCCGCGGGCGCTTGCGTGAAGTCGGTGCCATGGCCCAAGTGTAGCGTGCCCGGTTTACAGGAAATCGGGAGTTATGCCGTTAATCCGAGCAGTAGTACATTTGCGCCCAGGCCCGGGGTAGGGCCATATCGGGGTGGGCAATCATGAGTACATTCATCGGGCATATCTCCCTCATCGTGCGCGATCCATCGCGCACCGCCGAGCTGTTCGCCGGTGTGCTCGGCGCGCAAGTCATTGCTGACCAGCCGGATGATGAAGGCCATGCGCAGACGTTCGCAAAATTCGGCGGCGTCTGGTTCGTGCTGCGACAGGGCGAGGGGCCGCCTTCGCGCAATGGCGATCACATTGCTTTCGAAGTGAGCCGCCCCGAGCTGAGAACCTACGCGAACAAGCTGGCCACCTTCGATGTCGAACATTTCATGGCACGTGAAGACACCGCGCTCTACTTCATGGACTACGACAATCACGTGTTTGAGCTGGATGCCGGTAACTCCATCGAAGAGTCGCTACGCGGTCGTCTATTCGCGTAACAGCAAGCGATAAGCCGGATTGTCACTTTCGTCCACGTGCGGATATCCAAGCGTGTTGAGAAAATCCTGCAGCAGTGCAAGTTCGCTCGGCGGCGCCTGAATACCCACCAGAATGCGGCCGTAATCCGCTCCGTGATTGCGATAGTGGAACAGGCTGATGTTCCAATCCGGATGCATGCGGTCCAAAAAACGCGCTAGCGCACCGGGGCGCTCGGGGAAATCGAACCGATACAGACGTTCATCGCGCGCCAGCGGTGAGCGGCCGCCGATCATGTGACGCAGATGCAGTTTCGCCAATTCATCATCGGTGAGATCGAGCACGCCGAAATCGTTGGCCCGAAAGGCATCGGCCAAAGCTTCGCGTTCGCCACGCCTGGCGGTTTGCACGCCGACGAAGATATGCGCGGCGTGTGCGTCACCGATGCGGTAATTGAATTCGGTGATCGAGTGCTGGCCCAGCGCACTGCAAAAACGGCGAAAGCTGCCGCGTTGTTCGGGAATGGTCACTGCGAATACAGCTTCACGCTGCTCGCCTACTTCGGCGCGCTCGGCCACGAAACGTAGGCGATCGAAATTCATGTTGGCGCCGGAAACCACCGCAACCAATGCGCCATTCTGAGCGCCATGCGTTTCGACGTATTGCTTCAGTCCGGCCAGCGCCAGCGCGCCGGAGGGTTCCGGAACACAGCGCGTTTCCTGGTAGATATCGCGGATCGCCGCGCAGATGGCGTCGGTATCCACGCGCAAGACCTCATCGAGGTATTGCCGGCACAGCGAAAACGTCTGGGTTCCGACCTGCTTCACCGCGGTGCCATCGGCGAACAGCCCAACTTCATCCAATGCCACGCGTTCGCCGGCCTCAAGTGCACGCGCCATCGAATCGGCATCGCTAGCTTGTACACCGATCACGCGTACGTCGGGACGGCACGCCTTGATGACCGCCGCCACGCCCGCGGCCAATCCGCCGCCGCCGATAGGTACGAACACGGCATGGATCGGTTCTTGATGCTGCGCCAGCAATTCCAGCCCGATGGTCGCCTGGCCGGCAATCACATCCAGGTCGTCGAAAGGATGTACGAATGTGGCGTGGCGTTCTTCGCGTAAACGCTGCGCCTCGGCTTGTGCGTCACTGTAGGAGTCGCCATGCAGCACGACTTCCGTGTATGTGCCGCCGAAACGTCGCACTGCATCCACCTTCACCTGCGGAGCCGTCACCGGCATCACGATGGTGGCATGAATCTTCAAGCGTGATGCAGCCAATGCAACGCCTTGTGCATGATTACCGGCAGATGCAGCGATTACCCCTAGTGCACGCTCAGCTGCATCAAGTTTCGCCATGCGGTTGTATGCGCCACGCAGCTTGAACGAAAACACCGGTTGTTGGTCTTCGCGCTTGAGCAGCACATCCGCGCCCAGCCGTTCGGAAAGCAGCGCCGCACGCTCCAGCGCAGTGCGCTGCGCGACTTCATACACACGCGCCGTCTCAGCACGCCGCAATACGGACGCGGCGGTCGGCGTGGCTTCATGGTCCGCCAGTTGTGCGTTCATGCGTGAGTGGCGTGTTGAACCTGCAATACGTCCACCAGCTTGCGCGTCTGCTGCAGGATCTGCGAGAGCGTGGCTTCGTCACCCCGCACCGTCAGGATCAAATGCGACACCGCAGGATCGGCCGTGGCGGCCACGCTCAGCGAGTCGATATTGTGTCCGCGCGCGGCAAACAGGCCCGCGACGCGCACCAGCGCGCCGGCTTCGTTCTGCAGAAGGATGGAAAGCGTGTGTTGCATGGCCTGTTCCTGAGTAGCGGTGTCGTAATCGAGATTTAGAAACTGTCGGAAGCAACGGCTTCGCCGGTGTGCGCAACCGCGCGGGCCGGAATGAAATCGCCGGTGATCATTTGCGAGTAATTGGCGCCAGGACCGACCATCGGATACACACCGGCATCCGGATCGATCATCACTTCAAGGAACGCGGGCCCTTCGAACGCCAGGAATTCGGCGATGGTGGCGGCCAGATCTTCGCGGCGTTCCAGTCGGCGTGCCCAGGCGAAGCCGTCGGCTTCGGCGGCGCGCACGAAATCCTTGCGATGCAGGCTCTTGTCGGACGAAGCGAAGCGGCCCTTGAAGAACAGCTTTTGCCACTGCCGCACCATGCCGTCGCCGACGTTGTTCAGCACCACGACCTTCACCGGTAGGCCGTAGGTGGTGACGGTTTCGAGCTCGCCCAGATTCATGCGGATGCTGGCATCGCCATCGATATCGATCACCAGCGCATCGCGGCGCGCAAATTGCGCACCGACTGCGGCGGGCAGGCCGAAGCCCATCGTGCCCATCGAGCCGGACGTCAGCCAATGGCGCGGTGCGCGGAAATCCAGATATTGCGCCGCCCACATCTGATGCTGACCCACGCCGGTGCTGATGATGGCGCGACCTTGCGTGTGGCGGTTGATTTCCTCCAGCACTGCGTAAGGTTGGATCAATGCGCTGCCGCGGTCGTAGTTCATTGCATGCTTGCGCTTCAGCGCAGCGATGTGCGCGTGCCAGTCAGCCAACGACGGTTGATGGCCGTGCGCCTTGCCGTACTGCGTGAGGCGTTGCAGCGCGCGATCCAGCGGCCCGACGTGATGCCAATCGGCAGGTTTCACTTTATTGATTTCGGCGGGATCGATATCGATATGCGCGATGTATTTCGCCTTCGGTGCGAACTGCGAAGGCACGCTGGCGACGCGATCGTCGAAACGCGCGCCGAGCGCAAACAGGAAATCGCAATCCTCCACTGCGTAATTCGCATACGCCGTGCCGTGCATGCCCAGCATATGCAGTGCCAACGGATGCGTGGTGTCGAAACCGCCGATGCCCATCAGCGTGGTGGTGACGGGCAGGCCGAACGCGTCGGCAAATTCGCGCAGCACCTCGGCCGAGCCGCTGGCGATCACACCGCCGCCGGCATAAATCAGCGGACGCTTGGCCTGCAGCAGGGCCTGAAAGAATGCAGCGCATTCGGCGTCGCTCAACGTTGCCTGCTCTACTGCACGCAGGCGCGCGCGATAACCCGGCAGCGGCAACTCTTGCTGGCCGTCGAAGACGACGCTGGCATTCTGGATGTCCTTGGGAACATCCACCACCACGGGTCCGGGACGTCCGCTGCGCGCGATGGTGAATGCGGTGCGCAACGTGGCCTCCAGCTTGTCGGCCTCGGTCACCAGGAACACGTGCTTCGCACACGAACTCATGATGTTGCTGACGGGTGCTTCCTGGAACGCATCACTGCCGATCGCCTGCGTGGCCACTTGTCCGCAGATCACCACCATCGGAATGGAGTCCGCGGTGGAATCGCGCACCGGCGTCACCATGTTGGTGGCGCCAGGGCCCGACGTGACGACGGCGACGCCAACCTTGCCCGACGCACGCGCATAACCGGATGCCATGAAGCCCGCGCCTTGTTCGTTGGCCGGCACGATCAGCGGCATCGGCTCGCTGCCATCGGCACGCAGATGTTCCGCGTTGTGACGGAACACGGCGTCGTAAACGGGCAGGATCGCGCCGCCGGAGTAACCAAAGAGTACGTCGACGCCTTCGTCCGCCAGCACTTGTACGACGACATCCGCACCGCTCATGACAGTACCTGTCAGCGGATGGCGCGCGATGGCCTGTTCAGCCTCGGCGGCGGGTGTGGGTTTCAGCAGTGGCATGTTCACGTCGGTCCCTTGGTGTTTTTTTGCAGCGTGTGGTGCGGTTGAGTGATGACGAAGTAGAAGGCGTGCCCATCAAGCGTTGATGGGTACGCCGTACATTTCCACGATGCGTTCGTCCTGGGCTTGCGCGGAAAAGAGTTCCCACTCGATGCCGTTCACGTCCGGTGCGCTGGTGAATCCTTCCGCGCTGTCGTCCTCGAAACCGATGTGTCGCAACTGGCCGGCACGCGCGGCGTTCTGGTTGATCGAGAAATTCAACAATTCGGTGCGCCACATCGCGTACTTGCCGTCGACGACGACGTTCGGGCGATGGCCCAGACGCGTGCTGTAGTCGGCGATGGAAGCGCCGAGATCGCGAACAGCCAGCGCAATGTGGAAACGTTTCATGGATATGAACCTTCTAAAGAGCCATGCGGCGCTCACTCGCCGGAGACTGGGGGATTGAGTGAGCGCCGCATGGGGTTTAACCGACCTTTTTCAGTGCAGGCTGGTCGGGCTTTGCACCCGACTGCAGCCACGCCATGCGCGCGCGCAACTTGGCGCCGACCTGCTCGATCGGGTGATCGAGATCGGCCTGCTTCCACTTCTTGTAGTTCGGCAGGCCGGCCTGATATTCGGCGACCCAGTTGCGCGTAAAGGTGCCGTCCTGAATGTCCTTCAGCACGGCCTTCATGCGCTCCTTGGTCTGGGCATCGATCACGCGCGGACCGCTGACGTAGTCGCCGTACTGCGCGGTTTCGGAAACGAATTCCAGCATCTTGGTGATGCCGCCTTCGTAGAACAGATCCACGATCAGCTTCAGTTCGTGCAGCACTTCGTAATAGGCGATTTCAGGCTGATAGCCGGCTTCCACCAGCACCTCGAAGCCCTTCATCACCAGCTCGCTGGCACCGCCGCACAATACGGCCTGTTCGCCGAAAAGATCGGTTTCGGTCTCTTCTTTGAAGTCGGTCTTGATCAGCATCGCGCGCGCGCCGCCCAGGCCCGCGGCATAGGCAGTGGCCTTCTCTTCAGCGTGACCGCTCACGTCCTGGTACACAGCGTAAATGCAGGGCACGCCGCGACCGCGCTCGTATTCGGTGCGCACCAGCGCGCCCGGGCCCTTCGGGGCGACCAGCACGACGTCGATGTCGCTGCGCGGCTCGATCATCTTGAAGTGCACGTTCAAGCCGTGCGCGAACAACAGCGCTGCACCGGGCTTGATGTTCGGTTCGATCGATTCCTTGTACAGCGTGGACTGCACCATGTCAGGCGTCAGCACGGCAACAAGATCGGCACCGCGCACGGCTTCACCCGGCTCGACCACGTGGAAGCCATCGGCAACGGCCTTGTGCCAGGTGGGACCATTCGGGCGCAGGCCGACAACAACATCCAGGCCGGAGTCTTTCAGATTGAGCGCGTGGGCGCGGCCCTGACTGCCGTAGCCAAGAACGGCGATGCGCGCCTTGGCGAGCGATTCGGTGGTAGCGGTGGTGCTCATGCGGTGACTCCTGCGTCGGTATGTGATGGTGTGGGTTGCTTGGTTGTTCGTGTGGATGGCTGCGTGGTGGCGCCTTCGGAAGCGGAGCCCACCAGTTGTGCGTATTTGGCTAGCGCGCCGCGCGTGACCTTCGGCGCAGGCGGTTGCCAAGTGGCGCGACGTGTAGCGAGATCTGCATCTGTGGAAATCGTGCGCGACTGCGCATCGATCACGATGCGATCGCCTTCCTGCAGCAATGCGATCGGACCGCCGCGCGCGGCTTCCGGTGCGATGTGTCCGACCATGAAACCGTGCGTGGCGCCGGAGAAACGGCCGTCGGTGATCAGCGCCACGTCATCGCCCATGCCGCGGCCAATCAGTGCGGCCGTGACACCCAACATTTCGCGCATGCCGGGACCGCCAGCGGGACCTTCGTTGCGGATCACCACGACGTCGCCCTTGGCGAGCTTGCCGGCCTGCACAGCGGCGAACGCCTGTTCTTCGCTTTCGAATACGCGTGCGCGTCCTTCGAAATGCGTGGCGCCTTTGCCGGCGAGTTTCAGAATGCAGCCTTCCGGAGCGAGGTTGCCGTACAGAATCGAATAACCGCCGCGTGGTTTCAGCGGCTGACTGACCGGATGCACCACATCTTGTTGCTCGGCACGTGGCGCGGCGGCGCATTCTTCGAACAAGCTGCGTCCGGTAACGGTCGGGCTGTCTTCGAGCATGTTTGCTGCGATCAGCTCTTGCGCAACACGTGCGCTGCCGCCTGCACCGAACATTTCCACCGCGGTGTAGCGGCCACCGGGCAACAGATCGGCGATCACTGGCGTGTGCACAGAAGCCGGTTCGAAATCCTCGATCGTCCACGGTACGCCGGCTTCGCGAGAGATCGCCAACAGATGCAGCACGGCGTTGGTGGAACCCGCTGTAGCGGCCACCATGCGTGCAGCATTGCGGAATGCTGCCTGGCTCAGGATATCCAGCGGCTTGCGCTGCTCGCGCAGGCAATCCATCACCAGCTCACCGCAGCGGAACGCTGCATGCGCTTTCGCCGGATGCGTAGCCGGGATGTCGTTGAAGCCCATCGGCGACAAGCCCAGCGTCTGCAGCACCATCGCCATGGTGTTGGCGGTGAACTGGCCGCCGCAGGCGCCCGCGCCGGGGCACGCATCTTTTTCCACCGCGGCCAGCTCGGCATCGTCGATCTTGCCGGCGCCATGCGCACCGACCGCTTCGAACACCTGCTGGATGGTGATCGGATGATTGTTGTGATTGCCGTGCGCAATGCTGCCGCCGTACAGCGCGACTGCAGGAATGTTCAAGCGTGCCATCGCCATCGCGGCAGCGGGGATGGTTTTGTCGCAACCGCACAGCACCACCATCGCGTCGAGACAATGGCCATCCACGGCCAGCTCGATCGAATCGGTGATGACCTCACGGCTGATCAGCGACGCGCGCATGCCGGGCGTGCCCATCGCGATGCCGTCGGTGACGGCGATGGTGTTGAACTCGATCGGCGTGCCGCCTGCCGCGCGGATGCCAGCCGAAACATGCTCGGCCAGTTCGCGCAGATTGAGGTTGCATGGGCTCACGTTGGACCACGTGTGCACCACCGCCACCAGCGGCTTGGTGATGTCGCCGTCTTGCAGGCCGGTAGCACGCAACATGGCTCGTGCAGGGGCGCGGTCGGGGCCAGTTTTGATCAGATCGCTACGCATCGTGTCCTCGCTCAACCGCACGCACGCAGGCCGCACAGAAAGGCGGGCGTGGCGACGTCATCGAGTGCCGCGATCACGGCATCGCGGATTTCCGCGGTGCCGGCCTTGCCACCGATATCGCGGCTGTGCGGACCGTTGCTCAGCACGTGATTCACGGCGGCTTCGATGGTGGTGGCCTCAACCTCCAGGCCCAACGAATGACGCAGCATCAGTGCCGCCGACAGGATGGCGCCGACGGGATTGGCTACGCCTTGGCCGGCGATATCCGGTGCCGAACCATGAATCGGTTCGTACAAGCCGACCTTGCCTTCGCCCAGCGATGCGGATGGCAGCAGACCTAGCGATCCCGCCAGCGCAGCGGCTTCATCGGTGAGGATGTCGCCAAACAGGTTTTCGGTGACGACCACGTCGTAGCGCGACGGTTGTGTCAGCAGCAGCATCGCCATCGAGTCGACCAGCTGATGTTCCAGCTTCACATCCGGATACTCGGCGGCAATGCGCGTCACCGTGCTGCGCCACAGGCGCGAGGTCTCCAGCACGTTGGCCTTGTCGACCGAAGTGACATGCTGGCGGCGTTCGCGAGCGAGTTCGAAGGCGCGGCGTGTGACGCGTTCGACTTCGGCAACGGTGTACTTGCACTCGTCGGTAGCGGTGTCGGTGGTACGCGTCTTCGCGCCGAAGTAAGCGCCGCCGGTCAGCTCGCGCACAAACAGCACGTCGACGTTCTTCAGTTTTTCATTCTTCAGCGGTGACAGCGAGGCTAGTGCCGGATGCACCTGCAGCGGGCGCAGATTGGCGTACACGCCCAGCGCAGCACGGATGGCGAGCAGACCTTGCTCGGGACGCACTTTCGCCTGCGGGTCGGACCACTTCGGGCCGCCCACCGCACCGAGGAACACGGCGTCCGCTTTCTTGCAGGCTTCCAGCGTGGCCGCCGGCAACGGCTCGCCGGTGGCATCGATGGCGCAGCCGCCGATCAGATGCGTTTCGAACTCGAAGGTGTGTCCGCTGCGTTCGGCAACGGCTTGCAGTACGGCAACAGCCGCGTCGAGAACTTCCGGACCTACGCCGTCGCCGGGCAGGTTAACGATGCGCGCTTTCATGCCGCCTTCTCCTGGATCTGTTCGTAATGAGTGATTGCGTCGTTGTGTTGAAGCAGGAAACCGAGCTGGTCGACGCCGTTGAGCAGGCAGTGGCGTGCGAACGGCTCAAGCTGGAAGCGGATGCGTCCACCGTCTGGCAATTCGATCGCTTGTTCGCGCACGTCGATGGACAGCTCGATGCCCGGGTTCTTCAGCAACCAGCGGTGCTCGGCTTCGTCCAGCACGATCGCAAGCAGGCCATTCTTCAGCGCGTTGCCGCGGAAGATGTCGGCGATCTCGCTGCACAGCACGGCCTGGATGCCGTAATCCAGCAGCGCCCAAGGGGCGTGCTCGCGCGAGGAACCGCAGCCGAAGTTGCGACCGGCGACGAGGATCGAGCAGCCCTTCGCTTCCGGCTTGTTGAGCGGAAAATCGGGGTTGTCGCTGCCGTCCTGGCGATAACGCCAGTCGTTGAAGCAGAACTTGCCCAGCCCTGCGCGTTCGGTAGTGGTGAGGAAGCGCGCGGGGATGATGCGGTCGGTGTCGATGTTTTCATCCAGCAGCACAGCCGTGCGCGAGTGGATGCGGGTCACGGGCTTCATGCAGCCACCTCCGTCAGATATTCGCGTGGATCGGCAATCGCGCCGGCAATGGCGGATGCGGCGGCGGTTGCAGGACTGGCGAGCACGGTGCGCGCACCCTTGCCTTGGCGGCCTTCGAAATTGCGGTTGGACGTGCTTACGACGAGCTGCCCTGGCTGCGCGAGATCGCCGTTCATCGCGATGCACATCGAACAACCCGGAATGCGCCACTCCGCGCCGGCGGCCAGAAACACTTCATGCAGGCCCTCTTCTTCAGCATCGCGACGCACCGCTTCAGAGCCAGGCACGACCAGCACGCGTACGCCCTTGGCCACATGGTGGCCGCGCATCACGTTCGCGGCTTCGCGCAGATCTGACAGGCGCGAGTTGGTGCAGCTGCCGATGAACACAACGTCCACCGCCATCCCTTGCATCGGCTGATTGGCCTTGGCCTGCATGTAATCCAACGCACGCTGCTCGACTGCATTGCGTGCAGCCGGCACGGGCTGGTCCATCGCAATCGCCATGCCCGGATGCGTGCCATACGTGACCGTGGGGCGGATCTGACTGGCGTCGATGCGCACTTCGCGGTCGTACTTCGCGCCATCGTCGCTGCGCAGTCCGCGCCAGCGCTGCACGGCCGCATCCCACGCGGCGCCTTGCGGTGCGCGCGGACGGCCTTTCAGCCATGCGAAGGTCGTTTCGTCCGGTGCGATCAAGCCTGCACGCGCACCGGCTTCGATCGACATATTGCACACCGTCATCCGCTCTTCCATTGACAGTGCTTCGATCGCTTCGCCGCGATACTCGAGCACGTAGCCGGTGCCGCCATCGACGCCGATCTCGCCGATGATGTGCAGGATCAGATCTTTGGCGCCAACGCCGCGCGGCAGTTTGCCGTCGACGTGGATGGCGAAGGTTTTTGCTTTCCGTTGCAGGAGGCATTGCGTGGCCATCACGTGGCCGACTTCGGTGGTGCCGATGCCGAATGCCAGTGCGCCGAATGCGCCATGCGTGGAGGTGTGGCTGTCGCCGCAGACGATGGTCATGCCGGGTTGCGTGGCGCCTAGTTCGGGGCCGATCACGTGCACGATGCCGCGGTCGCTGCTGTCCCAGCCGTACAGCTGCACGCCGAATTCGCGGCAGTTGGCTTCGAGTTGCGCGACCTGGGCTTTTGCTTCGGCGTTCGCGTACGGGCGTTCGCCATTCGCTGCTGCCGGCAATGTTGGTGTGGAGTGATCCAGCGTTGCCAGCGTGCGATCGGGGCGGCGCAGTTTCAGGCCGCGCGAACGCAACTCACTGAAAGCTTGCGGCGAAGTGACTTCGTGCACCAAATGCAGATCGATGTACAACACAGCCGGCGTATCAGCCGATTCGGGAGCTACCACGTGAGCGTCCCAGATTTTTTCGAATAGTGTGCGTGCGCTCATGCGATAGCCTTCGACGGAGCCTGCTCTTGTTGAGGAGTGCGGCCATGGATGGCCGCTTTTTGATCTTCGCGGTCAGGGACGACCGCATTAACTAACGTCAACCAGCCGTAGCGATCTTGGGTGCGGCCGTCGAACAGGCCGAAGAAGGCATCACGCAGTGCGCGTGTGACCGGGCCGGGCGTACCGTTGCCGACTTTCTTGCGGTCGACCGAACGCACCGGCGTGATTTCCGCCGCGGTACCGGTCATGAACACTTCGTCCGCGCTGTACAGCGCTTCGCGCGGCAGGTCGCGCTCTTCGACGATGTAGCCCAAATCGTTGGCGAGGGTGATCACGGTGTCGCGCGTGATACCGGCCAGAATGCCGGCGCTCGACGGCGGCGTGAGCAACTTGCCGCGCTTGATCAGGAACAGGTTTTCACCGGCGCCTTCGCTGAGCAGGCCGTTGTAGCCCAGCGCGATGCCTTCATCGAAACCGCCGCGGCGCGCTTCCATGCCAATCAGCTGGCTGCTCAGGTAATTGCCGCCGGCTTTCGCCCAGCTGGGGAAAGTGTTCGGCGCAGGGCGGTTCCACGAGGACACGCACACATCGGCGCCGCGCTCCGCAGCTTCGCCAAGATATGCACCCCATTCCAAGGCCATGATCGCGACGTCGACGGGCGCGCCGTCCCTGGGGAGAACGCCGAGCCCGCCGGCGCCGCGAAAGACAATCGGTCGTACATAGGCGGAGGCCATCCGATTGGCGCGAATCACTTCCAGGCAAGCTTCGTTGATTTGGTCTTCCGTGTAGCCGATGTCGATCTCATACACGTTCGCCGACTCGAACAGACGACGCGTGTGATCAGCCAGGCGGAAATAAGCCGGCCCTTCCGGCGTGGCGTACACGCGCTCGCCTTCAAATACGGACGAGCCGTAATGCAGCGCATGCGTGCTGACGTGGACATTGGCTTCGGCCCAAGGCTTGATGCGGCCGTTGTGCCAGAGGAAGGGCGTGCTCATGCGGCGGTCTCCATCAATTTTGTACTCTGACGCTCGATGCGATTGACGATGGCGAGCGCGGCATGCGCGGTCGCCTCGATGATGTCGGTGCTCACGCTGCTGCCGTGCCAGTCGCGTTTGGCGTGGCGTGCGACGAGTTGCGCGTGGCCCTGCGCATCGCCGCCTTCGCTGATCGCGCGCACCTGGAAGCGCGTCAGCACCATGTCGGTGCCGGTGGCGCGTTCGATCGCGCGCAGCACGGCGTCGACCGGACCGTCGCCGATGGCGGCTTCGCCTACTTCGCGACCGTCTTCATGACTCAGTTTCACCGTGGCCGAGGCGCTGCCGCCCAGGTGCGAGGTGGTGTTGAGGTGCGCGATGTGCCACGGGCCGGTGGCATCCGGGTCCTCACCCAATGCCAGTGCTTCCAGATCTTCATCGCGGATTTCGCGCTTGCGGTCGGCCAGCACTTTGAAACGCTTGAAGATGCCGTCCATGGCCTCGTCGTCCAGCTTGTGTCCCAGCGCTTCAAGGCGCTGACGCAACGCATGACGGCCCGAATGTTTGCCCAGCACCAGGGTGGTTTCGGCAATGCCGACATCTTCCGGGCGCATGATTTCGTAGGTGCTGCGATGCTTGAGCATGCCGTGTTGATGGATGCCCGACTCATGCGCGAAGGCGTTGTCGCCCACTACAGCCTTGTTGCGCTGTACCGCCTGACCGGTGACCTGACTGAGCAGGCGCGACGTGGGATACAACTTGTGCGTGTCGATGTTGGTGCGCAGGCCGAAGCGTGGTGCACGCACCTTCAGTGCCATCACGATTTCTTCCAGCGCAGCATTGCCGGCGCGTTCGCCGATGCCGTTGATGGTGCATTCCACCTGGCGCGCACCGCCGCTCACGGCCGCCAGGCTGTTGGCGACGGCCATGCCCAAGTCGTCGTGGCAATGGGAGGAGAACACCGCCTTGTGCGCGTCGCGTACGTGCTGCCGCAGGTAGGTGAACAACTCGTAGATTTCGGAGGGCGTGGTGTAGCCCACGGTGTCGGGAACGTTGACGGTGGTGGCGCCGGCGGCAATGGCGGCGCTGAAGACTTCAACCAGGAATTCCGGCTCGGTGCGCAGTGCGTCTTCGGCGGAGAATTCGATATCCGCACAGTATTTGCGCGCGTGCACGATGGAAGCGACGGCGGTGTCCAGTACCTGCTGCTTGCTCATGCCGAGCTTGTGTTCGCGATGCAGCGGACTGGTGGAGAGAAACAGGTGAATGCGTGATCGATGGGCGCGTTCCAACGCGCGTGCGGAGGTGTCGATATCGCCGGTTTGACATCGCGCCAACGCACACACCGTGGTGTTGCGCAAACTTCGCGCGATCTCTTCGACCGCAGCGAAATCATCCGGAGAGGCCTGTGGAAAACCGGCTTCCAGGACGTCCACGCCCAGGCTTTCCAGGGCTTGTGCCATGCACAATTTGGCGCGCCGGTCCATGGAAAACCCGGGCGCCTGCTCACCATCGCGAAGCGTTGTGTCGAAGATGCATACGCGATCTTCGGCGTTGTCGCCGTCTTCGCTGGTGTCGTTCGGTTGTGCTGTCTGGGGGGTCATGCCTGGCTCCGTTTTGGGCTGGCTAAGAGGCGATAAAAAACCCCGCATCCTTGTCGGGTGCGGGGTTCTTTGGGGTATCTAGGTTAGTTTTGCTTTACCTTGACACGCGCCCTCAGCCCGCACCTCCGTTGGTAATAAGGAGTACGAGTACAAGGGAAATAAGAAGGAGGCCGGCGAAAGGCAGCGTGTCAGTGACCGTCGGTGGACGGATCGCTGCGATGAATTCGCGGTGGCTGTTGCGCTGCGGCATGTCATCGAACGTACGGCATGCTGCGCGGACGTGTCAACTATTTTTTTATGAGAAATTTTCCAATCTGCCAAATTCGGCACTTTGGATGGCTAAACGTCCATACACATCAAGCACTCGCGTGAATTTCGTTTCATGCGCAACGATGTTGTTTCATTCGAAACCATGCATACGTTTCGATGAAGTGCGCCGATGAAGTCGCGTAGGTTGGGGTGCAAGCCCCAACATTTCGATATCGATCAGCACAAGAATGTTGGGTTTTCACCCCAAACCTACATCAGCTTAGGCGCGTGTCTGTGCGCTCAACCGGGCCAGTCGCATGTCCAGCCAACGCTGCACATCGGACCATTCGCCGGCCAGGATGGAATAGCACACCGTATCGCGCAGCGTGCCGTCCGGACGGCGCTTGTGAGAGCGCAGCACACCATCTTTATGCGCACCAAGACGCTCGATCGCCCGCTGGGAATCGAGATTGCGGTGATCGGTGTGGAATTCCACCGCCACGCAGTTCAGGCCTTCGAAGGCGTGCTTGAGCAACAACCGCTTGCAGGCGGTGTTGAGATGACTCTTCTGCCAGCGCTTCGCGTACCAGGTATAGCCGATGGCGATGCGCGGAAGCTCGGGGGCGAAATCGTAAAAGCGCGAGGTGCCGACGATCTCGCCGCTGGTTTTCTCGCGGATGGCAAACGGCAGCATGGCGTTCGCCGCCAATCCGGCCAGCGCCTTCTCTATATAGCCGCGGGCTTCGCCAGGAGCAGGGGCGCTGGTGAACCACAGGTTCCACAGCTCTCCGTCAGCGGCGGCCGCTTCGAGATCGGGTACGTGATGGGGGGCGAGGGGTTCGAGCAGGACGTGGTTGTCTTCGAGACGGACAGGGGTGAGGGTGGGCATGGGCATCGGCGAGAGCGGGGAGCAGGGGGTGGAGGGCAGGGAACGCGAAGAATGCAACGAGTATCAAGCTGTGCAAATAGGCAGCCTATCAAAGGACTGCATGCGGACTTGTTGCAGACCTGGGTTTGGCGAGAATCGGTCGTCCCCGTTCCCCGTTCCCCGTTCCCCGTTCCCCGTTCTTCAGGCATCCAAGTCCGGAATCAACTTGCTTTCCAGCCGCGCAATGGCGTCTTTCAGCAGCAGTTTGCGCTTCTTCATACGGGTGATCTGCAGCTCATCGCAACCGATCGAGGTGGACATCTGCTGGATGGCCACGTCCAGGTCGCGGTGCTCCTGGCGCAATTCGGCCAGCATATGGGCGATCTGAGCGGGATCCTGGGCCTGCATGGCAGCGTTATACGGGGCGGTGGCGGCTAAGCTGCGATTGTAACGCGCCGGAACATGGCCGGTGGGCCGGGTACAATACGCCGCTTATTGCCGCATCCCTTGTCCGCCATGTCTGCTCATCCCGAGGCCTCGCCACCCGATCTCGCGCGCAAGCGCGCCTACGAAGCCGCCAAGCTGGCCAAGCGCCTGCGCCATCAGGTGGGTCAGGCGATTGCCGACTTCAACATGATCGAGGACGGCGACAAGGTGATGGTGTGCCTGTCCGGCGGCAAAGATTCGTACACCATGCTCGACATCCTGATGTCGCTGCAAGCGAAGGCGCCGGTGCGCTTCGAATTGATCGCCGTGAACCTGGACCAAAAGCAGCCCGGTTTTCCGGAGCACGTGCTGCCGCAGTACCTCACAGAGCGTGGTGTGCCGTTTCACATCATCGAGCAGGACACTTACAGCACGGTCACCCGCGTGATTCCCGAGGGTAAGACCATGTGCAGCCTGTGCTCGCGCCTGCGCCGTGGTGCGCTGTACCGCTGGGCAGCGGAGAACGGTGTTACCAAGCTCGCGCTGGGCCATCATCGTGACGACATGCTCGCTACGTTCTTCCTCAACCTTTTCCATCAGGGCAGCCTGAAGGCAATGCCGCCCAAGCTGCGCTCGGACGATGGGCATCATGTGGTGATCCGCCCGCTGGCGTATTGCAAGGAAAGTGATATCGCCGAATACGCCGAACACAAGCAGTTTCCGATCATTCCCTGTAATCTCTGTGGCTCGCAGGAAAACTTGCAGCGCAAAGCGGTCGGCCGCATGTTGCAGGAATGGGAGCGTCAGCATCCCGGCCGTAGCGAAACCATGTTTCGCGCGCTGGGCAACGTGGCGCCCTCGCAATTGACCGATCGCAAGCTGTTCGACTTCGCCGAGCTGGGCTCGCGGGATGGCGCCAGGCGCGCCGATGCGCACGGCTGGCTCGCAGGAAGCGAAGGCGAGAACAACTCATTTCAGGCGGACGTTTAGACGTCCATTTTCTTTCTCCATTTTTCGAGTAGAACCGTGTCCCATTTCGCATCTGTTGAAATGACCCCAGGCGATCCGATCCTGGGCCTCACCGAAGCTTTCGTGGCCGATAAGCGTCCCGGCAAAGTCAATCTGGGCGTGGGCATCTATTACGACGAAAGCGGCCGCATTCCGGTGCTGCGCGCCGTGCGTCAGGTGGAAGAGGCGCTGGCGAAAGAATCGTTGCCGCGCGGTTACCTGCCGATCGACGGTCTCCCGGCTTACACCCAGGCCACGCAGAAACTGGTGTTCGGCCCCGATTCGCCGCTGCTGGCCGCCGGCCGCGTGGCCACGTCGCAGACCATCGGCGGCAGCGGTGCGCTGCGCGTCGGTGCGGAACTACTGAAGAAGGCGTTGCCCAACGCAAAAGTGGCGATCAGCAGTCCGAGCTGGGAAAACCATCGCGTGGTGTTCAATGCGGCCGGTTTCGAAGTGGTGGATTACGCCTATTACGATGCTGCAACGAACGGCCTGGATTTCGCCGGCATGCTGACCGACCTCGGCAAGCTGGAGCCCGGCACGGTCGTGCTGCTGCATGCTTGCTGCCACAACCCTACTGGCGTAGATCTCTCTGTTGAACAGTGGAAGCAGGTTGTGGCGGTGGTGAAAGAGCGCAATCTGCTGCCCTTCATCGACATGGCGTACCAGGGCTTCGACAAGGGCATCGACGAAGATGCTGCGGCGGTGCGGTTGTTCGCCGAATCGGGTATTGAAGCCTTCGTGGTGGCGAACTCGTATTCCAAGTCGTTCTCGCTGTATGGCGAACGCGTGGGTGCCTTGTCGGTCGTCGGCGCCTCGCGTGATGAAGCACTGCGCGTGCAGTCCTTGGTCAAGCGCATCATCCGCTCCATCTACTCCAGTCCGTCCACGCATGGTGGTGCGCTGGTGGCTGGCGTGCTCAACAGCGTCGAACTGCGTGCGCTGTGGGAGCAGGAACTCACCGAAATGCGCGAGCGCATCCATGCGATGCGTGCCGGCATGGTGGAGAAGCTTGCCGCAAACGGTGCGCCGCAATTCGCCTTCATCCAGAAGCAGGCGGGCATGTTCTCGTACTCGGGGCTAAGCAAGGCGCAGGTGGATCGTTTGCGCGAAGAGCATGCGATCTATGCCATCGGCACGGGGCGCATTTGCGTGGCGGCATTGAATCGCAACAATCTTGATACCGTCGTATCCGCTGTAGCTGCCGTTATTCGCTGATACTTCAACATTGTCGCCCCGGCAAATGCTGGGGCTCAGTGACTTTCTGCATCAAAAGACGCTAGATCCCGGCTTGCGCCGGGATGATGGCTATTCGCGATTGGACTCCGCATGTTTTTCCGCAACCTCACGCTATTTCGCTTTTCTCCCTCTGTTGCCGAAGACCTGAAGCGCCTGGATGAAGTGCTGGGCGATCATCGTCTGCGCCCATGCGGTCCCATGGAAATGGGCACGCGCGGCTTTGTGCCGCCGGTCGGTCGCGGCGACGATGCGGCCATGACGCATGCCGTGAACGCGTGCACGCTCATTACCGTCGGCAGTGAAGAAAAACTGCTGCCCGCCGCTGTGGTGAACGACGAGCTGCAGCGCAAGGTGCAGAAGATCGCCGAAGAAGAAGGCCGCAAGGTCGGTGGCCGCGAACGCAAGCGCATCAAGGAAGATCTGCTTACCGAACTGTTGCCGCGCGCGTTCGTGCGCAGCTCGCGCATGTCCGCCTATGTCGATCGCAAGAACGGCTGGCTGGTGCTCGATACGGCCAGTCGCAAGAACGCGGAAAACGCGCTGACCCAAGTGCGCGAAGCGCTAGGCAGTTTTCCTGCGGTGCCACTCGCACCGGAAGAAGGGCCGCGCGTGCTGATGACCGATTGGCTCGCCAGCGGCAATTTGCCGGGCGGCCTTGCACTGGGTGACGAGTGCGAATTGCGCGATCCGGCCACCGCAACCGGCGCCATTGCCCGCTGCCGCCGCCAAGATCTGGATGCGGACGAAGTGAAAGAGCATCTGCGCAACGGCAAGCAGGTGTTCCAGCTGGGTTTGCTGTTCGATGATCGCATCAGCTTCGTGCTGGGCGAAGATCTGGTGGTGCGCAAGTTGAAGTTTCTCGATGCCGTGCTCGATGAGATGGGCGACAGCCAGCAGGATGCGGCTGCTGAAATGGATGCCCGCTTCGCACTGCTGACGCTGGAGCTGGAGCGGTTGCTGGGCAAGTTGGAAGAGTGGTTTGGGCTGCCGCGGCCGGAGTAAATAAACCTCGTCCCGCAGCGCCTTTCCGCTCTCCCCTGCGGGAGATGGCGGGGTGAGGGGGTGCCCTCGCCGGATATCGGTGTCCACGCGCGAGATGCAGCCTGCACACCCCCTTTATCGCTGAGGCACAGGCAAGCCCCAGCCCCCCCCCGAAGGGAGCGAGGGGGCAAAACCCGTCCCGCACTTCCCTGAGACGCGCGCCAGACCGGGCCTCCCCAAAGGGATGCAAAAAAGCCCTTGCGCGAAGCCCTGGCACCCCACATTCTGCCTGTGCCCAGGCCCTCCCCGCGGCCCTGGGGGCAGTCTTAAAGGCAGGACCATGGCGTATCTCGACGGCGACTGGCTGGAGTTGGCAACACCCAGCGGCAATACCATTCGTGTGCTCAAAGCTTCGCATCCGCGGGCGCGACGACTGCGCCTGACGGTATCGACGAAAGGTGCGCGCATCACTTATCCGCAAGGCACGCATCCTTCGCAGGTGAATGCGTTCCTGCGCCACAACGCCGATTGGCTGGAACGCAAGCTCGGCGAACTCAATCTCGTGATCGAGCCGCTGCCGCCGTTGCGCGTTGGCACGTCGATCGAATTTCCCTTCCGCGGCGAAACCACCGTGCTGGATTGGGCCGAAGGCGCCTATCCGCGCGTGATGGCTCATGATGCCGGCATCACGCTGGAAATCCCGCGTCCGCACAGTCGTGCATTGCCGGTTGCGCGCGGTTTGCTCGCATCGTATTTCGAAACGCAGATCCGCCGCGATGTATCGCGCTGGCTCGCCGGTTACGTGCCGCAATTGGGTCTTGCGCCGACGGCCTTGCGCGTCCGCCCGATGAAGAGTCTATGGGGCAGTCTGGATACGCGCGATCGCATCAACCTCGATCTTGCGCTAGCACTCGCGCCACCCGCCGCGTTGCGCTACGTGTTGGCGCACGAGCTGTGCCATCTGAAGGTACGCAACCACTCACCGCGCTTCTGGGCGCATGTGGAATCTATTTTTCCGGATTGGCGGGAGCAGCGCGACTGGCTGCGCCAGAACGGCGCGATGCTGAAAGCCGAGCTGGATCGATTGATCGCCGACGTTGCTGATTGACCGCTCCACGCATCAACGTAGCGCAAGGTATTCAGGATGAACGACATGCACTATTTCTTCTGCAAGCTGCACGGTCCACGCGCTACGTTTCCCGCCGATATCACGCCCGAGGAAATGGCACTGATGCAAGCGCATGCGGATTATTGGCGCGAGCAGATGGGCAAGGGTCATGTCATCGTGTTCGGGCCGGTGATGGATCCCGTGGAAGCCTACGGCGTTCTCGTCATGCAGTTGCCAGACGGTGCGGCGCCTGCATCGCTGATCGATGAAGATCCGGTCATGCAGGCGCAACGTGGCTTTCGCTTCGAATACCATCCGATGCGGGCCGTATTGCCGCAGCAGAGCCAAGCTTGATGTCGCTGCCGCTCGAGCAGTTGTTCGTGGCTGTGTGGACCTTGTGGCTTGCCTATTGGGGGATCAGTGCTTTACGCGTAAAGCCTGCCGCTCGTGAGGAATCGCAAGGTTCTCGCTGGGGCCGGCATGTGCTGCTCCTTATGCTTGCCGTGCTTCTGTTGCGCAGACAAGCGTGGTCGAGCATCGCATTTCTCAATGAGCGTTTCGTGCCGGATGAACCCTGGATCGCATGGCTGGGTTTCGGTCTCACCCTAATCGGCTTGCTCTTCACCTGCTGGGCGCGCGTCGTGCTCGGTCGAAATTGGAGTGCGATGGTGCAGCTCAAGCAGGATCACGAACTGATCGTGCGCGGCCCGTACCAATTCGTGCGGCATCCCATCTACAGCGGCTTGTTGCTTGCATATTTCGGCACCGGTCTCGCTATCGGCGAATGGCGCGTGCTACTGGGCACCTTGATCGTCGCAATTGCCTTTTGGCGCAAGCTGCGGCTCGAAGAAAGCTGGTTGTGTGAGCTGTTTGGCGAGCAATATCGTCAATACATGCTGCACGTTAAAGCGCTCGTGCCTTGGGTGTTATGAACACGAGCCGTGCTGAGGCCAACTAAAAGATGCCTTATTTTCGGGTACAAAAAAGCCGGCCCGCAAAACGAGCCGGCTCGGTGCATGTTGCCCTTGATCAGTGTGCCAGCATGAAGCTGGTCAGTACCTGCGCAAACGCGTCAGGCTTCTCCATCTGCGGCATGTGATTGCAGCCGTTGAGAATGCTGGTGCTGATCGAGGGTGCGTGCGCAAGGCCTCCGCGCAGACTTTCCAGTGCCGAAATATCGATGATCTTGTCATCGTGGCACCACATGCCCAGCACCGGCATGGTGAGTTTGTCGAGGCGTGTCTGCAGCGACAGCACCTGCGAGTTCTCGCGCAGTTCGTTGAACGTGTTGTCGATAAAGGCGCGGTTCCGGATGTTGTCCGCCACAAACACGTCGATGAACCGGCCCGGGATATTGGGTACATGCTCGAATGCCAGCGAGTTGGCGCGCACGAAGCCGGCGTGATCGTCGAAGGTGAAGGGATCTTTGCCGCTCATCGCCTCCTTCGCGAACGCGTTCTCCTTGAATTTCAGGCCGAAGGAATCGATCAACGCCAACTGCGCAACGTCCTGCGGGTGCTCCGCCGCATATACGCCAACGATCGCGCCCCCCATCGAATGACCCACGATCAGCGAGTGCTGCAGGTGCAGCGTCTGGATGAAATCATTGAGGCGCTCGGCCTGATTGTCGATGTTGTAGCTGGCGCCCGGATTGCGCGACGACTCGCCCCAGCCGGGCAGGTCGGGAATGACGACGTGAAAATGCGCGGTAAGCAAGGGTGCCACCTTCAACCACACTTCCTTGCGCGCCGCGAAGCCATGGATCAGCACGATGGTTGGGCCCTGGCCGCCTTCGTAATACACCCAGCGCGTATCGCCGGCTTGCACGGCGCGTTTCTCCAACTGCGCGTTCATCACCTCGTGCCAGGTCTTGGCTTGCAATAGCCACTGCGGCGCGAACAGGTAGCTGCCTCCGAGTCCAACGATGATCAGCGCAGCGAGGATGCCGAGGAATTTCAGGCGGCGAATCAGCAGGCGTTGCCAGAGGGGGCGAGTGACGTTGGTGTTCATAGATTTATGTCCAAGATCCGAGATGTTGCTCCCTCCCCTGCATGGCAGGGGAGGGCCGGGGTGGGGTTGTTTGAGCTTGCGGCAGTGGTTGGATTCATCGCGAGGTTGCTTCACCCCAACCCCCAACCTCCCCTGCTGCACGCAGGGGAGGGGGCGAGTACGGCAACTTTGGGTTAAGTGCTAGTGTTTTCCAGCCTTCTCAAACAATGTTTCCACTGCCTGCTGCGTCAACGGGTGATAACCGTTCTTCGCTTTGTCATAAACCTGCCGCGCAAACGCCAACCTATCCGGCGTTTTGCTCAGCGCACGGTACACCGGCATGGTGAGATACAGACGGCCGATACGCGTCATATGTTCCGCGGCCGCCGGCCACGCAGCCTTGTCGTCGGCGGCAATGGCGTGCACGTACCAACGCATGCCGATTTCCGCATTCGGCGTACCGGTGAGATGCCAAGCAGCATCGAGTTCCTGCATTTTTGCGAGTGGCGGGTTGTCCGCAAGGCCGTCCAGGAAATACATCCATTCCTGCGTATTCCAGTCTTTCGCATCAAGCTTGCCGGCGGCCAGCGTGCCAGCGAGGAAGCCGGTACGTTCCTTATCGATCGCGTCGAAGCGCGGTGAGTCGGGAATCGGCGCATTCTTGGGGATGCCTGCGTCGTACACCCATTGCTTCACTTCATCCCAGCTCATCTTGCCCGGATATTTGTCGATCAGATTCGGCTTCAGATAATCGAGCATCTGTTCGGTGGTGATGCTCTGGAAGGCGAAGTGGTCGAAATAGCCTTTCAGATAATTGTCGAAGGCGTCGCGGCCAAATCGCTGCTCCAGCGTGCGCAAGAACCACGAACCTTTGTTATAGGCGACGTCGGAAAGTGTGTCGTCCGCGTCGATGTTTCCCGGCGGTGGCGCCAATCGCTGAGCATTGGCCGGCAGCTTGCCAACTTCGCGCTGCAGCGTGTGGATGTCCAACAACGTTTCTTCGTCTGCCTGGCGCTTGCCGTATAACGCCTCGGTGATGCGGCTTTGCACATAGGTGGTGACGCCTTCATTGAGCCAGATGTCGCGCCACGATGCTGCAGTCACCAGATTGCCCGACCACGAATGCGCCAGCTCATGCGCAACCAGCGATACCAAGCTCTTGTCGCCTACCAGCACGGTCGGCGTGGCGAAGGTCATGTTCGGATTTTCCATGCCGCCGTAAGGAAAGCTCGGTGGCAGCACCAGCAGATCGTAGCGGCCCCAGCGGTACGGACCGTAGAGCTGCTCCGTGGTCTTGATCATCTTTTCGGTGTCTTCGAATTCGTGCGCCGCTTTGCCAACCACCGACGGCTCTGCGTAAACCGCCGAGCGCGGACCGGTTTGTTTCACCGACAAATCACCGGCTGAAATCGCTAGCAGATAAGAGGGAATAGGATGCGTCTGCTTGAAGCTGAAATCGCCGTTCAACGCATGCGCAGGATCATTCGGCGCGCTCATCGAAACGCGAGTGTCCTTTGGCGCGACTACTTCAGCGTCGTAGGTGAAACGGATTGCCGGAGAATCCTGCAGCGGCACCCACGAGCGCGCATGGATGGATTCGGACTGCGAGAACATGAAAGGCTGCTTTTTGTCTGCCGTCTGCGCGGGCGGTAACCACTGCAAGCCGGTGGCATCGGGTGACGTGCTGTAGGCGATGCGCACTTTGCTTGGATGCTGCTGCGCCTGGATCGTCAGCTTGCTGCCGAGCTGTTTATCGCGCGGAGCCAGCGTATAGTGCAGCGGTGACGCTTTGCCAGCCGCATCGATCGATTCGACGCTGGCGATAGTCAGATCACGCGTATCCAGCACCAGTGCGTCGGCTTTCGCATCTTTCCACTCCAGCGTCAGCGTCGCCTGGCCATCCAGCTTGTGCTGCGGAAAATCGATCTTCAGCTTGAGATCGAGATGATTGACGCGTACCTCGTCCGGCTGGGCGTAGGAATAGGGATCGTTGGCATAGGCCGCCACCGGCAGGAGCAGGGCGCCGAGGGCCAGGGTACGAAGCGGAGACATCGTGCGGCTTCCATGGGGAATCGGGAGCGGCGAGTATGCCATCGCCGCGCCCGCCTTGGCCCGTGACGGAGGTTGGCTGCGCTATTTGTCCGGGACGTTCATTAGCCAAACGCTGGCTTGGCGACCATCAGCCAGAAGATGGCGGTCACGGAGAAAAACGCGGGCCAGCCCAGAACAAACCAAATGCGCATATAGCGGTAGTAAAGCAGTGGCAGCGCGACACGCGCTTGCCATGCTGCATGCGCCATCTTTGATGCTCGCCATTGCAGCCACACAACAGGCAGCCAGCAAAGCCCGGTGAATACATAAAGTGCAGCGGCTGCCTGCAACCAAAGGGCATGCATATCCACATGCATCAAGCGCATCAGCAGATAACCCGATACAGGCTGCACGATCACCGCCGGAGTGGTGAACAGAAAATCGGCACGCACGGTCAATCGAGTGGCCGTCGCAATGGCGGCAATATTGCCGGTGCGATGCGTGAACCACATGAAGAACGCCGTGCCAAGTCCGGTACCCAGCAGCAAAGTCGAAGACAGAATGTGGATGGTTTTCAGCAACACATAACTGTTCATCGCCGTTCGTCCGTGGCAAGCAGGATCAGCAGCGTAACGATCAGCGGCAGATTTTTCAGCAGGCCGCCGAGAGGATCCAGCCAATGCATGGGCCAAAGCAGGCCCATGCCGCATGTGTAACCCAGCAACATGATCAACATCAGCGATAGCGCGAGCCGTGAACGCCAACGGAGCAGGCATAACGCGCCAAGTATCAGATCGGCGGTCGCGGTGCCTTTTGCCAGCACTAGCAGTTGGAGTTCCGTCAACGTACTCCCGGGCGCCGATGCCAGGATCTTAGCGGTCGGCATCCACCAGCCGACGACACCCGAAAGCAACCAAAGCAGGGCTATCGCGAAACGGAGGAGCGGCAACAGGAAGTACAGGCGTGCGTGCCAGCGATCCTGCGCGTGGCTGGGCGATTCCTGCAGCATGCGTGCAAGGGACCTTGGCGTGAAGCTCAGCGTATTGCGCAGATGTTCCAGTGCATCGGGTGCACCCACATTGCCTCGTGCGAGCATGCGCATCATGGTCTTGCCCATCGGGCCGTTACCGAATCGCTCACCTGACCAAGCGGCGATGTCGGCGAACAAGCGTGGTATCCGAATCACACGAGGATCGGCAAAGCCAAGCCAGCGTCGCCACAGCAGGAGATAATTCCGCAGATCCATGACCTGCGGTCCGACCAGTTCGATGATGCCGCGCGCAGCGTGTGTGCGGTTTAGTGCTGCAGCCACGGCAGTGCCGATGTCCTCGGCGGGAATCGGCTGCACGCGCTGCTCGCCTTTGTCCGGTACCGGCATGATCCACGGAAGTGCGGCCAAGCCTCGCAGAAGCGACGAGCCGCCGTAAGAGCCATGCACGCTGTAAACCAACGAGGGGCGCAATATCAGTCCATCAAGATCCAGGCTGGCGAGGATGCTATCGCCGCGGTGTTTGGATGCAATGAACTCGCCATCGTCACGATGCCCTATGGCGGATATCTGAATCACCTTGCGAATGCCCACCTGCTTGCATGCATGGAACAACGCTGCAGGTGCCTGCTCATGCACAGCCAGGAAGGTTTGCGTGGACGTTTCCCGAAGAATGCCCGCGCAATTCACGACGGCATCGATGTCCACCAGGCGAGGTAGCCATGCCTCCACGGTGATGTCTTTGGCCATGTCGCAAGCAATGGCTTTCAGGCCGGGAAAACGCGAATTGGCGCGCCCCCCGCGCACCGCGCAGATCACTTCATGATCCGCGCGGGCCAAGGCGGCAACGATATGTGCACCGATAAATCCGTATGCACCTGTTACCAATACGCGCATAGGCAGTCCCGATCAAACGTAGCGGTCAGCAAGTCGGTCTGTCGCTTGCACAAGCACGTCCACAATCGCCGGCTCAGACGCAGCGTGCCCGGCGACCACTACGTGGAACTCGGCTTCTGGCCACTCGGCGGCCAGGTCGAATGCATTCTTCACCGGACAGATGATGTCGTAGCGTCCGTGCACGATGGTGGTGGGAATGTGGCGAAGCTTGCTGACGTCGTGCAACAACTGACCAGGCTTCAGGAAGGCGTGATTGCGAAAGTAATACGCTTCGATACGCGCAAGGCTCAGCGCGACTTCGGGCGCGGCGAAACTCGCTTCGGTTTCGGGACTTTCTTCCAGCGTGATGCCGCTGCCTTCCCAGGTGCCCCAAGCCGTGGCTGCTTGTAAGCGCACTTGCTCGTCATCGCTGGTCAAACGTTGCCAGTAGGCTTCGAGCAGATTGGTGCGTTCCTCCGGCGGGATGGCTTCGGCATAGCGCTGGAATTTTTCCGGCAAGATCCACGATGCGCCGCCTTCTTCGTAATACCAACGAACCTCCTCCGGCGTGCAGAGAAAGATGCCGCGCAATACCAAGCCGAGCACGCGTTCCGGGTGAGCTTGCGCATAGGCCAGGCCCAGCGTGGAACCCCAGGAGCCGCCGAATACCACCCAACGCTCCACATTCATCTGTTGGCGGATGGCTTCGATATCGGCAACCAGATGCCAGGTGGTGTTATCGGTAAGATCGGCAAACGGCGTGGAGCGTCCCGCGCCGCGCTGATCGAACAGAATGATGCGATAGCGCGCCGGATCAAAGAAGCGCCGGTGATAGGGCGATAAACCCGCACCGGGGCCGCCGTGAAGAAAGATCACCGGCAACCCTTGTGGATTGCCGCATTCCTCCACGTAAAGCGTGTGCCGGTCGTCCACCGCGATGCGATGCGTTTGGTAGGGCTCGATCTCGGGATACATCGTGCGCATGGATGGTGTGTTCCTTGGTTTGAAGAAGATGCTCAGTCGCTCGACAGCGCGCGGGCCGTATCCCACATGCTTCGCGTGATCGAGCGATTCGCATGGGGCGTCTGCAAAACAATCAGCGTCGTCGTGCTGATGCTGGGATGAATCCTCAGCAAGCGATCGAGCACGGCTTGCAGATGCTCGATCGACATGGCTACCACACGCAGCAATGCGGAATCCTCGCCGGCAAGGCGGCGGCAGTCCAGCACTTCCGGTACATCCGCAACGACCTTGCCGATGCGTGCACAGGTACCGCCATCGCAGCGCAATCGCACCATGGCTTCGATGCCAAAGCCCATGCGCTTGGGCTCGACCATGGCGCGATAGCCGGTGATGACGCCGGCTTCTTCCAGGCGCTTTACGCGCTCGGCCACGGCAGGTGCGGAAAGGCGCACTTTGCGGCCGAGTTCCGCATAACCGATGCGTGCATCCTGCTGCAGAGCTTCGAGCAGTTGCCAGTCCTTGGCATCCCAATCGGGTTTTGATTCGTAGGCCATAAGGGAGAAAGTTATTTTGATCGATGGCGAAACATGCGAATGGACTTCGGATCCATTATTCCTCGGTCACCCCTCCAAGACTAGCATTTGTACTGTTCCTGCCCCCAACGGGATCGACCATGGATACCCCTGAACGTCTTGATGGGCGTGCGCTCATCTATATTGCTATTGCACTGCTGACTTGGTCGTCCGCCTATGCGGCTATCGCGTACGCGCTGGCTTCGTTCACACCGGGCGAAGTGGCGTTGGCGCGACTCGCCATCGGTTCGTTTTGCTTCATTCTTTTGTTTTGGATCCGGCGTTCGCCGTTACCGCGGCGCAGCGATTGGCCGCGGCTTGCCGTGCTGGGCGTGATTGGCCTCACCTCGTATCACGTGTGCCTCAACTATGCGGAAACACGCATTGCGAGCGGTACGGCGGCCATCCTGATCTCCCTGGTGCCAGCTGTAACGGCCATGTTGTCCGCGTTCTGGATTGGCGAGCGCATCAGTTTGCGTAGCGCCATGGGTTTGGGCGTGGCGCTGTTCGGCGTGGTGCTGGTGGTGATCACCAGCGGCAAAGAAGTGCGCTTTCAACCGATGGCGGCCTTGGTGCTGGTGAGCGTGCTTGCGTCGGCCATTTTCTTCGTGGGACAGAAGCCGCTGTTCGTGCGCAACGACATGATCGGTGTCACCACCTTCGGCTTTCTGGCCGGTACGCTGGGTGCGGTGCCGTTTGGCTGGAGGCTTTCGCACGCTTTGACGGTGGCGCCATGGACGCATATCGCTGCGCTGGTGTGGCTGGGGATTGCGCCGACATTTGTCGGTTATCTCACTTGGAACGCGGCACTGCGGCGCGCCTCGGCTTCGCAGGTATCCAGCTTTATCTACTTCTCCCCGCCTATCGCAGTGCTGATCGGTTGGGTGTGGCTGGGTGAACAGCCAGGCTGGTTGACGCTATTGGGCGGTGCCATCACAGTAGGCGGTGTTGCGCTGGCCAATGCAAAACGCCGCGTGCGGGACGTGGCCGTGCACTCGGTAAATCCGGCCGCAGCGAAGGAGTGCTGAATCACGGCGCATTTTCCGTTGATGGAAACGGCGCGGCAATTGTCGCAAGCATGGCCTTCTTTCATGGTCGCCGGCGTCGGCGATGCCAATCTCAAGCTGGTGCGCATCGCATCGCATAGCGTTGGCGGCGGGAGTCATGGCACGCTGCTGATCATTGATGTGTAATCGTCAACGGGAAGGGGAAGCGGATGTACACGCTGCATATCGCCAATAAGAACTACTCTTCCTGGTCGCTGCGCCCGTGGGTGCTGTTGACGGAACTGGGTATTCCCTTTGAGGAAAAGCTGACGCCGTTCGAAGGTGGCACATCATCGAGTTGGGATGCGTTTCGCGAGTTTTCCCCCACCGGTAAGGTGCCCTGCCTGCACGATGGCGATACGGTCGTGTGGGAGTCGCTGGCCATCGTCGAGTACGTCGCGGAAAACCATGCGAACGTGTGGCCGGCTGACAAACGTGCCAGGGCCTGGGCGCGCAGTGCGACGGCAGAGATGCATGCCGGCTTCCAGGAATTGCGTTCCCAGTGCCCGATGAATTGCGGCATTCGTTTGCGTTTACACGAGATATCGTCCGCGTTGTCGCGTGATATCACCCGCTTGCAGGAATTGTGGAACGAAGGCTTGCAGCGCTTCGGTGGGCCTTTTCTTGCCGGTAACACCTTTACGGCCGCCGATGCGTTCTATGCGCCGGTGACGTTCCGCATCCAGAGCTATCAGTTGGCCATCGATGACACTTGCAAGGCTTACGTGCAGCGCATGCTGGCCTTGCCATCCATGCGTCATTGGTACCAGGCTGCTTTGAAAGAAACTTGGCGCGATCCCGACCACGAAGAAGAGACGCTGCGTCAAGGCAACGTGCTGCAGGACCTGCGCGCGGCGTAATGCTGCGCTTTTCGCGGGCACGCATGCCGCGAAGCGTCTAGCAAAATCGTTGCTGTTTCAGAGCAGTCGAAACGGTCGTTACATTGCGTACTTTCGTGACGAGGACTGCGCCACGCGCGACCACATCTGGCTATTGGCGGATGGCTCCCGCTTTCACCTGGGGCCGCTTGCTGTTCTTCAGCTCTAGAGCTTGTAACCGCGATGAATCGCCACGATGCCGTTGCTGAGGTTGCGCACTTCGACGCGCCCGAAACCCGCACGTTCCATCATGCCCTTGAGCGTTTCCTGATCCGGATGCTTGCGGATCGATTCGGCCAGATACTGGTAGCTGTCCGCGTCGCCCGCGAACAATCTCCCCAGCTTCGGCAACACCTGGAAGGAATGGAAATCGTAGAGCTTGCCGAACAGTTCGTTGCGCACCTTGGAAAATTCCAGCACCAACGCGCGACCACCCGGCTTGAGCACACGGCAGATATCCGCCAACGCCTTGTCCTTGTCGGTGACATTGCGTAGGCCGAACGCCATGGTGACGGCGTCGAAGCTGTTGTCCGGAAAAGGAAGTGCTTCGGCATTCAACTGCGTCCAGCGCAGTCCCGAAATCTGGCCGCGATCAGTAAGGCGATCACGGCCCACATTGAGCATGGCGGCGTTGATATCGCCCACCACCACTTCACCGCTCTCACCGACCACGGGCTTGATCAGGGCGGCGATGTCGCCCGTGCCGCCGGCCAGATCCAGTACGCGGTCGCCACGACGGATGCCGCTGATGGCCACGAAATGGCGCTTCCACAGACGATGGATGCCGAAGGACATCAGGTCGTTCATCAGATCGTAGTTGTGGGCGACCGAGGTGAAAACCTGGCCGACCAGCTTTTGCTTATCCGCGACCGGTACGTCGCGGAAGCCGAAATGGGTAGTGGACTGCTCGCTCATGCGCGCATGGTACAGGATGCGTGGTGCAGATAAGAGGACCTTATCTGTCATATACAGAACATGCAGTGGCCTGATGAGCCTGGCCGGCGTAGCCTTGCGGCCGACCTCGCCAAAAAGGACGGAAAGCATGAAGCGCTCGATTCGGTTGTTCTGCATCATGAGTTTGCTTGGTTGCACCACGGTTGCGCTGGGCGCGGCAACCCAAGTGATCACCGCGGCCGGCAACTACCATCCGCTGCCCAAGGCGGCCTATCAGCCCGATCCGTCCGCCACCTACAAGGTGGTGTTTTCGTTGACCAAAGGCAGTGACAAGCCCGATCAGATCAATCCGGCGCTGGAGCGCGTGGCGCGTACGGTCAATCTCTATGCATCCGCGGGCGTGCCCCTGGATCATCTAAAGTTTGTTGCCGTGGCTTACGGGCAGGCCACCTCGCTGGTGCTCGACGACGAGCATTACAAGGCGCAGTTTGGTGTGGCCAATCCCAACCTTCCGGTGATTGCGCAATTGCGCAAGGCAGGTATCGATGTTGCAGTGTGTGGACAGGCTATGGCGGAGCATCACTACAACAACGAATGGGCGTCAAAAGACGTGACGTTGAGCCTAGCGGCGCTCACCACCATCACCGAGTTGCAGCAACAGGGTTATGCCCTGATGCCGTTGTAAGAAGGATCGATCATGTCGCGAGTTTGGAAACGGTGCCGGCGATACATGTCGCTGGCTGGGCTGCTGGCGGTTGCCTGCGGCATCGCAAACGCCGCTCAGCAGGATTATCTGCCACCATGGAATCCGCCGCCGACTGGTGGCGTTTCATTTGCAGTGCCGCCATTCGATGCAATTGCGGATTTGCACGGCGATATCGCCGATCCGCAACTTACGGTATTTTTCGCCGGCAATCAGTTCATGGTGGTGCACGATCTGGTGGAGGCGTTCAAGCAACGCTATCCGCATTACCAGCGTGTATTCGTGGAGACACTTCCACCGGGCATTCTTGCCAAGCAGATCGAAACCGGATCGCTGGTGATGGGCAATCTGCGCGTTGCCTTGAGGCCGGATATCTTCACCAACGGCAAGAGCTCCATCGAAGAGCTGCAAAAGCAGCACGGCTGGTTTGCCGAAACAGTCGACTATGCACGCAATCCGCTGGCGATCATGGTGGCGAAGGGTAATCCCAGGCATGTTGAAAGCTTGAAGGATCTCGGCCGCCCCGATGTACGCGTGAGCATGCCCAATCCGCAATGGGAGGGCATCGCCAAGCAGATCGAAGCAAGTTATCGCAAGGCGGGTGGCGATGCGCTGGATCACACGATCATGGACCGCAAGGTCAAGGATGGCAGCACCTACCTCACGCGCATTCATCATCGCGAATCACCGTTGCGCGTACTGCAAGGTGAGTCGGACGCTGCGCCGGTATGGTCGACCGAGGCGTACTTCCAGCAGCAGATATTGCATCGTCCTGTAGAAACGATTGCGATTCCGCCTGATCAGAACGTCACTGCCACATACACGGTTGCACGCATGAAAGAAGCGCCGCACGAGCAGGCTGCGAAGGATTTTCTTGCCTTCATGGCCTCGGCCGAGGCGCAAGCGATCTATCGCAAGTACGGCTTTCAGCCGCCGCAGCCATGAATGCGTTGCGCTTCGCTTTGCTTGCATGCTGCGCGTTGATCGCAAAGAGCGCCTTGGCGGAGACGCCCGACGGTGCCACGATCGCGCGGCAAGGAAACGGCCATGGCGTGGCGCCATGCATGGCTTGTCATAGTGCCGATGGCGGCGGACAAGCGGCGGCCGGCTTTCCGCGTCTTGCAGGATTGCCGCAAGCCTACCTGCGTAAGCAATTGGACGATTTCACTAGCGGCTTGCGCGACAACGCCACCATGCAACCTGTCGCGATAGGCTTGACCGATGCGGAGCGCGATGCAGTGGCGGCGTATTACAGCAAGCTGCCCGTGCCGTCGGCACCGCCGGTAAAGGCCCCTGCTGGTGAAACTGCGCAGCTTGCGCAAACCCTAACTACGCGAGGACGTTGGTCGAAAGGCTTGCCTGCGTGCGAGCAATGCCATGGTCCTGGCGGCACGGGCGTTGGCGAGCATTTCCCGTCGTTGGCCGGGCAATCGGCGGTCTACATCACAAATGCGTTGCATGCGTGGCAGCAGGGGTCGCGGCACAACGACCCGCTGCAATTGATGCAAACGGTGGCGAGCAAGTTGAGTGATACGGATGTCGCGGCGATTAGCGCGTGGTATGCCGCGCAACCTGCTCCGACGACGAAGGAGCAGCAGCCATGAAGTCGTCGCAATGGATGATGCTCAGCGCATGGCTCCTGCTTGCCGCGTGCAATCGATCAACGCCGCAGACTGCACCATCGACATCAAGCGCGCCTGCTGCGGCGGCGTCATCACAGAAAAGCGCAAATCGCTCCGGGCCGCCTGCGGATTCATCGATTCCGAACGACGACTTCGGTAAACAGATTGCGTTGGGGCGACAGATCTTCATTGATACCGGCCACTTTGCAAAAACGTATGTCGGCAATCAGCTGACTTGCGAGAACTGCCATCTCGATGCAGGCCGTTTGGCGCACTCCGCGCCGCTGTGGGGTGCTTATCCGATGTACCCCGCTTATCGCAGCAAGAATCATCGTGTGAATACGTTCGCGGAACGCTTGCAGGGCTGCTTTCAATACAGCATGAATGGCAAGGCCCCGCCGCTCGGCGACGACGTGCTGGTCGCATTGGAGGCGTACGCTTATTGGATGTCCAAAGGCGAATCAATCGGAGTGGCGCCGTCCGGCCACGGCTATCCAAAATTGCCCAAGCCTGCACAAGCTCCTGATTACGCGCGCGGCGAAAAAGTATTCAAGCGTGACTGCGCGCTATGTCATGGCGACAACGGACAAGGACAACAGTCAGCGGGCCGCACGGTATTTCCTCCCCTTTGGGGTCCTCAGTCTTTCAATTGGGGCGCGGGCATGGAGCGGCTGGACAATGCCGCCGGCTTTATCAAGGCCAACATGCCATTGAGCCGCGGCAATACGCTGACCGATCAGGATGCGTGGGATGTGGCGTATTTCATGAATGCGCATGAGCGTCCGCAAGATCCGCGCTTCAACGGTTCCGTCGCGGAGACGCGCAAGGCGTATCACGACACGCCGGATTCGCTGTATGGTACGACGATCGACGGACAGGTGCTGGGAAAAGGTGTTGTGAATCCTTAGAGGATTCGACTTGGCACCGTCGCGCGATATCGCTCTTTATGACGCGATATCGCGCGTGAATGAATAATCATTCGTTCGTGCGTGGCCAAAGCGGTCAGTCTTTCTCGTGATCCGCCGGCGTGCGCTCGTGCTCGCGATGCTCAGCGATCACGTGCCGCTCATGCAGTTCCTCGCTGGTGTTTATGGGCTCGGATGACTCTGGCGTAGGGTCCGGTGCAGTGGCGACTTGCTCTGCCTCGGCGACGGCACGAGGCGTTTCCTTCTCTTCGCTGCCGGTAATCTTCAAGATGGAATGACGCATTTCGCGGGCGAGGATGACACGCGCGTCGCGCACCATGTCTTCCAGCGCGGTGTCGTAGTCGAGCTTGCCTTCGGCATCGGTCCACACGATACGGCGTTCGCGCAGTTTCTGGATGAAGCCGCGGAACAGGGCTTTGTCGAAGAATTCTGGCGCCAGCGGTTCGCTGAGCAAGCTCAGGCGCTGGGCGGTAAGGGTGCAGACGGTTTCCAGTTCGGAGGCGGTGATGGTGTGCGGACCGTTTTTCACCAGCGCGGCGATGGCGATGTAGTAGCGCTCGAACGCCTGGATCAGGCTACGTGCGATTGTCTTCAATTGATAGGCGGCGTCATCTTGGCCGGGACCGCGTTCGAGTACGCGACCTTCGCCGACGGCTTCCAGCAGGCCGCGACGCACGAAGAAATCGATGGTGGCCTGCAATTGCGCAGCGAAACCCTCGGTGTCCCAGGGCAGGAACAGTTCGGCCTGGATGAAGGGGTAGATGATGCGGCCCAATCGCAGCACCGAAGCGCGCGACATGCGCCGGTTGTTGAGGAAGCAGCAGGCAACCCACGCGGCGACGGCGGTAAGGTGCAATACGTTGTTGCGGAAGTAGCTGAGCAACACCGCCGGCTCGCCTTCCACCGTGAGCACGTCGCCAAGCGGATGGCGCACGCGCGTGATCCAGCCCATCTGTTCGCCGTAGGCGATGATCGCATCGGGTGCCATCGGCGTAAGCGTTATGCGATCCGAATAGGGCAGCTCTTCGAGCAGGGCCTTTAGCAGATCCAGCTGCGCCAGCAGATCGCTTTCCGCCATCGCATGCTTGGGTGTGGAAAGCAGCGCGAGTGCGAGCAGGTTGATCGGGTTGACGTCGGCAGCGCGGTTGATGTTGATGTGGATTTTTTCCGCGAGCTGGTCGACCACGCTGCTCAGCCATTCCGGTTTGGTGCTCGGATCGGCGGAGGCGTCGCGCCATTGGCTGCTGGCGGCGTCGAGCAGTGGCGTGAGTTCGATCGGCTCGCCGAAGTTCAAGGCCACGTGGCCGTAGCGTTGGCGTAGCACGCCCAGGCCGCGCAGCAGGCCGATCAGTGATTCCTTTTCCTTCGGCTTGCCGGAAAGTTCGCCGGTATAGCTCTTGCCTTCCATCAGCTTCTCGTAGCCGATGTATACAGGCTGGAACAACACAGGGCGGCGTGGTGCGCGGAGGAAGGCGCGCACCGTCATTACGAGCATGCCGGCACGTGGTGCGAGCAGGCGGCCGGTGCGGGAGCGTCCGCCCTCGATGAAATATTCGATCGGTACGCCACGATCGATCAACTGCGCCACATATTCGTTGAAAACCACCGAATAAAGCGCATTACCCTTGAAGCTGCGGCGCAGGAAGAACGCGCCACCGCGGCGCAGAATCGGGCCGATCACCGGCAGGTTGAGATTCACGCCTGCAGCAATATGGGGCACCACCACGCCGGAATCGTGCAGCTGATACGACAGCAGCAGGTAATCGGCGTGGCTGCGATGGCTGGGCACGTACACTACTTCGTAACCCGGCGCAGCTGCGCGGGCTTTGTCGAAGTGATGCATGGTGATGCCGTCGTAGAGCTTGTTCCAGAAATTGCGCAGCAGGAACGACGCCGAGCGCACCACGGGGTGCGAATAGTCCGCGGCGATCTCCATCATCATCTTATGCGCGCGTTGCCACGCCTTCGCATAACTGATGTTTTCCTTGGTGGCAGTGGAGGCGATGGCGCTGCGTACCGGTTCGGCGTTGAGCACGGCATCGACTACGGTGCGGCGGTGCGAAAGATCGGGGCCGATCACCGCCGCACGGATGCGGCGGAAGTGTGTGCGCATCACACGCGCCATCTTGCGCGCGAAGCGCTCCGGGCGTACTTCGTCTTCTTCTTTCAGCACGTTGCGCAGCGATACCGGTGCCGAAAAATGCACCACCGTGTCGCGGCCATTGAGCAGCAGCGCCAGCATGCGGCGGAAGCGGCCGACCATCACCCAGTTTTCGGAAAACAACACGCTGAACCAGCCGGACTCGCGTGTGGGCGCACGGCCGACGTAAATCGACACCGGCACGATCTGGATGTCGCGATCCGGGAAACCTTCCAATGCGCGCACCAGCTGACCGAACGGTTGAGTTGGCGAACGCTTGCGATTGCGGCCGAACAGCCAGCCGTCACGGCGTGCAAGCGCGAACACCGAGCGGCGTCGTCGCGTAAACGGCAGCGGCTGCATGGGGCTGGGCAGGCCCGCTTCGCGGCAGGCGCGATCCAGGATCAGCGCATCGGAAAAACCATCGCGCTCGATCACGTAGCAAACGGGTGCGTCGCCACCTTGCAGCAAGCCGGCGGGTTCGGCGGGGTCGCGGCGAATGCGTACCCAGGGTTCGAGCAGGTGCCCGGCGAGGTTGAACCACCAGGGGGCGCGGCTGCGGTAGCTAGGTTCCGCGGTCGTCATAGTCGGCATCTGCATAGTGTAGCGTTCGGTCCGTCGGCGAGCTTAAGGCTTTGCCGCCACGGTCGTGCCGGTGAGGGCATGGCTGGCCGGTGCTTGCACGCTGCCCGCCGGTGCGGGCGCGGTGGTGCTGCCGGCCGGTGCAGGCGGATGCATGATTTGTTCGTGTTGTGCGCGCTCGCTGTCGAGCAGATCCTGGCTGTACCAGCGGCCATCCACCAACACGAGTTGCGAGTCGGAATTCAGCGGCTTGCCGAGCAGGGTGTAGTCGATCTTCACATGCGCATGACCGTGATCAATGCCGAGCGTGCTGACTTTTACCGAGTCCAATGTGTCGTCGAGGGAAAGGCCGTAGATCGTCAGCAATTGCTTGATGCCCTGATACGCGGTGGCGTACTTCTTCATGGCGGTGTCGAAATCCATGCTTTGCAGCTGATCCGGTGATTTCAGATCGAGCTGGCGCGAGGTGGTCACCACCACACCTACCGCTTGCTTGGCTTTGTCCTGATCGAACCAGGGTGTTTGCTGAGCCCACGGCAACAGTACGTTGAGCGCGTCGCGCATCTGCTGCTTCTGGTTTTCCGTCATCGTTTTGTTCTGGGCGATGCCGGTGGTAAGGATGGCCTGACCGATACCGATCATCACCGGCAGCTGGTCGTGGTACTGCTGCTCCATTTGCGTCAGCTTGGGCTTGAGCTGGTCGTAGAGCGTGGTTTCCGCATTAGGTGCGGTGAGTTGCTTGACCGCTTGGGCGAAGCGGGCGCGATCTTCATCCGTGATTGGACGTTGGCCGGGACGTGGATGCGTCCAGTCAGTGCGCAGGTTGGCGTAATCGGCCGCCGGGAGGGCATGCTTCCAGAAGCCGTCGAAATCGCCGGCCTTGATCAGGGCCACAGACTGCTGCACGGCGGCTTCAGGCGTGGCGCCGCCCGGTGCCGTGGCGGCTTCTTCCTTGTTGTGGCAGGCGGCCAACACGAGCAGCGCCAAGAGCAGCAGGCTACGGCCAAGGGTTTGAAAACGCATGGATTCTCTCACTTAGGAGGGCGGTGGCTTGCCGTCCAGGCAAGGGGCAAAGTGCGGCGCCGTACGGCGGGGCGCGGTGCATCTTACTTAAAAACCCAAAACGCCAAAAAAGAAAACCCCGCGGGCGTTGGGCCTCGCAGGGTCATGCCGGCATCGCCGGAAGGGAAATGGCCTTGCCCGCAGATATTTGGAGGTCAGCAGGGTCGGCAGGCTCATGATACGGCCCTTCATAACTTCAGGCAACACTTTAAGTTACATCTTGTAAGTGATTGAAATCATTCAACGCGTAGGGTTTGAATCTTCTGTTGACGGCGCTGCTCGCGCGGTGCGCCCCACTCGTTATTGAACAGGGCTGGCTCCCAAGAGCCATAGGTGGGATTGGGTAGCACAAACCAACGGGTGCCGATCCAGTCCTTATAGGGTGCCATAGCTTGAGTCCGGCCGGCGGCCGTGTTGGCAAACACGGTAACAAAGTCGCCGAGCTGGTCGCCGAACTGCATCAGTACGCGATAGTGCTGGCCGACAAGCTGACGACGGCAGTTCTTCTCGGTGCCGGCCTGATCGCAGCCGGGCAGCAGCGTGCCAAGGCCGAGAAAGGCGTCGGGACCGGATACGGGCAGGCCCGCCTTGCGTAGATTGCTGAGCGTGGCGGCGTCCAGATCCTGCGCGCGATTGGAAATGTAGATCACCGCAATGCCGTGCCTGGCCGCAAACTGAGTGAACGCCACGGCACCGGGCATGGCTCGTGCGCGCTCTTCCTTGCACCACGCGGCCCAGTCCGCTTCGTTGAATTCGCCGCCCTTGCGGATCAGGCGTGCCTGATAAGGCGAGTTGTCGAGCACAGTTTCATCGATATCCAGGATCACCGCCGGTTTCAGGTTCTTGTATGGCGTGGTGCGATCGTCGCTGGGCAAGGCATCCCAGTTTTTGTCCTTCAGCGCTGCCAGCAACTGCAACTGCGCACTGCGAAAGGTTTCCTGATAGATCAAGTCGTGTTCGAGCGCGGTCTGCGTCCATGCAACGGCATTGAGGTTGTCGTCCGGTGAAACAGCAGGTGCAGATGCCGTGGTTGTTGCAGCCGGAGCGGGCGCAGTCGAAAGCGGCGCCTGGCTGGCGCAACCGCAAAGCAGAAGCAACGTGCCCAGCAGAGCGGGCAGGGACTTGATCATGAAGCACCCTGGATAGACAGACGGGATCGCAAAGGATCACGCAAGTTTATGACAGACTTGCACGCATTACGCCCCCCGCCATGGATCGCGCCTGTGTACGCAGCTCTTCCTTCCACCCGCGGCATTCGTATCGCCAGCTACGCGTTGACCGCCTTGGCGTTGTTGCTGGTGCTATGGCTGCATCTGTTGCCGGCACTGCTTGCCGGGTTGCTCGTGTATGAGCTCGTGCACGCGATGACGCCGCTGCTCGGCCGACGCATTTCCGGTGAGCGCGCACGTCTCGTGGTGGTGACTGTGCTCGGCGTGATCGTAGTGGGCTTGTTGACGCTGTTGATCGTGGCGCTGGTCGGCTTCTTCCGCAACGAGATCAGCAATCCCGCCGCGATCTGGGAGCAACAGTTGATGCCACTGGTGGAAAAGGCGCGCGAGCAGTTGCCGCAATCGCTCACCAACTGGCTGCCGGACAGCGTGGACGAATTGCGCGTCATGGCGCTGGAGCTTACTCGCAAGCATGCAATGAGTTTGCAGAATGTAGGCAAGGAAACCGCGCGCGTGCTGGTGCACATCATTCTGGGATCGGTGCTTGGCGCATTGGTGGCGCTTAACCGGGCGCGCCCTCCGCATCAGGTGGGCCCGTTGGCTGCGGCGCTGGGCGAGCGTTGTCATCATCTGGCGGCGGCGTTCCATAACATCGTGTTCGCGCAGATCAAGATTTCGCTCATCAATACGATAGCCACTGCCGTCTTCCTGCTAGGCGTGCTGCCGCTGATGGGCATTCATGTGCCGCTGGCGAAAACGTTGGTGGTGGTGACTTTCCTCGCCGGCTTGCTGCCGGTGATCGGCAACCTTATCTCCAACACGGCGGTGACGATCGCGGGCCTCTCGGTATCGATCTGGGTGGCTGTAGCTTCGCTGGGTTTTTTGATCGTCATCCACAAGCTGGAGTATTTCCTCAACGCGCGCATCATCGGCACGCAGATTCGCGCACGTGCATGGGAGTTGCTGGTGGCGATGCTGGTAATGGAAGCGGCGTTTGGTCTTGCTGGCTTGGTCGCTGCGCCGATCTACTACGCATATTTGAAGCGAGAGTTGGAGCAGCAGCGGTTGATTTGAATCAGCGCAGCAGTGACAGCTTCTCGACAGAACCGATTCATTTTTAATGAAGCGAACTGCGAGGCACATAATGCGTGAAGAAAATCACAAATTTCATGTGTGATAACACCGTGAAAATAATTTCATAGACCCTTTTCCCTATGAGTACTAATTTTTCCTAGTCTTTTATGGTTGCAACGGAAAATGCTTTGAAGTAGGTTTTTGCGGTTCGTCGTTAGGGGTAATTGGCGAACGACTTTGTCAGGGAGATAGACCGAAGATTTCGGCCTATGCGTAAGCATTTCTAACGTATGCCCGTAGGGAGTGGGAGGGGCGGGCAACGCAAGAAATACGACAAAGCCTCGCTTTATAGGTCTGGAGCGAAAACCAATCCCGTTCAAGCGGAGTGCTGTGGTCTTGGGGCCGCAGAGCGGGTCCTTTTGTTCTCTATAAATTTGAGGAAACAAAATGTCCGATCGTATGAAATATGGCTTGCTCAAAACGGCAGCCATTTCAAGCTTGCTTGCGTTGAGTGCTGGCGGTGCTCTTGCAGCCGACAACACCACGCAGCAAATCAACAATCCTTACTCGCCCGCTTATGGGCATGCCTATCGGCATGGCGTAGTGCCGACGCGTGAAACACACGCAAAGATGAAGGCTTATTTGGCACAAATAGGTGCGGCAACCGGCCCGGAGACGTTGTCTTTTGGTGGCGGTATCGATGGCATCGGCGTTACCAGCGGAACACCCAAGGTCTATCTGGTGTTCTATGGCAGTCAGTGGGGCAGCTCAAGCACCGACAGCAGCGGCAATCTGAATTTCTCTAACGACCCCAGTGGGGCAGCACCCTATCTGCAAAAGATGTTCAAGGGCCTGGGCACCGGCGGTGAATTGTGGTCGGGTACGATGACGCAATATTGCGATGGGTCGTCGGTGGCAAATGGCGCGACCTCCTGTCCGTCGGGTGCACCATTGATCGGTTATCCCACGGGTGGAGCGCTTGCGGGCGTGTGGTACGACAACTCGCAAGCCTCCCCTTCCGCAGCGACCGGTGCACAGCTTGCGCAGGAGGCTATCAACGCCGCAGCCCATTTCGGGAATACGACCGCGGCATCCAACCGCTATGTGCAGTATGTGATCCTGTCACCCACAGGTGCCGATCCCGATAACTACAAGACGGGTGGCTTTTGCGCATGGCACGACTACAACGGCGATCAAGGCGTCAGCTCGCCGTATGGTGATATCGCATTCACCAACATGCCCTATGTGTCCGACCAGGGCAGTAGCTGTGGTGCGGGTTTCGTCAATTCCGGCAGCAATCTTGACGGTTTCTCCATCGTAGAAGGCCACGAATACGCCGAAACGATCACGGACCAGAACCCGGCGGGTGGTTGGACCAATCACCAGAGCGGAACTTACAGCGGGCAGGAAAACGGTGACGAATGCGCTTGGATCAGCTCGGGTCAAGGAGCATCGGCCAACGTGAGCATGGGCACCGGTTCCTTTGCCATGCAAAGTACCTGGTCCAATGACACCAATCGGTGCGATATCGCGCATCCCATCGTGGGCGGCGGTAGCGGCGGCGGCACGCCTACGGCGAACTTTGCGGTCGTGACCAACGGTCTCACTGCGAACTTCACCGACAGCTCCACCGACAGTGGCGGCACGATCAATTCCTGGTCGTGGACCTTCGGCGATGGCGGTACGTCCACCGCACAGAGTCCGTCGCATACCTATGCGGCAAGCGGCACGTACAGCGTGACCGAGACGGTGAAGGACAGCGTCAGCGGCAAGACCAGCTCGGCGACCAAGTCCGTCAGCGTGAGCAGTGGTGGCGGTAGTTCGCAATTGCTGGGCAATACCGGCTTCGAGACCGGTTCGGCTTCGCCCTGGACAATGAGCTCGGGCGTGCTTTGCAGCAATAGCAGTTGCTCGGGCGAAGTTGCGCATAACGGGTCATGGTTCGCATGGCTGGATGGTTATGGCACCAGCCACACCGACACGGTGTCGCAGGCGGTGAGCATTCCTGCAGGAAAGTCCAGCGCCACCGTGCAGTTCTATCTGCATATCGACACGGCAGAAACCACCACGACGACCGCCTATGACACGTTGAAGGTGCAACTGGTCAACAGCAGCGGGACGGTGCTGGCCACGTTGGCGACCTTCTCCAACCTCAACGCGGCATCGGGTTATCAGGTGCATAGCTATAACGTCAGCTCATACATCGGTCAGAACGTGACCCTCAAGTTCACGGGCACCGAAGACACCTCATTGCAAACGTCGTTTGTGTTGGATGACGTCACCTTGACGGTGCAGTAAGCAACACATGCATCTCACCCCAACGCTTTCAGGCTTGGGGTGAGGTGTTTCCAGGTCGGGTTTGAAGCTGCAGTAGCAAGCCGAAAATTCGCGTTGGGATCGCAGGCATTTTTATCTACGGTTCGCGTATCGCCTTTATCAGCGCATCGTTGTCGATGCCGCCGTCCCATGTATTGGCGTGAAGCAACTGCTCCAGCGGTAAACGTGCGCGCCAGCCAGCGATTTCCAATTCCGGTTTGGGCAAAAACTCACTGACATAGCCCAGGCACAAATAAGCCAGCGGATAGACCTGCGAAGGCAGCTTCAATGTCTCGGCCAGCCGCGCTGGATCGACGATGCTGACCCAGCCTACGCCGATGCCTTCGGCGCGTGCGGCCAGCCACAGATTCTGCACGGCCAGGCAGGTGCTGAAGAGATCCGTTTCCAGCATCGTGTTGCGGCCGAGTATGTGCGGACCGCCGCGCTGGCGGTCACAGGTGATGCAGAGATTGATGGGGCTGTCGACAATGCCTTCGAGCTTCAATCGCCGATATAGCGCCGCGCGCTCGTCGGAATAATTTTTCGCTGCGTCAGCGTTCGCCTCATCGTAGAGCGCCTTCACCGCGCGCTTCACGTCGATATTGTCGATGACGATGAAATCCCATGGCTGCATGAAGCCAACCGAAGGTGCGTGATGCGCGGCCTTGAGCAGGCGTGCCAGCACATCCGGCGCAACAGGATCAGACAGGAATTGCGAACGGACATCGCGGCGCTCGTGAATGGCGCGATATAGGCCTGCGCACTGTTCGTCCGTAAAGCGGTGATCGGTCACTGTGACGCCTCAGTTGCCGGCCAGCATCGCGGCGATCTTCGCCATATGCGATTCGGCCGTTTCGCGCACCGCTTCCTTGTCGGCTTCCAGATCCTTCCCTTCCCAATGCAGATCGTCCTGCGGCAGTTCGTGCAGGAAACGGCTGGGTTGGTTACTGTGGATTTCGCCATAGCGTTTGGTCTTGGACGACCACGACAACGTCAGCAGTTCCTTGGCGCGGGTAATGCCCACGTACATCAGGCGGCGTTCTTCTTCCACGCGGCCTTCGTCGATCGCGGCGTCGTTCGGCAGCGTGCCTTCCTCACAGCCGACAATGAAGACAAAGTGGAATTCCAGACCTTTGGCGGCATGCATGGTCATCATGCGCAGCGCGTTGCCCGGTTCGTCGCGATCGGCGTGCGAGAGCAAAGCCAGCTGTGAGGCAAGATCACCGGCGCTGTTGCCGCCCTTCTGCATGGCGCGGAACCAGTCAGCTAGTTCGCGCAGATTGCCCAGGCGGCGATCGCGCAATGTGGCGTCTTGTGTGCCGGCCGCGATATGCGCGGCGTATTGAGTACGAGTCAGCACGCGATCAACCAGATCCGCAGCGCTTTCATGCAGCGACGCACTGCGAAATTCATCCAGCAGCTCCGAGAACGAGGCGAGTGCAGCGGCGGGGCGTGGGCTTAACTGGCGCAATACGCTGTCGCTGCGGATGGCTTCGAGCAGCGAGCAGTGCTTGGTCTGTGCGATCTGCCCGAGCTTCTCCAGCGTAGTGGCACCGATTTCACGCTTAGGCACGTTCACCACGCGCAGAAACGCAGCATCGTCGCTGGGGTTGGTGAGCAGGCGCAGATAGCAGAGCAGATCCTTGACTTCTGCGCGATCCAGGAACGACAGCGCGCCGGTCAGGTGATACGGCACGCGCGCCAGGCGCAGCGCTTTTTCCAGCGGACGCGCCTGAAAGTTGCCGCGATACAGAATGGCCATGTCATGCCAGCGCACCTTGTGCTTTTCCGCCAAGGTGGCGGCCATGCCGGCAATGCGTTCGGCTTCGTGTTCGCCATCCTTGCATTCGATCACGCGGATCGGTGCGCCTTCCGGGTGCTCGCTCCACAGTTTCTTGGCGTGCAAATGCGGATTGTTGGCAATCAGCTGGTTCGCTGCACGCAGAATACGTCGGCCGCAGCGGTAGTTCTGTTCCAGTTTGATCACGCGCAGGCTGGGCCAATCTTTGCCGAGCTGTTCGATATTTTCGGGATTTGCACCGCGCCATGCGTAGATGGACTGATCATCGTCGCCCACGCAAGTGAAGCTGCCGCGTTCGCCGGCAATGGCCTTCAGCAGGCGATATTGCGCGTCGTTGGTATCCTGATATTCGTCCACCAGCAGATAGCGCAGGCGCTCGCGCCATGCATCGCGGCATTCCTGATCGCTTTCGAGAATACGCAAGGGAAGGCGGATAAGATCGTCGAAATCGACCGCGTTAAACGCAGCAATGCGCTGCTGGTAAAGCTGGTAGATCGTGGCCGCTTCCAATTCGCGCGGGCTGCGTGCGGCGGCTAGTGCCTCTTCGGGAGACAGGCCGCTGTTCTTGGCGCGGCTGAGCAGGTTGCGCAGGCCGAACAGCACATCCGGCTTGGCACCTTTGGGTGCCAATTCCTTGACGATGTTCTCGCTGTCGTCGGCATCCAGCACGGAAAAGCCGCGTCGCAGTCCGGCGCGAGCATGTTCCATCTGCAAGAATTTCAGGCCCAGCGCATGGAACGTGCAGACAGTGAGGGCCTGTGCGTCTTCCGCGCTCACCAGTTTGCTCACGCGCTCGCGCATCTCGCGCGCGGCCTTGTTGGTAAAGGTAATCGCGGCGATGCGAGACGGCGCCAATTTATGGCGCTGTACCAGGTGGGCAATCTTTTGCGTGATGACGGAGGTTTTGCCGGAGCCGGCGCCTGCGAGCACCAGCAGCGGGCTGTCGACGTGTTCGACAGCGGCCAGTTGTTGGGGGTTGAGCATGCGTCGGTCGGATCGGTCAGCTGGGTGCAGCGCGAAGACCGATCCTAGCAAACCGGACGCTGCGGGAGCAGGCTTGCAAGCGGCGCCTCACAGTGGCAGCCGGCCGGGTTACCATTCACCATTCCGCAAGCCCGACGACCCGCATGGCCAAGCTCTATTTCTATTATTCGTCGATGAACGCCGGCAAGAGCACCAACTTGCTGCAGAGCGCGTACAACTATTACGAGCGCGGCATGCGCACCCTGATTCTCACGCCGGCGCTGGACAACCGCTACGGCGAGGGCGTGGTGGCTTCGCGCATCGGCCTGCGTTCGCAGGCGCAACGTTTCACGGCACAAACCGATCTGCTGGCGTCGGTAAGGACGGATATCGCCGAGCACGGCGATCTGCACTGTGTGTTCGTGGATGAGTCGCAGTTCCTGAGCAAAACGCAGGTGTGGCAGCTCACCGATGTCGTCGATGAGCTCAACATTCCTGTGCTGGCGTATGGGTTGCGCACGGATTTCCGTGGCGAACTGTTCGAAGGCAGTTGTTATTTACTGGCCTGGGCCGACAACCTGGAAGAAATCAAGACCATCTGCCACACCGGGCGCAAGGCCACCATGGTGGTGCGCGTAGACGAACACGGGCGCGCCATTACCGAAGGGCCGCAGGTTGAGATCGGCGGCAACGAGCGCTATGTCTCGGTGAGTCGCGCCGAGTTCAAGAAGATCACGCGCGGGCAAGGCCGTATCGAGCTAAAGCAGCCTACCCTGCCGCTGGAGGATGGGCATTGATCCGGACCGGCATCACTACAAGGGAAAAACCATGAGCAATCCGGTCATTTACTTTCCGGCCTGGCAGCGCCCGCATTGGCAGCCTAGCGACGAAGAAATCGTCCTGCAGTTCTACGTGTTCGGCAATTTTCAGCCGACCCGCGTGCCATCCGCAGCTTATGGAAGCGATGGTTTGCCGGAGGAAGTGCAACTTTCCAGTCATCACCACCACATGTTGCGTGACTGGGAAGGCTATCCGCTGAAAGGTCCGCTGGGCGAATTGTTCAAGAACGATTCGCCGGAAGCCTATAAAAAAGCCATCGCCGCTCCGCAGGTGCTGGTGGTGCATGGGCGCTTCAAGGATCAGGGCGATACGGGCTATCTGCGTGACACCTTCGGTGTGCTGGCGGGCCTGCTCGATATTGGTGGCGTAGCCATTCTTGATCCGCAGGTCCTCACGCTGTTCGATGCGGACGAGTGGCGCGACCGCTATCTGGTGAAAGATGGTGCGCCCTTGCGCAACCACGTATTGATTCTGCGCGATGAAGACGAAGCGGGCCGCTATTGGGTGCATACGCGCGGTTTGCGCAAGTTCGGTCGCCCGGATATCAGCTTGCGCAATGTGCCGGAAAATGAAATGGACCGTGCAGGTGGTTTATGTCAGCGGTTGGTCGAGCTGGAAGCGTTGGGTGCGCGTTTCATCGAGGGGCAGGCGTTGGAAGTCGATGGGATCTTCGGCGGCCTGACGGCAGAGTTGGGTGGTGGATACGACGATCCGCAGTTCAACAATACGTACGTGGAGTTCCATTGGCCGTAGGTTGGGGTTTGCCCGCCAACCTGCGGGCTCATTTCTGGCACCTGGGACACCAAAACGTCGACCGCTGTCCGATCACCTGCTGTCGTATTGCCGTGCCGCATACCTTGCACGGCTCGCCTGCGCGTCCATACACAAACAGCTCGCGGAAGAAATAACCTGGCGCGCCGTCCGGATTAAGGAAATCGCGCAAGGTAGTGCCGCCACGCTCGATCGCCCAAGCCAGGATGCGCTTCACTTCGCCGGCGAGACGTTGATAACGTGCACGCGAGACCGTGCCTGCAGGTCGGCGCGGATCGATGCCCGCCGCAAACAGCGCTTCGCTGGCGTAGATGTTGCCCACGCCTACCACGATCGCGTTGTCCATCAGGAACAGCTTTACTGCAGCTTTGCGTCTACGTGAGCGGTGCCACAGCAAGTCGCCGTCGAACGCATCGGTGAGCGGCTCAGGACCAAGTTCGACAAGTAATTCGTGCGTCGTGCCGGGAGCCTGCCACAGCAAACAACCGAAGCGGCGTGGATCGGTAAAGCGCAGGATGCGTGCACGTTCGCCTTGTAACGGTTCCAGGCTGATATCGACGTGATCGTGAATGCCGGGTGGTACATCCGGCGGCAGCACGCGCAACACGCCGGTCATGCCCAGATGCATCAGCGCGCTGCCGGCATGGGTGTGCAACAGCAGATATTTGGCGCGACGTTCCACTTCGTCGATGCGCTGGCCGGGCAACAGCTCAGTGATCTCGCGTGGAATCGGCCAGCGCAGATCTGCGCGCCGCAAGGTGACGGCTGCAACGCGGCGGCCGATCAGATGCGGCGCGATACCGCGTCGGGTGGTTTCGACTTCGGGCAGCTCGGGCATGTCACTGCGCCTGAATGGACTGGCTTTGCGCGGAGCGCGGCATATACCGTAGCGACACAATACCTACGCGGTCGCCGGCTTGCACGTAGACGTTCTGGCCAATGGCGGTGGCAGCTCCGAAACGCAGCGTTTCGCCATCCAGTTCGAGCTTGGCTTGCGATGGTGACAGGCCGATTTTTGTCAGGTCGTAGTTGCTTGCCGGCCGCCAACTATGTACAGGAGCCGCGGCGATGCGCGCCAATTCGTCCAGACGGCGGCCATCTGCATGTGTTTCGGTCGCCGAATCGGTACGCCACCAATGTTCGCCGCGTTTTACGTAGTGCTCGGACGGTGCGTTACCCATTTCCAGCGTTACACGTGTAATCGCATCGGGTTTGAGCGGCAGCAGCGTGCCCGGTACTGCTTGCTGGTCGCTTCGCAGCTGCCACCACGTGGCGGCAAGCAATACGGTCACTGCGGCGATGAGCCACAGTTGGTTACGCGCCGCTCGTTTCATACGCGCCGCCTGCGCCACGCGACCAGGCCACCGAGTACCAGCAATGCCAACGGGATGATCATCATGAAGCAGAGGCTTAACAGGCCCAGTTCGCCCTGCGGCACATTGAGTACGCGATCAGGCGCCCCGCGTGGCGGCAGACTGATGAGCTGGTCGTCGCCCAGCAACCAATTGAAGATGCGTTCGCCCAGCGCACGGTTACCCCCGTTGCCGAGATAACTGTTGGAAAGAAAATCACCGTTGCCGATTACAACGACACGCTGCTCGCTCTTGGCGGGGCTGGGCGAAAGGCGGCTGAGCGCGAAACCGAAATCGAGTGGACCTTTCATCGGCGTGGCCGTACTGCGATCCAGCGATTGCGTGGTGGCTTGCGGGCTGGAGCGTAGGAAGGGCTCGAGTTTCCAATCGCTCTTGCGCACTTCGGCCAGTGGCGCGACTTCGGGAAACAGCGTGGCGAGCGTGAAGCTGCGCGTGATCATGCTCGGCGGATAGTCGCCCAGCGTAATCGTGCGTGGATCTTTCAATCCCAATGCGGCAGACGACGGATCAACCAACTCGCCCGGCAATATGCGAATGGCAAGCGCGTCCGCGATCGGTTGCAAGCTTGCATCGAGGTTTCCCGGATCAGCCAGCCACAGCAGGTTGCCACCGCTCGCCAGGTAATCGGTCAATGCCTTGGTCGCACCCGGAGCAAGCGCTGCTTGCGGTCCGGCCAGCACGACCAGATCCGTGTGCTCAGGTACGGTAGTGACTTGCGAGAAATTCAATGGCACTGCTCGCAGGCCGCTTTTTTCCAGCTGCGATACGAACGTGCCCAGGTCCGCATTGGCCAGGCCATCGGCACGGCGCTCGCCATTGCCGGTAACGAAAGCCACGATGCGATCGTTTCCGCGCACCAGACGCTCCAGTGCATCGGTGAGCGTGCGTTCGGTCAGCGTATCGAGACGTTGCTGGCGATCGCCATAGTGCAGAATCAATTCGCCGTCGACGGTGATACCCAGGTTGCGCATCGCTGCCGGATCTTGCTGCGGATCGATGAAGCTTAGGTGCAGATCCGGTTTGGCTTGCTGATAGCGTTGCAGTGCGGCGGCGACGGTCTGGCGCAGATCGCCTTGCGGACTGGCATAACTGATGATGTCGACGGGGCCATTCAGTTTTGCCAACACCGCGCGTGTTTCCGGCGACAGGCTCACGCGACTGTTGTAAGTCCAATCGGCGACGCGATCGTGCCGTGCAGTGAGATAACCGATTGCGCCCGCGGCGAGCAATATCAGCAGCGCAAACAGCCATCCGTTGAGGCGACGCATGAAAGACATATTCATCAGTCGCGCTCCTTGTCTGCTGCCAGGCGTCGTGTGCCCAGCGCCAGTGCTACGACGATCGCGAGCAGAAACCACACCACGTCCGCACTCGACACCAGACCGCGCAACAAGGTTTCCTGGTGCGTGCTCATCGCCAGCCAGTTGATGAAACCGCTATTGATGCCGGCAAGCTGCGCGCCGAGATTGACGCAGTTGAGTGCGAGGCTGATCATCAGCGCGGCCACTGCGGCAACCGCGGGATGCGAAGCGAAGGCCGAACAAGCGACTCCGATTGCGGCAAGGACTGCGAGTGCGAGGAAAGTGCCTAGTGTGGCGGCGGCAAGCTTGCCCCAGTCCAGCGCTACGCCATGCGCCAAGCTCACTGGAACGGTGAGCGCAAGCAGCAACCATAGCGTCAGCCAGACCAGCACGGCCAGGTATTTGCCGAGGAGGATGCGCGAAGAAGAAAGTCCCGTAGAAAACAGCAGCGGCAACGTGCCGGCGCTGCGCTCGCTTGCAAGCGTGGACATGGTCAGCAAAGGCACCAGCAGCAGCGCAAGTTCGATCATGCCGAACGGCAATGGACTGCCGGTGATGAAGCTGCTGTACAACCGCACGGCCACCAGATCGGTATAGCCGGGACCATCGGGCAAGGCCGCGAGCCTTACTTGGTTGAGTAGAAAAAGTTGCAGCAGCAGCGCGAAGCGCCAACCTAGCTCCGCCAGCGCGAGTGCAGCGATGATCCAGCCAAGCGGGCGCACAAAGAGGCGGCGCAATTCCAGTCGCGTCACAGCAAGTAAAGTCATGCGGCTTGAGCCCTGCCGGCCATCGCAATATCGAAGAAGGTTTTTTCCAGTGCGGCATGTTGGTCCGCAGGTAGCGGAGCGTCGTGGCACAGCGTGCCTTCATGCAGGATCGCTACGCGGTCGCAGACAGTCGTCACTTCGGTCAGCTGGTGCGTGGAGAGAATCACGGCTGTACCTGCGCCAGCCAATTCGCGCAGCAAGGTGCGCAAGGCGACCACCTGCACTGGATCGAGCGCATTGGCCGGTTCATCCAGCACCAGCAGGGCAGGGCGATGCAACAGAGCGCAGGCCAGCCCCAGGCGTTGCCGCTGCCCCTGCGACAAAACGCCTGCGAGGCGGCGCGAGAGATCTTTCAGTTCCAGCCGTTCGAGCGCCATGTCGCGGGCTTCGTTCAGCCGGGCGCCGGTGATCCCTCGCAGACGACCATGAGCCTCCAGGTGTTCGCGGACGGTCAGTTCTGGCCACAGCGGGGCAGCTTCCGGCAGCCAGCCAATGGCGTGGCGAGCCAGTTCCGGGTGTTCCAGGAAATCCTGCCCTTGCAGTCGAATGGCTCCGTGATCGGGTCGCAAAGCCCCGGCAACCATGGCCAGCGTGGTCGACTTGCCGGCGCCGTTGACGCCAAGCAGCCCAAGGACTTGGCCGGCTTCCAGGCGCAGGGTGAGATCGGACACGGCTGGCCGGCCGGCGCGGCGCCGGGTGACCCCTTCAAGTTGCAGTACGGGAGATAAAGCGGGTTTAGGCGCGTTCATTGCATGATTGTCAGGGCGACCCCATCCGGCAGACAACCGTTTCTTGTCACGGTTTAATGGAAGTCGAAGTGCTAGGGTCTACCATGCTGGTAGGTATGGACACCCTCGACTAGACTGCTTTTTCTACGATCAGGACTTTCCACGATGCTCGACGCTGTGCTGCATTTCCTTTCCGGCGGGGTGACTCAAGCCGGTTGGGTGGCGATTCTCGTTTACCTGTTGGTGGTCACCCAGATCACCATTTTCACCGTCACCCTCTACCTGCACCGCTGCCAGACCCATCGCGGCGTTGACCTGCATCCGTTCATCGCGAATTTCTTCCGCTTCTGGGGCTGGCTCACGACGGGCATGGTCACCAAGGAGTGGGTTGCTGTGCACCGCAAGCACCACGCCAAGGTAGAGACCGAGGAAGATCCGCACAGCCCGCAGATCTACGGCATCAAGAAGGTGTTCTGGGATGGCGTGTCGCTCTATCGCGACGCCAGCTACGTGAAGGAAGACCTGGAAAAGTACGGCCGCGGCACACCGGACGACTGGATCGAGCGCAAGCTCTACACCGGCCATCCGTACTGGGGGCCGGCGCTGATGCTGATCATCGACCTCGCACTGTTCGGCGTGATCGGTGCCGCCGTGTGGGCGGTGCAGATGATCTGGATTCCGTTCTGGGCCGCCGGCTTCGTCAACGGTATCGGCCACTGGTGGGGTTATCGCAACTTCGAAAGCTCTGACACCGCCACGAATCTGGTGCCATGGGGCTTCTGGATCGGTGGCGAAGAGTTGCACAACAACCACCATGCTTTCCCGAGTTCGGCCAAGTTCGCGCTACGCAAGTGGGAATTCGACATTGGTTGGGCCGCTATCTGCGCGTTGCGCGCGGTAGGTCTGGCCAAGGTGCTGCGCGTGGCACCCACGCTGGACGTGCGCCCCAACGTGCACCTGCCCGACGCCGAAACCTTGAAGGCCGTGCTCACGCACCGCTTCCAGGCCATGACCGATTACTACCGCAACGTGATCGTTCCCACTCTGCGCGACGAAGCACAACACGCAGGCGAAGGCATCAAGTCGGTTCCGCGCCGCCTGCGCCGTGCGTTTGCCGATGGCGGCCGCTGGCTCGATGGCGAAGGTCGCGAACGCATGCAGGCCGTGTTGGCCAAGCGTCCCGCACTCAAGACCGTGTGCGAATTCCGCACGCGCCTTGCCGAACTGATGGAGCAGCGCGGTGCCGACCAGGCACTGAAGGGTCTGCAGCAGTGGATCACTGAAGCGGAGCAGAGCGGCATTCGCGCGTTGCAGGAGTTTGCGCAGCGATTGAAGGGCTATTCGCTGGCCAATGGCGTCTGATCGCGCATTTACGTTTCAACAAAAGCCCGCCTTCATGGCGGGCTTTTTATTGGCGGGTCCAGCATGGCCATAAGGGTGTTGTTGATCGGGGCAACAGGCGTGTTCGGCGCGCGCATTGCCGCGCGTCTCGCCCATGATGCGCGGTTCGAGTTGGTCCTTGCAGGCCGGACCCGAGCAACGCTTGAGCGTCTGCAAGACCAACTGGGTGATCCATCGATACGTATAGCGATCATCGATGTTGAAGTGGCTGGTTTTCATGATGCGCTTTGCAGCGAAAAGCCGGAGCTCGTGATTCACGCGGCGGGTCCCTTTCAAGCGCAGGATTATCGAGTTGCGAAGGCTTGCCTTGCTTGCGGCAGTGATTATGTGGATCTCGCCGATGGTCGTGAGTTTGTGGCGGGCATCACTGCATTGGATGCACGCGCGCGTGACGCAGGTTGCCTGCTGATCTGCGGTGCCTCGACGGTGCCTGCGCTAAGCAGCGCGGTGGTCGATCACTTGCGGAGTCGATTCGGTACGCTGCTTTCCATCGATCACGCCATCAGTCCAGGCAATCGCACGCCTCGTGGTGGCGCGACAGTGGCCGCCATACTCAGTTATTGCGGTCGCCGGATGCCGGTGTGGCGTGATGGTGAATGGCAAAGCGGATATGGCTGGCTGTCGACGCAACGCGTGCAGTTCCTCTCGGGGCCGCGCTGGGCCGGTTTGTGCGATGTGCCTGATCTGGCACTTTTCCCGCAGCGTTATGCAGGCGTGCAACGCGTGATGTTTCGTGCCGGATTGGAATTGCGCCGGCTTCACTTTGGCACGTGGTTGCTGGCGTGGTTAGTGCGGATGGGCGTCATCAAAGACCTCGCGCGTCATGCACACCGGCTGCGGCGCATCAGCGAGTGGTTTCTGCATGCAGGTACGGACGAAGGCGGCATGGTGATGCATCTGCAAGGCCTCGATGAAAGTGGGAGACCTGTCCACATACGCTGGTCGTTGCATGCTGCCGCCGGAGATGGGCCGCACATCCCGGCCATGCCTGCCGTGGTACTGGCTCGAAAAAAGGCAGACGGCGCGCTGAAAACTCGCGGGGCCACGCTCTGCATGGGCTTATTCGATCTGGAGGAAGCGTTGGCTGCACTGGCGGAATACACCATTCGCTCAGAGCTCGAAATCATCACGCAATGAAGCGCGACTGTTGTTCTGGCGAAGGCATGAAGCATTGATCGCTACGTCCGAACAGGCGATAGCGATGGCGCGCAATAAAACGATAGGCCGCATCGCGCAGTGCGAGGGGAACCCACAGCATCAAACCGCCAAGCCAATGCCAGCGGCGATGAGGCAATCCGCGCAGCACGCGGGCGATTGCCGTGGTGTCCGTATAGCCTTTGCCGCCTTCGACAAGCAGCATCGAAAACGGCGAGTCTGGATCCAATCCATGCGTCTGCAGCAAATTGCGGCCGGTTTCCGACTGCATGGATGCAAAGCGGTAATGTCCTTGATGATCGCGCTGAAGCAGGAAACGCACCCAGCGGCTGCATAGCAGGCAGACTCCATCGTAGACGATCACCGGTGATGCGACGCTTTCACTCATTGATAATCTCCAGCCATCCGCGATACGCAACCAGCCGACCAACCCACGGCAGTCGCGTATCGATGGCGAAAGCGTAACGGCCATTGCGCTCACCGCTGTGCGAGAACACGGTGCCCAGCCATCCACGCGGTATGTTTATGCCGAGCAAGCTTGCACCGTTCAAATGCCATTCCACGCCGTGCGCGTCGGGGCGTAGCGAGAAGCAAAGTGTGACAGGGCCTAGCCGCTCCAGCAGGTGACCCGATGTGCGGTCGCGGCGCAGTGTCGATTGCATGCGGCCGCGGGCAAATCGCCGCGTCCACGTTTCGCACGTGCCTTGCCGTTCGATGCAGATCTCCAGCGCCTGTCCGTGGCCAGGTGGTGGCAATCCGAGCACGCGCCGCAAGACGCGCAAGAGCAGGTTGCCGTCACCCTCCACGTCCGCTTTGCCGCGAGCCACGACGCGTGGCGACACGCCGTGCATGCGACGCACCGATTCCGGCAGGGCGTGCCAGACAGATTCGCCAAGCAAGCTGGGAAAAAGAGCTTTGGTCGAGTCCATGCAGGGATAATGCGTAACGCTTCCGGCGCTCGCAAGCGGACAAAAGAAAACCCGCCACAAGGGCGGGTTTTCATAAAGCTCAGGATTTCGGTATGAACCGGAAACCTAGATCACTTGATCTTGCCTTCCTTGTAGATCACGTGCTTGCGCACGACCGGATCGTATTTCTTGAACTCGAATTTTTCCGGGGTGTTCTTCTTGTTCTTCTGCGTGGTGTAGAAGTGGCCGGTGCCGGCCGACGAGATCAGGCGGATCTTGTCGCTCTTGCTCTTGGACATGGCTCAACGCTCCTTAGATCTTTTCGCCGCGGGCACGCAGGTCGGCGATCACGGCCTCGATGCCCTTCTTGTCGATGGTGCGCAGCGCCTGGTTGGAGACGCGCAGTTTCACCCAACGGTTTTCGCTGGGAACCCAGAACCGGCGCTCATGCAGGTTGGGCAACCAGCGGCGGCGGGTCTTGTTGTTGGCGTGCGAGACGTTATTGCCGGTCTGCACACCCTTTCCGGTGACTTGGCATACACGGGCCATGATGACCTCCGTAATCGGTAAATCGCCCGTTGGCCAGGGCGAGATCGGCCCAGCGGCGCTATGCGCCACGCGATGCTGGAGGGTGCTGCTTTCGCCGTCGTCGTGAGGTCCGCATCGCGTTGCGGAATGCCCGGATGGCCGGGTCGACTGGGGCGAGCCGCGCATTATCCCGTAAAAACAGCCGCATGTGCAATCTTTGATCACGCCCGCGACGTTCCCCGACATGGCGACAGACGGGGATGTATGGAACAATCTCACTCCTTTGCGCCCCGCGCGCTTCGCCTTTTGATCGAGGGATATCCATGGTAGACATCACCGCCAACGGCCAGGCCACTGGCTCGGCTAGCCAGCCGCAGCTTGTGCTGCAAAAGATCTACGTCAAGGACGTGTCCTTCGAGGCGCCCAATGCGCCGCAGATTTTCCAGGAAATCGGCGAAATTACCGATGCTCCGCAGGTGCAGCTCAACCTGTCCCAGCGCGCTACGGGCCTGGGCAATGACCTGTACGAAGTGGTGCTCACCCTCACGCTGACCTGCACCATCGACGAGCGCACCGCATATCTGGCGGAAGTGCAGCAGGCGGGCCTGTTCGGCATCGCCGGTTTCACCGAGGCCGACCAGGCCGGCATCATCGGCAGCTACTGCCCGAACCTGCTGTTCCCGTACGCCCGCCAGGTGATCTCAAGCTTGGTGCAAGAGGGCGGCTTCCCGCCGTTCCTGCTGCAGCCGATCAATTTCGAAGCCCTCTACGCCGAGCAGCAGCGCCGCATGGCGACGGGCGGCGAGGCGCCCCAGCTCAACAGCTGATCGAGCGATCAGGTTCCGACATGACCGATCAGCCGATCCTGGCTGTCCTCGGCGCTGGCTCCTGGGGCACAGCCCTGGCGGCGCTGGCCGCGCGCAATGGCGTGCCCACGCGTTTGTGGGGGCGCGATGCCGCGGCGTTGGCCGCCATGGCCGCCAGCCACCGCAACCAGCGCTATCTGCCGGATCTCGAACTGCCGCCGGGGCTCACTTTCGAGCCTGATCTGGCCAAGGCCGTACGCGGCGCCGCGATCGTGCTGATCGTGGTGCCCAGCCACGCCTTTGCCGAGATGCTCAAAGAGATTGCACCCATGCTCGACCCGGGCGCGAGCATTGCTTGGGCGACCAAAGGTTTCGAGCCGGGCACCGGGCGATTCCTGCATGAACTGGTGGCGCAGAAACTGCCAGGGCGCGCAGCCGCCGTCATCACCGGCCCGTCGTTTGCACGCGAAGTGGCCGCCGGCATGCCGAGCGCCGTCACCGTGCATTCGGAGAACGAAGCGTTCGCCCAGCATTTAGCCACCTTGCTGCATGCGCCGAACTTCCGTGCCTATACCGGCAACGATGTGCTCGGAGCGGAACTGGGCGGCGCGATGAAGAATGTACTTGCTGTCGCCACCGGCGTGGCCGACGGCATGAAGCTAGGGCTGAACGCACGCGCTGGCCTGATCACCCGCGGCATGAACGAAATGCTGCGCCTGGGCGTGGCACTTGGTGCGAAGCCGGAAACGTTGATGGGCCTGTCCGGCCTCGGCGACCTGGTGCTCACCTGCACAGGCGATTTGTCGCGCAACCGCCGCTTAGGTTTGGCGCTAGGGCAGGGCATCGGCATCCACGAAGCGGTGGCGCAGATTGGCCAGGTGGTGGAAAGCGTGGTGACAGCGGACGAAGTCATCCGCCTAGCCGACAAGCACGGCCTGGATCTGCCGATCAGCAAAGGTGTGCGCGCCGTGCTGCACGGCGAGGTGACACCGGTCGAAGGCCTGAAGGCGCTGATGGCGCGCGAGCAGAAGCCGGAATATCCGCAAGGCTTATTCGGAACGCATTGAGCAATCTTTGCAAAGTGATGCGTATCCGCTTGCGGTACGCACCCTGATCGCTGCTAAGCTCAAGGTTTTGATCGCTCCAGGGATCGCATGCGCATGCACCTACCGGACGAGAACCAGCAAAGCGATCCTTCCGCCACGAATGACGAGCGCGAGGAAAGCCTTCCCGGCACGTGGCGCAAGCTGCTGGGTAAACCCGTGGCGGCGCCAGGGCACGAGCATGTGGTGCTCGGGTTCTTCTTCGAAGTGATGCCGGAGGACGGCCTGCCCTACGCGCGACTGGATGCGGCGCCGGTATTGCTGGTGCCCAGCGAGCACGGCCGCTTCACGCGTCCTGCCCCATTGGAAAGCAAATTGCTGTCGCACGCGGTGCTGACCTTGCACGAACAGCGCCTGGCCACCTCCGTGCTCGGTCTTCCGCAGACCCTGCGCAAGTCGCGCAGCTATGCGCGTCTATCCGGTCATGTCGGCAACGCCTTGTTGGCCGAGATGCTCGACACCGCGCCTTGCTTCCTCGGTGGCCTTGCTGGTCTGCGCCTGTCGCGTGGCAAATCACATCAGCTCAATTGGCATTGGCATTTGGAGCAGGATGGCAGTCAGCGCCTGCTGCCGGCGCTGCCTCACAGCCAGCGACTGCTGCGTCTGGAAAGTCTCTGGTACCTGGATGCCGAGCGCGCCGAACTCGGACATCTGGAGGCTGATCCGGAAGAAACCCACTGGTTGGACTTGCCGCTGCTCAAGCACGAATACAGTCGCGCTCTGCGCCGTGCGCTGCCCCATAGCCGTCTGACGCACCGCATTCCGCTGCCGCAGGTATTCGATGAGTTGCGCCGCGCCGAGCTTGCGCCAAAGCCCGTGCTCACGTTGCACGCACTCACGCGCCACGCGCGCCTGGCTGCAGGCACGCCGCCACTGGCCTACGCTCGGCTCGCATTCGACTATGCCGGCGAGCGCTTGCCGGGACGTGGCGGCGAACCGCTAGTGCGTCGCATACGCAATGGCCAATTGGTCGAAATCACGCGCAGGCGCGCCGAAGAGCTGTCGGCCATGGAGCAGCTCGAACGCGCCGGCCTCACGCTGGGCGTGGATACCGAAGGTCTGCCCTGGGACCTGGCCGACACCTTGCCGGAGGACGCCTGGCTGTTCCCCGGAAAAGGCCACGCTGGTGCGCTCGAAGTAAATACGCCGGCACGCTGGCTTGCGCTGCGGCCAAAGCTGGAGGGTGAAGGCTTCCTGCTTGAATACGCACCAAGCTTTCCGTTCGAAGTGCTGGAAGGCCCGGTGCGCTGGTACGGCAATGCCGTCGAAGATGCGGACGATCACGCCTTCGACCTGGAAATTGGCATCGAAGTCGAAGGCAAGCGCAGAAATCTGCTGCCCGCGGTCGCGCAAGCGCTGGCCGAACATCAACTCAACCTCAGCCCCGCGCCGAACGAACCGGAAGACGCCGTATGGTACGCGCCGGTCGACGAACGCCGTCGTGTGCCGGTGCGTTTAAAAGAGTTGCGCGGATTGCTGGCGCCGCTCGCTGAATATCTCGAAAAACCCAAAAAGAAATTGCACCTGCCGCGCGTGCAGGCCGGTCGTCTGGAAGAAATCGTCGAGGCCCTGCCGGTTGGCGGCGAACTGCAAGCGCCGGAACAATTGCGCGGCTTCACCGCGCGGCTGCGCGATGCGGCCGAGCGTGCCAGCGATGCGGTCCCGGAAGGCCTCACCGTTGAACTACGCCCCTATCAACGCGAAGGCTTGCGCTGGTTGAACGCATTGGCCGAAGCAGGCGTCGGCGGTGTGCTGGCCGACGACATGGGCTTGGGCAAGACGTTGCAACTGATCACGCACTTGCTTGCACTGAAAGAACACGACGCTTTGCAACAGCCGGCGTTGATCGTGGTGCCCACCAGCCTGATTCCGAATTGGCTCGCGGAAATAGCGCGCTTTGCGCCGTCCTTGCGCGCACTCGCACTGCACGGACCGCAACGTAGCGGCGATTTCTCGCAGATCGGCACGCAGGACATCATCCTCACCAGCTACGCTTTGTTGCCACGTGACGTCGTTACGCTGCGCAAGCAACCGTTCTCGCTGATCGTGTTCGACGAAGCGCAGCAGGTGAAAAATCCACGCACGCAAGCGCGTCGTGCGGCGCTCACTTTGCGCGCGCCACGTTGCATCTGCCTCACCGGCACGCCACTGGAAAATCATCTGGGTGAACTCTGGTCGCAGGTGGATCTTGCCGTGCCCGGCCTGCTCGGCGATGAAGGTGCGTTCCGTCGGCACTATCGCGTGCCGATCGAAAAGCAGCGCGACGAAGACTGCCAGGAACGCCTCAATCGCCGCCTCGCGCCCTTCATCCTGCGCCGGACCAAGGCGCAGGTTGCAGCGGAATTGCCGTCGAAAACGGAAATCACCCGCCGTGTGGTGCTCGATGGCCGTCAGCGCGAGCTGTACGAAAGCCTACGTCTGTCGCTCGCTGACGAACTGCGCGAGGTGATCGCCCAGCGTGGCATCGCGCATAGCGGCATCGTGGTACTCGATGCGCTGCTCAAGCTGCGCCAGGTGTGTTGCGATCCACGCCTGGTGAAACTCGAAGCGGCGCGCGGTGTGCGCGATTCGGCGAAGTTTGAACTGCTGATGGACATGCTTCCTGCACTGCTCGCCGAAGGTCGCAAGGTGTTGCTGTTCTCGCAGTTCACCGAAATGCTCAAGCTGATTGCGAACGAATTGGAACGCCATCGCATCAGTTACGTGATGCTCACCGGCGAAACGCGCGACCGCGCCGAGCCGGTGCAACGCTTCCAGGAAGGCGATGTACCGCTGTTTCTGCTTTCGCTGAAAGCCGGCGGCGTGGGTCTCAACCTCACGGCCGCCGATACGGTCATTCACTACGATCCATGGTGGAATCCCGCCGCCGAAGCGCAAGCAAGCGATCGCGCCCATCGCATCGGGCAGGACAAGCCGGTATTCGTGTTCCGCTTGATCACGGCGGGTACCGTCGAAGAGCGCATTGAGGAACTGAAAGCACGCAAGGCGGAACTTGCCGAAGCGGTGTTGGAAGGTGGCGGTACGCGCGAGAGGCTTAGCTTTGATCAGGCCGATCTGGACGCGCTACTGGCGCCGGATTGAGGCAGGTTGGGGTTTCGCTTCCCCGCCTACTTTTCGATATCCACCGGCTTCGCCTGCACCCAATCGGGCTTGCCGACCACTACCGTGCCGTGCACGGTGCTGAAATCGGCTTCGGCTTCGTCATGCAATTTATTGGCGAGCGCGAACGCGCTTTGGGGGAAAGGCGAGAACCCGCTCAGATACACGATGCCGCCCTCGCGCGCAGCATCGTCGATGGGCTGGATGTTGTGATTGAAGCGGCGGATCGCACGCGGTGCGGCAATGCTGTCGCCATACTTCACGCGCAATCGCTGCCACTTTGTGGTCGCCTGCCGGATTTCCGCGGGCGAGGATTTGATGCGCGCCGCAGCGTACGCAATCTGATACTGCGGATTCTTGCGTTCCGCGGAGAGTGCCAGCCATGCAAGGCCAAGCGGACGGTTCAACGGAATCTCCGGCGTGTCGCCATTGAAGTACGCCAATCCAAGCACGTATTGAGCGTCTTTGTTTGCCCAATATGCTGCTTCCTGAAGCATCTCTACCATGTGCTTGTAATGCTGGCGGCCGGAAGCCGCGCGCGCTTCGCAAGCGTAGTAGTCAGCCGGCAGGATCGGTTCGAGCGCGGTCGGGCAATAAATGGCCTGATCCTGCACTGTGCTGGTGGGCGCAGGTTCAGTCGCTGAGGATGTCTGCGCCACCACCGGCATGGCAAAACAGTGGAGGGTGAGCAGACAAAGCAGCCCGATGAATCGCCTGATCATGCCTACTCCGTAATCCCTTTTGGTCATCGCTCTGTAACGGGCGACAGGGAATTACGATGACGTTCAATCGCGGGCAGCTACTTCGTCGATGTGTTTTAGCAGGTCGGCCGGGTCGTCATAGACGCGAAATGCCCCGGAGCGCTGCAGCTCGTCCTGGCCATAGCCGCCTGAAAGCAGGCCCACGCCAAGCGCACGCGCACGCTGCGCGGCGAGCATGTCCCAGATGCTGTCGCCGATCACCAGCGAGCGATGAATGTCCACACCCAATCGTTCGGCTGCAGCAATGAACAGATCCGGATCGGGTTTGGCGTGACGCACCATATCGCGCGTCACGACCGGTACCTGGTTGGGATCGACGCCGAGCGCCGCAAGATTATGCGCAGCGGTGCGCATGCGGCCGCTGGTGGCGATCGCCCACGGAATCTTTTCCTTAGTGAGAAACTGCAGCAATTCGCGCGCGCCCGGCAACGGCCGCACCGAGCCTTGCGCATGATGGCGATTGAACGCTTCAGCATGTCGCTGCTGCAGGCGCTCGATGCGCTCGGGCGTGATATCCAGGCCGGTTTCGCGCAGCAGGATGTTGGTGAACAACCCGCCGCTCATGCCGATCTTGCGATGAATGCTCCATACCGGCAGCACCACACCTTCTTCATCCAGCGCTTCCTTCCACGCAAGCACGTGCTGGTAGACGCTGTCGATCAGCGTGCCGTCGAGGTCGAACAGAAAAGCGGTGTTGGAACGGGGCATGGCGTGATCAGTTGTGTTGAGACAGGCTGCGGCCGGATTCGAGCACGGCAAATGCAGCCGCGCCGAGAAGTCCCGGCTCCGGATGCGTGATGGCGATGGTCGGCACGTGCTCCATCGTGTCGCGGAAGCGGCCCTTCGCTTCGAAGCGCTCGCGGAAGCCGCCGCTTTGCAGCCACGGCATCAAAATTTTCAGCACACCGCCGGTGAGATACACGCCATCCCAACCGCCCAGGCTCAGTACCAGATCGCCGGCTACGCTGCCGAAGATGCCCGCCAAGGTTTCCACTGTGCGCACACATAACGCATCGCTGCCATCGGTCGCGCGCGATGTGATGTCTTCCGGTGTGTATTCCTGTGCGGTCTGGCCGGCGATGTCGGCGAGCGCGAGATAGAGATTCACCAGACCGTTGCCGCAGATCATGCGCTCGTTGGACACGCGCCCAAAACGTGCGTTGAGACGATGCAGAATTTCAACGTCCTCGGTCGTGTGCGCAGCGAAACCGGAATGACCACCTTCGGTTTCCAGCACGATCCAGTGACCATGGCGGTACAACAAGCCGGCCACGCCCAGGCCCGTGCCCGGCCCCATCACCACAAAGGTCTGCGACGACTTGTGATCGTGCTCCGGCGGCAACACGCGGCCGACGGCTTGCAGTTGGTCTTTATGCAACAACGGAATCGACATACCCTGAGCAGCGAAATCGTTCACCAGACGCACGCGCTCGAAGCCGAGTTCTTCCTGCAGGCCATGCGCGGAAACCGCCCAGGGATTGTTGGTGATCTTCACCGTCTCGCCATTGGCGATGCGGCCGGCGGCGGCGATGATCGCCTGCGTGGCGATGTGGCCCGTATCGGCGAAGTACTGGCGGATGGTGTCGGCCAGCGTTTCGAAGTCCTTCACGCGATAGCGCCGCACACTATCCAGCAGCAATGGATCTTTGGATGCAGCGTCGGCCAGGGCAAAACGGACGTTGGTGCCGCCGAGATCGGCCAGCAGGGTGGGGGAGGCGATGGAGCGATCCATGGGGAATCCGAAGCAGCGAACCTTACAAGACTGCCCGTTGTTGCCGCCTTCGTCCAGCGCCGAGGTTGTTCCTTTTCGCTGCGGTCATGTGAAGAAATTTCAACTCATCGTCCCGGCGGGCGCCGGAACGATGACGGTTTTTCGCAGCTTTAACGGTGTTGTCTCGATCTTAGTTGCCCTGTTGTTTCGACAGCGCATCCAGCAACGCCTGCCCGTTTGGACTGCCAAGTCCGGTGCACGCATCCCATCCGGGCCCCGCTTGATACGCGCCGTTATTCCCCTGTGTGATATCGCGAAACGCAGAGTCGCCCATCTGATAGATCGCCGCGTGCACATCGCCCACCGGCTTGCCCAGCTTCTGATTGAGACGCGCGATCAATCCCGCCCACAACGGCGCAACAGCGCTGGTGCCGCCAATGGCCTGTGCCTGACCGCCAACCAATATTTGATAACCCGTCGAAGGATCGGCGTTGCCGGCCACATCAGGCACGCCACGTCCCGTGCCGCCACTGGATGTAGTGGGCACCTTGGCATTCTGCTGCCAGGTCGGCAGCGGGTATTCAACGCTCACACCGCCGCCGGTAGCGCCTTCGTTGCTGGCCGTTTCGTTCCATACCACTTCGCTCGTGATGGATTGTCCGTTCGCGACCAACGTCGTGCCGCCACATGCCAGCGAATACGGGCTGGAAGCAGGGAAATCGACATGCGACTGTCCGTCCGTGACACCGTCACTGGAGCCGTTGTCGCCGGATGCGGACAAGATGGTCACGCCGAGCGCCGCGGCATCCTGCAATGCCGTTTCCATCGCGGTGCGTGATGGGCCGTTCCAACTGTCTTCCGGGCCGCCCCAACTGATCGACATCACCGATGGTTTATAGGTTGTGTCATGCGCGGCCTGCGAAATCGCTTCGTAAAAACCTTGGTCGGTGTTCGGCGCGAAATACACAGCGATAGTCGCGCCGGGCGCCAGTGCGCCGGCTACTTCGATATCCAGCGCGACTTCGATATCGGCGTCTCCTCCGCCAGGTTTGTTTTGTCCGCCTGCCACGGAGACAGCGACCACTTTCGGCGGGTTGCTGATGCCGAGACTGGAAAAATACTGGCTGAGATCGCTGTCGGTGTAACCGCCACCCAGTTCAATGATGGCGATTGCCTGACCGGTGCCGTCGGTACCACTGGGAAAGCTGTAGAGCTGTCCAAGCTGCGGCGGCGTATACGAGGTTGCCGGTTGCGCGTTGGGTACGCGGAAATGCGGACTGGCGACCGGGCGCTGATCCAGGCCCAGCACCGCGATGGCTTCCGGCGGCAACGCGGGCGCATGGCCGCAGCCAACGAACTGGCAATTGTCGACCTGATATTTGCCTAGCGTGACGCCGAACGCCTGTTCAAGCGCCGACGGTGTACCGCGCAAATGCAATACGCGACGCCGCTGATCGCAACCGGTTTCAGTGAGGCCATGCTGGTGCGCAAAGCTGCGCACACTCTGTATGTCGGTGGGATCGGCGCCATGTTGATGGGCGAATTCATCACGCGTCACGCGCGGTGCTTGCGGCCATTGCGCTGGTGTCGGCGCAGCATCCGAGCGGCGGCGCAAGACAACGGTCACATCGATCGGCTGATTACTATCGTGCGGGCCCAAATACTTCATGCGTTCGGGCGTGGTCCAGTGCGAAGGGCGCTTGGCCTGCTGGATCATGACGCAGCTCCTTGAATGAGAGGGGGACGGGCGCCACCAAAGATGGCACATGGAATGTGTCGAACTCGCGCATGCGCGAATCGACGTTTAGCTCTGGTGTGCATTTTTAAACCGGGGCATCTCACCCATTGAGCCTTCGGGCGCGGCGTTCTGTCCGAGCACGGGTACGGTCCCGGCGTTAGACTAGGCGACGGTTTCGCAAGAGATTTTTCGCATGAACTTCCCCGCCATCCGCATGCGCCGCATGCGCCGCGACGCCTTCTCTCGCTCGTTGATGCGCGAACACACCTTGCTGCCCACCGATCTGATCATGGTGGCGTTCGTGATCGAGGGCGAAGGCAAGCGCGAGCCGGTGCCGTCGATGCCCGGCGTGGAGCGTGTATCGATCGATGGACTGCTGCAGCTGGCGGGCGAATGCGTAGGTCTTGGCATTCCGGCGCTGGCGATCTTTCCGTCGCCGGATGCTTCCGCAAAAAGCGAAGATGCGGCCGAGGCATGGAACCCGCAGGGCCTGATGCAGCGCGCGACGCGTGCATTGAAGGCGAAATATCCGGATCTTGGCCTGATCGGTGACGTGGCGCTCGATCCCTACACCACGCACGGCCAGGACGGCCTGATCGACGAAGACGGCTACGTAATGAACGAACCCACCGTCGAAGCTTTGATCAAGATGTCGCTGGCGCAGGCCGAGGCGGGCATGGACTTCGTTGCGCCTTCCGACATGATGGACGGTCGCATCGGCGCGATTCGCGAGGCGCTGGAACAAGCGGGCCACATTCACACGCGCATTCTTGCCTATTCGGCCAAATACGCCTCGTCGTTCTACGGTCCGTTCCGCGATGCGGTGGGTTCGGCTGCCAACCTCGGCAAAGGCAACAAGCACACCTACCAGATGGATATCGCCAACAGCGACGAAGCGCTGCGCGAAGTGGAGCTGGATATCTCCGAAGGCGCCGATGCGGTGATGGTGAAGCCGGGCTTGCCGTATCTGGATGTGCTGCGCCGAGTGAAAGATGCGTTCGGCGTGCCCACCTTCGTGTATCAGGTCAGTGGCGAATACGCGATGCTCAAAGCGGCTGCGCAGAATGGCTGGCTGAATGAGCGTGCGGTGGTGCTGGAAACGCTGACCGCATTCAAGCGCGCGGGAGCAGATGCAATTCTTACGTATTACGCCATCGATGCCGCACGTTGGTTGCGCGAGCAGGCCGGCTAACGCATAGGTTGGGGTTCGCACCCCAACCTACGCGTATTGCGCTATGCCATTCCCGAACGACCAGTTCTCTTTCGCCGTTTCCAGCAAATTGATGAATATGTCTTCCGGACGCACCCCGGGATCGACCGAAAGCTTCTCCGCCACGCTTCGATAGAACGCCTGTTTCTGCTCCACCGTACGCGTGTTGTTGCAAGCAATCTGCACGATCACCAGATCGTCGCTGCGTGCAATGCCCAGATAGTTCGGGTCGTAATCAAATTCCTCCGCCTCATGTTGGCTGACCAGAATGAAGCGATCGTTTTCCGGCACGCTGAAGCTTTCGCGCATGGCGTTGTAGATGCCGTTGCGAAGCGCGGCGATATAGGCGGCGGATTTGCCGCGGCGTAAAGCAATGCGAACGAGGGGCATGGAAATTTCCTCCGTGGATCAATGCTTAGGTTGAGAGATGTGCCCGACCTGATAGAGGTCCAAGTTGTCGCTGAAACGATCGGGGATATCGCGCCACAACCGGAAACGTATAGCCGTCCAATCCGTCGGATTGAAGGCGCTGATGGCCGCGATGGCGCCGCGATCAAAGTCGGCGTGAGCATTTGCGTGTTCGGCGTCGCGCACGGTGTCTAGCGCGTTGTAGTCGGGAATCGGTACGGTTTCGCAGCTTGCGTATGTCGCCACGGATAGATTCGGCACCGTTTCTGTGTGCCATGCCGACCATGTGCGCACAACCGGGCGGCCGAACGATGCGATCACACCGGCAAAGCCCGCGCCGCCGAGGAAATCGTTCATGCCTTGCGTGTCATGCCAAAGGTAGAACGGTGCATAGCGATTCTCTCGTCCGGCGGCATACGGCGCATGGCGATCGGCGTACAGGTAAGCCTTGAACGCAAGATATGGCAGTTCATCGGTGAGATGGCCGCGGTCGGCGATGCGCTTGCGGATGATCGCCATGTCGTAATCGGCGGGAAGGGCGATGTGATATTGCATGGTGAACATGGCGGATCGTTCCTCGATGAGGCTTGACGACACCAGCGTATCGGCTCAGCATAATTCTGAAAATCGGGAATTTGTGAATTGATAATCCCGAAAAACAGGATGATTCATGAGCCGCATCACCTTCGATCTGGACACCATGCGCAGCTTCGTTACGGGCGTCGAGCTGGGCAGTTTCGCCAAGGCGGCCGACCGGCTGGGTCGTTCCACCTCGGCAGTCAGTGCTCAGTTGAAGAAACTGGAAGACCAGGCCGGCACATCGCTGCTGCGCAAGGCCGGGCGCGGCATGGCGCTGACCGAGGCAGGCGAAGTGATGCTGGGCTATGCGCGTCGCCTGCTGGACCTCAACGACGAAGCGGCCTCCGCGATGCATGGTGTGCAATTGGAAGGGCGCGTGCGCTTGGGGCTGCAGGAAGACTTCGGCGAAAACGTGCTGCCCGAAGTGCTCGGCCGCTTCAAACGTGCGCATCCCAAGCTGCGCGTGGAAGTGCATATCGCACGCAACAGCATGTTGATGCAGTCGTTGGAATCAGGTCGGCTGGATCTCGCACTCGCCTGGGAGACCGAACCTCGGCCACCGCATGGGGAGCATGTCCAGACTTTGCCGATGTGCTGGATGGGCGCTGATGCCGCACAGCTTCCCTACGAACCCGGCGAACCGGTACCGCTGGTCGTGTTGGATGCGCCGTGCCTGATGCGCACCGCCGCCATCGATGCGTTGGATCGAGCCGGTCTCGCATGGCGCATTGCGTTCACCAGTGCGAGTCTGGCGGGAGCCTGGGCGGCCGTGAAAGCGGGACTGGGTATCAGTGTGCGCACGCCGCTTGGCTTGCCGAATGATGTGCATGCATTGGATGCGTCGGCGATGAAGCTGCCTGCGTTGCCAAAGCTGGGCCTTGCGCTCTATCGCAGCGAGGCTGAGCCAGCGCCCGTAGTGGGGCGCTTGGCCGAACTGATCTTGCAACGCTTGAGTGAAGCGTAGTTCGGGGTGCAAACCCCGCCCCATGCCGCCTATTGGGCCGACGACGGCGGCGTCAGCTTGATTTCGTAAATCGACGGCCACCGCTTGCCAGTCACGAACAACCGATCATGCTTGGCGTCGTAGGCAATGCCGTTGAGCACATCGTTGCTTGCATCGGTCAACGTCTGCGGATCAGGCGCCAATCCGGTGAGGTTGATCACGCCCACCACTTTGCCGTTGGCGGGATCGATTCGCACGATGTTCTGGGTGAGCCACACGTTGGCGTAGATCTCTCCCTTCACCCATTCCAGTTCATTGAGGTTGACCAGCGGCCGGCCCATTGCCGTGACGTCGATCTTGCCGACCTGCTTGAGAGACTTCGGATCGAGAACGCGGATCGTAGGAGTACCGTCGCTCATGTAAATGTGGCGGTCATCCGTGGTGAGCGCCCAACCTTCGCCCGGATAGGTAAACGAACTGAGCCGCTTGAAGCTTTGCAGGTCGTACACATAACCGCGCTGCGATTGCCAGGTGAGCTGGATCAGCTTGTTCTTCCACGCCACGATGCCTTCGCCGTAATCGGGCGGCGGCAGATCGATTTTCTGCAGCACTTTGCCGCTAGCGAGATCCATCTTACGGATGGTCGACTGGCCTTCCGTGCCGGTGCTCTCGTACAGATAGCCGTCGAGGTAGAACAGGCCTTCCGTGTACGCGCTAGTGTCGTGCGGGTAGGTGTGCACCACCTTGTACCCATAAATCGGAATACTCGACTGCGCACAAGCGGACGATGCCAGCAGCAGCGCGAACAAAATGAGCAGAGATGTGATCCGTTTCATGGGGCCGGATCATCGCACGCCCGATGCGGCATCGTCAGCCGCGTATTTACGCCATGCATGGTCGGCGCGTGAAATAATCGATCGCAGGATCTTGCAGCCGGAGTCGTTGTGGGCAGTCATCATTTTCTGCAGACGGCAGTGATTTTTTTGCTGGCCACGGTGATCGCGGTGCCGATCACCAAGCGCTTCCGGCTCGGCGCGGTGCTTGGCTATTTGCTGGCGGGTGTCGTGATCGGCCCGGCCGAACTGCGCCTGATCGCCGATCCAGGCGCCGCCAGCGACATTGCCGAATTCGGTGTTGTGCTGATGCTGTTCGTGATCGGCCTGGAACTTTCGCCGCAGCGCCTATGGGTAATGCGTCACGCGGTATTCGGCACCGGGCTGGTGCAGGTGCTGGCGTCCGGCATCGTGATTGGCGCCGTCGCCCATCTCGGCTTTGGTCTGTCGACCAGTGCCGCGGCGATTGTTGGCGGCAGTTTGGCGTTATCTTCCACGGCCTTTGGTTTGCAGATTCTGGCCGAGCGCAAGGAGGCGTCGTCTGCCTACGGCCGTCAGTCGTTCGCGATTTTGCTGTTCCAGGATCTGGCGGCGATTCCGCTGATCGCGGCCATCCCGTTGTTGGCTTCGCCTTCACACCAAGGCATCGATCCATTGGCTGCGTTGCGCACTCTTGCGGTGATTGTGGCGGTGGTGATCGGTGGGCGCTATCTGTTGCGGCCGGTGTTCCGTTTCGTGGCGCGCGCCGATTCGGTGGAAGTGTCCACGGCGACGGCTTTGTTGGTGGTGATGGGCACGGCGCTGTTGATGGAAGAGTTCAACGTGTCGGTGACGCTCGGCGCGTTCCTGGCGGGCGTGCTGCTGGCCGATTCGGAATACCGGCACGAGCTGGAATCGAACATCGAGCCATTCAAAGGTTTGCTGCTCGGTTTGTTTTTCATCAGCGTCGGCATGTCGATGCGCATCGATCTGTTGCTGCAATCGCCGCTACTGGTGCTGGGACTCACGCTTGGTCTGCTCGTGGTGAAGGGCATCCTGCTATGGCCGCTTGGACTTGCCGTAGGGCGCCTGCACCGTGCCGATGCCTTGCGCCTTGCCGTGCTCCTGGCCAGCGGTGGTGAATTTGCATTCGTGGTGCTGCGCCAAGCCAGCGACAAAGGCTTGCTGGAGGAGCGACAGGGCGCTTTGCTGGTACTGGCGATCACCTTGTCGATGGGGCTTACGCCATTGCTGGTCGCAGCGACCGGCAAGCTGATCGGCATAAAGAAAAAGGCGGAACCGAAACGCCCCTTCGATACCATCACCGTTGAACATCCGCGAGTGATCATTGCCGGCTATGGCCGCATGGGGCAGATCGTTGCGCGCATTTTGCGCACGCGAAAAATTCCCTTTGTGGCGCTGGATCATTCCGTCGAACAGCTCGATTTGGTGCATCGCTTCAGCAACGACAACGACATCTTCTACGGTGATCCCGCTCGTCCGGAACTTTTGCGCGCAGCGCAAGCCGACAAGGCCGAAGTGTTCGTGCTCGCGACCGATGATGCCGAATCGAGCCTGCGCGTGGCGCGTACGGTGCGCCGCCAATATCCGCATCTGAAAGTCGTTGCCCGGGCGCGCAATCGTCAGCACGTATGGCGCTTGATGGATTTGGGCGTCGAGGAGCCGGTGCGCGAAACACTGTTCTCCAGTCTCAAGATGAGCCGCAAGACACTCGAGGCACTCGGCTTGAGTGCCGAAGAGGCGACGGAAGAAGTCGAGCGTTTTCGCCGCAAAGACGCTGAGCTGCTCAAGGTGCAATACCTGGTCTATGACGACGAGGCCAAGCTGGTGCAGACCACGCGCGAAGCCATTGAAGATCTCAACAAGCTCTTCGAAGCGGATGCTGAAATTGCACCGCCACCGGACAAGGGACCGGATGAGGACACGCCGTTGGTGGCAGATGGCGAGCAGCCCGAATCAGGTAAGGCATGAGGCGCGTAGCGCATCGTCACGCGACTTTTACTTCGGTTCGGTAACGCACGTGTTACAGCAAGAAAATGCGGTAAGTTTCCTGTAAGCGGTCGGCAAGCATGCTTGCCGGATGTGAATCCTGGACGAGCGCACACTGCTTCCTCATGCCGACATCTATTCGCCCGCTCGTCATTCGTTACGGTCGCCTCGGCGATACGCTGCTGTTGCAGCCGTTGCTGCATCGCTTGCACGCGCGGTACGGCGAACCATGCACATTGCTGGCAACGGGTAGCTACGCGATCGATCTCTATCATGACCAGCCCGACGTGGCGGAGGTGATTGCGCTGCAATCGCGTCATCGACCGTTTGTGTTGAGCCCGGAGCAATGGCATGTTCTTCGCGCGCTGCGGCGTATGCGGCACGTGCCCGTATACGTATGCGAACCCCAGCCGCGTTCACTGGAGCGCATTCGCCTCTTGCTGAAGCTTGCGGGTATCCCCGACCGTCACTGCGTGTTTCTCAACGATATTCCGCTGGCGCCGGGTGGCCATTGGATCGAGCACTTGCTGGAACTGGCCGATAGCACACCCCCGGCTTTTCGCGATCGCTTTGGAACCGTGGCATGCGCTACTTCGACGGCGCCCGAGTTCCTGGTGAGCGCGAAGGATCGCGCCGACTGCGATCAGTGGTTGGCGAGTCGCGGCCTTGCGAGGCATCCGCTAGTGCTGTTGCAGCCGGCGAACAAGCGCACGATGCGCTGGAATGGTGTGCGCAAGGCCAGCGATGACGACAAGTCCTGGCCGATCGAACACTGGGTACGCATCGCTACGGCTTTGCGAGCGCAACTCCCCCAGGCACGCCTGCTGTTATGCGGATCGCCGGCAGAGAACGCCTATCTGGAAACCATTCGCGCAGCCATGGCGCAACCCGGTGTGGATGTCGTTGCGAATGAATTGCCATTGCCGCGTCTGAAAGCGCTATTGGCGGTTGCGCACAGCATGATTTCCGTAGACACCGGCCCCGCGCACCTTGCCGCAGCGATGGGCTGTCCGCTTGTAGTGCTGTTTGGTGGTGGATCGGTCGGCCATTGGCGGCCACGCAGCCGCACGCCCGAAGCGGTGCACGTATTGGGCGGGCCGCCGGCTCGTACGCGTGTTGAAGAAATTGCGCCGGAAGAGGTGATTGAAGCGTGGCGATCGTTGCCCGCACGTCCACAAATTGCCGAGCCAGTGGAGCTTGCGCGGTTGCCGTAGGTTGGGGTTCGCGCCCCAACCTACAGGCAGCGAAGCGGATCAGTCAGGCTGGGCAGGTTGCCGCAAGGTCTGTCGAACACTGGGAATCACGCTGTGCCGCGCAGCCAGTTCGTGAGCGATATCGATCAGGCCCAAATGCCGGGCCACGTCGGCTGCCGTGCGGCCGAACGCATCCGCGGCGTTGCGGTCCGCGCCGCGAGCCAACAATACGCGAGCCGGCGGGAGCAGGGCGTGCATGGCGCAGGCATGCAGCGCGGTGACGCCGCGTTGATCGGCGTGTTCGATACGCGCGCCTGCATCGAGTAAGACCGGCAGCAGTGCGCCGATATGCGTGGCGTCGCAGGCGCTGCCAGGGCGCAAATGCGCACCGAGCAGCAGTAGCAGGGCTGTTTTGCCCTCGCTATCGGCGAGATTGGGATCTGCCTTGTGTTTGAGCAGCACGTCGAACAAACGGCGTGCACGCAGACTGTCGTTCTGTTCGAAACCGAACTGCGAAGCAGCATGTAACGCACTGTGTCCACGTGCATCGACGGCATTCGGATCGGCGCCCGCGTCGAGGAGTTGCTCGGCGATTTCGGGATAGCCTTGCACAGCGGCAATCATCAGTACCGTGGCGTCATTCGGCAGGCGTTGATCCACCGCAGCAGCGTGGTCGAGCAGCAGTGCGACCAAGGGTTCGCGTCGTGCCGCGACCGCGGCAGCCAGCGGGGTCATGCCGTTATGGGCACTCGCGCCGACATCTGCGCCCGCGTCGATCAGCGTAACGGCGACCTCGCGATGGCCCGCACCACAGGCATGCAGTAAAGCGGTGGCGCCCTGCGCATCGCGCGTATCCACCGCAAAGCCCAATTCCAACAAACGACGCACCGCAGTATCCGCGCCGCGCGTTGCAGCGTGGATCAAGTCATCCGCGCGCAGTGGGCGGCGTGGACGTTGCCAGTCGTTCCAATCGAGCCAGCGCTCCAGTTCAGGATGTTCCAGCGCCAAGCCTAGCGGCGTCTCGCCGTTTGCATCCGTCGCTTCGGCATCGGCGCCATGCGCGGCCAGCGCGCGCACCAGCGGCAGCGCGTTGGCGCCATGTTCCAGAGCCGCAAACAGTGGCGTGCGCCCGCTGTTATCGCGGGTGTTCGGATCGCAACCGCGCGCCAGCAGCGCTTGTAGCACGGCAAGCTGGCCGTTAGAGGCAGCCAAATGAAGCGGCGTACGTTCGCGCTCGTCCACGCCGAACGGATCGGCGCCGCGTTCAAGCAACGCGAGCGGCAGCGAAGATGTGTGCGTAAGGCGACTGAGCGTCTGCGCGAGCAAGCCGGCACCGGCAGGGCTGGCGCCTGCATCGAGCAAGTCTTCGACGGCTTCGGCGCTTTCCGGCAGCAGCGGCAGCAATGCATCGAACAGTCTGCGGCCGAGCGGCGGCAAGGTTGGCTGCTCGCTATCCAGTTCATCAATCAGTTGTGGTTGCAGGCGGGCTTCGGCCTGTAGCCCATGATCGAGCAACCAGCGGCGTGCAGCACGCAAGCCGGATTCAGTCAGTTCCAGATAGAGCTGCGCGAGTTGCGCCTGCGACCAATCGCGCACGCGCAGGGTGAAGCTGGAGACAATCGCCCAATGGCCGAAGCGCAATGCATCGAGCAAGTGCGCAGGCGTGTCGGCGCCTTCGGAAATGGCTTCGATATCCAGGCTGGCCGGCAACGGTGTATCCGGGTCGAGCAGGGCGACCAGGTCCCAGCGTCCGCTGGCGGCGGCGTGATCGAGCGCACTACGGCCATCGCTGCCGGGTGTTTTGGGTTCGGCGCCGAGTGCGAGCAGTGCGCGTATGGTCTCGACCTGCGCGTGCGGAGATTGGCAGGCGAGCGTCAACGCGTCACGGCCATGTTGATCGCGCGTGCGCGCATCCGCTTGTGCGTCTGCCAACAGACTCACTACACCGACGGCGCCTGCTCGCGCGGCTTCCATCAAAGCGGTGCTGCCGTTTTGATCGGCCAGGTTTACGTCGGCACCTGCAGCGCTCAGCGCGCGAGTGATCTGTTCGTGTCCTTCTGCAGCGGCAGTCATCAGTGCGCTGCGCTGGCGTGCGTCCATGGCATTGACGGCGGCGCGGTGCTTGAGTAACAGCTTCACGCCGGCAACGTCGTCATCGGCGATGCCTGCGGCAGCGACCAGCGCCGGCTCCCCACCGGGTAGAGCGGTCTTGGCCCCGCGTTCCAGCAGAAATTTCACCAGCGGCCAATTGGCGGCGCGGCAGGCGATGGAGAGCGGACTGATGCCCGCCTTGTTGAGCGCATCGATCGCCGCGCCGGCATCCAGCAGCATGGCGGCGACCGTCGGTTCGCCGCTGAGCACCGCGCCATGCAGTGGTGTGTTGCCGTCTGCATCGGTAACGCGCGCATTGGCGCCATTGGTGAGCAAGGTCATGACCGCATCGGCGCGACCGTGCCAGCTGTCGCGCGTCGCGGCGAGTAGCGGTGTAAGACCGCCGCTGGCGCGATTCACGTCGCCGCCCTTGGCAATCAGTGCGCGCAGCAGGCGGGTGTCTGGCAGCAGTGCGGCCAACATTAATACCGGGCGCTGATCGCGATCGCCGGAGGCAGGCACGGTATTTGGATCGGCTCCGGCCTCTACCAGTGCGAGCGCACGCGCAATATCGCCGCTGCGTGCGGCGGCGAGCAACGCCTGTGCTTGCTCAGGCGTGCCGGCGATGCGTTCCTGTTCACTCAGCTGCGGCGGTGCGGCGACGACCGGCTCGGCTTGTTCGCTGGTTGGGTCCTGCCGGCGCGGACGGCGGCTTTCGCACAGCATCACGCGCAAGGTGCGGTTGGCGATGATCAGGCACCCCAGCGGCATCAGCAGCACGGCATATAGCACCAAGGCGGCGGTACGCATTTCAGATGGCAGCACGCCATACAGGCCGCTCAGCGCGATGGCTGAAAACGACAGGACCAACAGCGCCAGCGCACTGGGCAGGAAGTGGCTGAAAAAATGTTCCTCGCGCGAAAGGTGGCGACCGAAGGCGACGCTGCGCGCGGTGGCGGTGAACAGCCAGGAACCTTCACCCTGGCCATGCGCGGGATAGGCGTCATCCCACACATATACCAGCGCAAACGCAGGCCACAGGCGCCATAGCGCCATCAATGCCACCACCAGCGCCGCGGCAAGCATGAGGCTGGCCCCCAGTGTGGGGTGCTGGCTGAGGTGCAGCATCGGCCAAGCGATCAACAGGAATACCAGCGCGACGTAGCAGGTGAACATCGCCAGATGCGCCGCGCCACGCCGCATGACAGTGCGAAAGAAATCCGGCTCCGGATCGAAGCCGATCGCGTGGCATACCGCCGCCATGGTCAAGGTATTGGCCAGCAGCAACGGAATCAGTGCGAGTGGATGCGCGTCGAAGGCGGCGACGCCGGCCATCACCAGCCCTGGCAGAAACCAGACGAGCGAGATGAGCGCGGAGGAGGGATGGCGCGATTTGATGGGTGGCATGCGGGGCAGTATAGAAATCAGTAGCGCGTCAGACGGTAATCAGTCGTTAACAAGCATCACGGCGATGGTCATTCGTGCTTGTCTTCAGGCGGCGCGAGCGGCAGTTCGTCATGCGTGGGCGTGGGCACGGCGAGTGTTTCCTGCGGCGGTAACTGCAGATGCCAGCCTTGCGTACGCAGGTGCTGCACCACGACTTCCGCATCCTCATACGGCAGGCGCCGATCCGGATGCAGCTCCACTTCGAGTACGAAGCGCAGGTCGCCCAACAGCAGCGCCAGCGATTCCGGCAGCACCTCGAAGTTGTCTCTCCGCTCCAGCCATAGATAGGTCTCGGACTTGCGCTGGCTGGCGTAGACGAAGCAATGCATGGTGATGCCCGCGGAAAGTCGTAGGGGGACCGAAGGTTAGCAGCACCGGTGAGTATCGTCGTCAGGGGAATGCGAAGGCAGGAGCGGGGAATGGGGGAACAGGGAGGTGATCGGCGAACGTGGCCATTGCGATAAATAAATACTCCCCGGAAGAATTTTAAAGATGAGTGGGCTTGCTTAGAGCGCGAACATATCCTGGATCATTCCGTTCCCCCGTTCCCCCGTTCCCCCGTTCCCCCGTTCCCTTTTCTGCATGCTGCAACCGCACTTGCGCAGCTTGGCCCGAGTCGGCAGAGTGCCCGCCTGGGGTATCAAACGCGCGTATGAATTTCAATCCGCTCAGGCCCCGCTACGACCCGAGCCGCAGGGGTGTGTTTTGCCTCACGGCAAGATCCCGGCCTTCCAAAGCCGGATTCGTGACCAAAAGAAAAGCAGGAGCATGCAATGCACACGTTCTTTCATAACATCGCCCGCGGTGGCCGTCCGTTCGCCCTGGCCGCGCTGGGCCTGGCTATTGCCGGTGCGCTGGCAGCGCCGCAGGCTCACGCCAGCTCCTTCCAGCTGAAGGAAGACAGTGCGCAGGCCATGGGTCGCGCCTATGCCGGTTCGGCAACCGCTGGTGGCGACATTTCCGTGGTGGCCAATGCTCCGGCCGCGATGAGCGATCTGAAGGGCACCTATTTCCAAGCCGACGTCACCGCCATCAATTTCAGCGCCAACTTCACCGGCAGCGCCCACGATGTACTGGGTAATCGGATCAGCGGCAGCAACGGCGGCGATGGCGGCACCACCATGCCGGTGCCTTCGTTCTTCTTCGTTACCCAGCTGACCGACCGTCTGCATGTGGGTGCCTCCTTCACCGTGCCGTTCGGTTTCAAAACGCAGTACGACAACAATTGGGTGGGCCGCTACAACTCGATCTACTCCAAGTTCGAGTCGCTGGACGGCACCATGTCCGCCTCGTTTGATGTCACGGACAACCTCAGCATCGGCGGCAGCGCCATCGCGCAGCGCACCAGCGCCACGCTGAGCAATGCCATCAACTTCTCCAGCGTCGGTCTTGGGCTGGCGGGGCCGGGTACTGCGCTGAACCTGCCACCAAGCGTCGTGTACGGACTGATTCCGCCGGGAACGGATGGCCTGGCGCGCATTACCGGCAGCAGCTGGGCATGGGGCTGGCAGGTGGGTGCGTATTGGAAGCTCGACCCGCAGGATCGCTTCTCCTTCAACTATCGCTCCAAGATCAAGCACCGCCTGCAGGGCACGGCCAACTTCAACGTGCCGCAGAACGTGTCGACGTTGATCGGACAGCTTGCGCCGGTGCTCGGTTTGAACACCAGCCAGTTGCCGTTCCAGCACACCACCGGCACGGCCGACTTCACTACGCCGGCGGTTGCCACGGCCAGCTATTGGCATCAGGAAGATCGCTTCGGCTACGGCGCGGACGTGTCCTGGACGCAGTGGGACGTGTTCAAGAACCTCACGGTGAACTACGGCAATCCGGCGCAGCCGGCCAGCACGCAGGCGTTCAAGTGGCATAACTCCTGGTACTTCGCGTTCGGCGGCGAGTACTACCTCACCGACAAGCTGACCCTGCGCGGCGGTCTTGGCTACGACAAAACGCCGACCTACGCCGCCACCCGCGATCCGCGCGTGCCGGACGAAACCCGCAAGCTGCTCTCGGTCGGCCTGGGTTACAAGGCAAGCGATCGCCTCTCGCTCAACGCCTCGTATGCGCATATCTTTGTGAACCGCGCCGCGATCAATGGTGTCGTCAGCGCCACCGACGATACGCTCACCGGTTCGTTTGACGACGCGGGCAACTTGTTCGCGCTGTCGGCGACCTACAAGTTCTGATCGGTATCGCGTTGAGTGATTCAAGAACCTCCTCGCGCAAGCGAGGAGGTTTTTTGTGGCTGAGTGCGCTCAGCCTCTACGCAAAAGAATCTCCAGCAACTGCCGGAACCGCTTTCCATAGGGCGGATTGAACAAGCCGACACCATTGAGTCGCGCTTGCCGGAACACCGGTTTCATATGCGAGAACGTGCGGAAACCGACCTCGCCGTGATAACCGCCCATGCCCGAGGGTCCCACGCCGCCGAACGGCAGGCCGTGCTGGGCGATGTGATAGATCGTGTCGTTGAGCGTTACGCCGCCGGCGTACGTACGTGCCAGCACCTGATCGATCCGCGCCTGATCTTGCTCGAACAAATACAAAGCCAATGGACGAGGATGACGCGACACATAATCGATCGCTTCATCGAGCGTGTCGTAGGGCACCAGTGGCAACAATGGGCCGAAGATTTCTTCCTGCATCACCGGCATGTCGTCGCGGACGTTGGTCAGTAGCGTCGGCGTCAGTAGCCGTTGCTCGGGACGATCCGCGGTCTCGCTCAAGCTCTCGTTGCGCGCACCATCGCGCACGGCTGCGTCGCGTAATTCGACCAGGCGCTGATAGTGCCGGTCCGTGGCGATGCTTGCGTATTGCTGATTGCTGGCGAAATCCGGATACAAGCGAGCCGCCGCTTCACGTGCGGTGGCAACGAAGCGTGCGACATCCGCGCGCGGCAGCAGCACGTAATCGGGTGCGATGCAGGTCTGCCCGGCGTTGACCAGCTTGCCGAGCAGGATGCGCTCCACCGCATGGTCGAAACGCGCACCGGGGCCGAGAATGGCGGGCGACTTGCCGCCCAGTTCCAGCGTCACCGGCGTAAGGTTCGCCGACGCTGCGCGCATCACGTGGTGACCGACCGACGTCGAGCCGGTAAACAACAGATGATCGAACGGAAGCTCTGCGAACGCTTGGCCCACCGATGCATCGCCGTTGATCACGATGACTTCGTCCGGCTGGAAATGCCGTGCCACTAATTCGGCGAACAACTGCGAGAAACGCGGCGTGTATTCGCTCATCTTCACCATCACGCGATTGCCGGCGGCAAGGGCATCAACCAATGGTCCGGCGGCGAGAAACAGCGGATAGTTCCACGGCACGATGATGCCCACCACGCCCAGCGGTTGCGGCCGTAGCTCGGTGCTCGCGGGCAGAAAAGCCAGGCTCGCCGCCGCGCGCCTGGGTTTCATCCAGCGTTTGCCATGGCGAAGCGCGTGGCGTATCGCCGACAGGCTGGGAAACACTTCCAGCAGATCGGTTTCTTCGCGCGGACGGCAGCCGAAATCGGCATGAATCGCTGTAGCGATCTCGTCACGGTGCTGGTTGATCAGCGCTTCCAGTGCGCGCAAACGGCGTGCGCGCGTCGGCCAATCCGGCAGGGGATCGCGTGCCTGCAAAGTTCGCAGGCGCTGGAGCTCGACGGAAAGATCTAAGTGATCAGGCTTGTTCATGACGTTTCAAAACCTCGCCCGCATCTCAACCCCAAACGTCAGCGGCGGCGTAATCGTCGCATACGGCGTCCCGAAATCATTCGTGCTGTCGTTGCCGATGCCCAGCACATAGCGCTTGTTGAACATATTGTTGACGTATAACCCAACACCCCAGCGCTGATCCGGCGT
>Ga0209455_1000175_pt1 | contig 107931 bp, 103 predicted proteins | sample AraplaCol_mCL_r2_FD_184275 | JGI IMG/M metagenome (GOLD analysis project Ga0209455, IMG submission 184275) | Arabidopsis root microbial communities from North Carolina, USA - plate scrape CL_Col_mCL_r2 (SPAdes) (version 2) | ecosystem: Host-associated > Plants > Roots > Endosphere | place...
TAGTAATGCCACGTCGATCACTCCAATTCCCCGCTCAATGTCGTGAGCAGGATTGTGTCTTAAACGTGGGTCAGATTCGTTTGCAAATTATGCGGCGAAGTGGGTCAGATTTCGCTGCAAATCAACATGGGTCAATTTGCGAGCAAATTGACCCATGAAAAAAGCGAAATCTCCAAGAATGCCAGGCGTCCTCGAGGTATCCATTTGCGCGGAAATCCCCACAAAATCGCGTCACAGATTCGCAGGGTTCATGACCCACCTCCGGCTCGTTCTTGTTGGCCGCGTGTCGCTTTGCAAAGCCTCCGCCTGACACAATTGGGCGAAGGGTCGTCAGCGGGTGTAAGGCAGCAGGCGATGATCGCCTCGCGGAAACGACGGAGGTGAATCGGAGTTTTTTTGTTATACACCTGACGCACCGCTGCGCGGTGCAAATGCGGTGCGCTCTTCGGAGCGCCTTTTCGCCGCGTCCGCGTCGCTGAATTCGGCCCGCGCGCCTGCGGGCGCGGGCGAAGCGCGAGACCTCAAGAGGGAAATAGGTCTCTCACCTGAATGAAGGGGAAGCCGGTCTCCGCGGCGTGCCTCACCTTGCGCTCCAAGACTTGGGTCAGGGGGATTTCGCGGTCGAGCATGTCGTAGAGGTCCAAGCCGCTCATGCAAATGACGCTCTTCTTCTTGCCGAAGGCGGCCAGGCCGTCTTCCGTGAATCCGCTGTCGCTGACGAACAGGCCGCGCGTCCACGCGGCCTTTTGATCGATCTTGCCTTGGAACGTGTGGAGGTCGGCGGCGCCAGTCTGCGCGCCTTGCCATTTCGCCTCGAGCAGATAGGTCTCGTGCCCCAACTGGAAGCTGCCGTCGATTTGCTCCCCTTGGAGACGGAACGCTTGGCGCGCCTCCAAGCCGTAGAAGTCGAAGAGCTTTTTCAAGAACTTTTCGAATTGGTAGCCGCGGGTTTGCGGGGGCAGCGCCGCCAATGTCATCAGTTCGGCCTTCAACTGGGCGATTGCGGGCCGGTTGAAGGCTGGTGGCGGAGGCGGCGACTGCGGCGCGCTGGCGGTCGGCTGCTTGCCCTCGATTCGCTCCAAAAACTCGAGGAAGCGCCCGTGCGCGTTCTGGACGGTGTCGGCCCGCCCCTCGTTTTTCCGGACAACCTCGCGATACTCCCAGAGAGCTTTCAGCGCGCGGGCCGCGGTGGCCTTGTCCACGGTTTGCAGAAAGCAGCGCAGGCGCTTGGCCTTCGACGTCCCCTCGCGATAGTAGGCTTCGGCGCCGATGTCGATGTTGAGCTCCTCGGCGAAGAACTGCGCGAAGGTGCGGTCGGAAAAATTCAGGACGTAGCCACCGCCCATCTCGAACAGGTCGTTGATGAGCGCCATGTCTAGCATGCGGATGTTGCCCAATTGCGCCTTCCTTTTCTTTTGAGCCGGACCTCGATTTCACGTCGGCGGGTTCTTTGATTTGTTGCCAATAGTCTATCAGAGCTTGGAGTGGGGCCTCTTTTTCGCCATGCCAAAAAATCGATCCAAACTATTTTCCAAGTTTTCTGAAATCCGGATTTATGCTCTGGTTTTTAACCCCGAAAGGAAAAACATGACCTTTGCGACCGCCATGGAGCGCTCCACCCAATTTGGACTTTGGCTGCATGCCCAATGCAACGAAGCGGTGTGGAAATGCTCGGACAAGCAAAGAGGCAGCCTCGCGCTGCTTCAACATGCGCTGGACCTCGTCGATGGAATCATCGTTCTGCTGGAGCGCCGCATGCCTGGGCCGGCCATGACTCTGGCCCGCCCGTTGTTCGAGGCGTATGCGCGCGGATATTGGCTCGCCCGCATCGCCACCGAGGCCGAGTTTGAAAAGATGCTGCGCGGCTCGGGCCCCAGCTTCAAGGAGATCTTGGACGTTTTGGGGAACGACGCGGAGAGCGGGGCTGCTTGGATTCAAAACAACAAGGCGTCGAACTGGCGCAGCTTCAACGGATTGACCCACGGCGGCGCCGAGCACATCTTCCGGCGCGTAACGGAAACATCCATCGAGCCATCGTATCCAGAGGAGGAGCAGGCGCGGCTGCTGGAGTTTTCATTGGAGGTCGCCATTCGCGTCGGCGTCGAGATGTTTTCCGTGGCCGACGACGTGGACAGGATGGAGGCGCTTCATTCGGAGGTCGCCAAGCTGCGGGCCGTCTGATCCTTCAGGGAAAGGGGCGCTCAGATGCGAGCCACCCCCAGGGACTCCCCAGGCGCTCCGCCATCGAGCAGAGGATGCAGGCTCACATCCCATGCGGTCCCGTAGCGCTCGCACATGAGGTAGGCGGAAGGCATGGCGTCGAGTTTTGCGAATGGGCTTTGCCAGCCGATTGGCCCTATGCGAGCGAGGGCAGGGCGCCCCCGCGCCGCGTCCCCGCTTAGCCCAGAAGTGGCGACGCGCTCGACGAGAACGTCGATCAAAAAGCTGTCGCCGGCCGACCGGCTCTTCGCTTGCCATCTAGCCGTGGCCAGCAGAGAGGGGATGGGAAGCGATTGGGCTTCCACGCGCAGCCATTCGTGCAGGCTTGTGACCTCCCGATCGCCCGTGTCGTCGGGAGCTTGCTCGGCCACGGCCAGCATGGCGTCGCGCAAGTCTTTGACATGTCGCGCCATCTCCGAAATGGCAATCCGCTGCTCTTGGGCCCGTTTTTCGTGCGACGAGCATAGTTCGGCCACTTGTTCCGCCAATGCGGCGGAGTCCAAGTTGACCGAATCGGACGTGGCGCGCGCCGCCAAAGCCGCGTCGATGGCGTGGTCTAACGCGGCCGTGGGAGAGCGGCGCGTCAACTCGTCGCGCGCCAACAGCAGAAGATCCCGCTTTCGTCGTTCGGACAATCGATAGGTCACGGCCGGCCGCGTCCACGCTTCGCCAAATCCAACTTCCGCATCCATTCGGCTCTCCCCAAGGCTGGTTGATCCGCTTATTGCGGACGGACTGCTGCTTGTTTGCGCCGCCCGGCATGAAGGGGCGCCAATCGATGCCAAATGGCTTTGGCCGACTTCATCCCCCAAGGCTTCTGGACCGGTTCTCGGTCCTGTTTGGGCGCTTTTTCGCTCGCGGCAAAACCCGTGGGGCCGACGCCATCCCAGTCGAGCGTCGTGTCCTTGGCCCGGCTCCTCCGCATGCCCATCGCTAAGATGTCGATGGCCTCCGCGCGCGTGGACACCGATGTTTTTTGCTCTTGGTGCGACTCGACGTCGGCGACGCCGAGCGCGCCGAGATTGGCATACAGGGTGGTGGCGAAGCGGGAGCGGCTAGCGGCGACGTAAGTCCACTCCCGATCGGCCATGGACGGGTTAGACAAGACGTAGGCTGCGTCGAATGTCCGGCCTTGGCTCCGGTGGTTCGTGAGGCAATAGGCGTGGTCGAACCGCCCGAACGAGATCGGGACGCAGATCCGCGACTCGCCGCGCTCATTGGAGTCGTCGAGCTCCACGACCAAGAGCGTCTCGAAGGCGGCCTGCTCGATCGCGGAGACGGTGGCGGCGACGCCGTTGGACACGCCCAGGTTGCGATCGTTCTTCGTGAACACTATCCGGTCGCCCGGAGCGAAGCGCCTCGTCTCGACGGACTCGTCGCGGTGGACGATATCCGCCTCGACGCCGTCGGCATCGAGCACCAAGCCGCGCTCGACCAAGATGGCCCTCGCTCGCGAGTTGAGCTCAGCGACTTCCGCCCGGGTGCCGGCGATGATCGTCTTCCTCCCAAGCGGCGTCTTGTCCGCAGCCCAGTCGGCCACGAGCCGCTCTGCGGTCGCGGTGTGGCCCGCGACCAGCTTCAGTCGCCCCCGATCGTCGAGCATCTCCAAGCCGGTCTTCGCTTCTCCCGTCGCGAAGAGCTCCACGGCCTCCCGCATCCACTCAAAGTCGTAGCGGTCCCGCCACCGCGCGAAGCCGCGTCTCAGCTTCTCGTCCCGAGAGCAGAGCGCCTCCAAAGCTTGCAGGCGCGCTTCGTCCGGCGCCTCCCGAAGCGCCTTGGCGCGCTTTTTGGCCAGGGCACCTTTGGCGGACAGCCAAGCAATGAGCGGCTCGAAGTCTGTTCGCTGCCGCTGGATGTTTGAGATCTCAGCCTTGCCGTGGCGCTCGGCGAGCGATCGGAAGATCCCGCCGGCTTCAATGGGCTGCAACTGTTTCGGATCTCCCACGCAGACAAGCTTCGCTCCCGCTTTGAGGACCTCGGCCTGCAGCAGGCCGAATTCACGCGAGCCGACCATGCCGGCCTCGTCGAGAACGAGGATGCTTTTGGCGGTGAGCCGCGCGCGGCCCTTCTGAAGCGCGAGCAGCAGACTGGCGATCGTGCGCGAGGGGATGGCGGTCTCGCGCGCGAGATTCAGGCTCGCCGCGGCCGATTGGCAGCAGCCCGACACGTCGAATCCAGCGGCTTTGTAGGCCACGCCGACGGCTTTGAGGAGGGTGGTCTTGCCCGTGCCCGCCCAGCCTTCGACCAAGGCATGCCGCCCCGTGTCGCAGGCGATGTGCAGAGCCGCCTGCCGCTGCTGGTCCAAGGACACCGTCACGCCGAGTCTCTCTTCGAGCTCTCGCTCCAACCTGGCAAACTCGTTCTCGACGAGGCCGCGCCCGATCCGGTGCGCCTTGTCGGCGGCGCCGTCGGCGACGGCTTGGCTGATCGACGCCTCGAGGTCGAGCGTCCCTCTCGACGTGAAGATGCCAGCCAAATGTTCTGTCCGTCCGAGCTGGACGACGCGCGCGTGCTCCATGAAGTGGCGCAACTCCTCCAAGCATTCCGCGGCGCTCCACCGTCCCATGGCCTTCTCGCAAATGAGCGCGAGCGCCTCCTGCTCCGTCGCGCAAGATTGGCCTTCGACCAGCTCCGCCAACAGCGCGTCGCGATCGAGGGAAAATGCCGGCTTGTCTTCTTGCTGCGGAGCGCTGACGGGCTGGGCTCGCATGGCGGCGACGGTCTCGGGCGTGAGGCCCAAGCCGGCGGCCATCCGCCCGAAGCGTTCGAGCAGCTCCGGCAAGCTGGGCTCAGCCTTCGCCGAGCGGGTGTTGAGCGCGGCAATCTCGCGGGCGATGGCGCCGTCGACCTCGAGCATGCCGCATTCCTTGACGTATTCGGCGATCTGCTTGGAGCGTGTCGACAGGGCGTCGCGCTGGAACTGCTCGACGCCTCGAATGGTGAAGTAGGGGCCGGCCGGCTCCACGGCGAAACCCAGCTCTTGAATTCGCCTTGCTAGCTCCACGCGAAAGAGGATGCCCGTCGCCATCTTGCGCTCGAACTGGGCGCGATGTTCCAAGGCGCTCCACTCCTTCGATCCTTTGCGTTTGCCCAGGTTGAAGAGAAACCCGTGAACGTGCAGCTGGGGCTCCAAAGCTCCTCGACTCGCAAAGTGGCTGTAGCACGCGGCTATCGCGGCCTCGGCGAACTGCTTGATGCGGCCGGCATGGCCGTGCCGCGTGACGGCCGCTGACTCCGCATAGCCCAAAGCCGTCTTGGCGGCCTCGCGGACGCATTCGGCGACGGCGTCGCGCGTGGCTTGGTCTCCTCCCGCGAACACCGCGGAGACGTCTTTGGGGGCCGAAAAGGTCATGTCCAGGCCCATGACGTGGGCGTCGCCGGCGCCCTTCGCGAGCGGCCGTCCGGTGGCCGGGTGCAGCCCCTTGGCGAGTCGCTCGACTTGCTCGGCCTCGGCCGCGCCGTCCAAGCCGAGCAACGCCGCCCCCTTGCCAGCCCAGAATGCAGGAAGGCCGGCATTCGCGTCCTTGCCGCGCGCGTAGTCGTCGAAATCGCCGCGCTGCTTGGTGGTGTTGGTGGGCCCGCCCAAGTAATGAAGGTAGCCCTTGGGGTTCGCCCCCTTCGCGGTTTGGTTCTTAGCGGAATTGATCTTGGTGATCGAGAGCATTTCGATTCCATGGAGAGGCGCGTCCGAAACGCATCGCCTCCAATGGCCGCCGGCGTGTTGATTCGGTCCGTCGAACCAAGCCCTGATAGCATGTCGTCCGCCGCGCGGCGCGCGGAGGACTGGCGGGGCTGTTCCCGCCGGCCTTTTTCTAATGGATGATGTCTAGCATGCCCGATGTGAAAAAGTATCTATTCTTCCGAAAGTTTTGGCCCTTCCTGCGCAAGCGTGCTTTTCCGGTCATGCTCATTTGGGCCAGCGTGGTCTTGGTGTATTGGACCCTGACCAGCGGGCTCGGTTTGTTCCTAGAGGGATGCGGGCGCGATGGCTTGACGCTCACCTCATTGATGAATTTCGCCGATGGCCGAGTCGTCGCAGTCCTGTTCTTCGGGGTCATGGCGATCATGGGCGTTTTCACCGTGATGATGCTCAACCTTAGCCACGACGAGCGCGACCGAAACCGGATGACTCTCTTTTTTTACGACTTGCTCGACGAAGTCTCGTCCGCCTCGACCCACGTTGGCGCGGCCTTGATCGCGGCGCTGGCCCACCAAGCTGCGCTGGCGGCTTCCGAATTCCATTGGGGAGTGGCCGAGCAGGGGACCGCCGCCACTGCCGCGCTTTACATTGTTCTCGGCTTGGCGGCTTTTCGCCATGTCGATACGCAGGCCGGCTCAAGTGAAAAGAGAAATCATTCCGATTCGATCGACCAATGAAATAGGCGCGCTGTTGCCGGCGCGCCCTTGTTTCCGATCGGCAGGACATGCCGACGTCAATCGAACAACCCGACAAACTCCTCTTCGCGCAGATGGGTGTAGTGGTTGAGCATCTCGTAGCTTCGATGGCCCACCATGTTCATGATGGAGTGCATCGAAGGCTTGTTGGGATGAACCACCAGCCGGCTGATGGCCTCATGGCGAAGATCATGGAATACGAGCCCAACCACGCCAGCCTTCTTTACTCGACGTGCGAATCCCATGCCCACGCTCACGACAGTTCTAAAGGTGTGGAAAATGAAGGTCGATGAGGTGGCCAGTGTTTTGAGTTGAGCGACGATGGAGCGAGCCTCGGCAGTCAAAGAGACGTGCCGAGTGGTTTTCTTCTTGGTGTGCTCGGCGGGGATCGTCCAAACCGCTCCGCCTTGTTTGATTTCGCGCCACTCCGCAAGCACCAGCTCTTGCAATCGGGCGCCCGTCTCCAAAGCCAACAAATAGAGGAGAAGCCAATGCTTCCCTCGGACCGTCTCGTCGTTTCGAAGGACGTCGAGGATGGCCTTGTTCTCCCACTCTTCCAGCCGCCTCTCCCGCCCACCTTTCCATGCAGTCGGAAATGACTCTAAGTTGAAGTGAAGCTTCGGCTCGTCGATATCGGCTTCGAGCGCGGCGCGTTTGCATGCCGCATTCATCAGGGCGAGATGTTTCGAAATCGCCCCATAGGAGTAGACGGTGCCACGCGCGCTCGCGGTGTTTCTCATGCGCTTGACGTAATCGGCGACCCAAGATCTTTTCGCCTCGCCGATAGTCACTTGCCCCACATGTTTTAGCACGGTGTTGAATATGCCTCGATGACATCCAATGTCGCGGCCATGTTTGCTTTTGCGTCTCTTTTTGCTCTGGAAAGACGAAGGCGAGATCGGAGGCTCGGAGCTCATTTTGTCGGTTGGATCGGGGGCTCCAAATTGAAAGATGACGTCGCGCAGCTTTCGACCATAAAAATCGACATGGCTTGGACTCTTTTTGCGAAGCTTTTCCAGCTTGGATTTTTCGCTGGCGCGCAACGCGAGCATCCTGGGTTCTGTCTTAAGGACGAAATCTTGCGCGTCGGCTTTCGTGTCGAAGAGTTGCCGCTTCGCGTCTCCTGCGATGCGGATAATCGCCTCCCACTTGCTGGGTTTGTTTGCTCGCTTCCGTTCGATGATGCTTGCCATGTTCCGTCTCCTGGTTGTCGTCAAAGTGTGCAACCCCAATAGCCGCCGAACGGGCTTGCGGGGCCGTTGATGCGGGCTTGGCGCCGCCGCGAATGTGCGGCGAGTTCGCGGCGGCCGCGCAGCAGAACCATCACACCAAAAGCTGGCCTTGCTGCGCAAGGCTCGCTTCGACGAATGAGAGTGAGGAATAGTTGATGCTGTCGGCGCCGGTCTCGAGCAACTTCATAATTTTTTGGCCAAAAAACACGAAAAAATCAAAAGCGTTAAATCACTTTTACGTTTAATGCGCTCCAATTCGATTAGTTTTATAGTCACCGCAAACTAATTTACCCATTCGATGCGAAAAAGTGCGTCAGGTGCGGCGGAAACATGAGCCGACGAACGGCAAGAACATCGAGTTTTTTCGCGACGACAGGAGCGCGAAGCGGCCGTTGGCCGCTTCTTGGGCTTTTGCTTTTGGGGCTCCAAGTGGAGGCGTCGCGCCACGTCGCGACGCCTGGGATGCGAGGCTTCGGCGCGCAATCGCGCGACCGAAGCCCCGCATCTATTCTATTCTTTTATATCTATTTTAAAATCTATAGATGGAGGCCCAGCGTCCCATTCGGACCCGAAGAGTTTCCCACTCGCCCCCGAACATTGGCCTCGAACTTCCCACTCGCCCCCGAAAAGCATCCCGTTCAGACCCGAAACTCTCGGATTTGGCATCGAAAATTCTCGCCAACTTCCCACTCGGACCCGAAGCGCGGGCAGGCTCCGTATTTTTCGAGAATGGCGCGCGTGGTGGGCGCGCGAGAACGCGCGCTCGCAAAAACGCGCGCCATAGGGCGAATGTCCCCTTCGCACCCGAATGCGTAAGCCTATATGCTTCTTTGAGCATCCAAGCGTTTGCAAGGCATTGCCGACGAACCGTCAGAGGGCGGGGCCAGCCCTGCGCCGCGCCTTCGACGGCGCGGCCGTCTCTTCGGAGCAGCGATCCCGACGCTTCCGGCCGGAGGTCGAGAACTCTGGCGATTCCGGCCCGCGGCCCAGCGAGATGCGCCATCGATCGCTTGACCGCGCGGCCTCTTCGATGGCGTGCGAAAGGAGCAGCCCCGGGGCTTTGTCCTGCAACTCCGACAACGCCCGCCGAAGCAGGCCGGGAAAACGCTTGGACTCCCCTGCGTGGCCGCACAGGCCGCGCAGATAGTCCACCGTGAGCGGCTTGTCCCGTTGCTCATGCGTGGAGAGGAAGTCGTGGAGCCAGCGCGACAGTCCGCAATCCAACGAGGCCCGCCTGGCCCGGTCGATCTTGAATTGGCGATCCTCCCTGAAAAGGGCTTCGGCGAGGTCCCGGTCGAGTTGGACGCGTCGCGAGCGGCCGGTCTTCTCCGCGGAGCCCAGCAGATGTCCTCCGACCCGCGTCCCCGTCGGCAGCAGGAGCTCGACGCGGCATGAGGCCAAACGCTCCATGGACCTCCAAATCGACGCCAACGCGGCCCCGCCCGTGTCGGACCTTCCCGCCATGGCGGCGATCTCGGACAAGTTGACGGGGAACTTTTCGAAAGGATCGCCCAATCTTCGGGCGAGCTCGATGACGGCCTCCCACGCGGGCTTGTCCGCCATCGTGGGCCAGGGGCCGAACAGGCTCAGGCCGTAGCGTCCTTGCGACGGGACGGGGCCCGCATGGATGAGGGGCGACGCCTCCGTCCTTCCGATTCGAAAGAGTCCGCTGCGGGCCGCCACGCCTGGAAACATTCCAAATTTTCCCATCGGCTCCTTGGCTTTGGCGGCAGGCCCCGGAGAGCGTCCGCGCACCGCGCCGTCGTCCGCCTTCGCCACCTCGGGACGCGGCGGCGGCTTGGCGGCTTCCGACCGGGGAACTTGCGTTGGCGGAGACGCGCGCGGCGGCTGGGGGAGGTCCCAGTCGTCCTCTGGAGCCAAATGCTCTTGCTCGTCGTTGTCGTCTTCCATCGCATTCTCCTTTCTTGGCGGCCCCGCCGCGTTTGCGGGGTATACCCGTTCTCAAGTTTACCCCGCATTGTCAATGGGGTTTCGCGAAAAAACGACTCGCGATTCCATGCGTGGCGTAGCGCGCGCGGCCTATGTTTTAGTCCCATGGAGAAGGAAAAGCCGCCGGCGGACGACGCCAGCTCGGAATTCGGCCGCTTCGCCGACGCCCGGCTTTTTCTGGCGACGGAGAGCGTGTCTTGGCGGGCGCGGGCCACGCGGGAGTCTGGGCGGCTAGAGGTGGCGGCGATTGACGCCTCAACCCGAGACATGAGGAGACGAAATGGACATGGAGACGAACGCGGCGAACCGTGGCAAGGAGGTTGCGAGCCAATGCCAATCGGCGATTGACGCGGAGGCCGCGCGCGAGGCCAGCAAGCGGATGTTCACGCGGATGACCCTTATCCAAGAATTCGGCTTGGATTCGGCCTTCATCGGCGTCCCCAAGCTCGCCCGCATTCTGGGCCTCACGCCCAACACCATTTGGAATTACATCAGGCAAGGGAAGTTCTTCATCCCTTATCGACGCCTCAACGCGTCGCCCGTGGTCTGCATCGACGACCTCGTCGAATGGTATTGCCGACGCTCGGATTTGGTCCTGCCGGCCCCCGACGCGGCGACCTTGGACGAGGCGCGCGCCCACAGGCCCGCCGCCGTCCCGGTCGACAGGGAGCTGGCTCGGGCCGACTTGGACGCGGGCTACGACGCCATCGTCGCCGACGCCTTGGCGTCCATGGGGTTGGGTTCTCGATCGAAGCCTCGCCACGCAAGCCGGTAGCCTCTCGTTCGGCATCGATCCAACGCCGCCGCCTCTTAGGCGACGGCGCTTTTCGCTCATTCATGGATTCAATTTTGCGTGGGGAGTCATTTTTTTGTCCGCGGACATTCCGCAGGGATGCCGTTGATCAAACCTCGCTTCAAGTTCGAAGAATCCGCAGAGAGCGCATTTTCTGCCAAAAAAATTTCGCGAAATCTCTCGTTCGCGGACCGCCGGCCTTGATGAAACTTGGCCGCAATCTTTCCGCAACCGCCCGTCTGTCATCCGTATTCGCCACGCAATCCTGCTTGCGCTTGACGTTCATTGTGAGATTATTTTTGATGATGGTGAACGTTAGAAGAGCGCTGGGTTGAGCGCGCGGTTGCCCCCATGGACGCCGCAAGCGAACACTTCCAAGGAGAACGCCATGACCACCAAGACTTTTTTGATCGTGCAAAGCGCCGGCGGGAAAAACCGCGCGACGGAGCAAGTCTCCTACGCAAAAGGCGGCGACGTCTATTTGGTGAACCAGGCGATGTATCGCTCGGCGATGCAAGCCGCCCAAGAAGTTTTGGAGCGCAGGCCCGCGACGCAGGAGATTCGCCATTTCGCCAAAGGACGGTGAAAATCAGCCATGGCAAAGCCCTACAACGACATCTTCGAGCGGCTTGTCGAGCGCGCGCATGCGAACGGCGAGCCGCTAGTTGGCTTCATTGCCTACTCCTTATACAAAAGGGCGAAATCCGAGGCTTGCCAGATAGCTCGCGACGAGGGGACGCCAAAAAGCCAAGCGGATTTGGATGCTTTCCACAATAGCTGTTGCGTCGACACGGTGCTGGAGGCCTTTGAGAGCCAAGCCCGCACTTCTCTTCTTCAATTTGTGAATGTTTGCGTAGAGCAGCAGCGCGAGCAAATAGTGCGCGACGCAATCGGGCAGTTGAGCGACCGCGTAAAGAGCAGCGTGGAGAATCTGAATTCGAATCTATCCGAGCAGATTGATGGCATGGGCGGAAAGGTCGAAAAGTGCACCGGATTTTGGAAGGCCGTTTGGCCGGGAGTGGTGTCCTCAATTGTCTTTTCCATTGGCGCGGCTGGACTGGCCATTTTGTTCACCATGAACAATCCCGATTTCATCCGATCGGTTCTGCAGCATTTGAGCCCGCCTCCGGCCGTCGACTCGGCTCGCCCAGCGAGCCAAGCCTCAGCCTCGGCGCCAGATCTTGGCCCTCCTAAGCCTGCGGGAAAGTAACGGGGCGCTTGGCGCAGGCAAAAGTGGCGATCTTCTTCTGATTTGCTTGGCCGTCCAATGTCGACTGTGAGATCGCATCGATCAATGCCGACCAGTCCAATCAGCGGTCTGGCGGCAGGACGACGACGCCATGAACGACGACTTGGCTTGGATCGTCCACGGGGATGGGGGCGATGCCCGGCGACGCCGCTTTGAGCACCCACACGCCGCCGGCGATCCTCAACGTCCGAAGCACGCGGCCGACGCCGTCGATGTCTGCCAGCACGACGTCCCCGTCCTCCGGCTCCATGTCCAAGTCCAGCTCCGCGATGTCGCCGTCGCGCAGGCCGGCCCCGCGCATCGCGTCGCCGATGACCCTGACGCGGGAGGACGGCAGCTCCGCCGCGACCTCGTCGCGAATCGGCTTGTGGACCACGCCGACGCCTTGCTCCGGCCTCGTGGCCGCGCTCAGGTCCAGCCGATAGCCGCGGGCGGTGGAAAGGTCGGGGGCCTTGCCCGCCGGCAGCCCCGCCTCTCGGCTCAGCCTTTCGAGCTCCTCAGGACTCACCCCTTCGAGCTCGAGCATCAACGCCTCCACGGCCGCGAGCGGCCGGGAGGCGTTTGGTGGGCGTTTCGATTGCCTGCGAACCATGCGGGCCCTCCGAGGATGTGGCCGCCAAAACCTTGGCGCTCAAAGTCTCGCTAAAGATTCCAGCTTGCGCAAGACTCTGCGCTTCGCGGCCTTGACCTCGTTGGCCGGCAAGCCCGTCTCGAGGCAGATTTCGCAGGTCGCCATCTCCGTCAGCATGCCGTCGAGCGCGGCCAAGGCGCGCAAGTCGTCGACCGCTTCGAGATGCGCTCGGGTCCGCCGCACCAGGCCGCGCGCGGCGGCGGCCTCTTGGGCTTGGACCGCGAGCTCCTCCGCCGAAGGGTGGTAGTCGACCTCGTCCCGGACCGCGCCCCATTCCATGAGCCCGTGGAAGCGGGCGTTGGACGCCATCGCGTTGTCGTGCAGCGCCCGGTCGCCGGTGGCTATGCTGCGCATCGCCAGCGCGATGTGCGCGCAGAAGTCCATCCGCAGCGGCCAGCGGCGCCGGCCCTCGGCGGATCGGACGAGCGCCTCGTGGAGCAGTTCGATCGGATCGGAGAACGACGTCCCCCTTCGGTAGTAGCACGCGATGCCGTGGAGCGTCCTTTTTTCTTTGGTCGTCAGGCCTTCATAGGTCTTGAATACGTCTTCCGGATTCGCGTAGTCCGTCATTCACTTCCTCCATCGTTGTTGTCTTCCTCTATCCCAGAGCCCTTGTGAAGCCGCTCCGCGACGCCCGGCCAGCTAGCGGGCGACGAATGGCGTAAGGCGCTGGGATAGCCGGACGGACGGGCGCGCCGGCGCGCATTGGCCGGCGGCCCAGCGGGCCTCGCGGGGAGCTGTCGAAGGTTTTAGCCATGGAGACCGCAATGAGCCAGCAGCCCCCCAAACCCGTCTATGACTTTGGCGGCGCGCCCGCGATCGCCCCCTCCGTCCCACGCGTCGACGTGTCGGGCTGGCTCCTCGCGAGCGGCGCCCTCGGCTTGGCGGCGGGGACCGTGGCCCTCAACCTGCTTTGGAGGCCGCTGCCGGGCTTGGAGGGCCCTCCCGGAGCGTTGTCGTTCCATGCCGCCCAAGGCGCGCGCTGGGCGGCCCATTGGCTCTTCCCCAACCTTTTCGCGGGCGACGCGAAGAGCTACGCCGCCGCGCTGGCCAAACTCGCGGACAGGGAGCGTCTGGCGTTGGCGTGGCGCGGCTGCGCGGGGCTCGTCGCGGCTTGCGCCCCGGCGGTTTTGTTGGCCCGAGGCTGCCTCGCGCCGCGCGACGGGCTGATCGCGTTGAGGGGCGCGCGCCGATATGAAGGAGCAGAGGCCGCCGAGCGCCTGCGCGCCGAGATGGCCCCGCGCGCCAAGGCGCGGCCGGACCACCCGATCGCTCCCGGCTTGCCTTATCCCGCTGACATGTGGACACGCCACGTCCTCGTGGTCGCCGGCACCGGCTCGGGCAAGTCCACCTTTTTGAGGCCGCTCATCGCCGCCACGATCGGCGCAGGCGAGAGCCTGCTGCTCTTCGATCCGAAAGGTGAATTCACGAAGGGCTTCGGCGGCATCGAGATCCTCGCGCCATGGGACGAGCGGTCTTTGGCGTGGGACATCGCGAAAGACATGCGCAACATCGGCGACATGCGCCGCTTCGCGGCCACGATGGTCCGCGAGGCGCAAGATCCGATGTGGTCCAACGCCGCCAGGCAACTGATGGTGGGCTTCATGATCTATTTGAATGAGACCCGGGGGCGGGATTGGGGATGGCGGGAGCTCGCGGAGATGGTGTCGACTCCGCAGCAGAACATCCTCCCGATCATGAGCGAGTATCACCCGGAGGCCATCCGGGCCGTGGAGCGGGCGTCGGTGACGACCCAAGGCATCCTGATCAACCTCGCGTCGTTCAGCGCGTCGATCTTCGACTTGGCGGAAGCTTGGGGGGATGCGCCGCCCGAACGCAGGGTGAGCTTCGTCGAATGGGCCCAGCAGCGCGGCCGGCACCGCCAGCTCATCCTGCAGGGGCACGGCGCCTACCCCGAGCTCGCCAAAAGCTACTTGGAGGGCGTGGTCGGGACGGTCTCCGCCATCGTCAACAGCGTGGAGATGGACGACGACGAGAACCGAAAGCTATGGCTGATCGCCGACGAGGCCGGGCAGATGGGAAAGATGCCGATCCGCGCGCTGTTGGAGTTGGGGCGCTCTCGGGGCATGCGCTGCGTGCTGGCCTGCCAGGACCTGGCGCAGCTCGAGGAGATCTACGGCGCGCCGATGGTCAAGGCCATGTCCGCGATGGTGGGGACGATCTTGGTGGGCCAGATGATGCCGGGCGACACCGCGGAGCAGCTTTGCAAAACGCTTGGCGCGCGCGAGGTCGAGCGGCTGAACTTCTCGTCGTCGCGCAATGGGGCCGGCCATGCCGCGAGCTCGACCACGCTGTCTTTTTCCCGCGACGAGCTCTCCATCTACAAGCCCGCCGAGCTGGCGTCCAGGCTTGGGCCGACGCGCGACGGAAAAGGCGTGAAGTTCGCCCTGCTCGCCGGAGGGAACGCCTACGAGCTTTTCTGGCCCCATTACAAGATGGCGCGGGTTCGCCCCGCCCACGTCCCGGCGGCATGGACGCGGGGAGGCGCGCGCGACGATAGGCGCGATGGCGTGGCCGTGTCGAATGGGGGCGCAGGCCGATCGGGCCTCGGCTCGGCTGCCGGCGATGCGGCCGCCGGCGGCGGCTCTGATCCGAGTCTGAGCATCGAATCGGACGTTGGGCAGCGCTTTGGGTCCGCAGCGCTGGACGGGGCGGAGTCTACCGGGGCGGCGGGCGCCATGGATCACGCGGAGTCGGAAGCGAGAACGCGCGCGGGTCGGGACGCGGAGCTGCGCTTGAGGGCGGCCGGCGCTTCCGCGGGCTCGCTGGCTCCCAAGGTCGACCAATCGACCATGGCCGCGCTGCCCACGGCCGCGGACGTCCAGAGGCTATTGAGGCAGTCCGTCGAGGTGCGCGCGCTCCCGGTCGCATCGAGGGCGTCGCATGCTCCGGCTTCCACCGCTGCCGGCAAGCCGGCGCCGGCTGCTCACGGCTTTGATGCCAAAGGCTCCGAAGCTCGGGCCGCCACCCCCATGCGTGACGGCGTTGCGGCGCGCGGGGAGGCCGGTCATGTGGTTGGCGATGTGGTCGGCCATGGCGTTGGCCATGGCCGAGAAGCGGCCAGTCGCCCCGACGTGCCTCCCCAGCCCCATTTTCAGGATGCGGCCAACGCCGGGACTTCGCTCAGACTGGAAGCGGAGCGGAAGCTCGGAGCTGGGTCAAAGCTGGCTGGCGAAGTGTCAGAGGCCGTGGCGGAGGCTGTGGGCGAACGCGTCGGGCGGGCACCGGGAGCGGAGGCTGGCGCGCTCGTCGCCCATGCGGCGGAAGTGCTGGACGCCCTGCGGCCCAAAGCGGGGCCGATCCAGGTCGTGGCGGTGGCGCAGCGGCCGCCATCGGATGAACTGGAGCATCAGCGCAAGGCCAAGCCCAAAGCCGAGCCGCGTGCCAAGGCCGATCCCGCGCCAACCCGAACCTAGCCGTCTTCCTTCGCGTCTCGGCCTGCCCGCGGGCTCCCGGCGTCGCCAACCGGCTATAGCGGGCAGGGGAGGTCGTCCCGATCGCCCCGGACAGGGAGAGTTCAATGGAGAGCATTCGACAACACAACCAAAGCGGGCGCGCCGAGGCGGCGCGCTTGAGCGGCTTGTTTGCAGGCGTAGGCGCGCGGGCGAGCGCGGGGCATGCGTCTGCGGTGGGGATTGCGGGCGCGCCGAATCACGGAGCGGCGTCGAGGTCCTTCGGGATGGATCGCGGCGGCCGGGACGCCATCGGATTGTTGAATTTTTTGACGCGCGGGGACGGGAGCGGAGCCGAGCCAGGCAGTGGGCCAGATGTGGGCGGCGATGGCAAGGGGCATGGGGAAGAAGGTCAAGATTTGCAAGAGCTCCTCAACGATGTCGAGCGGGAGCTCGTCGGCGATTTGGGGAATGATTTCGACCATTTGGACGAGTTTGACGCCAGGTGGCGCGAGATCGCCGCCGCCCGCGAGGCTGAGGAGTCGGCGCCGCTTCCGGGCAAGAAGGCCCATCTGCTGCGTCGGATGGCGCGGCTGTGGGACGAGCTCGAGTTCAATGCCAAGCCGTCACGACTGGATCGGCGCGCCCCGGACCCAGCCAACGGGCATGGCTTCGGCTCTGATTTCAGCTCCAACGTCGGCTCCGATTTCGGCTCCAGCTTCGGCTCCAACGTCGGCTCCAACGTCGGCCCCAACGTAGCCTCCTGCTTCAGCCCCCGATCCAGCTCCGCCTTCAACTTCTCAACCACTGCCGCGTCCACTTCCGCCTCCGCCTCCGCTTCCGCGCTCGACCGCATTTTTGCTCTCGGTCGGAAGAAGCCGGAAACTCCTTTCACCGAGGAGGATTGGCGGCGATTGGGGGACTCGGTTCTTCGCCCCGGAGTCGGATGGGAGCGCGACACCGAACAACGAGAGGAGGCTTTCTCGGCTTCGCCGTCCCTCGCGGCGGCTCTGGCTTCTCCTCCGTCCTCCAATGGCTCGCGATGCCGCATCTGCGGGGTTCCATTGGCGGCAGGGGAGGTCTGCGCCGAGTGCGCGCGGCGGGCGAAGCGCGGAGCAGCCAGCGCGCCGTGTCCAAGGCGCGATCAACCAGGTTGCCCCTGTGGATCGCGTTCGCCTCGTGAAGAGAGTCCTCTCTCCGACAGCCGGCTTTTCAATCTCCATCGGAGCGGCCGAAATTCATGTCGCTGCAGCCTTGATGGAGCCGATCGAGGTCACGACCAGGATTACTGTTGCAGTTGTGGTCGTGGCAGTAGCGGTAGCGGCGGCCGTGGCTGTGGCTGTGGCTGTGCGCGCGGAGGTATGGGCGATGGTGGCGGTCGCTGTCACTGCGGCTGTCCCTGTCGCTACGGCGTTCGCTGTGGTTGTGGCGGCGGGCACATTGATGTCAAAGAATGTCCTTGCAGGTATTGCCGCGGCGCCTGCCACGCAGCTTTCGGCGAGGTGGACGGCGGCTGTTTGGCTGACTACCTCGCGCGTTCATTCGCCCAGGCAAAGCGTCCACGTCGCCGCGACTCGAAGGGGCGCTGGCTTCCGCATTCGCAAGCGCCCTCGGTGCCCAACCAAGCTGACCTCGATTCCGCTCACGGCGCAGGCTCCCCGAATGTCTCGGAGTCTTGCTCGGGGGCGGTTCGCGAGGCCGAAAGTGTGGATGGGGCAGAGTCGTCCGGTTCGAGGGAGGCTCTTGATCCGTTCGATGACGGGCGTTGCCCGCGATCGCGCGACTGGCGGCCGTGGTTCTTCTTGCTCGCGATGATCGTGATCGTCTTGGGCATCGTCGTTGGAGGAGCGCTGCCGTCCCATTGAATCATTGACGGTGCGGGGGCGCGCCTGTTTTCAAATGTAAGGCTTTCACGATGGCCCGCTTCGCCACCGCGCGGGAGCGGCGGGCCATTTCTTCTCACAAGACGAACGCGATTTGCCGTAAGCCCAGCGCGCCGTTTCTATCGTCTGCGGTCAGTGTTTGATCTCCGTCATCGGCTCCCGCCGCTCGTTCCGACGCCGTTCTACTTCTCCCTTTTTTGCAGTCCTTCCCCTTCATCCTATTTTTCCGATAACCGCCGAGGAATCGATATGACGAGCGAACAACCTCAAGCATCGCAAGCCCAGATCTCTCGCGGAGCGCGAGCGTCGGAGCGAGATGGGGCAGCCCCGCGCATCGATGTGAAGTCCGAGGTGGCGCGCGTGCTGATCGATGCGATGGAGAAGGGCGAGACGCCTTGGCAGAAGCCTTGGGCGGCCCAATCGCTTCGTCCCGTGAACGCCGCCACCGGCAACGGCTACCGTGGCGTCAACCGGCTGCTCCTTGCGCTGTCGGCCCGCTGCGACGCCGAGGGGCGCGCCGATCCGCGCTGGGCGACATACCAACAGGCTCAGATAAACGGCTGGCAAGTGCGTCGTGGCGAAAAGGGCACGCCGATCGTCAAGGTCGTCGAGGTCGCGCGCGCGGCAGGGGATGGGGGGCTTGGTGGCGCTGGAACGGGGCCAGGCGCGCAGGGGGCCGGCAATGGAATGGTCAATGGTGGCGACGGTGGCGGCGGTGGATCTGGCTCCGCAGGAAGCACGGAGCGCGAGCAAGGTCGCAAAGCTTTCGCGCTCCGCCGATACGTCGTCTTCAACGCGCGGCAAATGGATGGGGTGCCAGAGCTCGAGGCGCCGACCGAGAAACCTTTCGATCCGGTTGAGCGCGCCGAGGCCGTTATCCAAGCCTTGAAGGCGAAGACTGGTCTCTTGGTCGTCCACGGCGGCGACCAGGCCTGCTATGTGCCAGCCCTCGACGAAGTCCGCCTGCCGTCCAAGAAGTTCTTCACAAGCGTCTACGACTACTACGCCACGGCCATGCACGAAGGCGCGCACAGCACCTTGCACAAGAAGCGGATGGACCGGCAAGAGGCCATCGCCAAGCGCTGGGGCGACGAGGCGTATGCGGTGGAGGAGCTGCGGGCGGAGATCTGCTCCGCGATCTTGGCGGCGGAGACTGGCGTGCCGATGGGGCAGGCTCACATCGACAACCATGCGGCCTACTTGCAGCACTGGATCAAGGTCGTCGCGGCCGACCCCATGGCGATCTTCTCGGCAGCCAAGGATGCCGAGCTCATGGCGGAATACATGCTTGGATTGGAGCGCCAGATGACGGCCATGGACGCGCACCAGGAATGGCTCCAAGACTATGATCGATCACTGGAAATGGAGAGATGACATGGGACGATCGAGCAAGGCGGTCGCCGCGCCGCAGCTTTTGCATGCGGAAGAGAAGGGCGAGAAGCTCCGCCAGGCATGTCTTGAAGCGGCCGATGGCGACGAGTTGATCTTCATCGACGGGCACGACGACGCGATCATCGGCATCGCCGATGTGAATGGCGAATTGCGCGTGGTCTACGGGCAGGGCGCGATCGTCCGAAAGCTCATGGCGCGCGACGGCATGGATCGGCTAGGCGCCGCCGAGTTCGTCGACTACAACATCGTTGGCGTCATTCGCGATGGATTTTCTCCCGTTGTCGTCCAAATCATCCGCCCATGAGATTTCCCGGAATTGCTCGCGCATCGCTGCAGCTAGATTGGATCTGTTCGCGGACGGCGGCAGACTGTGCTGTGCGTCAGCGGCGCGGAATGAACATGTCTTCCAGCCTCTCATAGCTGTGTGGAGCCAAACTGTTGCGCGCATCGAGGCGAGTCGGCAATGGCAGCCATTTGCCCGCATGCGCCAGTTCCGCCAAGGGAAGAAGATGGTATCGCAACGGCAGTCTATTCGCGGCGTCCATTTGGGCGGCAATGACAAAATCGGCGCCGGCCGCGAGGCTCATCCTCATGCGCCAGCGCAAGCCGGAATTCTCGTGTTGAGAGCGCACGGCCATCACTTTGACAAGCACGCGCCCATTCATCAACAATCGGTCGAGGCCCTCGGCGATCGCCACTTCGCCTCCGGCCTTTCTCGCGAGTTCGGCGACCTCCGAGACGAGGCTGGCGCGCATCGACCTCAACGCGCGCCTCGACTCGACGTATGCGAACGCCTCAGGAACATCGAGGCCGGCCAAGGCATACGCATGGGCGAGCGTGCCGAAGTGATATTTGAAGGTTTGCGGAGTGGGGGCTGGTCCCCGGTTCGATATCAGCAGTGCGGAGATGCGGCCATGCTTGGCATGGATCTCGCGAAGGATGTCCAGCAGCTCCTCGTCCGAGTATCGCTTGTGCCGCTCGATCCGTTCCGTTTGGGCCTTCGCGAACACGTCGCCAGAGATCAGGGCCGGATATGCGCCATCCCTTCTGATCCACATATCGGGGGGATTTTTGACGGGCCGCTTCTTGAGCTTGAACGATCTGCGATTGTAGACCGCGTTCCCGATGTATTTCTCATTGGTCAGCACACTGTTGACCGTCTTCTTGGTCCACGGCCTTCCGGCCTCTCCGGGAATCTCGGCCAAATTCAGCATCGCCGCGATGCGCTTCTCGCCTAGCTTCAGGCGCAGATACCAGTCGTAGATGGCGCTCACGACCATGGCCTCTTCGGGCGATCCCAAGCCCAGCACGACTCGATCTGTTTGCGCGACCTTGCGCTCGCCTGGCCGCAATTCCGCCCGCTGATGTCCCGCCACGTCCAGCGCTACCCGGCGCAGGCCGTAGCCGGCGTTCCCGCCTTGCTTGAAGCCCATCAGCGTGAAGTTGGACTGTGCCGCGAATACTTTTGCGGAGAGCTCGCGGCTGTATTCGCTCGCCATCAGCCGCTTCAAGCTCTTGAGCACTGCGGCCATCGGGGAGTCGTCCTCCGCGAACGGCTCGGCGCAATAGATCACGGCGATCCCCGCGCGGCGGCAGATGAATTCGTAGTAGGCGCTCTCATCGGCGTCTTGGAATCGTCCCCATCGGCTGACGTCGTAGACCAAGATCGTTCCGAAGTCGGCCTTGCCAGCCCCGACGTCGTCCAACAAGCTTCGCAGGCCGGCGCGGCCCTCGACCCGCAAGCCGCTCTTTCCACTGTCGGCATAGGTGCGAACGATGGTGATGTCGTGGCGATGGGCGTATTCACCGATCGCGATTTTTTGATGTTGGATCGAGTAGTTCTGCCTCTCGGTGGACATGCGGACGTAGGCGGCGGCCCGCTTCGCCAAAGGTTGTTCGTTCGCGGTGCTGTTGGGGCGTATGGGCATGGGCTTCCTCCTCGCTAGTTCGATGGCTGTTGAGGCGGATCAATATACGCCATCCAGGCTTTGCTACCGTGGAGCAAAGGGGGGATAACGCATGGATCGACACATGGAGAAGAGGATGCTGTTGCTCGCCCAAGAGCTGGCCGAGTCGCACGGGACATTTTTTGCGGCGGCGATGTTGGCCGATTTGGGTGTTCCAATCACTGCCGCAATCCGGGCGCTGACGTCACGGCGCGCTCATGCGTTGCTTGGTCCCTCCGCGGCAAGGACTTGCGGGGTCGCTGCCATAGGCAAAGCTGAGCAGCTTGACCAGGAGGCAATCACCGTGAGCTTCCAATTTTGCCGATAACTTATGCCTTCCGCTGTAACATTGCATTTTTCTTTAGGAGTCTTTCCATGCTCGACGAGGCATGGCGACAGCGTTGTCCAGGATATGTCAAGATTGCCCACATCCTTGTGCCATCCAAGCCAGAAATCTGGCCGTTTCGCGCTAGGCCACGCGAGAGGGTGGAACTGATGTGTCCCGAGCGTCAAGTTGACCAAGAACGATCGCCGCCAATAGTCATAGCCTTCCTTGAGCACAATTTTTTGAAATCCGCCATCTTTCAAAATGCGGTCAAAAAATCTAATCAGCGAGGGTTGCCCAAACCTGCGGATTTTCATGTCATGATTTGCGATTGCCCCAGCCAGCATCGATACCCGCATCTACGAACGCGACTTGATCCAAAGGCTTACCGTGTTCCCATTCGGCCAACAGGAAAAAGGCTTTCCAGATCCGAAGACTGATAGCCGAAATGGCCCACTCGCGGGGAAGCGCGGCCGCGGCAGTTCGCGTCAAAAAAGCCAATGAGGCGAGCGCGCTGGGCGGCGCATCGGGGCGGCGCATCGCTTTCTCATGCCACAAGGCCATAAGCGATGCGATGGAAAGCGGGCTGTAATGCTTGTCGCAAGCCATCGAAGCGACAAGATCTCCTGCATGGGACAGCAGGCTTCGATAGGTGGCGGTCGGATGATCCCACATGCCATTGAACATGGCGGCGCAGAGCTTTGAGCTTTTCAATAGCTCAAGACCAGCGGCTACATCTTTGACCTTTGCCAAGCCGCGCGGCAGAATGGCGAATTGCCAACGCTGAGCGACTGCGATAGCCACGCCCCAACTGCAAAGCGTCCCGACGCGCTTGGCGACTTCTCTTGTTGACAGCAGTCGGCGTTGCTCCATTGCGGCGAGGATGTCCAACGCGCAAATGCTTTGGAAATTTTGGTCAGTTTCCTGGCAGTAGAGTCGGAAATATGCGTCGTCTGAGTAAAGGATGTATGGATGATGGCGGGAGAGCGTCTTTATCTCCTCGGATATCGTGAAAATATCAGTGTCGCGCTCCGCATCAAAGTCGGAGTTGTTTGCGCGGGGTTGAAGAACTTGTCCGAAGTTCCTTTTCAGCGTCGCTTGAATGTCGAGGCACTTCGAGCGGCCGATCGAAGCATTCAACGGATCAGCCAAGCGGCCAAGCTCAAACATGGTGCGTTGGGGTATCGCAATCTTGGAGAACAGCTTAAAAAGCAAGTCGAGGATCTTGAGATCGTGTGCGATCAAAAGTGAGGGCAGGTCCATCAAGGGGATGCGCCCGCGCAGCTCCTGCCACTGAACCTGATTCCACTGGCCGGGCACCATCGAAAGGAGCAGCTTCCATTCCGCGCCTTTCGCCTTCTTCGACATTTCCCATAGCTGGGGAAGATCGCGAGCGACATGGGAATGAATCTTTGGACGCCACAAGAATGGGACGTGTCGCTGTTTGGCATCCTCCGCTTCGCGTTGAAGCCTCTTAGCCTCGAGTCCTTCCCAAGTGTCGCCGGACAATGCCAACAAAGACTCCATAAGTTCTTCTGGCGTGGCGTTGTCTGGAATCGTCCCTGATCTGAAGACGGGGGAATTAGGAAACTTTGCGGTGTAGCGTCGCACGCGCTCTTGATACTCGGCGATTTGGCTTGCGTCTGATCTTTGGGGATGGCTCGACATCATCACCATCATCAAGAACGTTCCTTCAGCGATCTCATCGTCGGGATCGGTCAAATCGCCTATCCGCCAAGCGATGTCGTAGGCGCGCGCGTCTTTGGGGCCAGCTATTCGAACCAAGTTGTGAAGAAGTTTTAGATGGTGGATTTTCTTCTTTGAGTCCGTCGTCACCGACACTAGCTTTTCGGCGATAGACACCGCCTCTTCCGTGAAGCCGCAGCGGGTGGCTATGTCGATGTGCGTGCCAAGAATGAACGGCTCCGTCGTGCCGCTTTCTACGAGTGGAAGAAGCATCTCGCGCGCCTCAGCAGTGCGCCCAAGCCTGTCAAGCGCCAGAGCTGCGACGGCGACCAGCATGTTGTCTTCCCTGAATCGCTCTTGCGAATCTTTTGCCAACGACAGGAGCTCTTGCCATCTCTCGAGCGTGGTCAGAGCTTGACCCAATTGAAGGACTCCGTCCAATGGAAGCTGGCGATCCTGTGTCAAAGCTTCCGCAACGACGATCAATTTTTCCGCTTCGGCAGCATCATGCGGACTCAATTCATGGAACAAGTGGATTGCCAGCGACGGGATATGATTATGGCTCTCGAAGAATTTAAACAAGGCATCGAGCGCCTCCGGGCGCTTCGCCCTGTTTTTTGAAACGGTCGAATAGTATTCCCACACGGCTCGCTGTTGGGCCAGCTCAGGCGACTCGTCGAATAGTTGGGTCCAATCTCGAACCAGATTTGTTCTGACCAGCCGATGCGCCGAGGATATCGCCACGGTGAGCGCTTCCCCAAACGTCGGCGATGTGCGATCGAAGTTTGACAGCTCGGCTTCAAATAGCGACACGCATTCAGCGTCTCGGTCTCCCATATGGAGTTGGAGCACTCTGCGCAGCTTGGTCTCGGAACTTGGATGCAAGCGGGCGTTGGCCTTTAACGCCAGCGCGAAATCTTCCGTTTGCGCCGCGAGGGTTTCGACGGCCGTTTGCAACGCCTGAAGGCTGGGCCTCTTCTCTGCGGCTTCCGAAAGCATTGAGAGCGCTTGGTGCTCCTTGCGCAGGATAGGAGCGGTGGCGCTCAGCATGTCGGCCACAAACTCTATGTTTGCGGGCCAGCCTGTGGCGCGCAGCCCCTCGATCGCAGTCTCCATGCCAATCCAAGCCTCATGGAGCAATCCGTGATCGGTGGCTGGAGTTCCGGTGACTGGGACAATGATTCTCTCCTTGCTGGCTTGTGAATCGATGCCGATCGCCATGCAGAATTGAGCCCGAGCTTTGAGGATCACGAACAGGATGCGCGTGGAATCCTTGAGATTTGGAAGAGAGAGGCCGGCATCGCAATCGGAGAGCGCTTCTTTGGATTTCGACTGCATAGTGTGGATCAGGGCCAAGGCGGAAAGCTGTTCGGCGCCTGAAAAACTTGCCAACACGTTTTCGGCTTCTTCGTATCGTTTTTCTGCCGCCAGGATTCTTGCTTTGATCGACAGCACGCTTGGGGCCGAGGAGGCCAAGCGTGGATAAATGTCTGCGACGTCGCCGATGCCTTCTTCGGAGAAGGCCAGAGTGAGTTTTGTCTCTGCCCAGGCTGCTATATATTTGGGATTGTCAGGCTTTGCGGCGAGAGCTTTTTCGAATGCAACGCAGGCATCTTCATGCGACAGCCTGGCCACATGCAGGCGCGCCAGCAAATGCCAATACTCGGCCACTTCCAGCTCCACCGCCTTGTCTAGCTTGATGGCTGCGGCCGAAAGCGCCTCTTCCGCGTGCTCGAACGAGCCAATGTTGAGATTCCGCTCCGCTTCATGAAGCAGCCATGCCATCGAATTCACAGGGCGGTCAGGCCAGACGGTTGCCGGGGCTTCGGCCAAAGACTCCATGAGGGCGGCGCTTCGCGCGGAGAAGCCGGCAGGGATTTTTTCGATCAAGGCCGCTCGTGCGCCCTTGTCGAGAGCGGGATCGCGGGCCTCCAGCGTCATGTCCAAAGAGTTGCCGATGTTGGCGAGAGCCCGAAATTGGGACAGGTCTTTTGATAGATCGGTTTTCGAGTCAAGCGTGTTCGCTTTGGGGACGCGCAGGTTGAGGTAGAGCTGCTCGTCTGGCAGGTTGTCGCGCACGTTCAGCCGCCGCAGCTCGTCGTGAATCCAAACATAATACAGCGGGCATTTGATGGCTACCGGGTCCACGCTTAGATCGCAAAGAACGAGCAGGATTTCTTGGGTGAAGCCCGCGTAGTAGCGAATGGTTGGGGCTTTGAGTTGGATCGAGAAATATGAGCCATCGGCGCTCAGTTCGGGGACCGTGGTGCCCTTCAGCTGGGCCAAAAACATGTCTGTGGCTTGGCGATTTTCTTGGATCTGGACTTGGTAGTCGATGCCGAAGTCGTCGGCCCCATCTACGTTTTTAGGCAGCCAGGATTCGGGGCAGAGCGCCCTAAAACACTTGTCGGCTCTGAATCCGATATCTTGCGCTTCACTGATGGTGGGGAGGCGGCCGGTCTCTGACATTCGTTGCTGGTCCTTGGTTATATTTCCTCCATTGTAGCCGCAGGTTGCTCATCTTTGCCTGCAAGGACAGTCCCAAGCCGCTGCATCGAGGGCACGGAGCTACGCCAAATCTACTTCGATTGTGCCGACGGCTGCGACGAATCGGTCTTCATTAGTGACCACGATTATGCGACGGATGTTTAGCTTGGAGCGATTGCAGAATTTTTGTAATGAGTGTTGACATGCGATGCGAGCTGAGAGAAAAAATGGCGTGGGGGTCAGCCCACGCCACCAAGTTTCAAAGTCTCAGTTGCTATTACCGCTGAGGAGACCTCAGTTGTAATAGATTCGCAGCAGCAACCGGATTGCGCTCACGAGGATACGAATCCGGTTGCGTTTGAACCAAGCTTTGAGTTGCAGTGTTGTCTTCATGGGACAATCTCCAAAGACCAAGAGCATCCCTATGTGCTCTTGGACCGCACCTCCTTGGAGGTGAGGCTCTGCCACAAAGGCCACTTGGTGGCCTTTGTTTTTTGGTGATTTCTTAGAAGTGAAATATTTTTCTATCGAACTTAATGGACGTGGGTGAAAGCAGTGCGAGTTCAAGCTCATCCCGAGAGTTCTCTTTGTCGTTTCCTCTTAATTTGAGGGGATTGGTAGTCTTAATATTTTTTCAGATGACGCAACCGTGAGTGACCGCGTGGCGCGTGAAATCGCCACGTAAAAAAGCTTTGCTTGAGCTGTTTCCTCGCTGGCGAAATGTGCTGCGTTAGGGATTAATACATGATCGAATTCTAGTCCCTTCAAGAGCAGTGGCGTTGAGACGGTCCGAAGGGGGAGGCGCCGGCCGGAATTGGTCATGCGCTGGCGAATGTTCGCAGCCGCTTCGGCCATGGTTTCGCAGCGGCCTGATTCAAGTTCGGTGATCGCGCGCTCGGCGTCTCGCCAGATCTCGCCGCGGAAGATCTTCCATCGCGGGCGTTTGCGGGCTAAACCGAACAGCTTTCTCAGCGAGGCCGCGCCATTGCCATCTCCAAGCGTTTTGGCGATGGCGTTCATTTCGGTCGAAATGGCTTCATCCTCTGGATCGGGAGCATCCCCATCCTTGGCTGGCTTCTTATGGACGCATTCCTCGATCAAGCTTTTTACTGCGGCCAATCGTCTCGCATTGTCCGCAGAGGAGTCCCACGCAAGGGCGAAGCTTTGCAGCCGGCCGGCCGCCATCTCCTCGATTGCTTGGAAGCCGCCACTGGTCGCTCTGGCCAGCCGGTAGCAAATCCCTTTTCTGCAATGAATCGCAGCCTGCGATCCTTCTCGCTCGTCTATGCCGTCGAAGAACAAGCCCATGTCGAAGACGTCGTCCGTCTGCCTGAAATTGATTGGGCCGGCGGCAAGATCGATGGGCTCGCCCGCCATGAGCTTTGCGCGCGTCTCCGCGATCCACGCCCCCAACTCGGGATTCTTCCCATTCCAGCGGTGCGGGGTGTCCAAGCTTCCCGCAAAAGGAAACGCGCCGTGGATTTGGCCTTCCCAGCTCAGCGTGGCGCCGGCGAACTCAAAGATGCCTTGCATTGGATCGCCAAAGATGAGGGTTGGGATGATCTCGGACAAGGCGATGGCCAACTCGTGTTGAAGGAGGTGGCAATCTTGGTATTCGTCGATAAGGATCTTGTCATAGGATGCGGCCACTACGTCTCGCACTGCTTGGACCCGCAGCGCCAAAATGGTTCCGCGATAAAGCTGGTCCCACTCGCCGCCATTTTTTGGCATTCCATCGGGAGGCTTGGCCACGCCAGGGAACGCATTGGCATACCGCATGCACCAACCGGCGATGGTGTCCACGGCGACTGCATGGTGGGAAATGCCAAGCCGCTTGAGGCGGCTACGAATGGCGTGGACTCCCGCGTGCGTGTGAGTCAGAATCAGCGCGCGGCGGCCGCGCGCCGCGACTTTGGCGATGATCTCTGTTTTCCCGTGGCCCGCCGGCGCCACGACGGCGCCGACCTTCATGGCCGCAAGCTCGTCCAACTCAGGCATACACCCAGGCCTCGACGGCCGCCAAAGTTTTCGCCAAAGGGGATTCTGGATTCTTGATCGCGATGCCCCAAGCATGCGGAGCCAAGCCGCGGCCGATCCGTTGGTCCTTGAACCACTTTTTTCGAGATGTCACTTCCGCGATGATCTCGCGAAGCTCTTCGCCAGACTTGCCGAACATGTCCTCCCATTCGCTGAAATCGATGCCTGCGTTCGTTCGGTCGAGTCCGGGGATTTTCGCCGCCAGGTTGTCGTTGACTGTGTCCTCTCCGCGTTGAAGCCTGGCATAGCCGAGCAGAGCTTGCACAGCCTTGTCATCGGCCACCTTGAAAAGAGCCTGCTCGGTGTTGAGCATGTCTCCATATTCGAAGACTGGCACTTCCGCATCCACCAAGTCCGCGATGTTGTCTGCTGTCAAAGCCACGTCCGAGTCACGGAAGAGCGCCACGGGATAGCCCAGCGCAGCCAAGGCCAGAGCTAGCGCGCAAGCCTGGTTTCCATTGCCGTCGGTGATCGCGGCGCCAAGTTGTTCGATGGGTTTGTTTTTGTGGCGTGGCGGCCATTTTTCGCGGATGCCCGTCATCATGCCGACCTCGGTCATCCCCTCGGTCACTAGGATGCGCCGAGCGAACATGGCGCGCGGCGTATGGCGAAGAAGAGCGTTGATTGGATCGGGTTTCCCGGGTGCGAGCAAAATGGCGTGGCGTCTTGGGCGAATCATGTTGACCACGTAGAGGCCGGAGCCGCCCGTTTCGCCCAACGCGATGTCGGAGTGCGTGGTCATGAGCACCTGACCGATTGGCTCTCCGAACACCATGGCCGTGTCTTGATCCGATTTGAGTTGGGAAATGGCGCCGATGATGCGATGGGGCTCGAGTCCGTGCTCGATCTCGTCGATGAGGATGATCGCCCCTTCGGTGATCGCTGATCTCTGAATGCCCAACGTAGCCAAGCGCCGCGTGCCCAGTCCGGCGAGGCGTAGTGGAACGCCATCGTCGTGCAGCGCGATCGATCCTGAGGATAGGCCCGAGCGCCCAAGTTCCAGACCTGGCTCGTAGGCGCCATCGACATAGGCTCCCAGAGCTTTCGCATAGCGCTCCGCAGCCGCTGCGGTGTCTGCCAATGATTGGATCTTGTCGAGCTGGGCGCTATCGCGAGCCGCGCGATACGCCTCGGCGAGCCTCGCCGCGGCTTCGGAGTTGTCGCCAGTGAGGCGCGACAACACCGATCCTTGGCCCCAGGCTAAGTGGCGGGCATCATCGCCGGCAAGGCGGACCAGTCCGAACAAGGCTCGATCTCGGTTCGAGATCGTCCTCGGCGCCTCCACTCGGTCGCAGACGATCTCCCACACTGGCTCTAGCGTGGCGTCGACGGTGAGGCGGACTGTGAGCACCGGCTCGTCCCCGTCCTCTGGTTCGTCGCGCAACTCCCCGGCTTCGTTCCACCCTCGAATGTATAGGCCAAAGCGCTCGTCGGACTTGAGCGTTTTCGACAGCTCGCCCACAGTGACTTCGATTTCGATAGTGTTGCTTGTGTCACACGCCAAGAAGTCGGACTCCGAAAAAGAGAACCATTTTGAATTTAGCGCCGCCTCCGCCGCGTCCAAAATCGTGGATTTTCCAGAGTCCCCTGCGCCGATCAGGCAGCAAAACGGATCTCGCGGCGCCCAAGCCATATAGGCGATCCCTCGGAAGTTCTTGATTTTCAGGTGCCTGATCTGCATGGCGGTTTTGGAATGATGATCGTTGATGTTTATTTGCAAATAATAGTAGTTTATATTGCTGATGGTCGGCAAGAATTGTTGATCGTCGACGCTTACATTTTCAGGAGCTCATGGAGCAATTGCCTAACTATGGCGACCCGCGCACGCTGGCGTTTTGCGCCTTTTGCTGCGGGCCGACAGGAACGAAGGACCACTGCCCGTCGAAGGTGTTTCTCGACGAGCCACTGCCCGCCAATTTGGCGGTCGTGCCCGCCTGCTTGGAGTGCAACAACGGCTTCTCCGCCGATGAGGAGTATCTGGCTTGTCTGGTCTCATGCGTCATCGCCGGCAGCACAGACCCGCAGCAGATCGAGCGGCCGAAGATTCAGCGGATTCTGTCGGAGAAGCCCGCGTTGAGGGGGCGCCTTGAGCAGGCGAAATTAATACAAGACGGCCGGACGATATTCATGCCCGACTGGGAACGCGCGCGAAATGTGCTTCTCAAACTCGCCAAGGGACATGCGCTGTATGAGCTCCATGAGAACTGCGCGGGCGAGCCGGTCCATTTTTCCATGGCGCCGTTGGTGACCTTGAGCGACGAGCAACGGGAATGGTTCGAGAATCCTGACTCTTCGAGCGCGTGGCCCGAGGTCGGAAGCCGGGCGATGCAGCGCATGCTCATCGGCTCTGACGTGTCTGCGGGAGGCTGGATTGTCGTTCAGGAGCGGCGCTATCGCTACAATGCGTCGATCGTTGATGGTTGCGATGTTCGGATTGTGATCAACGAATACTTGGCCGCGCGCGCATGCTGGGACTAGCGAGCGTGGGGCGCAGCTTTTCGCCTGAACATCAAGGAGCAGACGATGGGTTGGAATGACCATTTGGACGATGACGACGAGACCTGCAATCTTCCTCCGGAGGCGTTCGCGCAGTTTGTTAGCCAACCATTTGACATTGATGATGGCTGGCTGAGGCTCGCCGACGACGACCAGACACTGACGGCGATGCGTTCATGGTTTCGCGGACGGTTTTGCGATCCGGCGGAGGAGACGCCCTACAACGGCCGAGAGGGTGGCTATCTGTTTGTCCATGGGGGCCCCTATGATCCCGGTGAGGTGCTGTCCGAACGCTTTGGGCACATCGTGGACGTTGAGCTCATCGATGAGGTTGCGGAAGAGATGTATGAGCTGCATGGAGATCAATGGGCTCCCGTGGTTTTCGGACCGCCTGACGATTACGAATTTGATGAGCGCTTCGACCTGTCGTTTTTGAGCCGGGAGGAGCCGCTGCGTAGGCTAAGGGAACGGTTGGCGCAATCGCAAATGATCCTCACGCTCCAAGGAAATACCTCGGCCCGAGAGTTGGCCGAAAAGCTTGTGTTTGGCGCGGTCATTGGAGCGCTCGAGGCGTTCCTCTGGGAAACGGTCTACTACTGGATTGAGAACGATGATGGCGCGCTGAGGGACATGGTGACGAAAATTCCGAAGTTCAGAGACGAGCCGATAAAGCTCGGCGAAGTGTTCAATCGCCAGGCAACATTGAAAAGCCACGTGCAAGGCTACCTTCAGAATGTCGTTTGGCATCGCTGGGACCAGGTGGCGCCACTCTTCAAGATCGGGTTGGGCATCGAATTGGACAGCACAAAAGTCTTTCAGGACGCGCTGGTCAAACGCCATGACATCGTCCACCGCAGCGGGCACGACAAGAGTGGCATGCCCGTCACTGTCTCGGTCAAGGAGATTCAGGATCTTTGCGGCTCTGTGGAGACCTTTTGCGCAAACATCGAGAAGAGATTGGCGGGGAAAAGGCCAACGCCTGATACCAAGTTCTAATTTTCTCAGCGAAGAAAGTTCCCATAAAGGGAGTTGATATACAGTTGAGAGGTATGACATGCAAGGCAAGAACCGGACTACTACCGTTCGATTGGATTCATCGATCACTGGGCCAGAAAGCATTCCAATAGTCACCAGCAGTTATCAATTGGTGTCGCAACGTATTCAACAAGTGCGTGAATTGTTTGTTGCCCGTAGAGTAAAATTTCACCGCGATAGCGCGCTGGCGAAGATGTTTAGGACAGCGGATAAATTGGCAAAGGCGGTATCAGAAGGAAATCGCTCCGCTCCCATCAAGGATGTGTTGGCCATAGCTCATGCTAATAGCATTGCGGAAGCCATCCTTGAAGTCCAGTTTGATGCGCAGGCGCAGCTTTGTCTCAAGCGAATCGCCGGCGATGACATGGATCTGTCGCAGCGAAACCAATCCATGGGCAAGGACTATTTCTGGGAACTGGCGTGCCTCCAGTTGCTGCGGAAGTATCATTTTTCCGCGACGCTAAACGAGCCCGACATCGTGATGGACTTGGATGGGCTGTCATATCCTGTGGCATGTAAGAAAATATATTCCGAAAATGGAGTCGGAGCCCAACTAAAGAAAGGTTGTGAGCAGTTAAACAAACACGGTTTTGGCGGGCTAATAGCAGTCAACATCGACGACCTCCTGCCCGCGAACTTCTGGCTGGCCAATCAAAATCATGAAGAGGCATTTCGTTCTTTGGGTGATTTCAATCAGCAATTCATCGAGAATCACCGCGCGGTCTTGAGAAGGTATGTTGCGCCTGGACGCGCAGATGGCGTTTTGGTTGTCGCTTCTGGCGTTGCAACCAAAGGGACTCCTACATCTCAAACGATGACGATTGTCAGCAACATCTGGCCAGAAAACAATCCGCATGCTGACTCCCGAGGCGGTTTCGCTCGACTCCTAAGCAAGCTTAAGCCTGCTTCTGAGGTGCAAGGCGCAGAGAGCGAGCGCAGATCGTCTTACTGATAGCCACAGCGATGGGAATTGCAATTGAGTTTCCGAATTGCTTCATCGATGTCCGCTCGTTTGCATGCGGTGTGAAGGATTCGGGGAAGCCCTGCATCCGGGCGCACTCGCGGGCATTGAGTTTTCGGATCGTCCGCTTCACCAAGTATAGCCCGCTCTGTCCGCCAGGGCCGCCAGAATTGGCGCACAGCGTGTAACCTTTTCCCTTAGCCGACGCCACGCGATAGCCTTGATGATCCATGCCGTCGATGAGGCCGACCCGCTCGATGCGCGTCGAGCGCCCCTTGGGATTCGGGCTCAGCCTCACCATGTCGCGCTTGCATGGGACGACTCCATGGTCGGGTTCCAAGATGTCCGCCACCACCTTGGTGGCGTCGGTCCCTTTGGGGAAGACGAATGGCGCCGAGCGATTGGCCAAGACGGAGTCGTGGATGCACACCAGGAACAGCCGCTCCCGCATCTGCGGCAGCCCGAAGTCGCCCGCGTTGAGCAGCTTCGTCGAGACCGAGTAGCCAAGGCCCGTGAGCGTCTCCAACACGATCTCGAAGGTCTTCCCTCCATCGTGATCGCACAGGCCCGCCACGTTTTCCAAAATCGCCACCGACGGCGCCAGATCGCCGATGAGCCTGGCCATCTGGAAGAAGAGGGCGCCCTTGTCGGGATTGTCCAAGCCCTCGCGGGCTCCGGCGATGCTGAAGCTTTGGCAAGGGAAGCCGCCGCAAACCACATCGACGTCGCCGAACATGCTGGCGACGGCCGTTCGAATGTCGTCGTGGATGGGGTAATCGCCGGCATGGTTGGCTCGGTAGACCGTTCGGGCCTCGGCGTCGAGTTCGACGGCTCCGGCGCAGACCGCACCTTGCGAGGCCAGCGCGATGTGGAAGCCGCCGATGCCGGCGAACAGATCCAAGAAGCGCTTGCCGGCCAGCGGCCCTGCGGCGGTGTTGGCCGTTGCCGATGCTGCGATGAACTCGGTGGCCCAGGCAATCAGCGCGTCGACCGACTTCTGCTGGGCCTTGGTCAGCGAGTCGCCCTCTGTCGCCGAGGCGAGCGAGTCGAGCATGCGCTGGGCTGCGTCCGCCACCGCGGCCGCCTCGCTGTCGAAATGCTTGCTCGAGGTGGTCAGCGGAAGCGTGCAGGCCCAGCAGAGGCCGGATCGCACGACGAAGCGGAACTCGGCGACCCAGCCGCCATCGTGCCGCGCGTATTGGATGCAGGCTTTGATGCCTGCCCGATCCATGACGTGTTCGCCTTGCTTCTCCAAGACGGCTTTGGCGGACGGCGGCGTGGATTGCGAGGAAGCGGGAGCGGCGGGGGGAGCGGACTTTCCGGCGCGCGCCATGGATGCCTGCTTCTTCGCTTTTTTCGACTGCGCCATGGCGCCCTCCCGTCCAATCGCGGAAGCCCGATGCCGCCGCCGATGGATCGCAGTCTCTAGAGAAAAAGGCCCCCAATCCGGAATCGAGTCTCGGCGTCCCCGAATGGGCTTCGATGTCCGCAGTTGTCTAGCCAAAAAGACAATGTGCTACCATTGGCGCAACGAAAAATGCGGAGGTTCGATGGCCAACACTGGGAAGTATGCGCACACCGCCGCGGAGATCCAGGGCCACGCCGCGATTGTCGAGGCGCTGTTCGCGATCAAGCCCGAAATCAAGCCAACCTGCTTTTTCGAAGTCGGAGAAGTTTGCGCCTTGCTGCGCGTCGACGCGAAGACGCTCCAGAGGAAACGAAAGCAGCGGGATGCCCTGTTGGAGAAGGGCGAAGATCCAGATCCGCTCGACATCTCATCCATCCCCTACGTGCCTCCCAGGCCGGCGGTGAAATATTCGGCGCAGGATTTGGAGGACTTCCTCAAACGGCTCTACGCCCTCACAAAATCGCATCGCGTGGCGCTGCCGAAAGCTCCGGGCAAGCGGCAGGCCGTGGCGGCGTTGGGCTTCCAGACTTGGATGGCTGCGGCTTCGCCCGTCGACACCTGGCCATTCTCGATCCAGCCTGATGGACGTCCCATGGACATGTGCGCGGCGATCATCCTCGGCAAGCTGACTGGGAAGGCCGAACTGCTGACGCTCAGGATGTTCGCGGAGCGCACCGCCGACATCTCCGCCTCGGCTTTTCATGAAGACGAAGAGAGCCAGATCGGGACGGTTGCTCGGAAGCCGGCAAAGCGAGGGGATAGGTCCAAGCGGTCGACCACGCTGTAAGCCGCGCGGTAAGGTTCATTGAATGGGCGCGACTAGCAGAAAGCCGCACGGCTCATCGAGTTTGCATGGTCGCGCCGGTCTCATTCGCTGAAGCCGTTCGCCACCCCAAAAAGCTCCCGACCGCCAGGCATCGAGCCCACCCCGCTTCACGGCTTTGAACGTCGTGTTTGGGTATTTGCGCCCGAAGGGTTGACAAGGGGGTTGTCGGCTGATATTGATGTAGGGAATGTATTGCGCTTTGCAACACCCAAGCCCTGCGAACCACCTCATGCCCAGCAAAAAAAGCGCGTCGAGCGCGTTCAGATTCAGCCCCCATGTGAAAGCAGCCCTGGCCCTTATCGCCCAACGCGATGGGCGCAGCATGGCCAACCTGCTCGAGTGGCTGATCAGGCGGCGCGCAGAGGAGCTGGGGCTTGACTGGCCTATCCCGGCTGGCGAAGAGGCATCGGGCAGGACCGCAAAGTTGGATGCGCGCGAAGTTGGACCCGCCGCAAGCGCTGAGCCCGAGAGCCATTGAACGACAATTGAACCATCACCATAACGGATTCACACAAGCATGAACGCATCAGAAATCGCCTCCTTCATCTGGTCCATCGCCGAGCTCCTCCGCGGAGACTACAAGCAAAGCGAATACGGGAAGATCATCCTTCCCTTCACCGTCCTCCGCCGGCTTGACTGCGTTCTCGAACCGACCAAGGCGGATGTTCTCGCTGAATTCGAAAGCATCAAAGACAGCGGCATGCCTGTCGAGCACTTCTTGCTCGAAAAATCGGGACAGTCGTTCTTCAACAGCTCCGCCATGGACATGGGCAAGCTCTTGGGAGATCCCGCCAACCTGAAAGCGAACGTCCTGGCCTACGTCGCCGGGTTCTCGGAGAACGTCAGAGACATTTTTGAGAAGTTTGATTTTGACACCCAAGTCAACAAGCTGGACTCCTCGAACCTGCTGTTCTTGGTCGTTCAAAAATTTGCGGCCGTCGACCTGCACCCGAACAATGTGAGCAACGTCGCCATGGGCCACATGTTTGAAGAGTTGATCCGCAAGTTTGCGGAATTGTCGAACGAGACCGCCGGGGAGCATTTCACTCCGCGCGAGGTGATTCGTCTCATGGTCGACCTGCTTTTCATTGACGACGATGGAAGCCTCACAGCCAAAGGCGCGGTGCGCACCATCTACGACCCGACTGCGGGCACTGGCGGCATGCTTTCGGTAGGACAGGAGCATTTGCTCGCAATGAATCCGAAGGCGGCGCTCGCATTGTATGGGCAAGAGCTGAACCCCGAGTCCTATGCGATCTGCAAGGCGGACATGCTCGTCAAAGGCCAGGACGTCGGAAACATCGTTTTGGGGAACACCCTCAGCAACGACGGACATGCCGCAAAAAAATTCGACTACATGCTCTCCAATCCACCATTCGGCGTGGAGTGGAAGAAGATTGAAGAGACTGTCCGCAAGGAATTCGAGACGAAGGGGTTCAATGGCCGCTTCGGACCGGGATTGCCGCGCGTCTCGGACGGCAGCTTGCTATTCCTGATGCACTTGGTTTCGAAGATGCGCGACCCGTCCGTGGGCGGAAGCCGCATCGGCATCGTCCTCAATGGCTCGCCGCTCTTCGCGGGGGGCGCGGGCTCCGGCGAGTCTGAGATCCGCAAATACATGTTCGAGAACGACTTGGTCGATGCCATCATCGGCTTGCCAAATGATATGTTCTACAACACGGGCATCGGCACCTACGTTTGGATTCTCTCCAACAACAAGGTGCAGGAGCGCAAGGGCAAAGTCCAACTCATTGACGCTTCGTCCTTTTGGGTTAAGATGCGCAAGAGCCTGGGCAGCAAACGAAAGGAGCTGTCCGCCCAAGACATCGCCGACATCACGACGCTCTACGGCGACTTCTCGGAAAAGAATCTCGCCACAGTCTTCGATGCAGCCGGCAAAGAGGTCTTGCATGCTATCGTTAATCCGGGCCAGACGCTGCCTGTCGTGCCGCAAGATGGCCGAGTCGATGTCGCTCCAGTTTCCAAGATTTTCAAGAACGCTGACTTCGGCTATACCACCATCACTGTCGAGCGCCCCTTGAAGCTGCGTTTCGAATCCAACGAGGCGAGTTTCGCGAGGCTTGAGGGCGCCCTTGGCGCAAAAAAAGCGCCGGTCGCCGAAGACGTGAGGGGCGTGCGGATCATCTTGGAGTGGTTGACTGGCCGACCCGCCATGTTCGCGCGCAAGGAGGCCGAGAAGGCCGTCGTGGAGGCGTGCAAGGTCAACGACATCACCCTGAACGCCTGGATGGGCAAGATGCTATGGGCATGTATCGAACATCGCGATCCGAAAGGCGAGGTGCAAGTCAAGGGCAAAGGCAAGCCCGAGGCCGATTCCGAACTTCGCGATACCGAAAACGTGCCATTGTCGGATGACATCGATGCCTATTTCAAGCGTGAAGTCCTACCGCATGCCGCCGACGCTTGGATCGACGCATCCAAATCCAAAGTGGGCTACGAGGTGCCATTCAACCGGCACTTCTATGTATTCAAGCCACCGCGCGACTTGGCGGCGATCGACAAGGATCTCAAGGCGGTTACGGCCAACATTATGAAGATGCTCGGGGGGCTTTCAGCATGAGCTTTCCTACACATCAGTCGATTTTCGAAAGTGGAGATCCGTGGCTTGGAGAGGTTCCGTCTCACTGGAAAAGAAGCGCCTTGAAGCATGTCGCCAACTATCAAAACGGTTTCGCCTTCAAGCCAGAAGACTGGTCTGAGTCAGGGCGACCAATTATTCGAATTGCTCAGCTAACTGGCGGCAGTGAGCCAAACAGATATGCTGGGATTTTGGATGAGCGAGTAAGTGTCGCTGATGGAGACCTTTTGTTCTCATGGTCTGCAACGCTGGATTCGTTTTACTGGCGTGGAGAGCCAGGTTGGCTAAATCAGCACATATTTAAGGTGACGCCGACCAACGAGGCAATCAAAGCCTTCTTGTTTTATCTCATCAAGGTGTGGGCTGAAAAGTTGGCAGATTTTGATGCTCACGGAAGCACCATGCGACATATCAAGAAGGAGAGCCTTGCTCAGCTCATTTACATCCCGCCCATCGATGAGCAACGAGCGATCGCTGGGTTTCTTGACGAGGAAACCGCCAAAATCGATGCACTGATCGGTGAGCAGGAGCGGTTAATGGAACTGCTTGCAGAAAAGCGTCAAGCTGTAATCTCAAACGCAACGTCCGTCGGCATAAGCTCACAGATCGAACTCACGCCGACCAACAATCCCTGGTTGCCGCTCATACCGAAGCATTGGAGATTCGCTAATTTCCAGCGGTTTGTGAAGATCGCGGAAGGCCAAGTAAATCCCGAGGATGAACCCTACAGATCGATGATTTTGATCGCGCCCAATCACGTTGAATCGGGAACGGGGCGGTTGATTGAAACCGAGACGGCGGGTGAGCAGGCAGCTGAGAGTGGCAAATACCTGTGTCGAAAAGGCGATGTTATTTACAGCAAAATTCGGCCAGGCCTCAGAAAGGTAACCATAGCCCCAGAGGACTGTCTTTGCAGCGCGGACATGTATCCGATGAGCGGAGGCAATGAGCTACAAAATGAGTTTCTGGCGTTCTTTATGCTCTCGGAGGCTTTTTCGTCTTTTGCTTTAATCGAGTCCGACCGTGTTGCAATGCCAAAAATTAATCGGGAGTCCCTCAAGGCGATTAAGGTTCCTGTTCCTCCGATTGAAGAGCAGATTGAAATAGTCTCGTTTATCCAGGCGGAGCTATGCGCGATCGATAGTCTTGTCGTCGAATCAAAGAAGGGTATCCAACTGCTTAAAGAAAGACGTGCTGCTCTCATTACGGATGCGGTGACAGGGAAGATTGATGTCAGGGGCTTTGCGGCCTCCCAGCAATAATCAAAGGGAAAGGGCGCCAACATGGCCGAAAAGCACAAAGAAAAAACGTTTGAAGAGGAAGTCGTCGTCGAGCTTTGCTCCCGCGGCTGGCAGGAAGGGAAGGCGTCCGGCTACGACCGCCAGCATGGCCTGTATTCGGCCGATGTCATCGAATGGATCAAGCAAACGCAGCCCAAGGTCTGGGCGAAAATCAAAGCGGATCGGAATGGTCAAGCCGAAGCTTCCGTTCTGTCCCGCTTGGCCGACTGCCTCGAAAAAGAGGGCGCGTTGTCGGTGCTGCGGCATGGCTTCAAGGATGTCGGAGCGAAGTTCGACATGTGCCAGTTCAAGCCAGGGCACGCGCTCAACCCCGAGATCATCGAGAAGCACGACAAGGTGATCCTCCGAGTTGTCCGCCAGGTCAAATATTCCTGCAACGCCAGCAACGACAATTCGATCGACCTCGTCTTCTTCGTCAATGGCATTCCCGTCGCGACGTGGGAGCTCAAGACCGACTTCACGCAGTCCATCGACGACGCCGTCAAACAGTATCGAGACGACCGGCCGCCGCGCGACCCGCAGACGAACAAGGACGAGCCGCTCTTGAAATTCAAGCGCGGCGCGCTGGTGCATTTTGCCGTCAGCACTGCCGAGGCTCGAATGGCCACGCGCCTGGCGGGCAAGGGCACGCACTTCCTGCCATTCAACCTTGGCCACGACGAAGGGGCGGGCAACCCGCCGAATCCGCAGGGGTATAGGGTGGGCTATCTTTGGGAGCGCGTGTTCGAGCGCTCCGCACTGCTGGACATCTTGGGTCGCTTCATGCACTTGGCCTCCGAGGAGAAGTCCGACGAGAAGGGGAAGAAATACACCGCGGAGACGATGATCTTCCCGCGTTTCCACCAGTGGGAGGGGGTGACGAGCCTGGTCGCCGCGGCCGCCAGCGAAGGCGCCGGCAATCGATACCTGATCCAGCACTCGGCGGGCTCCGGCAAGAGCAACTCCATCGCTTGGCTCTCGCACCAGCTTTCTAGCCTGCATGCCGGCAATGCCAAGGTCTTCGACTCGGTGATTGTCGTGACCGACAGGACAGTCTTGGACGCCCAACTGCAGGACACCATCTACCAGTTCGAGCACAAGCATGGCGTCGTGCGCAAGATCGAGGACAAGGCCGGGGCGAAGCCCAAGAGCGAGCAATTGGCCGAGGCGTTGAAGGCCAATACGCCCATCATCATCTGCACGCTGCAAACCTTCCCGTTCGCCATGGAGGCCATCGCCAAGGACGCGTCCGCCAAAGGCAAGCGCTTCGCGATCATCGCCGACGAGGCCCACTCGTCCCAAGCCGGCGGCGCCGCAAACAAGCTCAAGGCCGTGCTGACCGCGGATTTGGAAGCGGTTTTGACGCCTGAGCGCATCAAGGAGATCGAGGACGGCGACGACATCTCGGCCGAGGAGGTCATGCTCATGAGCATGCACGGCCGGTCGCAAGCCAAGAACCTTTCTTATTTCGCGTTCACGGCTACGCCCAAGGCCAAGACCTTGGAGATATTCGGCCGCCGGCCGAAGCCGGAGGAGCCGGCTGGTCCCGACAATCTCCCAGAGCCCTTCCATCTGTATTCGATGCAGCAGGCGATCGAAGAGGGCTTCATTCTCGATGTTCTCAAGAACTTCGTCACCTACAAGATGGCCTTCAAGTTGGCCCACAACGGCAAAGACTACTCGGACGACGACGTCGAGAAGTCGTCGGCGTTGAAGAGCCTCATGCGCTGGGTGCGCCTGCATCCATACAACATCGCCCAGAAGATCGAAGTGGTGGTGGAGCACTTCCGCGCGAACGTCCAGTGGAGGCTCGACGGCCAGGCCAAAGCCATGGTGGTGGTCGCCAGCCGCAAAGAGGCTGTCCGATGGAAGGTGGCGCTTGACGAGCACCTCAAGAAGAAGGGCTACGGGGACATGGCGGCGCTGGTCGCGTTCTCCGGCGAAGTGGTCGATCCCGAAAGCGGGTTCGAGTCGGTTGGCGAGCGCTCCGAGAAGCTCAACGCCGGGCTCAAAAGCCGCGACATCCGCGACGCCTTCGCCACCGAGGAGTTCCAAATCCTGATCGTCGCGAACAAGTTCCAAGTCGGATTCGACCAGCCCAAGCTCGTCTCCATGTATGTGGACAAAAAGCTTGCCGGGGTCGCCGCCGTCCAAACGCTTTCGCGGTTGAACCGCACGTTCAAAGGGAAGACGGACACCTTCGTGCTCGACTTTGTCAACGAGCCCGATGAGATTCTTGGATCGTTCAAGCCGTATTTCCGCAAGGCTGAGCTCGCGGGGATTTCGAATCCAAACATCATCCACGATTTGCAGTCGAAGCTGGATGCCGAGCTCATCTACTTGGCGTCCGAGGTCGACGCTTTTGTCGAGACCTACGTCAATCCGAAGGGCACTCAGGCCCAGCTGCAAGCCAAGATCGCGCCGGCCGTGGATCGCTTCGGCAAGCGGCTAAAGGCCGCGCTCGACGCTTCGCCGAAAGATGGCGCGGAGATCGAGAAGCTGACCCTTTTCCGAAAGGACGTGGGCACGTTTGTCCGGGCCTACGATTTTCTGTCGCAGATCGTCAACTACGCCGACACCGATTTGGAGAAGCGCTCGATATTCTACAAGCATTTGCTGCCCATGCTCCACGTCGACCGCGAGCAGTCTCCGGTCGACCTTTCCGCCGTGCTCATGACGCACTACAACTTGCGGAACAAGGGGAAAGCCCAGATCACCTTGTCCAAAGACGCCTCCGAGGATGGAAAACTCGCGCCGTTGAACTCCATCGGCGCCGGCGCCGCGCGGGACCCGGCGACGGAAAAGCTGTCGGCCGTCATTCAAACGATGAACACGCTGTTCGACGGCGAATTGACGGACGCCGACCTGCTCAACTACGCCAACCACATCCGAGACAAGATGATGGAAAGCCCGCTGCTCGCGAGCCAGGCTGCGGCCAATGAGATGGACCAGTTTGGCGCGAGCCCCGACTTCGAGAAGGTCATGATGAAGGCGGTCGTCGACGCCTTCAAGAGCCACAAGGCGATGTCCGAGCAAGTCCTTAAAAAAGACTCGGTCAAGGAGGGGCTCAGCGACTTGCTGCTGTCCATGGTCTACGAGGGGCTCAAGTCCAAGGCGGCGGGATTGGACGACGCATCGCGAGCTTGACGCGGATCTTGGGCGGAGCGGCGCTCGGAGAGGATCATGATGAAAGTCAAAGGCGCGTTCAACGTGGTCGCAAGACGCGCGATGTTGCGCGGCCGCTCGGCGCGAGCTCATTTCCGAAAAGCTAATGGCAGGAAATCTTTATTTTGAATTATTATTCATACATCAAAATAAAGAAGAGCAGACGCGATGCCGATTTTGCTTCAATTGGCCAACTTGGCCGAACGCCATCCTGGCGTGACTAAGGCGCTCGGCGAGGTCTATGCGGAGGCGGCGTCGGTCTGTTTGAGTCGCCACCATGAGAGTCCGGTCGATGTGGGCGCTGAGTATCGATCGCAGGAGGCCGAGTGCGTCCTGCCATGGGACGCCCCTTCCAGCGCCGTTTTGCGCGCGCACGCGAATGAGATCGACGCAACGGAACAAGGCGCCTACGCGGTTTCTTTCGCGGCCGTCGAGGCGCTCGCGGGCTTGGTCGCCGTGCGCCGAGCCGAGACGCTGACCGGGGCCGACTATTACGTGGCGCCGTTGGGCGCCGACATCGACGACATGGAGGAGTGCTTGCGCTTGGAGGTGTCCGGCGTCGACGCGGGCGGCGAATCCACGGTGAGGGGGCGTCTGCGTCAAAAGCTTCGCCAAACGGAGAATGGGCGCAGCAATCTTCCGGCCCTCGCGGCCGTGGTGGGATTTCGCGAGCGGCTCATCGCTATCGCCCAGATGGGAGACGCTTGATGAGTTGGTCGAAGTGGCACGCCGAGAGCGAGGGCCTCGCTTCGCGAGCCGAGCTCGAATTCCGCAGAAGAGACCTCCCCTCCGCGCGCGCGTTGTATGCGAAGGCTGCGGAGGCGGAAAACCAAGCGCTGCTCGAGATCGATCCCGGCAAGCCGCGCACGCTTGGAATCACGGCGGTGAGCGCCGCCTCGCTTTGGTTCAAGGCCGGCGCCTTAAAGACGGCGGCGCAGCTCTGCCACTTGATGTTGGGCCGGGGAGACATGCCCGACTTCGCCTCCGCGCAGCTGCAGGCTTTGGTCCAAGCCATTTGGATCGAAGAGTCGAAGCAGGAGGCCGAGGTGGCTTTCTTGCCGGGCCAAGTGAATTTCTCCATCAAGGGCGGCGAAGTGGTGGTCGGAGGCGCGCCGCTTGATCTGATCGTGGACAAGGTCAAGGGAATCCAATCCATCCTCCATCGAACCATCGAAGAATCTCAAGGAATGCCGCTGCGGAAGCGTGGAGACCCCAAGCCGGAGGTCCAAGGGGCATGCCGCGCCTGGCTGTTCCAGATGCCGCCGGGGAGCTATCAATTCAGTGTCGCGATCCAAGAGCCGTCGCAGCGCGACTTTTTCAAATCGACGGTCGACCCAGAGATGATCGCGGAGCGATTTCTCGGCGTGCTGCGCGCGAGCGTTTCTGGCGACCCGGCGCAGTTGGAGGCGCTGGTCCCAGACCCCGGCTACCAATCGGCTTTTTTAAAGCTTGCCCGGAACTTGGCGCCGACAGGGAAATCCTTTGGCCAGATGGATGTGAGCTCCGCGTCGGGCGGCGAGCCTGTCGAGCTTCGTCCAGAAAACCGCAAAGTCCTCAATGGCGCGATCAAACGGCTCAATCCGAAACCGATCGCCGACCCGACCACGGTGGAGGAGACGCTGAGGGGCGTGCTGCGGGCGGTCGATCTCGACAAGGACTGGATCGAGGTCGCGTCGGACGCCGGCGCCTACCACATCAACGGCCTCGCCGAGGCGCTCGACGATGTCATCGGTCCGATGGTGAATCGTCGCGTGGTGGTCCGCGCCCGACGCGACTCCGCGTCGAAATACACCTTTGAAGACATCGAACTGGACGAGTGAGCGAAAGGATAGGCCATGACCCAAACCAAGACCCAATTGAAGCGAGACATCGCCGCGCTGGCGGCCTTCGAGCCGCGAAAGCTCGCTTTGCGAATGTTGGCCGAGGGACGAGCGGAAGATTACCTCGATTGGGCTATGGAGGACGGATACTGGCAAGCCCGCGGCAAACGAAGGGGCGAGGGGAGTAAGAGGTTCTTGCCGGCGCCGGCTAATCCGGTGGGGCTTCCGCAGCGTTGTCGCGCGCTGTCGGAGCCGACTCCATTGGACGAAATGCTTTTTTATATTCGTTCGCAAACTGTCGGCCCCAAGGATATTGGTCCAATGATGCGCCAAGCCATGGACAGCGTAGAGTTCTTTATGGCGTCCGCCTTGGAGATCGCTCTCGACTCGTCGCCTTTGGATGCCTTCGAGCGGACACTTTCGGTGCTGTCTTCCGTCAAAGTGCGCGCGTCAGGGGCATTGCCACTAGGTTGCGCCAGTTGGTCCAGTCTAGGGGCTCGCATGATGTGTTGTCCGGAGAGCGACAGTTTTCTCCCGTCGAAGCTCCCCGAGTATGGATTGCTTGCGAAGGCCGTCTTGCGTGGAAAGATCGATTTCGCCCAGGCGATGATCCGCCATGGTTTTTACCCCCAAGAAGCTTATAAATGGCGTGAGCTTTTGAGGCGCCTGCTCGAAGTTTCTTTTGATTTGTCGCGTGAGCGGGAGCAAGAACTTCTTGGCGCGACAGACAGCGATGTGGCTAGGCTTTTGGCGTGGATTGACGAAAAGGCCAAACAAATGGAGGAAATCGACGAAGCAGCCTCGTCGATGTTCAACCAAGATGGCCCTGCTCCATATGCCATTGTTGAGCGAGGGAGCGAGGCCATCAAGGCGTTGTTCGCGAAAGGCGCGCCGGCCACGCATCAATCAATTTGGGCCGCCATGGCGACCGGCCGGGCCGACCTATTGAAGGCCGCGCTCGACGCGGGCGGCGACCCCAATTGCGTCGACAAGGGCGGAGACCTTTTGTTGAGCTGGATGGATCTAAGCCGAGTGGATGAGACGATGTTCAAGCTCTGGCTTGCCCGGGGAGGGCGGATCGTTGTGAGCATCTACGCGAAAAACCCTTTCACTTGGGACGACAAGAAGTCTGCGGCCATCAACATCGCTCGCCAAGGCCGCTTGGATCTTCTCAAGCAAGCCAGCGAGAATTCCATCGCTCCGTTCGGATTCACGTTCGTCCACGACGGCGCGACATACGCGCCGCTGCTTGCCGAGGCGCTCGATAACGGGCACGCGGAGTTGGCGAAGTGGCTGGTGGCAGAGAAGGGATGTTCGCTGAGCCATTGCGACGACCAATCCGGCAAGCCTTGCTCCAAACTCGCTAGTGGCGACCTGCTGGCCGCCGTGATGGCGGAAGAGAATCGCTTGTCGATGGCGCAAATTCCCGGCGGCAAGGACGGAGCTGGCGCGCGCTCGATTTGAGAGCCGCCGGATTTTACATTTGCATCGGAGGGATTTGGAAATGAGCGATTGGCATGCCTTCATCGAGGACGACGACGAGGGAAACGTCTGCATTTGTCTTCAAGATGGCAAGGACGAAGCGTCGCGCGAACTCCATGAGATGGTGGAGTTCGACATCGTTGACGCGCTGCCAGGGCAAGACTTGGCTTACCTCAGAGAGGCGGAGCAGCAAGCGCGCGAACGCAATTCGGGAACGGAACAAACTCCCAATCAGCTTCCCAATAAGCCGCGCAGGGACGGCGTCCGACTCTTTGGTTTAGAATTTGAGCGGAGCGAATGATTGAATTTGTTCGATGTCGCCGAGCATTCGCCAGTCGACCGTGAATTCGTTTTCTCCAAGCCACTTGGCGCTGTGGTCTGACGGGCCGGCGATGATCGCTTCAGCCGGAGCGATCGTCCGCAGAACCACGCCGCCTTTGCCTTCATTGTTCAGGCCCCTCGCGAACATTTCCGCAGTCTTTATTTGGTCGCTCCAAGCAGATCCGATCTTGCCGCTTTCGAACCGATCAACGTTCTCTCCGCGGTAGAGGACGAGGCCCGGTCCTTGATATGGAGGCAGCCAAGCCCGCGCGAGGTCGATCATCAGATCATCGTCGGCGACGAGCTCGCGCAAGAAATGGTGGCAAACGTGCCACTGCGTATGGAACGCCGTCGAGAGGTTTTTGTCGCTTGGCGGCGCCAAGATCGCATCCCTGAGACGAGCTCGCCAGCCATCTCGGATTGACGATAGATCGGGGCTGTCGATCAATGGCTTGAAGGCCTCTCCATTGAGAATGTGGTCGATGCTTGCATTGCCCGTGCTCCACGTCTTTGGGCTGGCGCGCCAACTCGCTGGAATCACTTCCATGATTTCGTCGCCAATCTTCACGCTGATTGTTGGTGTTTTTTTCATGGCCTCAAAATCGGTTTTGAAGTCAGGAAAACCAATCCGTCGAGGCTTGCAGGCTGAGGCCTGCGCCAGTCCCCAGCGGCGTCCATCATTGACCGCCTGCCGCGGAGTGAACCGCCTTGACGGCCGCGAGCTGCTCCGGTGAGAGGCGTTTGGTGGCGGCGTATCCGTTCAGGTAGGTCGCCAGCATTTCGGTGGCGCTCCGGAAGCAGTCGATGACTTCAAGCCAGCTGGACTCCGGAAATTTCAAATCGACGTCGGACACGAGAATCGAAATCTTCCCATGGTCATTCACCGACTGCACCGAATCCATGACGTGCGCGTCCGAGAAGTGGACATAGCCGGAAAGATTCTTGTAGACCTCGGGAAGCCAAGGGTGTTCATCCTTCCTCGAGTCCACCAAATGGGCATCCCGCAAATGGGCGCCGTTTCGATCCTTCATCTTGTCGAGGCGTTCCCCGTCGATCATCTTCTTCGCGAATTCTTGCGGATCGTCGACCAGCCACGCGGCCGAGAAGCGCAGCGCCGTGTCGATGTGCGTCCTCAGCAGAGACCTCGCGCAAGCCATGTTCCACGACTCCACCATGAGCCTCATCGCGCTCGCGGCGCTGATGTTTCGCTTCACCGCCGCAGCCGCCAGCAAGTCGAACTCGAACATCGGGGAGCCTGCCGGGCCGACGACGGCTTTCCAAAGTTCGAGCATGCCGCCTCGGTCTTTTTCGAGAAGAGCCAAGCGCGATTTGGTTTTGTCGGTGTGGTCGGGGAGAGGGGCGCTCATGGCTTTTTCGAAGTTGGCGCGGCCGGGAATGTTTTCCGAGGGCGGGGGACTGAAAGGGGACTGGCGTCTTTAGATGTTCGAGACGTCCAGCGCTGGCAAGGCTTAGAAAATTCCCCGTTGGTAGTGCTGCATCATCGGCGTGAGCTTCTCGGAAGGGCTGTTCTTGACGGCTGCGGCGTTGATTTCGTTCGGGACGGTGGTCATTGGCTAAAAAGGTGATGCAATAATTAACCCTGCATTTTACCGCAGTGGATCCCGGGCAGAGGGGTTTTAAACCAGCACAGCCTCGATGCCTCTGCTTTCTATTCGTTGTAGCAACTTGGCGGCGGGGCCGCTTGGCCAGGGGCAAGGATGGCAGGCCGACCAAGGCGTTGGACGCCCTCCCGGTCAAGCCTTGACGATCAGCGTGCCGGCCATTTCTTCGTGACCGCTGCCGCAGAAGTTATCGCACAAGAAGCCGAACTGTCCTTCCTTGTCCGGCTTCAGCTTCACGCGCACCGGCTTGTCCATGATCAGGTCGGCGCGTATCTTGAAGTCGGGGAGGCTGAAGCCGTGGGGAAAATCCACGGCGGTCAGCTCCAGCACCACATCCTCGCCCTTCTTCACTTCAATCACATTCGGCGCGAAGCGGAATTTGCGCGCTTCGATCTTGATGACGCGTTCCCGTTTTTTCGCGAACGCCATCAGCGCCACGGACGCCAGCGGCGCGGCCAGCAGCAGTCTGCGTTTGTTGTTCATGCTTTCCTCGCTGCGAATTCGGTAATCTGGTAAGCCGCCTGTTTGGGTTCCGCTTCGATCTCGCGGAAGCCCAGGCCCTTGCCCGGCATCGCCGGATCCCATGGCAGGGGCGTGCGACGCTCCTGCGATCCCGGCGCCGGCAGCGGGAAGATCAGCGACTTGGCCGAGTGATGGGCGATGTGGCCGGTCATGTGGTGATGCTCCTGGTGGATATGGCCGTAGAACACGGTCACGTTCGGATAAGGCATCAGCAGGTCGATCGCCTGCTGGCCGTCGCGCGTGGCCCAGTCCCAGGCCGGCGCGAGGTCGAACAGGGGACGGTGCGTCAGCACCACGATGCGGGCATCCTTGGCCTGCCTGGACAAGTCCTCCTTCAGCCACGCCAGTTGCGCCTCGCCGATGCGCGCGCCCGGATCGGAGACGTTGTCGAGGGCGATGAAATGCACGCCCTTGTGGTCAAAGCTGTAGTGGGTGGGGCCGAAGTGCTCGATGAAGGCCACGCCCTTGTCCAGCGAGGCGTCGTGCTCGCCGGGCAGGAAGTGGATGTGCTTGACCTTCAGCTCGCCGACGATGGACTTGAATTCCGCCATGCGCCGGCGGCGTTCGGCCGGATCGTCGGTGGTATGGGTCAGGTCGCCGGTGAAGACGATGAATTCCGGCGCTTGCGCCAGCGCGTTGACCGCTTCCACCGCCTGTTTCAGCGTGTGGTCGGCCTCGGGATTGGCCGGGCCTTTGTAGCCCCAGTGGGCGTCGGATAGCTGGACGAAATAGAAATCGTCGTCGCCGTCAGCGGCCAGCGCGTGGCCGTACAGGCCGGACAGGAAAACGGCGCCGCCGCCGACTGCGCCCAGCCTGAGGAAATCTCTGCGATCCATCATGTTATGCTCCTCTCGTTGTGTGATCAGACCTACCCAATCAAACTCGCATCGCCGCGCGCTTATTCCCGAAAAAATTTATTTATTTTTTCGGGAATAAAACAGCACTGGGCCGAGTCTTCATCTGTTGGATCACTACATGGACAAGCATTTGGATGACGCTGACACGGCCCGCTTCGCGGCAATGGCGATGCCGCACCTGGACGCGGCCTACAACCTGGCGCGCTGGCTGACCCGCAACGAGCACGACGCGGAAGACCTGGTGCAAAACGCCTATCTGCGCGCATTCCGCTTTGCCGGCGGATTCCGCGGCGGGGATGCGCGCGCCTGGCTGTTGACCATCGTGCGCCACACTTACTACACCTCGCTGCGCGATGGCCAGGCGGAGAAGGCCGACGTCAGTTTCGAGGTGGATTTGCATGACCGCGACGGCGGCGACGACCCGGCCGACATCGTCGCCAGCCGGGACGACTGTCGCACCGTCAACGCCGCGCTGGCGCGCCTGCCGGTCGCGTACCGCGAAGTGCTGGTGCTGAAGGAGATGGACGATCTGTCGTACAAGCAGATCGCCGAGGTGACGGAAGCGCCAATCGGCACCGTGATGTCGCGCCTGTCGCGCGCCCGCCAGATGCTGCTGGCGTATCTGAAGCCGGGAGATTGAAATGAATTGCCAACAAACCCAGGAACTGATGTCGGCCCACCTGGATGCCGAACTCGATGCGGCTGATGAGCAGCGCCTGCAAAGCCATCTGGCCGGCTGCGCCGGGTGCCGCGCGGCGCTGGCGGAACTGGAGGCCTTGCAGGGCCGCGTATCGGCGCAGGCCACGGCCTACCAGGCGCCATCGCACCTGCGGCACCGCATCCAGGCGGCGCTGGCGGCTGAGCGCGCGGCCGCGCCGTCGAAGTCCCGGCCGCGGCGTGGCGGATGGACGGCGTGGCCATGGGCCTGGATTAATCTCGGGCTGGCGACGGCGGCCAGCGCGGCCTTTGCCGTCACGCTGTCGCTGTACATGAGCCAGCCGTCGTCCAATGATTTGTTGGAACAGGAACTGGTGGCCAGCCACTTCCGCGCGCTGATGCCGAATCACCTGGCGGACGTAGTGTCCACCGACCAGCACACGGTGAAGCCCTGGTTCGCGGGCAAGCTCGATTTCTCGCCGCCGGTACACGACCTGGCTGATGAAGGCTATCCGCTGCTGGGCGGGCGGCTGGACTATTTGCAGCAGCGGCCGGTGGCGGCGCTGGTGTACGGCCATCGCAAGCACATCATCAACGTCTACGTCTGGCCTGCGGTGGCCCCGCTGCGGGAACAGCAGAGCGAGCACCAGGGCTTCCACGTACTGCGCTGGTCGCAGGAAGGCATGGCCTTCTCCGCCGTTTCGGACCTGAACCCGCAAGACCTGGCCGACTTCGCCCATCGCCTGCGCGCCCACGCCTTATGAGAGGCCGCGCCTGGCCAGTAGCCAGTCGGCGCCAATCGCCAGCGGCGCCACCACAAATAAATTCCAGAATGGCGCCGCCAGCAGGCTCAGCGCCGCAGTGGAATGCCGAGGCGCGATGAAGACTGACCAGAAGGCGCCGGCGTCGAGGAACAGGATGGCCAGGGCGCCGAGGAATGTGCCGGGGCAGCGGGTGTGACGCCGCAAGCCCAGCATCAGCAGCAGGTAGGGAGCGCAGGACCAGGCGGCCAGCCCGGCCCGGAACAGCGGGCTGCCCTGGCCGAACCACACGGCGGTTGCGAGATGCAGGCATATTCCCGCGATCAGCAAGCATCGCGTTATCGGCTTCAGCCCGTCAGGCGGCGATTTCCCTTTTATCATCATGTTCACTCAGCGCGGATTCCAGCAAATCGTAAATCTCTTTGGAGCCCAGCGCCAGATGCGACGCGACCGTACCCACGGCCGTCACCAGCACGGCGCTGGGCGTTGCTTGCGCCTGGTAGCTGGCCGCGACTTCGCGATCGGCTTGCAGCAGCGTCAGGCAGGCGCCGGCGGGGCGCGGGCGCTGGGTTTGCCGCAAGTCGCTACGGGTAATGACGGCTATCGTCACGGCATGCCGGAACTTGGCGTGCCAGCCGTCCACGTAGGGCATCAGATCCTTGCACGGAGCGCAGCCGGCGTCCGAGAAAATCAGCAAGACTGGTCGGCCAGGCGATCGCAGTCCCGCAAGGGAAGTGGTGCGGCTGCCGCCCAGTTCAGGCAGCGTGAATTCCGGCGCCACGCTACCGACCATCAAACCTTGCGGCGGCCTGCCGGCTTGGGCCAACGGCTGGATACCGGCCGCCGACAGGCGCAGGTCGAAGGCGTCCATCTGTAAAAGCAGGCTGCCGTTTTGGCGCATCAGGCGCAAGAGCAGCCACCATTGCATGGCGATCGCCGCGGCGCAGACCGATAGCGCCGGCGCGTCAAGCACGTAGGCCAGGATCGTCGGGTGGCGATAGCCCGGCCCCGCATACACCAGGCCGCCTGCGAGCGCGAGCAATACACCGTTGCGGAGTATGGTGCGCGTATCGATGGGCTGTGCCTCCAGTTGCCCGAAGCAATGGCAACCGGGGTGCTCGCCCCGGGCCAGTTTATAGGCCAGCACGGCGGTGTAACTGCCGAGCAGGGCTGCGCCGGCAAGGGCGCCCCACCATGCGGATGTCGCAGGGATCAAGGCTACGGCGATCATGAGTTCCAGCAGGGGCATCAGCCGCGCCAGCGGCTGTCGCAGCGCGGCGGGGATGTTGAAATCCGCGAGAGTCTGCAGCAAGGCCGGGTGGTGAAACAGCTTGCCGCTGGCAGCGATGAGCAGCACGCACGCCAGTGATGCGCGCGCCGCGGCCAGCAGGATAGCGATGGTGTCCATGGCTATTTCCCTCCCAGAGTAGGTCCGCTCGGGCGTTGCCGTGTAGTGAACGGCGAAATCAGGGACGCCGGACTGAGGTCGGAACACAGCGGCCCGCACAAGGCAACGCCGCCGCAGCAGTTGGTGCCGGCGCAACCGTAGCCCGGAGGGCAGTCCGCATTGGACGTGCAGGTCGGCAGCCCGGCGCAGGGCGTGTCGCCGTGAATGCATACCCCGCTGCCGTCGGGCGAGGTGAAGCAGACGCAGTCGCCGCCGCCGGTGCAGGCCGGGAATGCGCCGCAAGCGCCACCGGCGCAGGTCTGGCATTGTCCGGGCGGACAGCAATCGCAAGAGAGTTTCTGCGCATCGTCGTACGCGCCCTGGCCATAGGAGGAAACTGCCGAGTAGTACAGGTCCGCCTGTTGCAGGCAGCCGCCCCGCTTGATGCGCTGAACGAAACCCGTGCCGGGAAAGGCGGCGTTGCAGATGCCGCTTAAATCGCTGAGGAAGTTGTTGTCGCAGGTGGCTTTGCTTTGATTGCACCGGTCATAGCAGCAGTCGTGGGCATTACAGGCGGGCACGAAGCTGACGCCGAAATAGCTTTGCGGCGGCCTGACCCACGAGCCGGCGGCGCCGCAGCCATTGGGACTGCAGGTGTGGGCCTGGTTGGGCACACGGTTCGGGCAGTCCGCCAGGTTGGCGATGGGATGTTTTTGCACGATCCCCTGTGCTGTGCAGCAGGCCGTGTCGGAGTCGTACACGCGGTCGTTGCACAGGCAATTGCTGGCGGCCACGGCGTTCCGCAGGCCCAGCCTGGCCAAAGCCAGACTGCCCAATCCGGTGACGGCGAATTTCAATGCGGCGCGCCGGGATGCGGCGCCCGCCAGCGAGCGGGCGAGGCTGTCGAACAGCGACTGATCTGAAGTGTGCATGATGTTCTCCTATCTTGCTCTGGATGGTGTCAGCACCGTGTCTATGACGACCGGCCCGGCCTGGTCGCGCGTGGGGTCCCAGGAAATCAGGCTGTAGGCAGTGGACTCGGAGAGCGCGGTCGCGCTCTGTATCTGGAAGCCGCCCAGGGACTGCTGCGGCGCGATGTGGGCGGAAGGCGCGTCCGATAGCCAGCCCACGTAGCTCGTCAAGTCCGAGTCGGCTTGCCAGTTGGGCGGTGTTCCGGTGACGGTGGACGGTGCGACGATATCCAGGTGGAAGGCGGCAATGTGCAGCGGGCTGCCGACGGGCTCGTCGTTGAAAACCGTGTAGGTCCAGGTGGCGTTGCTCAAGCTGACGCCGACATGGGCGCGCAGCAATTGCGTGGCATACGGCTGGGCCGGCGGAATGGTGATGTAGTGGCTGACGGCGTAGCCCTGCGCGGCGCCGCTGCCATAGACCCCGCGCAGCGTCAGCAGGTACTTTTGCCCGACCGCCAAGCCGTGGCTGGCGAACTTGGCGCCGATAATGCTGCTGGCCTCGCTGGGCAGGTTGCCGATAAAGACGGGGAAGTTCTGCGGGCTGAGGCGGCGCGCCAGCGCCAGCGTGGCGCCGGTGAGGTAAATCTTATCCGCCGGCTCGCCGCCGATGTTGGACAGCGTGATGGAGACGATCAACTCGTCGCCCGTGTTGATGACCACAGCATTCCCTGTGACCAGTTGTGCCGCGCTAAGCTTGGTTGCCATGGCGTTCTCCTTTGCGTATCTGTGGACGGCAAAGCCGGATGAAGGCGCAGGCGCCGGCCAGCACCAGGGCCAGCGTGGGCGGTTCCGGCACGGTGCCCGCCGGCTGCACCTGTACCGTGAGGGTGGCCAGGCCGGAGAAATTCCCGTTCACGTCTTGCAGCAAGATATCCAGCGGTTGCGGGCCGGGCATCGATGCCGGCGCGATGTCGATCGTGAACAGGGCGACGTCGTGCATGAACGAGAAGCTGGGTATGTCGAAGCTGGCCAGGCCGAGCACTTGTAGTGGCGATAGCTGGCCCGGATCGAAATGCGAGAAATCCAGGAACAGGTCGGTGGAAGCCAGGTCCGCATTGGTGCGGTTGATGATGTCGCCGGTCACGGTGATGCTGGCGCCCGGCGCGCCGGCGACCGAGTCCGGCACGGTCAACGTCAGCAGGGGCGTAGCCTGGGCTGCGTGCAACAGGGCGAACAGCAGCAGGGCCGGCAGGCAACTGACGATCTTGCGGAATGGGATGAGCATGGAAATCTCCTGTAGGTGGCCTGCTGCAGGCCGGAGCATCAACCATGCCGAGCTATGAAAACCCATGCAGATCAGTGACTTATGCCGTTCAACGGCGGGAAACGCGGGCTGCTTGTAAAGCCGTCCGACAGATCGATACGAGGCAATGCCAGCCGACTCCCAAAAAAATAAAAAAAAATATGTCGAATCGGGGCCTGCTGCTTCGTCGTAGGGGTAGAGTGTCGGTTTCCGCCGCGCTTGAACCCTCAACCAAGGAGATATCATGACTGCTAAAGTAGAAGCTATCCCACCAGGAATGCACACCGTGACCCCGCACCTGGCTTGCGAAGGCGCAGCCAAGGCGATCGACTTCTATAAAAAAGCCTTCAACGCCGAGGAACTGATGCGCATGCCCGGCGCCAACGGCCGCCTGATGCACGCCGCCTTGAAGATCGGCGATTCCGTCGTCATGCTGGCTGACGCCTTCCCCGAATACGGCGGCTTCGATCCGCTGGCGCTGAAAGGCAGCCCGGTGACGCTGCACATGTACGTGCAGGATGCCGACGCGGTCTTCAAGCAGGCGGTGGAAGCCGGCGCCACCGTGCGCATGCCGCTGGCCGACATGTTCTGGGGCGACCGCTATGGCCAGGTCACCGATCCCTTCGGCCATCACTGGGCCATCGCCACCCACATCAAGGACATGACGCCTGAAGAGATGATGGAAGCGATGAAAAACCAGGCCCCCGAGTGCCAATAATTCAGGAGAAGAGCATGCGTTTCATGGTGATCGTGAAAGCCACCCAGGATTCCGAATCGGGCAAGCTGCCCGACCCGGAACTGATGGCTGCGATGGGCAAGTTCAACGAAGAGCTGGTCAATGCCGGCGTGCTGCTGGCGGCGGAAGGCTTGCATCCCAGCGCCAAGGGCGCCCGCATCCATTACGACGGCGACAAGCGCACCGTCACCGACGGCCCGTTCGCGGAAACCAAGGAGCTGATCGCCGGCTTCTGGCTGATCCAGGTGAAGTCGAAGGAAGAAGCCATCGAGTGGATGAAGCGCTGCCCGAATCCGTTCGCCGTGCCGTCGGATATCGAAATCCGCCAGGTGTACGAGATGGAGGATTTCGCCGAGATCATCACGCCGGAAGTGGTCGCGCAGGAAGCAGCCTTGCGCGCCCGCCTGTAATTCACAGCAGGGAGCCTATCGATGGAATTCATGGTACTGCGCCGCGCCAACCAGAGCACCGAACGGGGCGTTCAGCCGCCCGCGCTGGAGCCGGGCATTTTCCTGCGTCCCAGCGCGGAAGCGGTGCGGCTGGTGCGCCGCGATGGCGTGTGGGTCGAGTCGCACGGGCCGTTCTCGCCCAAGGAACTGATCGCCGGGTTCACGCTGATCGAGGCGACCTCGCGCGAGGACTGCATCCGCCAGGTGCGTCACTGGCCGCTGTTCGACAGCGGCGCGGTCTATGAAATCCGCGATCCCGGCTGTCCCGGCGGCTGCGTCGGCTTCGACGAGCGCGGCACCGCCGCCGGCACCCTGCCCAGGCGCGACCCGGCGCTGGCGCGCTACGTCATCTTCATCCGGTCCGACGCCGACGCCGAAGCCAACCTGGCGCCGCCGCCGGAGGTCATCGCCGCGATGAACGACTACAACGAGGCCGGCGTGCGGCAAGGCGTGCTGTTGGCCGGCGAAGGCTTGAAGGCCAGCAGCAGCGCGGTGCGCGTCCACTACGCCAATGCCGACACCAGCGTGGTGGACGGCCCGTTCACCGAAGTGAAGGAGCTGATCGCCGGCTACTGGATGATACAGGCGGCCTCGCTGGAGGACGCCATTGCCTGGGCCAAGCGCTATCCCTATCCCTCGCCGGGCGACCTGACGCTGGAAATCCGCGAAGCCTGCGAACGCATCGAGCACCGCGAGTTCACGCCGGAGATGCGCGCCGCCGAAGAACGCCTGCGCGCGCAACTGCTGGAATCCGAGCTGCGCAACGCCTTCAGCCGGGCGGCCAGTGGCGGCTGAGGTTCACAAGATCGTCGAGGCGGTGTGGCGGATGGAATCCGCCCGCATCATCGCGGTCTTGTCGCGCATGCTGCGCGATGTCGGCCAGGCCGAGGAACTGGCGCAGGACGCGCTGGTGCAGGCGCTGGAACGCTGGCCGCAAACCGGCGTGCCCGACCAGCCGGCCGCCTGGCTCACCACCGTGGCCAAGTACCGCGCGCTGGACCTGCTGCGCCACCGGCAACTGCACCAGGACAAGGAAGCGCAGATCAGCTTCGAGATGGACAACCAGTTGCACGACGCCGCGCCCGACCTGGAAGCGGCGGTGGCGGCCGCGCTGGACGACGATATCGGCGACGACCTGCTGCGGCTGGTGTTCGTCGCCTGCCACCCGGTGCTGCCGACCGACGGCCGGGTGGCGCTGACCCTGCGCCTGCTGGGCGGCCTGAGCACGGAGGAAATCGCCCGCGCCTTCCTGGTGCCGGAAAAGACCGTGGCCCAGCGCATCGTGCGCGCCAAGCGCACGCTGTCGGAAGCCAAGGTGCCGTTCGAGGCGCCGCGCGCGCACGAGCTGGGCGAGCGCCTGGCCTCGGTGCTGCGGGTGATTTACCTGATTTACAACGAAGGCTATTCGGCCAGCGCCGGCGCCGACTGGATGCGGCCCGCGCTGTGCGAGGAAGCGCTGCGCCTGGGCCGCATCCTGGCCGAGCTGGCGCCGGCGGAACCGGAAGTGCATGGCCTGGTGGCGCTGATGGAAATCCAGTCCTCGCGCGCCCGCGCCCGCGTCGGCCCCAGGGGCGAGCCCATCCTGCTGCTGGAGCAGGACCGTTCGCGCTGGGACCAGTTGCTGATACGGCGCGGCCTGAGCGCCCTGGCGCGGGCGGAAAGCACCGGCCGCGGCCTCGGCCCCTACGGCGTGCAGGCCGCCATCGCCGCTTGCCACGCGCGGGCGCGGCGCGCGCAGGATACCGACTGGACCCGCATCGCCGCGCTGTACGACGCGCTGGCGCAGTTGTCGCCGTCGCCGGTGGTGGAATTGAACCGCGCGGTCGCGCTGTCGATGGCCTATGGCCCGGAGGCGGGCCTGGAAGTGGTGGACGGACTGCTGGATGCGCCGGCGCTCAAGCACTACCATCTGCTGCCCAGCGTGCGCGGCGACCTGCTGGCCAAGCTGGGACGCCACGCGGAAGCGCGCGTGGAATTCGAACGCGCCGCCGCGCTCACGCAGAATGAACGCGAACGCCAGTTGCTGCTGGCGCGCGCCCACGCGCCCTGAACTCAGGCCAGGGTGGCTTCCAGTAGGCGGACCAGGGCGGCGATGCCGTTGGCATCGGTCTGGTCGAAGCGGTTGGGCTGCGGGCTGTCGAGGTCGAACACGCCCATGACGGCGCCATCCTTGCCGCGCACCGGCACCACCAGTTCCGAACGCGAGTTGACGTCGCAGGCGATGTGGCCGGGGAAGGCGTGCACGTCCGGCACGACGATGGCCTTGCCTTCCACCACAGTCGTGCCGCAGACGCCGCGGCCCTTCTTGATGCGGATGCAGGCTGGCTTGCCCTGGAAGGGGCCGAGCACCAGCTCATCGCCCCGGAGGAAATAGAAGCCGGCCCAGTTCAGGCCCGGCATGGTGTGGTACACCAGCGAACTGAAGTTGGCGGCATTGGCCACCAGGTCGGTTTCGCCATGCAGCAGGCCTTGCAGTTGCGGGCGCAGATCGTCGTACATGGCTTGCTTGGCGGCCGGGGTATCGGTGCCGTAGGCGGTATCACTGAGGGTAAAGGTCATGATGGTTGGTGCATCCATAGCGGTAACTAGGCCGTAATGGTATCCCATCCTCCGTCCGCGCGTGTCTGTGCGGTGAATGACAGACGAGCCCACCGGCAGGCGACACAATCGGCTATCACTACGGGAGGAAGCGTCATGCGGGATATGGTCGTTGTGCGCAGGGAAGGCTTGTATTGTGTCCCCGGTCAGTTCTACATCGATCCCTGGCGGCCGGTGGAACGGGCGGTGATCACGCACGCGCATGGCGACCACGCCCGCAGCGGGCACCGGCATTATCTGACGGCCGAGCAGGGCGTCAACCTGTTGCGATCGCGGCTGGGGCCGGTGCATGTGAGCGGGCTGGCCTACGGCGAACCAGTGCTGCACAACGGCGTGACGATCTCGCTGCACCCGGCCGGCCATGTGCTGGGATCGGCGCAGGTGCGCCTGGAACACCAGGGCGAAGTGTGGGTGGTGTCCGGCGACTACAAGGTGGAGACGGACAGCACCTGCGCGCCGTTCGAGCCGGTGCGCTGCGATACCTTCATCACCGAATCGACCTTCGGCCTGCCGATCTACCGCTGGCAGCCGCAGCAGGAAATCTATGACGACATCAACGCCTGGTGGGGCGCCAACGCCGCGCAGGGCCGGGCCAGCGTCCTGCTGTGCTACAGCCTGGGCAAGGCGCAGCGGCTATTGAGCGGGCTCGACCCCGCCATCGGCCCCATCGTCTGCCACGGCGCCGTGCAGGCGCTGAACCAGCTCTACCGCGACGAGGGCGTGTGGCTGCCGCCCACCGTGATGGTGGACCAGGTTCCCAAGGGCAGCCTGGCCAGCGCGCTGGTGATTGCGCCGCCGTCCGCAGCCGGCTCGCCGTGGATCAGGCGCTTCGGCGATTTCAGCGATGCCTTTGCCAGCGGCTGGATGCGCTTGCGCGGCGCGCGCCGGCGGCGCGGCGTGGACCGCGGCTTCGTGCTGTCCGACCACGCCGACTGGCCTGGCCTGCTGCAAGCCATCGCCGCCACCGGCGCGCAGCGGGTGATCGCCACCCACGGCTCGGTGCCGGTGCTGGTGCGCTGGCTGCAGCAGCAGGGCTTGCAGGCCAGCGGCTTCGATACCGAATACGGCGACGACGAGGCGGACGAGATGCCGGCCATCGCGCCGGCCGCCGTCAACGACGATGCCGGCGATGCGCCGCCTTTCCAGGCCGCTGCACACCTGGCGGGAGCCTTGCATGCGTGACTTCGCCCGCCTGTACGCCGAGCTGGATGAGACCACCTCCACCAGCCGCAAGCTGGCGGCCTTGCAGGCCTATTTCAGCAGCGCGGCCGCGCGCGACGCCGCCTGGGCCGTCTACTTCCTGGCCGGCGGCAAGCCACGCCAGGCGGTGCCGACCAAGCTGCTGCGCCAGTACGCCATCGAATACGCGGACCTGGACGAATGGCTGTTCGACGAATGCTACGACGCGGTCGGCGACCTGGCGGAAACCATCGCCCTGATCCTGCCGCCGCCCCGGCATCCCAGCGAGATCGGCCTGGCCGACTGGATAGAGCTGGGCATCGCGCCCCTGCGCGGCGCCGCGCCCGACACCGTGCGTTCGGCCCTGTTCACCTACTGGGACCAACTGGATACGCGCGAACGCTTCCTGCTGGTCAAGCTGATCGGCGGCGGCTTTCGCGTCGGCGTCTCGCGCCTGCTGGTGACGCGCGCCCTGAGCGCGATCGCCAACCAGGACAGCAAGCTGATTGCCCAGCGCCTGATGGGCTGGACCGACGGCGGCGTCAGCCCCACCGCGGCCGGCTTCGCGCAACTGACCGCCGCCCACACCGAACAGGAACATGCGCAGCGCGGCGGCCAGCCCTATCCCTTCTTCCTGGCCCATGCGCTGGAGCGCGATCCGTCCACGCTGGGCGAGATCGCCCACTGGCAGATCGAATGGAAGTACGACGGCATGCGCGCGCAGTTGGTGCGGCGCGAGGGCAAGAACTGGCTATGGTCGCGCGGCGAAGACTTGATCACCGAGCGCTTCCCCGAACTGGCGGCGCTGCGCCTGCCGGAAGGCACGGTGCTCGATGGCGAAATCCTGATCTGGCATGGCGGCAGCGCGCCGGCGCCGTTCGCCGAACTGCAAAAGCGCATGGGCCGCAAGCAGGTGTCCGCGCGCCTGCTGGGCGAGCTGCCGGCGGTGATGGTGGCCTACGATCTGCTGGAGCAGGACGGCCGCGACCTGCGCGCGCTGCCGCAGGCCGAGCGCCGCCGCCTGCTGGAGCAATTCATCGGCAACCTGCACTGCGGCCCGCAACTGCGCTTGTCGCCGCTGATCGTGGCCGACAACTGGGCCGCGCTGGCCGAAATCCGCCACCAGTCGCGCGAGCGCGGCGTGGAAGGGATGATGCTGAAAGCGGTCGACGCGCGCTACGGCGTGGGCCGCACCAAGGAGGCGGGCGCGTGGTGGAAGTGGAAGATCGATCCCTACAGCGTGGACGCGGTGCTGATCTACGCCCAGAGCGGCCACGGACGGCGGGCCTCGCTGTACACCGACTACACCTTCGCCGTGTGGGACGAGAGCGAGGGCGAACGCAAGCTGGTGCCCTTCGCCAAAGCCTATTCCGGCCTGAGCGACGCCGAGATCCAGCAGGTCGACCAGGCGATACGCAAGACCACCATCGAAAAATTCGGCCCGGTGCGCAGCGTCGCGCCCAGCATGGTGTTCGAGATCGGCTTTGAAGGCATCGCCAGCTCGCCGCGCCACAAGTCGGGCGTGGCGGTGCGTTTCCCGCGCATCCTGCGGCGGCGCGAGGACAAGCGCGTGGAGGAGGCCGATACGCTGCAATCGCTGAAGCGCCTGCTACCGGAAGTAGCGCCAGCAAGACTCGGTTATACCCATCTACCGGTAACCGGATAGCTCCTACGCCGTGAGCTGCGACCGTCCTATATCCGGCGTTCTGGCCCTGAACTAGCATGAGGACTCCTGTGCAGCCAGCAGGCAAACTACCAGGGAGACTCATGATGGCAAGCAAAGACCAATCCAGCAGCAAGCAGGGCACACGTTCCGGCAGCCAGCAAAGCGATACCAGCAAGCGCGGCTTCGCTTCCATGGACCCGGAGCAGCAGCGTGAGATCGCCTCCGAAGGCGGCCGCGCGGCGCACCAGAAAGGCACGGCGCACGAGTTCACACCCGAAGAAGCGCGCCGCGCCGGCAGCATGAGCCACAAGAACGACGGCAACCGCCAGAGCAGCAGCGCGAGCAGCGGTTCGCGCAGCCGTTCCAGCGGCAGCCGCGCCAGCGCCGACGAGGAAGACGAGGACCTGGAGGACGACCTGGAATCGGGCCGCAGCCAGCAGGGCAGCCGTTCCGGCGGTTCCGATGTCTGACGCCGTGCCAGGCGGCGCGTGAACCATGATCCGCAGGTTGCGCCCTGCGGATTTTTTTTACAGGCAGATGGTGGTGTGGCGGCCGATGTCGGTTGGATGGCGGCCGGTGAGGGCGGCCCTGGCGCGGCGCATCAACTGCGTCATCTTGTTGCTGCGGGCGTCCCAGTATTCCGCCGTTTGTATCCTGACCCGTATCATCGCCAGGTGCGGGTCGTCCAGTCCGCCAGGGAACCAGGCTTTCGCCGATGGCGTCCACAGTTCGCGCGCCTTGGCGCGGTCTTTCAGCAGGTAGGCCTGGCCGGTCACCGACAGGTAGAGGTTGTCGTCCGGGCTGGAAAAGCTGACGTTGACGTCCGGGTGCTGCGCCAGGTCCTGCGTGAAAGGCGCCTCGTCCGAGGTGAAGAACCACAGGTTGCCCTCGTTGTCGACCTGCCGGTTGGTCAGCGGGCGGCTGGTCGGCACGTGGTCATCGTCGACCGTGGTGAACATGCCATAGCGCACGTCCTTGATCTTGGCCGCGATGGCGTGGATCTGGTCCTGCGAGTAGAGCGTCATGATGCGCCTCCATGATGGAAGTCAGTCTCCCCGCCACCATAGCGCCGCGCCGCCGCCCGTACTGTGCGCGTCTTTACATAACAGAGACATAACTTTGGTTGACCTCTCAAATGATAATCATTATCATCTAATTCCATCGCATACCGAAGGAAGTTGATTGAGTCCCCATCCCGCCCGCAACGCCAGCCGCGCCGTCTGGCTGAAGCACCTGCATCAATGGCATTGGATCAGTTCCGCCCTGTGCTTGCTGGGGATGCTGCTGTTTGCGGTCACCGGCATCACGCTCAACCATGCTGCCCAGATCGAAGCCAAGCCCACCATCACGCGCAAGCAGGCCACGCTGCCCGCGCCGCTGGCTGCGCAACTGCGCGATTACGCGGCAAAACACGACGGCGCCAGGGAGGCTTTGCCGGCGCCGCTCGCGCAATGGCTGGACGCGCACTGGCGCGTGCAGGCCGGCGACCGCGCGGCCGAATGGGCCAGCGACGAAGTCTACCTGGCCATGCCCAAGGCCGGCGGCGACGCCTGGGTGCGCGTGGCGCTGGAGGATGGCGCCATCGAATACGAGAACACCGACCGCGGCTGGATCTCCTGGCTGAACGACGTGCACAAGGGACGCAACACCGGCCCCGCATGGAACTGGTTCATCGACCTGTTTGCCGCGGCCTGCCTGGTGTTCTGCATTACCGGCCTGCTGATTTTGAAATTCCACGCGGCCAACCGGCCCTTCACCTGGCCGATGGTAGGGCTGGGCGTGCTGATTCCGCTCGTGATCGCGCTGCTGTTTATCCATTAATCTCACCACAGGTCTCACATGAAATTACGCTATTCCATCGCGCTCAGCCTGGCCCTGCCCAGCGCCGCCACCATGGCCGCCGAGCTGGCCCTGAAACTCGACGTGCCGCAATTGAACGTGGCCGAATACCACCGTCCCTACATCGCGGCCTGGCTGGAAAACGCCGACCAGAAAGTGGTGGCCAACCTGGCCGTGCTGTACGACGTGAAGAAGCGCGATAACGGCGGCGCCAAGTATCTGAAGGACATGCGCCAGTGGTGGCGCAAGGCTGGCCGCGAACTGAACCTGCCGATGGATGGCGTCAGCGGCGCCACCCGCGCGCCGGGCGAGCAGGGCATCGCGGTCGACAAGGCCGCGCTGGACAAGCTGCCGGCTGGCCAGTACACGCTGCTGGTGGAAGCCGCGCGCGAAGCCGGCGGCCGCGAGGTGGTCAAGCTGCCGCTGCAACTGCCGGTGAAAGCGGCGCAGACCTTGACCGCGAAGGGCAAGGAAGAACTGGGCGTGGTGACGGTGCAGGTCAAACCATAAGGGCGGGTAGATGAAACTGAAACAATCCCTGGTCGCGCTGGCACTGGCCGGCCTGTCGCTGGTGTCGTTCGGCGCCCACGCGCACAAGCCGTGGCTGCTGCCTTCGTCCACGCAGGTGGAACAAGGCCGTGACGGCGCATGGCTGACCGTGGACGCCGCCATCTCCGAAGGCCTGTTCGATATCGACCACATGCCGCTGAAACTGGACGGCATCGAGATCACCGGCCCCGGCGGCGTCAAGCTCGCGCCGGAGAACGTCAACAACGGCAAGCTGCGCAACACCTTCGACCTGAAGCTGCCCAAGCCGGGCACCTACCGGATCGCGCTGCTGTCGCAGAGCGTGTTCGGCAGCTACAAGGACAAGGACGGCAATGTGAAGCGTTTCCGCGGCAGCGAGGAATCGCTGGCCAAGGACGTGCCGGCCGATGCCACCGAGGTCAGGCTGACGCGCACTGACAGCCGCCTGGAGACTTTCGTCACCAGCGGCGATCCGACCGGCGATGTGCTGAAGCCCAGCGGCAAAGGGCTGGAGCTGGTGCCGGTCACGCATCCCAACGATATGCGGGCGGGCGAGAAGGCGACCTGGCGTTTTCTGTTGGACGGCAAGCCGGCCGCCAACTTGGGTGTGAGCCTGATTCCGGGCGGTGTGCGCTATCGCGGCACGCTGGGCGAGATCCGCAAGAGCACCGACGCCAACGGCGAGCTGAGTTTCGAGCTGCCGGCGGCGGGCATGTACATGGTCAGCAGCAGTTGGCCGGCAGCGGCGCCGCAAGCGCCGGGCCAGCCGCCGCAGATGCCGCCGCGCCGCGCGACTTACGCGGCCACGCTGGAAATCCTGCCGCAATAAGGCTGGCATGCGCCGGGTATTGTTACCGCATCGGATGCCGGAAGACCCGCCGCCGGCAGGCGGCGTACTGCGCGATTTCGCCGGCCGCAGCATGGGCACCAGTTGGTCGGTGCGCGTGGTGCTGGCGCAGGGACAGGACGGTACGCATCTGCAGCAGGGCTTGCAGCGGCAACTGGATGCGGTGGTGGCCGAGATGAGCCATTGGGAAGCGGACTCCGACCTCGGTCGCTTCAACCGCGCGCCGGCAGGCAGTTGGCATGCGCTGCCGCCGGCCTTCTTCGATGTGCTGTCGTACGCGATGGAGGTGGCGCGCGCGTCGGGCGGCGCTTGCGATCCATGCGCCGGGACGCTGGTCAACCTGTGGGGCTTCGGCCCCCACGGCCGTTTCGACCAGCCCGATTTTGTCCCGCCTTCCGCCGAGGCGATCGCGGCGGCGCGCGCGGAGCTGGCCGCGCGGCCAGTGCTGCTGGAGCGTGAGGGACGCTGCGCCTTGCAGCCGGGCGGCGTGCAACTGGATTTGTCGGCCGTGGCCAAGGGGTATGGCGTGGACCGCCTGTCCTACTACCTGAAGACGCAGGGACTGCATCATCACCTGGTCGAAGTCGGCGGCGAGTTGCGCGGCGCGGGCGTCAAGCCGGACGGGCAGCCGTGGTGGGTGATGCTGGAGCAGGTCCCCGGCGAGCAGGCGCGTGACGAGATGGTGCTGGCGCTGCACGGCTTGGCGGTCGCCACCTCGGGCGACTACCGCCGCTACTTCCTGTCGAATGGCCGGCGCTATGCGCACACCATCGATCCGCGCAGCGGTATGCCGGTGGCGCACGCGCTGGCCTCGGTCACGGTCGTGCATCCCCAATGCATGGGCGCGGACGCCTGGTCCACCGCGCTGACGGTGCTGGGCCACGAGCAGGGATTGACGCTGGCCGAGCGCCAGGGGCTGGCCGCGCGCTTCGTGGTGCGGCGCGCGGACGGCGGTTTCAGCGAACACCTGAGCACCCATTTACGCAGCATGCTGGACGCATGATCTGGACCAACGATCCCACCCGATGGATGCTGCTGGCAGGCGCGTGCGCGAGCTACGCGCTGGTCTGCCTGGCGCCGTACCTGCGCACGCGCCGCAAGCGGCTGGCCGCGCAAGAGGCGAAGCTGGACGCATTGGCTACACCGGGTTGGATCGTGGCCTATGCCAGCCAGACCGGCAATGCGGAAGAACTGGCGCAGCAGACGGCAGACACGCTCAAGCTGGCCGGCATCCCTGCGCAACTGGGCGAGCTGTCCGCGCTGACCGCGGACGACTTGCGGCAGGCCGAACGCATCCTGTTCCTGGCCAGTACCTACGGCGAGGGCGATGCGCCCGACGCGGCGGCAAGCTTCGCCGACCGCCTGATGACCGCCGATCTGCCGCTGCCGCGGCTGCACTACGCGGTGCTGGCGCTGGGCGACAAATCGTATGCGCAGTATTGCGGCTTTGGCCGCGCGCTCGACCAGTGGCTGCAGGCGCAAGGCGCGCAAAGCCTGTTCCCGCGCGTGGAAGTCGATCGCGGTTCGGAAGAAGCGATCGCGCAATGGCGCCGGCAACTGAGCCATCTTGCCGGCACCAGCGATGCGCCGGATTGGAACGCGCCAGCTTTCGACGACTGGCGCCTGGCCGAGCGGGTGCTGCTCAATCCCGGCAGCGCCGGGGCGCCGGTTTATCACCTGGAGCTGGAACCGGCCAGCGGCGTCTTGCCGGACTGGCAGTCGGGCGACCTGGCGCAGGTCGCCGCGCCGGCCGATCCCGCGCGCGCCCGTGAATACTCGATCGCTTCGATACCGTCCGATGGCCGCGTGCACCTGCTGGTGCGCTTGCATGCGCACGCGGATGGCACGCATGGCGTGGCGTCGGGCTGGCTGACGCAGCAGGTCGCGCCGGGAGCGACGGTGCACCTGCGCCTGCGCCAGCATCGGCGCTTCCGGCTGGAAGGCAACGCCCAGCGGCCGCTTATCCTGATCGGCAACGGCAGCGGCATCGCCGGCTTGCGCGGCCACCTGAAGGCGCGCGCATTGGCGGGACAGAAGCGCAACTGGCTGCTGTTCGGCGAACGCAGCGCAGCCCACGATTATCACTATCGCGCGGAGCTGTTCGGCTGGCGGCACGACGGCGTGCTGGAAAGGCTGGACATGGCGTTCTCGCGCGATCAGGCCGAGCGTCGTTACGTACAGGATGTCCTGGCCGAGCGGCCCGATGCCGTGCGCGCCTGGGTGGAGCAGGGCGCGGCGATCTATGTCTGCGGCAGCCTGGAGGGCATGGCGTCCGGTGTGGACCAGGCGCTGGCGGCGATCATGGGCCGGGCGCGGCTCGATGCGCTGGCCGCGGAAGGCCGCTATCGCCGCGACGTGTATTAATCGATGGCTGCCTGTTCGAGGCCGCGCGCCAGGCTGGAGATGGATGGGTTGTCGATGAAGACGCAGCGCTTGCCGTTGCGCTTGCAGTAGTCTTTCACGCGCCAGTAGGCGCTGTGGCTGATGCAGCCGGTCTGGCAGATGACCAGGTCGGCCGCGGCCAGGCTGGCTTCCAGGCGATTGGCATTGTCTTCCAGACCGCCGTCGTGGTGGGCGAACTGCGCGCCTTCGCGCTCGATCAGTTCGCGGTAGGTGGCCACATTGCCGCTGCGGCCGCCCACGCACAGCACCGAGCGCTGCTGCAGGCGCGGCGTCATCCGGATGACGTGTTCGACGACCGGCGCGGCTGCCGGTTGGGCTGGCGCTGGCGTCACTGCTGGCGCGGCGGCCTGGCTCGCGCGGGCCAGTTCGACTTTCAGTTCGTTGATCTGGTTGCGCATGGCGCGTTCGCGGTCTTCCATGCGCCGCAGGCGTTCGGCCAGCCTGGCGCGGCTTTCCAGGCCCGGCATGGATGCCTTCAGTTGCGCCAGTTCGGCGTGCAGCGAATCGATGATGCTGTCCTTGCCCACGGCCTGCGCGCGCAGTTGCATGCGCTGGGCAGCGTGCCTTTCAGCGTCAGCGCTTTTCTCTTGCAGCAGCGCGGCATTGCGCTGCCGGGCTTGGGCCAGTTCGCGCAGCAGGCGCCTGTTGTCGTCCAGCGTGGCGTTGAATTTGTTGAGGTCCGCGCGCACGCAGGCGCCGGCCTGGTGCTGCACCATGTGCAGGTCGCGGCACATCTGCTCTTCCAGCGCCGGCGTGCAGCGCGGATGCGTGAGGCCGGCCCAGAAGGCGCCGGCGACGTCGCCGGCGGCGACTGCCGCGCGCCACATCCCGGCCACATCGTCCGTGGTCCTGGCGGCGCGGAAGCGCTGCAGCACGGCGGCGTAGCGGCGCTCCAGTTCCTTCTGCAGCGCTTCGGACAGGCGATTGCGGCTGCCGCACTCGGTGACGGCGCCGACGTGGACTTCGTAGTCGTCGGCGATGACTTTGCCGTGCGCGGCTTTATCGACCAGCTTGCGCAGCACGCCCAGCGGAAAAGCGACGCCGACCAGCGGGCAGTGACAGGCATGGCCCAGTTCCCACAGGCGGCGACGGCGCGAGGCCTGCGCTTCGGCCGCTGTGGCCGGCAAATGTTTATCGCACATCGGAGGCCTCCGTTCAGGCTGCTGCCGACGCGCCGCGGGCGCGCGTCATGAGGCGGCGGAAGAAGTTGGTCTTGTCCTGTTGATGCAGATTGCGTTCGACTTCCTGCGCCCACTGCTCGGACAATTGCTGACACGTCGCGCGCAGCACCGGCGCCAGTTCGGGCAGGCCGGCCAGGGCCTTGAGGTGGCGCTCGATCACGGAAGCCAGCTTGACGCAGCCGCCGGCCGCTGCGCTGCCCGCCGTGTAGTGCGACATCAGGTGCAGCACGGCGGACAGCATCAGTTCGGGATGGTGGCCGCCTTGCGGCGGCGCGAGGAAGATCGCATTGCTAGGTTCGATGGCCATCAGGCGCTCCTGTGAAAGTGGGAGAGCGGGCTGGCGTCAGGCTGGCGACTCGGAAGGGAAAACGGGTGGGGCGGCGGCGCGCCGCTCAGGCGGTCAGTATCAGCTTGTTCAACTGGGTGACGCGCAGGCGATAGACACGGCCGCCGTGTTCAATCTCCAGTTCGCGCGCGCCATCCATGAGCGCGACGCTGCTGATGCGCTTGACCGGGGCCAGCGCGGTCGTGCCGGCAGCGGCAGGGCGGACGGGGGCGGCCTGGGGCAGGGTGGTGGTCATCGGTGGCTCTCCAATAAATGAGAATTATTCGTATTTAGATTTATTATTGAGGAAGGCGGCACGGAATGCAAGTCTTTTCCGTTAAATAAAAAAGGCCCGGACGAACCGGGCCAAGGCTGGGGAGGGAGGCGTGCTAGAGCGTCGCCAGCAAGGCGTCGTCGCTGGCGCTTTCGCCGTTCTTGCCGCGCGGCGCGGGCTTGCCGCGGGTGCGCGAAGGGGGCAGCCGGCGCAGGTTCTTCAGCGCCTCCGCGTCCTTGATGCCGATGGTGCGCTGATCGACGCTGATCAGGCCGATTTCGTTGAAGGCCGACAGCGTGCGGCTGACCGTTTCCAGCGTCAGGCCCAGGTAACTGCCGATTTCATGGCGGGTCATGCGCAGGTTGAACAGCTTGCTGGAATAGCCCATCTGCGCGAAACGGTCGGCCAGGGCGATCAGGAAGCGCGCCACGCGGGCCTCGGCGCTGAGGGCGCCCAGCATGCCGATCATGGCTTGCTCGCGCACCAGTTCGCGGCTCATCACGCCGTACATCATGTTTTCCAGTTCGAGGTGGACGCGGCCCAGCGCGGTCAGCTTCTTGAACGGCAGCAAGATCAGGTCGCAGTCGGACAGGGCCACCGCTTCCGACGAGTACTGGCGGGTGTGGATGCCATCCACGCCCAGCATGTCGCCCTTCATCGGGAAGCTCAGCACCTGCTCGTTGCCGAATTCATCGATCAGCACCGTCTTGAGGAAGCCGGAGTTGACGATGTACAGGGTGTCGAACGGTTGGCCTATGGTGTGGATGCGTTGCCCGGTCTTGAACTGGACGTGCTGGAACAGCAGTTCTTCGGTGGCGACCGAGCTGGCGGCGGGGATATGCAGCAAGTCGCAGACCTCCTTGAGGTTGGACCAGAGCCGTCCCTGGCGCTGGCGGCCGGCCTCCTGCGGCGCTGCCGTCATCGAGGCCGGACGTAGGTCTGAGGTTTGCGTAGACAGCATGTTGATCTCCTGTGATCTTTGTTGTGCGTACTGACGAAAGTTCCCTGCTGCATTGGGATTTCAGTATGCCAACGAGGTCATAGGATGGATATCAGCAACCGCTGAATCTGACCGTAGGAGCCGACGGATACGTGTAGGACTACTCCTACGAGTGCGGAGCGCGCTTCAAGGCTTGAACGGCGACAACAAGCGGTGCGCGACGGCATATTGCACCATCTCCGACAAGGAGTTCATGCTCATCTTCTGCATGATGCGCGTCTTGTGGGTGCTGACGGTTTTCACGCTCAGGTGCAGGCCGTTGGCGATCTCGGTGATGGACTTGCCGGCCACCAGCAGCGAGAACACTTCGAACTCGCGGTCCGACAACTGCTTATGCAGCAGGCTTTCGTTCGGCATCATGATGTTGAGCGCCAGTTGCTCGGCCACCTCGGCGCTGATGTAGGGACGGCCGGACGCCACCTTGCGGATCGCGCCCACCAGTTGCGTGCCGGCGCTTTCCTTGGTCAGGTAACCCTGGGCGCCGGCGCGGATGGCGCGCACCGCGTATTGCTCTTCTTCGTGCATGGTGAGGATCAGGATGGCGACCTTGGGTGCTTCCGCCTTGATCTGGCGGATCAGGTCGACGCCGCTGCGGCCGGGCATGGACAAGTCCAGCAGCAGCAGGTCGAAGCCGCCCTGGCGCACCTGGCTCAGCACTTCGAAGCCGTCGATGGCTTCGCCCACGATGTCAATGTCCGGTACGCCGTCGAGGATGCGCTTCAACCCTTCCCGCATGATGGTGTGATCATCCGCGATAACGATACGTATCATAGGCTGCTAAGTGATAGAAGGAAAATAATGTTGCGCCATATGCTACTACAAAATCACTTGCCGGGTTCCTTGATCAGGCGGTGCACCAGCACCGGGATCTTGGTGTGCGACAGGACTTTGTTGGTCACGCTGCCCAGCAGGAGCTGGCCCCAGCCGCTGCGGCCGTGCGAACCGATGAAGATCAGGTCGCAGCCGCTCTGTTGCGCGACGTCGACGATTTTCTGCGCCGCGCTCTCGTGGAAGGCGGTGATGGCCTCGCAGCGGATGCCGCGCTTGGCGCAGGAATCGACCACGTCCTGGGTGTGTTCGCGGCCGGCGCGGCGCATGGCGGCGCGGTATTCGTCCTCGTTGGGATAGCTGGGCGGGATGATTTCCACGTAGACCGGGTACTGGTACTCCGGCGCCACGAACAGCACCAGCACTTCGGCACCCAGTTGTTCGGCGAACTGGACCCCGGCGCAAGCGGTCTTGCTGGAGACGGCGGAACCGTCGGTAGTGATCAGGATTTTCCGATACATGGCAAACCTCCTTACGAAAACCAGCCTGTGATTTTATTGTAGTCGCGATTTACATTATTGCTACCTTGGAAAGACTTGATGTTTGTCAAACAAATGCGTGAGCCATGTGGCATGACTGTGAATTTTTATGGGTTTTTTTGCATTTAAGAACTACTTTTGTGTCGCGATGCGCACTGCGGGCATGCATCCAATGTTAGTATCTCCAAATACAACAGTAAACTTGGCTAACGCTGGGATTGAACAGGCAGGCCACCCGCTGCTACACTCGCGGGAGTGCGTTAATATTGCTGAGCAGCATCAATAGCAAAGTTTAGGGCAGCAATTTTACAAATCATGGAGAAGCTGGGATTATGACTAACGCCGCCGACGATTTCGACGCATTATTTGAAGAAGTGTCTGCTCAGAGCAAGAATGCCGCTCCGGCGCCTGCGCCAGCTCCTGCACCGGCCGACAAGAGCGGTGATTCGGACGATCTGGAAAATCTGTTTGACGAAGTGGCGGCGGCCCGTCCGGCCGACGTGACGGCGGAAGCGGCTGCCGCGCCCGCCGCCGAGGGCGAGGACGGCGATGGCGACAAGGGCCACATGTTCGAGCGCCTGGGCGGCATCGTGCGCCTGCTGCACGACTCGCTGCGCGAGCTGGGCTACGACAAGGCCCTGACCGAAGCGGCCACCCAGATCAACGACGCCCAGGACCGCCTGGAATACGTCGCCTCGCTGACCGAGCAGGCCGCCAACAAGGTGCTCAACACCCTGGACGAAGCCATGCCGGACCAGGACACGCTGTCCAAGCAATCCAAGGACATGGAAACCCGCTGGGCCGATCTGTTCGCCGGCAAACTGAGCCTGGAGCAGTTCAAGCAACTGGCGGGCGACTCCCAGCAGTTCGCGATCGCCGTGTCGGCCGCGACCGAGACGGAAAAAGCCCGTCTGCTGGAAATCATGATGGCCCAGGACTTCCAGGACATCACCGGCCAGTTGATCAAGAAAGTGGTGAACATCACCAAGACCGTGGAATCCGAACTGGCGCAGTTGCTGAAGGATAATGCGCCGCCAGCCGTCCGCGAGAAAATCGCACAGAAAGAAGTCACGCTGATGCAGGGGCCATCGACCCCGAGCGCGGCGCTGAGCCAGGATAGCGTGGACGATCTTCTTGCCGATCTGGGGTTCTAATGGACGATATGCTCAAGGATTTCGTCGTCGAGGCGATGGATCTGGCGGTCAACGTGGAAGAGCACCTGCTGAAGCTCGAACGTGACCCGGACAACAAGGAAACCCTGAATGCGGTGTTCCGCTCCTTCCACACCATCAAGGGCGGCGCCGGTTTCATGGGCTTGCCCGCGCTGGTGGCGGCCTGCCACCTGACCGAAAACCTGTTCGACGCGCTGCGCACCGGCGCCGCGCCGGTGACCCCGCTGTCGATCGAAGCGGCCTTGCAGGCCTCGGGTTTCGTGGCCGACCAGCTCGCCGAGCTGAACAACGGCGCCGAGCCGGACAGCCTGCCGGCGCTGCCGAAAGACCTCGAACAACTGCTGAATGACGCCATCGCCGGCAAGGCCGAGGCGGCGCCCGCCAAGGCGGCCACCTCCAAGCCTGCCGCCACCGCGCCAGCGCCGGCGCCGGTGGCCGCTGCGGCCGCGCCGGCCCCGGTGGCCGTCTCGGCCGATGGCCTGGACTGGGAAGGCATGTACGAAGCCGTCATGCCGCCGGGCAGCTACACCCGTTCCAGCCCGGCGCCCGCGCCCGTGCCTGCGACCGCGGCGGGCAGCACGCCGCCCAGCGCCGAGGAAGTGGCCGCCGTGGCCGCCGCCGTGCAGGTGGCGCCGCGCCGCGAAGCCGCCGAGCGCAAGGACGAGCGCCCGCAAGCCGCGCCGGCCAAAGAAGAATCGATCCGTATCGACGCCGTCAAGCTGGACGCGCTGCTGGAAGTGGCTGGCGAATCGGTGCAGGCCGCCAACCAGGCCGCCGTGCTGCTGGAGCGCCTGCTGCAATTCAAGTTCGAGGGCCAGGCCCAGACCCTGATGGCCACCCTGGCCGAAACGCTGGAACGCGCCTCGCGCTATTCCACCGAACTGCAGCGCGCCACCCTGGCCACCCGCATGCAGCCGGTCGGCCGCTTGTTCCAGAAGTTCCCGCGCCTGGTGCGCGAGCTGGCCAAGGACCTGGGCAAGGAAGTCGAGCTGAACATCGAGGGCGCGGAAACCGAAGTCGACCGCGTGGTGGTCGATTCGCTGTACGACCCGCTGGTGCACATGCTGCGCAACGCGCTGGACCACGGCGTGGAAACGCCGGAAGAGCGGGCCGCCATCGGCAAGCCGCTGAAGTCCTACATCTCGCTGAAAGCCTGGCAGGAAGCCAACAGCGTGATGATCGTGCTGCAGGACGACGGCAAGGGCATGGACCCGGTCAAGCTGCGCCAGAAGGCGCTGCAGAAGGGCCTGATCTCCGAATCCGCGCAGCTCACCAACGACGATTGCTATCAACTGGTATTCTTACCGGGTTTCTCGACCAAGGAAGTGGCCTCCAGCGTGTCCGGCCGCGGCGTCGGCATGGACGTGGTGAAGACCGCCGTGGAGAAAAACCGCGGCGCCATCCACATCGAGTCCGAGCTGGGCAAGGGCACCAAGTTCTCCATCCGTTTGCCGATCGAACTGTCGATCGTGCCGACCATGCTGGTCTCGACCTCGGGCGCCGCGCTAGCGCTGCCGATGGCCGTGGTGCAGCGCGTGGTGGAATTGCCGGAAGTGTTCATGGAAGTGGGCGGCGCCCCGGTGCTCAAGGACCAGGGCCGGCCGCTGCCGGTGCGCTCGCTGGCCGATTCGCTCGGCTACGAAAGCTGCCGCGAGAAGGTCGGCATTGTTGTCGCTGCACCACAGCCTTACATCCTGGCGGTGGAAGCGGTCGATGGCACGGCCGACCTGGTGATCAAACCGATGACCGCGATTACCGTCGAAGGCATTACCGGCACAGCCCGCTCTGCCGAGGGCGAGCTGGTGCTAGTGGTAGGCCTATCGTTCCTAATGGACGGGTGTCGAGGCAGTGTACGCATGGCGGCCTGATCGGAGATCAGGCCAGGCAAGATCGGAGCCTGCGTCCACACGCAGGCTTTTTTTATTTGGGGTCATACCACGTGTAAGGGTATGCAGAAGGCATCAGGCTCACGAGGCTGGACAGCGATGGCTGCTCGCGTTACACAATATGGCATAATCAGCAGGTTAATCCGTAGCAGTATGTAAATGACATCATGAAGACGCTTTACGACAAACTCTGGGAATCGCACGTGGTCCGTACCGAGGAAGACGGCACCGCGATCCTGTACATCGACCGCCACCTGGTGCACGAAGTGACCAGCCCGCAAGCCTTCGACGGCCTGCGCGCCGCCAACCGCCAGCCATGGCGCCTGTCGGCCAACCTGGCCGTGGCCGACCACAACGTGCCGACCACCTCGCGCGCCGAGGGCATCGCCGACCCGGTCTCCCGCCTGCAGGTGGAAACCCTGGACAAGAACGCCAAGTCCTATGGCCTGACCTATTTCAACATGAACGACAAGCGCCAGGGCATCGTCCACGTGATCGGCCCCGAGCAGGGCGCGACCCTGCCCGGCATGACCGTGGTCTGCGGCGACTCGCACACCTCGACCCACGGCGCCTTCGGCGCGCTGGCGCACGGCATCGGCACCTCCGAAGTGGAGCACGTGCTGGCCACCCAGACCCTGCTGCAAAAGAAATCCAAGGCCATGCTGGTGCAGGTCGACGGCGACCTGCCGGCCGGCGTCACCGCCAAGGACATCGTGCTGGCCATCATCGGCAAGATCGGCACGGCCGGCGGCACCGGCTACTGCATCGAGTTCGGCGGCTCCACCATCCGCGCGCTGTCGATGGAAGGCCGCATGACCGTGTGTAACATGGCGATCGAGGCGGGCGCGCGCGCCGGCATCATCGGCGTCGACGACACCACCATCAACTACGTCAAGGGCCGTCCGTTCTCGCCGGCCGGTCCGCAGTGGGACCAGGCCGTGGCCTACTGGCGCACCCTGCACACCGATCCGGGCGCCAGGTTTGACCTGGTGGTGACCCTGAACGCCGCCGAGATCAAGCCGCAGGTCACCTGGGGCACCTCGCCCGAGATGGTGCTGCCGGTGGACGGCCGCGTGCCGGACCCGGACCAGGAAAAGGACAGCGTCAAGCGCAGCGCCATGGAAAAGGCCCTGGTCTACATGGACCTCAAGCCCAACACGGCGATCGAAGACATCCGCATCGACAAGGTGTTCATCGGTTCCTGCACCAACTCGCGCATCGAAGACTTGCGCGCCGCCGCCGCCGTGGTGCGCGGCAAGCACCGCGCCTCCAACGTCAAGCTGGCGCTGGTGGTGCCGGGCTCGGGCCTGGTGAAGGAACAGGCCGAGCGCGAAGGGCTGGACCGCATCTTCAAGGATGCCGGCTTCGAGTGGCGCGAGCCGGGCTGCTCGATGTGTCTGGCGATGAACGCCGACCGCCTGGAACCGGGCGAGCGCTGCGCATCGACCTCCAACCGCAACTTCGAAGGACGCCAGGGCCAGGGTGGACGCACCCACCTGGTATCGCCCGCGATGGCGGCGGCGGCCGGTATCGCCGGCCACTTCGTCGACGTGCGCGCACTGCACTGATTTATTAAAACGCGGCTGAGGCGCCGCATCACCACCAGAAGGAAATCATCATGAAAAAAATTATCGCACTGACTATCATCGCTACCTTCGCACTGACCGGCTGCAACACCATTTCCGGCATGGGCAAGGACATCCAAAAAGCGGGGCAGGCGGTAGAAGGCGCCTCAGGCCATTGATCACCGGCGGGCCAGGCGCCCGTCCACAGCATACCTATCATGGAAAAATTTACGATATACGAAGGGTTGGTCGCGCCGCTGGATCGCGCCAATGTCGACACCGACGCCATCATTCCCAAGCAGTTCCTGAAGTCCATCCACCGTACCGGCTTCGGCCCCAACCTGTTCGACGAGTGGCGCTACCTGGACCACGGCGAACCGGGCATGGACAACAGCAAGCGTCCGCTGAACCCGGACTTCGTGCTGAACGAGCCGCGCTACCAGGGCGCCTCGATTCTGCTGACCCGCAAGAACTTCGGCTGCGGCTCCTCGCGCGAGCACGCGCCGTGGGCGCTGGACCAGTACGGCTTCCGCGCCATCCTGGCGCCGTCGTTCGCCGACATCTTCTTCAACAACTGCTTCAAGAGCGGTTTGCTGCCCATCGTATTAACTGAATCGCAGATCGATCATCTGTTCAACGAAGTCAAGGCCTTCCCCGGTTACCGCCTGGTGGTGGATCTTGAGCAGCAGCGTATCTCCACCAGCAATGGCAGTCTCTCCTACCCCTTTGAGATCGACGCCTTCCGCAAGTACTGCCTGATGAACGGGCTCGACGATATCGGCCTGACCCTGCGCCATGCCGACGCTATCCGCGGTTTCGAAGAACGTCATTTGGCAAACCAGCCCTGGCTGGCCAACGTCATCTAAAAGATCCTCATTGGGTAAAACATGAAAATTGCAATCCTCCCGGGCGACGGTATCGGCCCGGAAATCGTCGACCAGGCCGTCAAGGTGCTGAACGCGCTCGGCGAAAAATTCGAGATGGAATCCGCGCCGGTCGGCGGCGCCGGTTACGAGGCCAGCGGCCACCCGCTGCCGGAAGCCACGCTGAAGCTGGCCAAGGAAGCGGACGCCGTGCTGTTCGGCGCCGTCGGCGACTGGAAGTACGACACGCTGGAGCGCCCGCTGCGTCCCGAGCAAGCCATCCTCGGCCTGCGCAAAAACCTGGGCCTGTTCGGCAACCTGCGTCCGGCGGTCCTGTACCCGGAACTGGCGAACGCCTCGACGCTGAAACCGGAAGTGGTGTCCGGCCTGGACATCCTGATCGTGCGCGAACTGACCGGCGACATCTACTTCGGCCAGCCGCGCGGCGTGCGCGAGTGCCCGGACGGTCCGTTCAAGGGCCAGCGCGAAGGCTACGACACCATGCGCTACGCCGAAGGCGAAATCCGCCGCATCGCCCACGTGGCGTTCCAGGCCGCGCAAAAGCGCAGCAAGCGCCTGACCTCGGTCGACAAGGCCAACGTGCTGGAGACCTTCCAGTTCTGGAAGGACATCGTCACCGACGTGCACAAGGAATATCCGGACGTGGCGCTGGACCACATGTACGTGGACAACGCCGCCATGCAACTGGTGCGCGCGCCGAAGAAATTCGACGTCATCGTGACCGGCAATATGTTCGGCGACATCCTGTCCGACCAGGCCGCCATGCTGACCGGTTCGATCGGCATGCTGCCGTCGGCTTCGCTGGACGCCAACAACAAGGGCCTGTACGAACCATCGCACGGTTCCGCGCCCGACATCGCCGGCAAGGGCATCGCCAATCCGCTGGCGACCATCCTGTCGGCCGCCATGATGCTGCGCTACTCGCTGAACAAGGCCGAGCAGGCCGACCGCATCGAAGCGGCAGTGAAGAAGGTGCTGGCGCTGGGCCTGCGCACCGGCGACATCTACGAAGAGGGCACCACCAAGGTGGGCACCGAAGAGATGGGCAATGCGGTCGTCAAGGCGTTGGCGGCCTGACCGTCATTCCCGCGCAAGCGGGCAGCGATACACAGCAAGCATTCCATGGACTCCCGCTTTCGCGGGAGCGACGAATGAGAGATAAAGGAAAGAGCAAAATGAAACTCGTAGGTCTGGTAGGTTGGCGCGGCATGGTCGGTTCGGTCCTGATGCAGCGCATGCAGGAAGAGGGCGATTTCGCCCACATCGAGCCGGTGTTTTTCACCACTTCTAACCCGGGCGGCAATGCGCCGGCCATGGCCAAGAACGAAACCAAGCTGAAAAGCGCCACCGACATCGAGGAACTGAAGAAGTGCGAGATCATCATCTCGTGCCAGGGCGGCGACTACACCACCGAGGTGTTCCCCAAGCTGCGCGCGGCCGGCTGGAACGGCTACTGGATCGACGCCGCGTCGACCCTGCGCATGGAAAAGGATGCCGTGATCGTGCTCGACCCGGTCAACATGCACGTCATCAAGGACGCGCTGGGCAAGGGCGTGAAAAACTTCATCGGCGGTAACTGCACCGTGTCCTGCATGCTGATCGGCCTGGGCGGCCTGTTCCAGCACGGCCTGGTGGAGTGGATGACCTCGATGACCTACCAGGCGGCGTCGGGCGGCGGCGCCCAGCACATGCGCGAACTGCTGACCCAGTTCGGCACCATCAACAGCGCCGTCAAGCCGCTGCTGGACGACCCGGCCTCGGCCATCCTGGAAATCGACCGCCAGGTGCTGGCCACCCAGCACGGCCTGTCGGCTGAAGAGACCAAGCAGTTCGGCGTGCCGCTGGCCGGCAACCTGATCCCGTGGATCGACAAGGACCTGGGCAACGGCCAGTCCAAGGAAGAGTGGAAGGGCGGCGCCGAGACCAACAAGATCCTGGGCCTGGGCCCGGACTTCGGTTCCAGGGCGATTCCAGTGGACGGCCTGTGCGTGCGCATCGGCGCCATGCGCTGCCACTCGCAGGCGCTGACCATCAAGCTGACCAAGGACGTGCCGCTGGACGAAATCACCGACATGCTGGCCTCGGCCAACCAGTGGGCCAAGGTGGTGCCGAACACCCGCGAGGCATCGATGAAGGACTTGTCGCCGGCCGCCGTGACCGGTGGCCTGACCATCCCGGTCGGCCGCCTGCGCAAGATGAGCATGGGCCCGGACTACCTGTCGGCCTTTACCGTCGGCGACCAGTTGCTGTGGGGCGCCGCCGAGCCGCTGCGCCGCATGCTGCGCATCGTGCTGGACCAGTAAGGTCCGCCGCGGCCGGCCCGCGCCGGCCGCCAAATGTTACAAGTGAAGGGGTTTTTCCTATGTGTTCTCATAGGGAAAACCCCTTTTTTGGGTTTAAAGTAGGCACTTAGGTTACACATCCTCATGTATCACTAGAGAAACATCGTGCAAAGCTTGCATGCTCTGGTGCATGATGATATGTTGGTATATCTGGGAAAGTAACATTTTCCCGCTGACAACCCAAATGCTGCCACTATGCCCGTACAAAATCGCCCCCTTGTTTCGTTCGCGTTGAAGACCCTCACCAGTGCGGTAGCCAGCGCTGTGCTGTTGGCCGCCTCGGCCAACGCGGCGGGGCTGGGCAAGCTGACCGTGCAGTCCGCGCTGGGCCAGCCCCTGCGGGCGGAAATCGAACTGACGGCAGTGAGCGCCGACGAAGCCGCGGCCCTGGTCGCCAAGCTGGCGCCGGCCGACGCCTTCCGCGCCGCCAACATCGATTTCAATCCGGCGCTGCTGTCCATGCATTTCGACATCGAGTCGCGCAACGGCCGCCAGGTGATCAAGGTCACGTCCAGCCAGCCGATCAACGAGCCCTTCGTCGACATGCTGCTGGAGCTGAACTGGAACGGCGGCCGCATGGTGCGCGAATACACTTTCCTGCTGGACCCGCCGGACATCCGCGCCGCCCAGGCGCCGCAGGTGACCGCGCCGGTCGACGTCAGCCGCAGCCAGCCGGCCCCCGCCGCGCAGCCCGCGCCGGCCCCGGCCGTGCAGCCGCCGGCGCCGCAGCCGGCGGCTGCACGGCCGGCTGCGCCCGCCGCGCCGGTCGCCAACGAATACACGGTCAAGCCGGGCGACAACCTGAGCCGCATCGCCAGCGAAGTCAAGCCGGTGGACGTGTCGCTGGACATGATGCTGGTGGCGCTGTACCGCGCCAACCCGGACGCCTTCAGCGGCAAGAACATGAACCGCCTGAAGTCGGGCCAGATCCTCAGCGTGCCGGACGCCGACACCGTGCGCAACGGCGCCAGCGAAAGCGAGGCGCGCAGCCTGGTCGTCGCCCATGCGGCCGACTTCAACGCCTACCGCGCCAAGCTGGCCGGGCAGGTGGCCGCCAGCACCGCGGCTGCCGAGCCGGACACCTCGCAAAACGTGTCGGGCAAGATCACCGCCAAGGTCGAAGAGAAGCCGACCGCGGCCAACACCGCCAAGGACAAGCTGACCCTGTCCAAGGCCACCACCGGCGCCCCGGTCGAGGGCAAGACCGGCATGGCGGCGGAAGACAAGGTGGCGCGCGCCAAGGCGGCGGAAGAAGCGTCGGCCCGCGTCAAGGAACTGGAAAAGAACGTCAACGATCTGGAAAAGCTGATGGCCGTGAAGAACAAGGCCGCGGCCGACGCCGGCAAGAACGCGGCCGCGTCCGTCTCGGCCTCGGCGTCCACGCCGGCCTCGGCCCTGGCGGCCGCGTCGGCGCCGCCCAAGCCCAAGCGCACGCTGGTGCTGCCGCCCAAGAAGCCGCTGGAGCCCAGCCTGTTCGAAACCCTCATGGACAACGTGCAGTACGTGGGCATGGCCGCGCTGGCCGTGCTGGCCGGCGCTCTCGGCATCGTGGCCTCGCGCCGCCGCAAGAAATTCGTGGTGCCGGACGCCGAACCGTCGGGCCTGGGCGACAGCGCCATGCCGCAGCAGTCGCTGATTGCGGAAGCGGGCGGGCAGAGCGTGGACACCAACAACAGCGTGTTCAATTCCAATTTCGCGCCCTCGGCCAGCCAGCTCGATACCAATGAAGTCGACCCGGTGGCGGAAGCCGACGTCTACATCGCCTACGGCCGCGACGCCCAGGCGGAAGAGATCCTGAAAGAAGCGCTGCGCACCCAGCCGGAGCGTCATCCGGTGCGCCTGAAACTGCTGGAAATCTATGCCGCCCGCCGCGATGCGCGCGCCTTCGAAACCCAGGCCTCCGAGCTGTATTCGCAGACCCGCGGCCAGGGCAACGAATGGGCGCAGGCCGCCGCCATGGGCCAGGCGCTGGACCCGGCCAATCCGCTATACACCATGGGCAAGGAGGACGGCTCGACCGTGTTCGCCCACGCGCCCGAGGCGGCGGCGGTGGCAGCCGGTGCGGGCGCGGCAGCGGCTGCGGCCGAATTCGGCCACACCTACACCCCGGCCGAGCCGGCCGCGTCCGGCCTGGACCTGGACCTCGGCCATGAAGCCGCGCCGGCTGCCGCCCCGGCCGCCAGCGGCATGGATTTCGGCGCCAGCGAAGAAACCGCGCTGCCGCCGGCGGCGGACGCCAGCGTGTCGCCCGCTTCGGTGGCGGCCGAATCCAGCAACCTGATGGACTTCGACCTGGGCGGCCTGAGCTTCGAGCCGGTGTCCGCGCCGAGCCCGGCCATCGAAATGCCGGCCCCGGCGGAAGAACAACCTGCGCCGGCGCCGGCGGACGACCTGGGCATGGACTTCGGCCTCGACCTGCCGGCCGCGCCCACCCACGCCACGGAAGAGAGCAAGCCGGCCGCCGCCGATCCGCTGGACCTGGACCTGATGGGCTTCGAGATTCCGGAAGTGCCGGCCCTGGCCGAGCCGCCGAAAGCCGCCGGCGTTGAAGCCGAGCCCGAACACGGCGGACTGGACTTCGGCTCGCTGGACATCCCGGGCGGCATCGAAGTGACTTCGGCCCCGGCCCCGGCGCCGCAGGAATTCGATTTGTCGGGCATCGACCTCGACCTGGACAGCAAGCACGGCGCGGCCACCGAGGCAGCGCCGGCCGCGCGCGACGATGTCCTGTCGGCCCACCACATGGAAATGGACACCAAGCTGGACCTGGCCGTGGCTTACCAGGAAATCGGCGACAAGGAAGGCGCACGCGAGCTGCTGGATGAAGTCATCCGCGGCGGCAGCGACAGCCAGGTGGCCCGCGCCAACGAGATGAAGGCCAAGCTGGGCTAACGTATAATTGCCGCCTCAAACATTTCAGATTGGGCAGCAGTGAAACGCATCGTCATCGGCCTGCAGTACGACGGCCAAGCCTGGCATGGCTACCAGAAGCAGGACCACGGCCTGACCGTGCAGGACAAGCTGGAGCAGGCCATCCAGGCCTTCGCCACCGTGCCGCTGGCCACCACCTGCGCCGGCCGCACCGACGCCGGCGTGCACGCGGTGGAGCAGGTGGTGCATTTCGATACCGATCTGAACCGCATGCCGCACGCCTGGGTGCGCGGCATCAACGCCTTCCTGCCGTCGTCGATCAGCGTCCGCTGGTGCAAGGAGCTGGAAGGCGACCCGGCGGCCGACGATTTTTTCCACGCCCGCTTCAGCGCCCGCGCGCGCACTTACCACTACGTGCTGTACAACCACCCGGTGCGGTCCGCGCTGCTGGAGGGGCGCGCCGGGTTCTGCCACCGGCCGCTGGACGTGGCGCGCATGCAGGAAGCGGTCCAGCCGCTGATCGGCTGGCATGACTTCACCACCTTCCGCGCCGCCTATTGCCAGGCCAAGTCGCCGGTCAAGCTGATGCACGACATCCAGATCCGCCGCCATGGCGAGCTGATCGTCTTCACCCTGAAGGCCAACGCCTTCCTGCACCACATGGTGCGCAACCTGGTCGGTTCGCTGGTCTACATCGGCCAGGGCAGGGAAGAGGTCGGCTGGATGGGGCAACTGCTGGAAGCCAAAGACCGCCAACTGGCCGCGCCCACCTTCATGCCCGACGGCCTCTACCTGGCCAAGATAGACTACGATGACAAATGGGAACTGCCGCTGGAAGACGCCAGCGTGCTGCCCTGGTTTTAAAGGATAACGCATGCGTACCCGTATCAAGATCTGCGGCCTGACCCGCGAGGAAGACGTGCAGGCCGCCGTGGCCGCCGGGGCGGATGCGATCGGCTTCGTGTTCTATCCCAAGAGCCCGCGCTACGTGACGCCCGCGCGCGCGGCCGCGCTGATCGCGGCGGTGCCGCCGTTCGTCAGTTGCGTCGGCCTGTTCGTGAATGCCCCACCGGCGGAGGTGGCGGCCACCGTGCGGGTGGCGCCCTTGTCGTTGTTGCAATTGCATGGCGATGAAACGGTGGCCGAGGCGGCCGCCATCGGCGCGGCGGCAGGGCGCCAGTTCATGAAGGTGTTCCGCGTCAAACCTGACACGCAGCCGCCTGAGCTGCTAGAATACGAGCAGCTATGCCGCGCCGCCAGTCCCTTGTTCACCAGCCTGTTGCTGGACACCTATGTGGATGCCTACGGTGGCGCAGGAAAGGGTTTTGATTGGTCTCTCGTTCCAAAAGAGCTCGCGCCTCGGGTCGTTTTAAGTGGTGGATTGAGCGTACACAACGCGACTGACGCGGTGGTACGTGTTCGTCCCTACGCCGTCGACATCAGCTCTGGTGTCGAGGCGGCCAAGGGAATCAAGGATGCCCGCAAGATTGCCGACTTCATCGCGGCAGTGCGGGCCGGTGATGCCACTTTAGAAAGCGAAACCCATCATGACTGCGAAGGCCCTGTTCCACGCTAAAGATTACGATTTACCCGATACCAAGGGCCACTTCGGCCCGTACGGCGGCAGCTTTGCCGCTGAAACCCTGACCTATGCGCTGACCGAGCTGAACGAGGCCTATGCCCGCTACAGCCAGGACCCCGCCTTCCTGGAAGAGTTCCGTTACGAGCTGAAGCACTTCGTCGGCCGTCCTTCGCCGATTTACCACGCCAAGCGCTGGTCCGAGCTGGCCGGCGGCGCGCAGATCTACCTCAAGCGCGAGGACTTGAACCACACCGGCGCGCACAAGATCAACAACGTCATCGGCCAGGCCCTGCTGGCCAAGCGCATGGGCAAGCCGCGCGTCATCGCCGAGACCGGCGCCGGCCAGCACGGCGTGGCCACCGCCACCATCTGCGCGCGCTTCGGCCTGGAGTGCGTGGTCTACATGGGCAGCGAGGACGTCAAGCGCCAGGCGCAGAACGTCTACCGCATGCAGTTGCTGGGCGCGAAAGTGGTGCCGGTCGAGTCCGGCTCCAAGACGCTCAAGGATGCGCTCAACGAAGCCATGCGCGACTGGGTGACCAACATTGAAAACACCTTCTACATCATCGGCACCGTGGCCGGCCCGCATCCCTACCCGATGATGGTGCGCGACTTCCAGTCGGTGATCGGCGAAGAGTGCCTGGTGCAGATGCCGGAACTGGCTGGCCGCCAGCCGGACTACGTGCTGGCCTGTATCGGCGGCGGTTCGAACGCGATGGGCATCTTCTACCCGTACATCGATGAAAAGAACGTCAGGCTGATCGGCGTGGAAGCGGCCGGCGAAGGCCTGGACGGCAACAAGCACGCGGCCTCGCTGACCAAGGGTTATCCGGGCGTCCTGCACGGCAACCGCACCTACCTGCTGCAGGATGAGAACGGCCAGATCATCGAGACGCATTCGGTGTCGGCCGGCCTCGATTATCCGGGCGTGGGGCCGGAGCACGCCTACCTGAAGGACATCGGCCGGGCCGAGTATGTCTCGATCACGGACGAGGAAGCGCTGAAAGCCTTCCACGACTGCTGCCATATCGAAGGCATCATCCCGGCGCTGGAATCGTCGCACGCGCTGGCGTACGCGACCAAGCTGGCGGCCACGCTGCCGAAGGATAAGATTGTTTTGGCCAACCTGTCGGGCCGTGGGGACAAGGACATGCATACGGTGGCAGAACGTATGGGTCTCAAATTCAACTAAGGAAACCGACATGTCCAAAATTGCAGCAACCTTCAGCGCTTTGAAAGCGCAAAACAAAACCGCGCTCGTTACCTTCATCACCGCCGGCGATCCGGCGCCCGAACTGACCGTGCCGCTGATGCACGCGCTGGTGGCGGGCGGCGCCGACATCATCGAGCTGGGCGTGCCGTTCTCCGATCCCATGGCCGAAGGCCCGGTGATCCAGCGCGCCTGCGAGCGGGCGCTGGCCAACGGCGTCGGCATCAAGGATGTCTTCAACTACGTGGCCGAATTCCGCAAGACCAACCAGAGCACGCCGGTGGTGCTGATGGGCTACGCCAATCCGATCGAGCGCATCGGCCAGCAGGCTTTCATCGAACGCGCCAGGGCGGTGGGCGCCGATGGCGCGATCGTGGTGGACTATCCGCCGGAAGAGTGCGTGGAATTTGCCGCCGCCATGCGCGCGGCCGAGCTTGACCTGATCTTCCTGCTGGCGCCGACCTCGACCGAGCAGCGCATCGAGCAGGTGGCCAAGGTGGGCGGCGGCTTCAGCTACTATGTCTCGCTGAAGGGCGTGACCGGCGCCGGCCACATCGACACGGCGGACGTGGCGCAGCGCCTGACCGCGATCCGCAAGCACGTGAAGCTGCCGGTGGGCGTGGGCTTCGGCATCCGTGACGGCGCCACCGCGCGCACCGTGGCGGAAGTGGCGGACGCCGTGGTGATCGGCAGCCGCATCATCCAGGAAATCGAAACCGCGGGCAAGGCCGGCGCCGTGGCCGCCGTCCAGGCCTTCACCACCTCCATCCGCACCGCCCTCGACGCCTGAGGCCATGGCCGGGGCGTCCCCATGTGGCGCCCCTGAGGCACTGGCGAGTTGACTATTTTGAAATGATGTCGATTCGCTAGTGGATTTCCTCTAAAGTTCGACAGGGGGGCGAGAAACGGCTACACTTCGGGCCACGAGTTAGCTGCAAGGAGAATTTATGAGTTGGTTGGAAAAACTGCTGCCCCCACGTATCCAGCGTTCCGACGCCGGCGCCCGCAAGACGATGCCGGAAGGCCTGTGGGTCAAATGCCCGTCCTGCGAAGCCGTGCTGTACCGCACCGACCTGGAATCTAACCTGCACGTTTGCCCCAAATGCGACCATCACATGCGCATCCGCGCACGCGAACGCCTCGACAGCCTGCTCGACGCCGGCGGCCGCTATGAAGTCGGCATGGACACCCTGCCGGTCGATACCCTGAAGTTCAAAGACAGCAAGAAATACCCCGACCGCCTGAAGCAGGCCATGGAAGCCACCGGCGAAACCGACGCCCTGGTGGTCATGGGCGGCGCCATCATGAGCATGCCCGTGGTGGTGGCCTGCTTCGAATTCGAATTCATGGGCGGCTCCATGGGCTCCGTGGTCGGCGAGCGCTTCGTGCGCGGCGCCCAGGTCGCGCTGGAGCAAAAAGTGCCATTCATCTGCATCACCGCCACCGGCGGCGCCCGCATGCAGGAAGGCTTGCTGTCGCTGATGCAGATGGCCAAGACCACCGCCATGCTGACCAAGCTGTCCGACAAAAAACTGCCCTTCATCAGCGTGCTGACCGACCCGACCATGGGCGGCGTGTCCGCTTCCTTCGCCTTCATGGGCGACGTGGTGATGGCCGAACCGAAAGCCCTGATCGGCTTCGCCGGCCCGCGCGTGATCGAAAACACGGTGCGCGAAAAACTGCCGGAAGGCTTCCAGCGCGCCGAGTTCCTGGTGCAGAAGGGCGCTGTCGACATGATCGTCGACCGCCGCAAGATGCGCGAGGAAATCGCCCGCCTGCTGGCCCTGCTGCAGAACCAGCCGGTGGAAGTGATCGCCTGATACCGTCGTTCCCGCGCAGCGGGAACCCATGCTGAGTTGGCCATTCAGCGGCGCATGGATTCCCGCCTGGGCGGGAATGACGTTCCCACGCGACGGCGCGCAATCGGATATCATCCGGCCTGCGCGCCGTTTTCCATTTCAGAGTCTCATCATGTCGAATCTTCCAACTACCTTGTCCGCCTGGCTGGCGCTGCTCGAATCGCGCCACGCCGAAACCGTCATCAACATGGGCCTGGACCGCGTACTCGCCGTCAAGGAACGCCTGCAGCTCAGCTTCCACTGCCCGGTCATCATGGTGGCGGGCACCAATGGCAAGGGCTCGACCTGCGCCATGCTGGAATCGATACTGCTGACCGCCGGCTACAAGGTCGGCCTGTACATCAAGCCGCACTTCCTGGACTTTAACGAGCGCGCCCGCGTCAACGGCGACATGGCCAGCGACGAGGCCCTGGTGGCCGCCTTCAACGCGGTCGAAGCGGCGCGCGGCGACACCACGCTGACCTATTTCGAATTCACCACGCTGGCCATCATGAAGCTGCTGTCGCAGGCCGGCATGGACGTGGTGATCCTGGAAGTGGGCCTGGGCGGCCGCCTGGATGCGGTCAACATCGTCGATGCCGACGTGGCCATCGTCACCAGCGTCGATATCGACCACACCGACTACCTCGGCGACACGCGCGAGCAGATCGGTTACGAGAAGGCCGGCATTTTCCGCGCCGGGAAAACCGCGATCTGCTCGGACCCGGTGCCGCCGCAGTCGCTGATCGACCACGCCCAGGCCATCGGCGCCGATCTGTGGCTGATGGGCCGCGATTTCAACTACATGGGCGACAAGCAGCAGTGGAACTACGGCGGCCGCAACCAGCGCCGCAACGCGCTGGCCTACCCCAGTTTGCGCGGCGCCAACCAGATCCTCAACGCCTGCGCCGCCCTGGCCGCGCTGGAAGCGCTGAAGCAGCAACTGCCGGTGGGGGCGCAGGAAGTGCGCACCGGCCTGGTCACGGTGGAGCTGCCGGGCCGCTTCCAGGTGCTGCCGGGCCGCCCGACCGTGATCCTGGACGTGGCGCACAATCCGCACGCGGCCGCCGCGCTGAACCAGAACCTCGGCAACATGGGCTTCCACCGCTACACCTACGCCGTGTTCGGCTCCATGCACGACAAGGATATCGACGGCGTGATCGCCGCCATGTCCGAGCATATCGACCACTGGTGCCTGGCCACGCTGCCGTCGCCGCGCTCGGCCAGCGCGTCGGAACTGGCGGCCAAGGTGCAATCGGTGCAGCCGGAACGCGACGAGCGCACCATCCAGGTCTTCGAGAACCCGGTCGAGGCGTACGCAAATGCAATCAGCCGGGCTGGTGAGAATGATAGAATTGTGGTCTTTGGATCTTTCCTGACCGTCGCCGGTGTGATGGCGGCCCGAAAATCCGCACTCCATTGAACGCACAGGACTGAACTCACGCATGGGCTTGTTCTCGAAACTCGGTAAAAACAAGCAGGACGACGCTGGCCAGGACAGCGGTTTTTACACCAGCGCAGACGACCAGGCGTTGTCGGAGCGTGCCCGCTCCAAGCGCGCCTCGTCCGGGGAAGGCAATGCCAAGCGCCGCCCGCGCGAGCGCGAGGCGGACGATCCGATCTTGCCGGAAAAGAAACGCGCGCGCCGCCGCCTGGTGGGCGCCATCGCGCTGGCGCTGGCGGTCGCGGTCGGCCTGCCCATGCTGCTGGATTCCGAACCCAAGCCGCTGGCGTCCGACATCGAAATCAAGATTCCATCCAAGGACAAGCCAGCCGATGCCCAGCCCGCGGCGGCCGCCCCGGTGGCCGCCAGCGCCTCGCTGGACAGCAAGGAAGAAATCGTCGAGGACGCCAAGCCCGCCGCCAAGCCGGCCCCGGCGCCATCCGCTGCCGCGCCCGCTGTCGCTGCGGTCGACACCACGAAACCGGACGCCGACGTCAAGGCCAAGGCGCAAGCCCGGGCCGAAGCGCAAGCCAAGGCCCAGGCCGAGCGCGAGCTGAAGGCGCGCCAGGACGCCGACTACAAGCAGGAACTGGAACGCAAGCAGGCCGAGGCCAAGGCCGACGCCAAGCTCAAGGCCGACAAGCAGGAAGCGGAGCGCAAGCAGGCCGACGCCAAGGCCAAGACCGACGCCAAGCCGGCCGCCAAGTCCGAAGACGCGCGCGCGCTGGCCATCCTGGAAGGCAAATCGCCAGCGGCGGCCGAGGCCGGCCAGAAGTTCGTGTTGCAGGTGGCCGCCCTGAGCGACCAGGCCAAGGTCGAGGAACTGCGCGACAAACTGAAGAAAGCCGGTATCAGCTCCTACACGCAGAAAGCGCCGTCGGGCGACGTGACGCGCGTGCGCGTGGGACCGTTCACCAGCAAGGAAGAAGCCGAGAAGGTCAAGGCCAAGCTGAGCAGCATGGGCCTGAGCGGCCGCCTGGAAACCGTCTGATCGCGCTGTCGTGACGATCTTCGATTACCTGGTGATCTTCGTGCTGGCCGCGTCGGTCATCATCAGCATGATGCGCGGCCTGATCAAGGAAGTGCTGTCGCTGGCCGGCTGGGTGGTGGCGTTCGTGGTGGCCAACGCCTACGCGGCCGCGCTGGCGCAGATGCTGCCGGCCGTGGTGCCGGGCGAAGCGCTGCGGCTGATCCTGGCCTTTATCGCGCTGTTCATCGGCGTGAAGATTTTAATGGGGCTGCTGGCCATGGTGCTGGGAGCCTTGCTGGATGCGGGCGGCTTGAGCCTGCTGGACCGCGCCGCCGGCGCCGTGTTCGGCCTGGCGCGCGGCCTTGTAATCGTGCTGGCCGCCGTCATCTTGTGTGGGATGACGTCGGTGCCGCAACAGGATTTTTGGAAGCATGCCGTGTTGAGCCCGTATGCGGAAGCAGGCGCGCACATGGTCAAACAGCATCTTCCCGCTGCGATGGCGCAGCATGTGAATTATTGAATTCTTTAAATCAGTAGTACCAGTCCAGGAGCACCATCATGTGTGGCATTGTCGGCGTCGTTTCCCATCAACCTGTCAATCAACTGCTGTACGACGCGCTGCTGCTGCTGCAGCACCGCGGCCAGGATGCTGCGGGTATCGCGACCAATCACAGCAGCATGTTCGCCATGTACAAGGCCAACGGCCTGGTGCGCGACGTGTTCCGCACCCGTAATATGCGTACGCTGCAGGGCAATTCCGGTATCGGCCACTGCCGCTATCCGACCGCCGGCTCGTCGAGCGAGGAAGAGGCGCAGCCGTTCTACGTCAACGCGCCGTTCGGCATCACCCTGGCGCACAACGGCAACCTGACCAACTGGGAACAGTTGAAGCAGGAGATGTTCAAGAACGACCGTCGCCACATCAACACCGATTCCGACTCGGAAGTGCTGCTGAACGTGCTGGCCCACGAAATCCAGAAGGCCACGGTCGACATCTCGATCGACGCCGACACCATCTTCAAGGCGGTGGCCGTGCTGCACCGTCGCGTGCGCGGCGGCTACGCGGCCGTGGCGCAGATCGCCGGCGTGGGCCTGCTGGCCTTCCGCGATCCGTTCGGCATCCGTCCGCTGTGCCTGGGCGTGAACGACACCCCGGAAGGCACCGAATACCTGATCGCTTCCGAATCGGTGGCGCTGGAAGGCATGGGCTTCCGCTTCGTGCGCGACATCGCGCCGGGCGAGGCGGTGTTCATCGACGCCGACAAGAAACTGCACTCGCGCCAGTGCGCCGACAATCCCTCGCTGAACCCATGCGTGTTCGAGTACGTGTACCTGGCCCGTCCCGATTCGGTGATCGACGGCGCCTCGGTGTACAGCACCCGCCTGAAGATGGGCGAGTACCTGGCCGACAAGATCAAGCGCCAGGGCCTGGCCGACGATATCGACGTGGTCATGCCGATTCCCGACTCCTCGCGTCCGGCCGCGATCCAGTTGGCGCTGGCGCTGGGCAAGGAATACCGCGAAGGCTTCATCAAGAACCGTTACATCGGCCGCACCTTCATCATGCCGGGCCAGGCGGCGCGCAAGAAGTCGGTGCGCCAGAAGCTGAACGCGATTCCCGACGAATTCAAGGGCAAGGTGGTGCTGCTGGTGGACGACTCCATCGTGCGCGGCACCACCAGCCGCGAGATCGTGCAGATGGCGCGCGATTCCGGCGCCAAGAAAGTGATCTTCGCCTCGGCCGCGCCGCCGGTGATCTATCCGAACGTGTACGGCATCGACATGCCGACCCGCGACGAGCTGATCGCCCATGGCCGCACGGTGGAGGAAGTGTGCCGCGAGATCACCGCCGACGCGCTGGTGTACCAGGACCTGGATGCGCTGAAGCGCGCCATCTCCGACGTCAACCCGGCGCTGCAGAACTTCGAGGCTTCGTGCTTCGACGGCGTGTACATCACCGGCGACGTCACCAAGGAATACCTGGACAAGCTGGAATACGAACGTCATCACCCGACCAAGGCTTCGGTGCCGGAAGACGCGGTGCGCACCCAACTGAATCTGAACCTGGCCGCGACCGAAGCCTAACCGTCATTCCCGCGCAGGCGGGAATCCATGCTGAGCTGGCATGCTCGCGTTCTATGGGTTCCCGCTTACGCGGGAACGACGCTCCTTACGAGAACCCATATGAACGATAAAAAGCACTACGGTTTCACCACCACCATCCTGCACGGCGACCGCCAGAAGGGCATCGAGCACGGCTCGCTGCACAAGCCCATCCACACCTCGGTGGCCTTCGGCTACGCCGATGCGCGCCAACTGGCGTCGGTCTTCCAGGGCAAGGAGCCGGGCTTCCGCTACGGCCGCCAGGGCAACCCGACCGTGTCGGCGCTGGAGGAAAAAGTCAACAAGATGGAGCAGGGCGTGGGCACGCTGTGCTTCGCCACCGGCATGGGCGCGATCGGCGCCGTGGTGCAGGCGCTGCTGCGCGCGGGCGACCACGTGGTGTCCTCGTCCTTCCTGTTCGGGAATACCAACAGCCTGTGGCAGACCGCCATGCAGCAGGGCATAGGCGTGTCCTTCGTCGATGCGACCGACGTGGCCAACGTGGCCGCCGCCATCACCGACCAGACCCGCATCGTGTTCGTCGAGACCATCGCCAACCCGCGCACACAGGTGGCGGACCTCAAGCGCATCGGCGAGCTGTGCCAGGAACGCGGCATCCTGTACGTGGTGGACAACACCATGACCACGCCTTACCTGTTCCAGCCGAAGCACGTGGGCGCCGGCCTGGTGGTCAACGCGCTGACCAAGTCCATCTGCGGCCACGGCAATGCGCTGGGCGGCAGCCTGACCGACACCGGCATGTACGACTGGACCCGCTTCCCCAACATCTACGAGAACTACAAGAAGGCCGCGCCGCTGCAGTGGGGCCTGGCGCAGATCCGCGCCAAGGGCTTGCGCGATTTCGGCGCGTCGCTGGCGCCGGATGCGGCCCACCACATCGCGGTCGGCGCCGAAACGCTGGCGCTGCGCATGCAGCGCACCAGCGCCAATGCGCAAGCCCTGGCGGAAATGCTGGAAGCCGACGAGCGCGTGGCGGCGGTCTACTACCCGGGCCTGAAGTCGCACCCGCAGCACGCCATCAGCAGCGAACTGTTCCGCAGCCATGGCTCGCTGCTGAGCTTCGAGCTGAAGGACGGCATCGATTGCTTCGATTTCCTCAACCGGCTCAAGCTGGCGGTGCCGGCGTCCAACCTGGGCGACAACCGCACGCTGATCATCCCGGTGGCGCACACCATCTTCTACGAGATGGGCGCCGCGCGCCGCGCCTCCATGGGCATCGCCGAATCGCTGATCCGCGTCTCGGTGGGCATCGAAGACACCGACGACCTGCTCGACGACTTCGCTTGCGCCTTGGAAGCTTGCTGAGATAAAACGCCACATATAAAATTTGTAAGCAGTTGTTTTTTTCTATACACTGGGTTTTTCGATAAGAAAACGGAGGTGGACGATGAAAACGACTGCTTTTCTGGTTCTTGCGCTGCTGGCCGGCAGCGCCGTGGCAAACGAAATGGGCAATGCCGATCTGCTGTACCAGCGCGGCGAAAAATTCTGGTATGGCCAGGGCGTCGCGGTCGACATGGCCAAGGCGGACGCCCTGTTCCGCCAGGCCGCAGCCGCGGGGTCGCAGGAAGCCAAGGCCGCGCTGGAACTGACGCCCAGGCGCCAAGCGCAGATGGGCCTGATCGATTACTACCTCAACCGCTACGACGGCGCCGACGTCAAGCTGAGCTGCGCCAAGGTCGACATCCCGGCGGTGTCCGATGCCGACAGCTACAAGGAGGTGGGCAGCAAGATCGACGCCTGGGAAGCCTGCTACAACCGCTTTGTGGCCAACTTCAATCGCCGCCTGCCGCCCGGCAAAGGGCTGCCGGCCGAGCTGACCTACCTGATGACCGACGCGGAAATCAAGCAGGCGGCCGAGCGCATGGACCGCGCCTACGCCAGCGCCGGCGCGGAAGGCGAGCAAGCGGCCCAGGCCTTCGAGGCGGCCAAGCTCGCGTGGCAGGAAAGAACCAACGACAAAATGGTGACCACCAATGTGCTCGGCGAGCGCATCACCAAGATGCGCCAGGATGCGCTGGACCACCGCCAGTTCATGGCCGCCAACGGCCCCGTGCCGACGCTGGCCGTGAACACGGCCAAGCCATCGGCGCCGTCCACGTCCACGCCATCAGGTCCGAGCACAGGGCCGGTCAAGCACTGAAAACCACGAAGGGGAGAGAGACATGAAAGCTGCTTTGCTGTTGGGGATGAGCCTGGCGCTGCTGGGGGGCAGCGCATTCGCGGACGACGACCTGGCGACCGCCGACAAGTTGCTGAACGCGCGCGCGTACGTGCAGGCGCTGCCGATCTACGCCAAGCTGGCGGCGGCCGGCAATCCCGCCGCCCAGTTCCACCTGGGCGAAATGTATTGGTACGGCGAGGGGGTGCCGGCCGACATGGCCAAGGGCGACGAATGGTTCCGCAAGGCCGCCGCGGCCGGCAGCGCCGAGGCCAGGGAAGCGCTGGCGCTGTCGGCGCAGCGCAAGGCGCGCCAGTCGGACATCGATTACTACGTGCAGCGCTATGACGGCGCCGACGTGGCGCTGGCCAAGTTCAATTGCGGCCAGCCGGCGATCCCGGCCCGCTCGGAGAACAACAAGGACATCAAGGAAATCAGCGGCGCCATCGACACCTGGCAGACTTGCTACAAGGGCTTCATCAAGAATCTGCAGGACCAGCTCCCGGCAGGCAAGGCGATTCCGGCCGACCTGGCCAACCTGATGACCGACGCGGAACTCCAGCAAGCCACGGCGCGCATGAACCAGGCGTATGCCGAGGTGAACGCGGAAGCCAAGAAGCAATCCGACCAGATCATGGCGGCCGGCGATTCATGGCATAAGCAGACCGCCGAATACGTCCACACAGAAAATGCGCGCACCCAGCAAGTGCTGTTGGAGCGCGAGCGCGAACTGCGCGCCACCGCCGACGCCGAGCATAACTCGGGGCCGGTGCCGACCAAGCATTGACGGCTGGCGTCGGGCTCAGTGCCAGGTGCGCATGAGCCCGACCGCCAGGCCTTCCAGCGCGAACTCGTCGGCTTCCGGATCGACCGTGATCACCTTGAAGTCCGGGTTCTCCGGCAGCAGCTCGATGGTGGCGCCGGTCTTGCGATAGCGCTTGACCGTCACCTCGCTGCCGATGCGGGCCACCACGATCTGGCCATTCTTGGCGCTGTCCACCTTCTTCACCGCCAGCAGGTCGCCGTCCATGATGCCGGCATCGCGCATCGATTCGCCGCGCACCTTCAGCAGGTAGTCCGGCCGGGAGGCGAACATGGCCGGGTCCACGCTGTAGCTGGTCTCCAGGTTTTCCTGCGCCAGGATGGGCGAGCCGGCGGCCACGCGGCCGATCAGCGGCAGCGACATCATCAGCGCGGCCGGGGCCTTGGGCGCGGCCGGTTCGGCGTGCGCGCCCAGCAGGCGGATGCCGCGCGAAGTGCCGGCCGCGATTTCAATCGCCCCCTTGCGGGCCAGCGCCTGCAAATGCTCCTCGGCCGCGTTGGCGGATTTAAAGCCCAGCTCGCTGGCGATCTCGGCGCGGGTCGGCGGGAAGCCGGTGTTTTCGATGGCGTCCTTGATCAGGTTGAGAATTTGTTCCTGACGTGCGGTGAGCTTGATCATGAGTACGGTGAGCCTGTGGAAATAGACAGTCTGTATTTTTGTACAGTGTGGCTCACTTTGCAAGTGAAATTCTTGCTTCCAGCGAAATAAGTTGAAAAAAAATGGTGAGCCAGCCCCTTGTGCGAGCGGGCCGGCGGTGCCAGCGTGGATCAGAAGTGGTAGTTGAGGCCGACGGTAACGGTCTTGAACTTGATGTCAGTGTTCACGTTGTCGCCCTTGTTCCAGTCCTTGGATAGCCGGGTGGCGAGCACTTCGACACTGGTGCTCAAGGCCGGCGACCATGCCCATTCCATGCCGGCCCCCAGGCTTGCGCCGTATTTGGTCTTCTTTTCGCCGGCGTCATCGATCTGGCCGAGCGCCACGCCACCGGTTCCGTACAGGAACAGGCGCTCATTGAACATCAGCGAGCCGCCGCGCAGCCGGCCGGTAGCCAGCAGCGGTATCTTGACCTGCGGCGAGAGCAAGCCGTCGCTGCCGGCCTTGATGCGCGTGCCGTAAAAATCATTCTGGAAGCCGACCACGAAGGTGGGCGTGAGCCGGAAGTTATAGCCGACCTGCACGCCTGCCAGGGCGCCGCTGCCGTCGCCTTTGAACGTGCCCAGGCGGCTTTCGATTTCATCGGTGTCGGAGCTGGCATGGCCGGCGCTGACGCCGCCGTAGAAGCCCTCCCAGGGCGCTGCGCCACCGGCGCTGCAAATGAAAAACATGCTCGCGCCACACAGCGCATATTTCAAGGAATTACGTTTCATACCTGATTACTCCAGTCGGTTGGATGGGAAGAAGTTATTGCAGTTGGGTCAGCAGCTCGTTGGCGCCTTTTTCGAGGCCGGTGCGGGCGGCCGCCAGCGCGCCGAAGGTCGCGCCCACATTCATGGCGTTGGGGTATTGCCGGGCCAGGTAAGCCTTCAGTAGCTGATTGCTCATCGCGTCATAGACTTCGACCGAATAGCTGACAGATCCCATGAAGATGCCTTCCTTGCCGCGCAGGGATTGCACCGCGTTGTACGGCAGGCCAACCAGGTCGAAGCGGGTAACGGTCGACACCACGGCGGTGTTGCCCTTGGCGCCGGTCAGGGTCAGCCGCAGGCGCAGCGTGCCGGGGCGCATGGTGTCGGTGAGGCGAAAACGTGTCTGCAGGGCCAGGCGGAACTGCGTGCTCATGGTGTCGGCCAGTTCCCGCTTGTCGTTCTCCGACAGGTCGCCGAACTGGCGGTCGGCGCCGCCGTAGATGACGACCGGCTCGATGATGATGGCGGAATAGTCGCGCCAGCGGACCGGTTCGGCATAGGAATACGGCATGGTGTCCGAGGCGGTGGCTTGCAGCCGGGATGAAACCGGCAGTTCGGCGTAGCGGGGCGGCGGGGCGTTGGCGCAGGCGGTGAGCAGGGCCAGCAGGCCGCACATGAGCGGCGTGGTGAGGGGGGAGCGGGATGCCAAAATAGTCCTCTCTGATAGGTGAAGGTAGGCAGATATTGCGTTAATGACCGATCGATCACATTTATCTTACCACGATAATGATCGATCGGTCATTAGTGAGTCGCGCGCGGGGTGGTATGATTGCTGGCTCCCTATCCTTCACTCTGAGAAAACATGTCTGTTCCCAAGACCAGCGTAGAAAATGCCGGACCGGCGCCGGCCAGGAAGCGCGTGCGGCTGAACACCGCCGTGCGGCGTCAACAGATACTGGATGCGGCGTTGATCGAATTCACCGCGCTGGGTTTCACTGCGGCCAGCATTGCCAAGATCGCCAGCCGGGCGGGGACTTCCAAGGCCAACCTGTATGTGCACTTCGAGAACAAGGATGAGATTTTCGAAACGCTGCTGAAGGACGTGTTGCAGCCGGCATTGGGCGCCTGGCAGTTGCCGCCGGTGGGGAGCAGCATCGAAAGCGCGCTGGATGACTTCATCGACCAGCGCTACGCGGACATGACGCCGCGCATGGTCTCCATCATGAAGCTGCTGATTTCCGAGAGCCACCGGGTGCCGGACCTGATCCGCCGCTGGCAGGATGAAACGGTGCTGCCGGCGCACCGGGAGCAGCAGGCGGTGATCGATGGCTATGTCGCCAGCGGCGTGCTGCAGAAGACGCCGCTGACCGACAATTTCAGCTTCATCTCGGTGCCCATCCTGTACGCCGTGATCTGCAAGATTATCTTCACGCCGGAAGTCGCCGAGGCGGAATGCCTGAAAACCAAGGAAACGCACCGGCAACTGATACAACTGTTGCTCAAAGCGCATCTCCCGGCCCGGGGCGCCTGACCGATGCTGGCGTTTTGGGGCAAAAGCTGATATAGTCGCGGGCTTACCTCTTCCCACACCTGTCTTGACGCCAGGGTGGGCTATTTCTTCAAGTCCTTAAGGGAGTTTACATGCGTCACTACGAAATCGTATTTATCGTCCATCCGGACCAGAGCGAGCAAGTGCCCGCCATGATCGAGCGTTACAAGAACACCGTAACGACCCGCGGCGGCAACGTGCACCGTGTTGAAGATTGGGGCCGTCGCCAGATGGCTTACTCGATCCAGAAACTGGCTAAAGCACACTACATCTGCCTGAACATCGAATGCGACAACGAGACCCTGGTCGAGCTGGAAACCGCATTCAAATTCAATGATGCCGTGCTGCGTCACCTGACCGTCAAGATGAAGAAAGCGGAAACCGCTCCTTCGCCGATGATGAAGTCGGTACAACGCGAAGATGCAGCGAAATCGCATCGCGCCGAAGCCCAAGCCGCTGCGCCAGCCGCCGCTTAATTGTCCTGAGAAGGAAGCGAGCTGAACCAGCTCCAGTTCATCGCCCTCATCGCCGAACGGGATGCCTTGCGCTATACCCCGGCCGGCATGCCGATCGTGAATGCGGTACTCCAGCACCGGTCGCAGCAGATGGAGGCGGGGATCGCCAGACAAACTGAATTCGAGATCGCCGCGCTGGCCGCAGGCGAACTGGCTAAACAGTTTATCCAGGCGCCGCTGGGCGGGTTGTACCAGTTCTCCGGTTTCCTCGACAAGAAAAGCCGCAATAGCAAAAGCCTGGTGTTTCACATCATTGATTTTAGTGCTGTCACGAACAGCTCAATTTAAATACAGGAGCCTAAAATGGCATTCGGTAAAAAGTTCGACAAAAACAAGCTCAAGCTGAAAGAAAAGCGCAAGCAACAAAACCCTCTGTTCAAGCGTAAGAAGTTCTGCCGCTTCACCGCCGCTGGCGTTGAGCAGGTTGACTACAAGGACGTAGACACCCTGAAGGACTTCATCCAGGAAAACGGCAAGATCATGCCAGCCCGTCTGACCGGCACCAAGGCGCACTACCAGCGTCAAGTCGACACCGCCATCAAGCGCGCTCGTTACCTGGCTCTGCTGCCATACACCGATCTGCACAACGCCTAATCGCGGCAGAGAACCTGGAGAAGAACTATGCAAATCATTCTGTTGGAAAAAGTTGTCAACCTGGGCAACCTGGGTGAAGTCGTTAAAGTCAAAGACGGCTACGCACGTAACTTCCTGATCCCTCAAAAGAAGGCCCGCCGCGCCACCGCCGCAGCCATCGAGGAATTCGAAGCCAAGCGCGCTGAACTGGAAAAAGCTGCTGCCGCCAAGCTGGCCGCTGCCCAAGCCCAAGGCGAAAAACTGAACGGCATGACCGTGACCGTGTCGCAGAAAGCCGGCGTCGACGGCCGTCTGTTCGGCTCGGTGACCAACTTCGACATCGCGGAAGCCCTGACCAAAGCGGGCTTCGCCGTGGAAAAAGCTGCCGTGCGCCTGCCGACCGGTCCGCTGAAGACCGTGGGCGAATTCCCAGTGGCCGTTGCCCTGCACACCGACGTGGTGGCGGAAGTGACCGTTGCTGTGGTCGGCGAAGCTGCCTAAGATCCGAGGGCGGCAACGCCTGTAAGATCACGCAACACCTAGTAAAAAGCCGGGCTCCTGCCCGGCTTTTTCACGTCAGTTTTGAAGTAGTTAGGTAACAAACAGGTATAATTCGTCGCCATGAACGCCCCTTCCGATCCGCAAGTCGACGCCCTGCGCGTCCCGCCGCACTCGATCGAAGCAGAACAGTCCGTCATCGGCGGGCTGCTGCGCGATAACGCTGCGTTCGACCGCATTGCGGACATGATGCAGCCGGAAGACTTTTACCGCTACGATCACCGCATCATCTTCGAGCAGATCGTGCGCATGATTAACGCCTCCAAGCCGGCCGACGTCATCACGGTGTTCGAGAACCTGACCCAGTTGGGCAAGGCCGAGGATGTGGGCGGCCTGGCTTACCTGAACGCGATGGCGCAGAACACGCCCTCGGCCGCCAATATCCGCCGCTATGCCGAGATCGTGCGCGACCGCTCGGTGCTGCGCCAGTTGATCACGGTGGCCGACGACATCTCCGGCCAGGCCTTCAGCCCGCAGGGCAAGGAAACCAAGGAAATCCTGGACGAGGCCGAGTCGCGCATCTTCGCCATCGCCGAGCAGGGCGCGCGCGGCGCCGCCGGCTGGCTGGCCGTGCAGCCGCTGCTGACCCAGGTGGTCGAGCGCATCGACGAGCTGTACTCGCGTGAAAACCAGTCCGAGATCACCGGCGTGCCGACCGGCTTCATCGACCTCGACCGCATGACGTCCGGCCTGCAGCCGGGCGACCTGGTGATCGTGGCCGGCCGCCCATCCATGGGCAAGACCGCGTTCTCGGTCAACATCGGCGAGAACGTCGCCATCGACGCCGGCCTGCCGGTCGCCATCTTCTCGATGGAGATGGGCGGCGCCCAGCTCGCCATGCGTATGCTGGGTTCGGTCGGCCAGTTGGACCAGCACCGCCTGCGCACGGGCCGCCTGAACGACGAGGACTGGCCGCGCCTGACGCACGCCATCCAGAAGATGAACGACGCCCAGGTCTTCATCGACGAAACCCCCGCGCTGAACCCGATCGAGATGCGCGCCCGCGCCCGCCGCCTGGCGCGCCAGTGCGGCAAGCTGGGCCTGATCATCGTCGACTACCTGCAACTGATGCAGGGTTCCACGCCGGGCGACAACCGCGCTTCCGAGATTTCGGAAATCTCGCGTTCGCTCAAGGGCCTGGCCAAGGAGCTGGGCTGCCCGGTGATCGCGCTGTCGCAGTTGAACCGCTCGCTGGAACAGCGCCCCAACAAGCGTCCCGTGATGTCCGACCTGCGCGAATCCGGCGCTATCGAGCAGGACGCGGACGTCATCATCTTCCTGTACCGCGACGAGGTCTACAACCCCGACTCGCCGGACAAGGGAACGGCAGAGATCATTATCGGTAAGCAGCGTAACGGTCCGATCGGCGCGGTGCGCCTGACCTGGATCGGTGCTTACACCAAGTTTGGCAATTACGTCGGTAACCTGTCTATCTACCAGGGCGACTAACCCCCGCGCCGGCCGGTGCCGGCGATCAGCAGCAGCAACAAACAAAACGGAGAAAATATGTTTGGACGTTTGATGCCCTCCGAGGGCAAATTCTTTGACCTGTTTAATCAGCACGCCGAGCTGTGCGTCAAAGGGGCGAAAGAAATGGTGGGCCTGATGGCCAACTTCGACGACCTGGAAAACCGCACCCACGCGATCGAAGGCATCGAGAAACAGGCCGACAAGATCACCTATCAAACGGTCGACCTGCTGCACAAGACCTTCATCACCCCGATCGACCGCGACGACATCCACAAGCTGATCACGCGCCAGGACGACATCCTCGACCTGCTGGAAGACGCGGCGCAGACCGTCTCGCTGTACGACCTGCACTCGGTGACGCCGGAAGCCAAGCGCCTGGCCGAGCTGGTGCTGGCCTGCACCGAGAAGGTCAAGGAAGCCGTGGCCATGCTGCACAACATGGACAACGCCAGCCAGATCGTGAAAATCTGCGAAGAGATCGACCGCCTGGAATCGGACGCCGACCACGTGATGCGCGCCGCCATGTCCAAGCTGTTCCGCGACGAGCCGGACGTGCGCAACCTGATCAAGATGAAAGCCATCTACGAAATCCTGGAAACCGTGACCGACCGCTGCGAGGATGTGGCCAACATCATCGAAGGCATCATCGTCGAAAACGCATAATTACAAAGAGCGGTCCAAAACATGCATACCCTACAAATCAGTATCTACGTACTGGGGCTGTTGATTGCCCTGGCGCTGATATTTGACTTCATGAACGGCTTCCACGACGCCGCCAATGCGATCGCCACGGTGGTGTCCACCGGCGTGCTGAAACCGCAGACGGCGGTGGCGATGGCGGCGCTGTTCAACTTCGTGGCCATCTTCGTGGTCGGCCTGCACGTCGCGGGCACGGTGGGCAAGGGCACCATCGATCCCGGCATCGTCGACCAGTACGTGATCTTCGGCGCGCTGGTGGGCGCCATCGTGTGGAATCTGTTCACCTGGTACTACGGCATTCCTTCGTCGTCGTCGCACGCGCTGATCGGCGGCCTGGTGGGCGCCGCGGTGGCCAAGTCAGGCACCGGCGCGCTGGCCGGTGACGGCCTGCTGAAGACGGTCGAGTGGATCGTGCTGTCGCCGCTGATGGGCTTTGTGTTCGGCTCCATCATCATGCTGATCGTGTCGTGGATCTTCGTGCGCTCGACGCCGCGCCGGGTGGACCGCTGGTTCCGCCGCCTGCAACTGCTGTCGGCCGCGTCGTACAGCCTGGGCCACGGCGGCAACGATGCGCAGAAAACCATCGGCATCATCTGGATGCTGCTGATCGCGGTTGGGCAGGTGCCGGCCGGCGGCGAGGCGCCGCCGCTGTGGGTGATCATCTCGTGCTACGGCGCGATCTCCTTCGGCACCCTGTTCGGCGGCTGGCGCATCGTCAAGACCATGGGCCAGAAGATCACCAAGCTGAAGCCGGTGGGCGGCTTCTGCGCCGAGAGCGGCGGCGCGCTGACGCTGCTGATCGCCTCGCACTTCGGCGTGCCGGTATCGACCACCCACACCATCACCGGCGCGATCGTCGGCGTCGGCTCGGCGCAGAAGATGTCGGCGGTGCGCTGGGGCGTGGCGGGCAACATCGTCTGGGCCTGGATCTTCACCATTCCCGCCTCCGCCTTCGTGGCGGCGCTGGCCTGGTGGGTCGGACACCACATCATGTAATCAAGGGAGCTGCGGCTCCCTTTTTTTTATCGGCGCGGCTGTCGGTTTGGGCTATGATGCCGGGTTTTCGTTTTTACTGATCCATCTCCATGCCTGCTCCGCGTAACAAGCGCTATTCCCGCCGCCAGCACTACATGGAGGCGTTGCTGAATTTCGCCTTGCGGGGCGGGCGGGTGGCCGCGCTCAGTTATCGCCTGGGCCTGCACGGCCGCCTGGGCGTCACGCGCCACGCGGTGGCGCTGCCGCCGCAACAGCGCCTGCCGCAGCCGTTGACGGTGGCCTTCGCTTCCGATTTTCACGCCGGCCCGCCTACCCATCCCGGCATCTTCGACGACCTGTTTGCCTGCATCGCGCAGGAGCGGCCCGATGTGCTGCTGCTGGGCGGCGACTATGTGTCCGGCCCGGCCGCCCACCTGGAAGCCCTGTGGCCCGGACTGGCCGCCTGCATCGCGCCGCTGGGCAAGTTCGCCGTGTTCGGCAACCACGACCTGAGCACCGACGACGCGCTGATCGCCCGCCGGTTTGCCCAGGCCGGCGTGCAGACCCTGGTGAACCGCGCGGCGACCCTGCCCGCGCCGTTCGACGGCGTGTCGGTCTGCGGCATGGACGATCCCTGGACCGGCCAGCCCGACAGCGACGCCACCTTTGCCGGCGCCGCCGCCGTGCGCCTGCTGCTGATGCACGCGCCGGACGGCCTGCTGCTGCTGGACCGGCACCGCTACGACATCGGCTTCGCCGGCCACACCCACGGTGGCCAGATCGCGCTGCCCGATGGCACGCCGGTGGTGATGCCGCAGGGGCCGCTGTCGCGCCCTTACTATTACGGCCGCTTCCCGGTGCGCGGCAACGGCGACCTGATCGTCAGCCGCGGCGTGGGGTGCAGCGGCATCCCGGTGCGCATCAACGCCGACCCGGAACTGGTGATTTGTACTGTGCAATAATGCCGGCATGACTACCACCCAAACCATTGTGCTCCACCGCGAAGACCCGACCGCCGCCGACGCCGTGCGGCTGATGGAGGAATTGTCGACCGCGCTGGAAGCGATCACCGGCGACAGCGGCCGCGCCTCCTTCGATGCGGCCGACGTGGTCGGGCCGGCCGCCTGCTTCGTCGTCGCGCGCGATGCCGGCGGCGCGGCGCTGGGCTGCGGCGCCCTGCGTCCGCTGCAGCCGGGCATCGCCGAGATCAAGCGCATGTATGCGCGCCACGGCACCAGCGGTGTCGGCAGCGCGGTGCTGCGTTTCCTGGAAACGGAGGCGACGCTGCTGGGCTACCAGGCGATCTGGCTGGAGACCCGGCTGGTCAACCGCCGCGCGGTGGATTTCTACGAGGCGCGCGGCTATGCCCGCATCCCCAACTACGGCAAATATGTCGGCAATCCGCTGGCGGTGTGCTTCGAAAAGCAACTGACCTAGCACACTTTCGCCGCGCGCACGATAGCTGTCGGCCTGGTCCTACACCGAGGTCGGAGCACGCCGCTTACGCGCGGGCGGCGGGCGGGCCACAATGTCGGGTGTAATCTGAAAGGGGCTATGACGACATGAAAATCATCGACCAACGCTTTATCGAGCCCGATAACCGATATTCCACCCTGCCTTGCCTGCTCAGCATCGTCGAAGTCGACGACGCGCCGCCGGCCGCCTTGCGCCAACTGGAGCGCCGGCTGCGCGCGCTGCTGCCCGGCGTGGACCGGCAGCGCTCGCTGGTCGGCCTGCGCTGCGCCGACGCGCCGCCGCTGGTGCAGACCGTGCAGCAAGTGGCGCTGGAACTGCGCCGCATCGCTTTCAATGAAGTGACCATGGGATTTGTCGGCGTGGTGCCGCGCATGCCGCGCCGCTACCGCCTGGTGCTGCCGTACACCGCCAAGAGCGCCGCCGCGCCGGCGCTGCTGCTGGCCACCCAACTGGTGGACGCGCTGCTGGCCGGGCGCTCCTTCAACCTCAAGGCGGCCGTCGCCCGCCTGCGCGCGCTGGCCGACCGCCGCCGCAAGCCGCGCCACCTGATGCAGACCGCGCGCACCCTGTTGATGTCGGTGCTGCCGAAGCCGGCGCTGGCGCTGCCGTCCGGCTACGCCGCCGCTAGCTGAGTTCGACTTCCATGCCCTCGTAGGCCAGGTAGACTTTCAGCTCGCCCAGTTGCGCGGCATGGCGCGCCATGACGTCCGCGAACACGGCTTCCAGCTCGTCGTCGCCACGGGTGGGTTCGTGGTGCGTGCAGTAGAGCGCTTTGGCGCCGGTGCGCAGCGCCAGCGCCAGCGCCGAATCGAACGTGCCGTGGCCCCAGCCCTGCTTGGCCGGGTATTCCTCGCGGGTATAGGAACAATCGACGATCAGTGCATCGACGCCTTGCACCACGGCGTCGATGGCGGCGCTGTGCTCGGCCATGCGCTGCTGGTAGGCCGCGTGGTCCGGATGGCCGGCCGGGTGGATGTTGTAGTGCGGTTCGTGGTCGCCGGTGAAGAACACCGACTTGCCCTGGCAGTCGATGCGGTAGCCGAGATTGATCACCGGATGGTTCATCACCACGTTGCTGACCACGGCGTCGCCCAGCGCGATCGGCTGGCCCGCCTGCAGGGTCTGGTACTCGATGGTGGCGTCCATCTGCGTTTCGCTGACCGGGAAATAACTGTTTTGCAATTGCACGCCCATCACGTGCTCGATGCCGTTGCCGGTGGCGGGATCGGTCACGCCGTGCAGGCGCACCCGGCTGCCGCGGATGAACAGCGGGGTGAAGAAGGGCAGGCCGTGGATGTGGTCCCAGTGGCTGTGGGTGATGAAGATGTTGGCGTGGATGGGGCGGGCTTTATCCTGGATCAGCGCCTGCGCCAGGGAAAACAGGCCGGTGCCGCCATCGAGAATGATCAGGGTATTGTCGTCGGTACGAACTTCGATGCAGGTGGTGTTGCCGCCGTAGCGCGCGGTGCGCGGGCCGGGGGAGGGAATCGAGCCGCGCACGCCCCAGAATTTGAATTTCATGCGTAATCCCTGATAAATGCTTTTTATTTTTTATGTAACTGCCCGGCAGGTCGCCATCGGCCGATGATAGCTTTTTTTTGACACAACAGGGAAAAACCCGACATTACGGGGCGGAAAAATGTCGCGCGGGGCATTTGCCGATGTACAACAGCTTGCACCGGAGCTACACTCCGATACTGGATCGAATCCTTACACCGTGTCAGTTTGATCCGACCCATACTGTAATCAAAAAACCATCCATGCAAGAGTCGAACCCAACGCAAATTGCCCAGCGGCTGCACCAACTGACCGAACTCAGCGTTCAGCTCGGCAGCAATCACGACACCGACTCCTTGCTGGAGCGCATACTCATCGTCGCCAAGAGCATGACCAACGCGGATGGCGGCACGCTCTACCGTCCCAGCGAAGACAAGCGCCACCTGAATTTCCACATCCTCATCAACGATACGCTGAAGACCCACCAGGGCGGTTCCGGCGGCGAGCCGGTGATCTCCGGCGGCGTGCCGCTGTTCGACCAGAACGGCGACAAGAACGTGTCGGCGGTGGCGTCCTACGCGGCGCACTTCGGCGTGTCGGTCAACATCGAGGATGTGTACAAGGCCGACGTCTTCAATTTCTCCGGCATGGTCAAGTTCGACCAGCTACGCAACTACCACACCCAGTCCATCCTGACCGTGCCCATGAGCGACCACGAGGGCGAACTGGTGGGCGTGCTGCAACTGATCAATGCCCAGGCGCCGGAAACCGGCGAGATCTGCGCCTTCAACCAGACCGACCAGCGCTTCATCGAAGCCCTGGCCGCGCAGGCGGCCGTGGCCCTGACCCACCAGCGCCTGATCGCGCAGTTGGAGGAGTTGCTGGAATCCCTGGTCAACCTGATCAACATCGGCATCGACGAAAAGTCGCCCTACACCGGCCGCCACTGCCAGTTCGTGCCCGAGCTGACCATGATGCTGGCCGAAGCCACGCACAACACGCAGACCGGCCCGCTGGCCGATTTCCGCATGACCGACGCCGACCGCAAGGAGCTGTGGCTGGCGGGCCTGCTGCACGACTGCGGCAAGATCACCACCCCGGTGCACGTGGTGGACAAGGCCACCAAGCTGGAAACGATCTTCGACCGCGTGACCATGATCGACACCCGCTTCGAAGTGCTGCTGCGCGACGCCGAGATCGCGGCGCTCAAGCGCAAGCTGGCGCCGGGCGCGGATGGGGCGGCCATTGATGCGGCACTGGCGCAGCAGCAGGCCGCGCTGCGCGCCGAGCGCGACTTCATCCACGAGGCCAACGTCGGCGGCGAGGGCATGAAGGCGGAAGACCAGGAGCGCGTGCGCCAGATCGCCCAGCGCCGCTGGACCGGCCCGGACGGGCAGGAGACCGCCTTCCTCAGCGACGACGAGGTGATGAACCTGACCATCAAGTTCGGCACCCTGACCGAGGCTGAGCGCAAGCAGATCAACAACCACATCGTCATGACCATCAAGATGCTGGAGGCGCTGCCTTGGCCCAAGCACCTGAAGAACGTGCCGGAATACGCCGGCGGCCACCACGAGCGCATGGACGGCAAGGGCTATCCGCGCGGCCTGACCAAGGAGCAGATGTCGGTGCAGGCGCGGGTGATGGCGATCGCCGACATCTTCGAGGCGCTGACCGCCAAAGACCGCCCGTACAAGAAGGGCAAGATGCTGTCGGAGTCGCTGCGCATCCTCGGCAACTTCTCGCTCAATGGCCACATCGATCCCGACCTGTTCGACATCTTCATCCGCAACAAGATCTACCTGGAGTTCGCGCGCAAGAACATGGACGACAAGCAGATCGACGCGATCGACGAAGCGCAAATTCCCGGCTACACGCCGTAAGGATTGCGCGTGCGCCTGCTCCCCGCCAAGTTCACCAAGACCCTGCTCAAGTACGGCCCGCGCTGGCTGCTGGGCCTGTTGATTACCGCCGCCGGCGTGCTGTACGCGCTGGGCTTTCTGCCGGCCGACACGGTGGCGCGGCTGGACAACCTGCTGGCCGGAGAGCGCATGCGGCTGGAAGCGCCGGTGCTGGACCCGCGCATCGTCATCGTCGACATCGACGGCAAGTCGCTGACCGAGTTCGGCCGCTTCCCCTGGAGCCGCAATGTGCAGGCCAGCCTGATCGCGCAACTGACCGACCATTACAAGGTGGCGGCGGTCGGCTACGACATTTCCTTCCCCGAGCCGGACACCAGTTCCGGCTACAACGTGCTGGACAAGCTGTCCAAAACCGAGCTGAAAGACGTGCCCGCGCTGCGCCAGCGCCTGCAGGAACTGCAGCCGATGATGGACTACGACGGCGTGTTCGCCTCGGCCCTGCGCGGCAAGCCGGTGATCCTGGGCTTCAACCTGTCGCCGGACCAGGTCAAGGGCGCGCTGCCGGCGCCGCTGTTTTCCGAAGCCGACCTGAACGGCCGCGAACTGACCGCCTACAACGCGCCCGGCTATGAAGCCAACGTGCCGGTGCTGCAGCAGGCGGCGGCCGGCGCCGGCAGCTTCTCGGTGGCGACCGACCCGGACGGCATCGTGCGCACCGCCTACCTGATCCAGCAGGTCGGCGACGATTACTACCCGTCGCTGTCGCTGGCCACGGCCAGCCTCTACCTGCACGCGGTGGCGATCAAGCCGCTGCTGTCGGAGTCGGTGGACCAGCTATCGCAGGCGCAGCTGGAGAGCGGCGGCTACGACAACCTGACCATCGTGCTGCCCGGTAAAAAGCAGCGCCTGATCCCGGTGGGCGAGGCCATGAGCACGGTGGTGCAGTACCGCGGCGTCGGCGGCCCCAAGGGCGGCGCCTTCCGCTACGTGTCGGCGGCCGACGTGCTGACCGGGCGGGCGCCGGCGTCCGTGCTGAAAGGCGCGGTAGTCCTGATCGGCACCACGGCGCCGGGCCTGGTCGACTTGCGGGCGACCCCGGTCAACCCGGAATACCCGGGGGTGGAAATCCACGCCAACCTGATCAAGTCGGTGCTGGACAACCGCTTCAAGCAGCGGCCGTACTCGGCCTTCGTGGTCGAGGCGGGCGTGATCCTGGTGGTGGGCCTGGCGCTGAGCTTCGGCCTGGCGGCGCTGTCGCCGCTGCGCGCCATCCTGACCGGGGTGGCGGTGCTGGCCGCCGCGGTGGGCGCCAACTACTATCTGTACAGCGAGATGGACCTGATCTACAACCTGGCCATGCTGCTGATCGTGATCGTCAGCGTGTTCGTGATCAACGTGGCCTGGGGTTATTTCTTCGAGGTGCGCAAGGGCGCGGCGCTGGTGTCGCGCTTCGGCGAGTACGTGGCGCCCGAGCTGGTGGCGCAGATGGCCGAGAATCCCGAGCAGTACAACATGGATGGCGAGAGCCGCGAGCTGACCGTGATGTTCGTCGACGTGCGCGGCTTCACCACCATCTCGGAAGGCTTGACGCCCAAGCAGCTCCGCGAATACATCAACCTCTACCTGACCGCCATGTCGGAAGACATCCGCAGCGCCCACCAGGGCACGCTGGACAAGTACATCGGCGACGCCGTGATGGCCTTCTGGGGCGCGCCGGTGGCCTTCAGCGACCACGCCAGCCGCGGCGTCGCCACCTCGCTGCTGATGCAGGCCAGCGCCCGCCGCCTGAACCAGGACTTCCTGGCGCGCGGCTGGCCGGAACTGAAGATAGGCATAGGCCTGAACTCCGGCCTGATGCACGTGGGCGACATGGGCTCCAACATCCGCCGCGCCTACACGGTGATGGGCGATGCGGTGAACCTGGGCTCGCGCCTGGAAGGCATCACCAAGGTCTACGGCGTCGGCATCGCGGTGGGCGAGGTGACGCGCGCCATGGCGCCGGAATTCGCCTACCGCGAGCTGGACCTGGTGCGGGTCAAGGGCAAGAACGAGCCGGTCGCCATCTTCGAGCCGATCGCGCTGGACAAGGACCTCGACGCCGCCACCCGCGCCGAACTGGCGCGCTGGCAGCAGGCGCTGGCGGCGGTGCGCGCCCAGCGCTGGGACGAGGCCGACGCCATCCTGGCGGAATTGCAGCAGCGCTCGCCGGAGCGCGGCCTGTACCTGCTCTACCGCGACCGCATCGCCTACTACCGCAGCCACCCGCCCGGTGACGACTGGGACGGTGTCACCACGTTTGAAACCAAATGATGTTGAATTGTTAATGCTGCGATGCAGCACGACAACACAAGGTAAAAAAATGCGCCGCCCGGCGCGAAATCGCGTGGCAAAGTTGTTAAACCAGATTAAACTTGACGGAATGAAAGTTTTCCTAAGGAAAACTTTGCCTGGCGCCGCGCACCCGGTGCCGCTTCTAGCAAACACAGAACAATCGCAGGGCCGCTTGTGACGGATAGCCGGACGCGGGCGGCTTTGGTACGCCCCAGTCAGAGGATGTCGTTATGAAAGCAAGTCACCACCTTCCTGCCAACCGCAAGCTGCTCGCCGTGCTGGTCGCCGCCTGCTACGGCGGCGCGCATGCCGCGCCGGTCAATCCAACCGTGGTGGCGGGCCAGGCGAGCTTCAGCCAGCAGGGCAAGGTGTACTCGATCACCAACACGCCGAACACCATCATCAACTGGCAGGGCTTTTCGATCGGGGCCGACGAGGTCACCCGCTTCATCCAGCAGAGCGCGGACAGCAAGGTGCTGAACCGCATCACCGGCCAGGACCCGAGCATGATCCTGGGCTCGCTGCAATCGAACGGCAAGGTATTCCTGATTAATCCCAACGGCGTGATCTTCGGCGCCGGCTCGCGGGTGGACGTGGGCGGCCTGGTGGCGTCCAGCCTGAACATCTCGAACACCGATTTCCTGGCCGGGAAAAACAACTTCGACGGCGCGGCCACTGCGGGCAAGGTCAGCAACCAGGGCTCCATCACCACCCCGGCCGGCGGCCAGATTTTCCTGGTGGCGCCGGCGGTGGAAAACAGCGGCATCATCTCGACCGCGGGCGGCGAGGTGGTGCTGGCGGCCGGCCACAGCGTGCAGTTGTTC